>Ga0209343_10004013_pt1 | contig 18264 bp, 16 predicted proteins | sample RifCSPlowO2_02_FD_184026 | JGI IMG/M metagenome (GOLD analysis project Ga0209343, IMG submission 184026) | Groundwater microbial communities from Rifle, Colorado - Rifle CSP2_plank lowO2_0.2 (SPAdes) (version 2) | ecosystem: Environmental > Aquatic > Deep subsurface > Groundwater | place... | reverse complement strand
CATTGAACCAATCATCAAATTTAGGATTACCGACAATTTTTGCGTTCGTATACACTTCAAGAAATTTCTGTGAATAAGGACCAAAAGTCAAAATCAGGTTAAAGTCGGCGTTCCATAGTCCGAAGTTATACAAATCTTTAGCATTACCATAAAGGACACGAACCTTTAAAATAGAATCATCAACAAGACCACGAGATATTGAAGGACGCAGGGTCAAAGCCGAAACAATTGTTTTATATTGTTTAAAGAATTTTTTCTTAAAATACAATGCCTCTTCCTCGTTAAAAAATCTCCAATAAACCTTCTTTTCATTAAGAAATGCGGCCAGGCGCAGGATATTTTCTTTTTCCAATGATGGATCTAAGTATCGTCGCTCGCCAATTATAAATTCCGCCTCCGGTAAATATTTATAAATATTTTTATACACATAATAATAAAAGGGGTTCCAGCACATAAATCCCATGGTTGCCTTGGGATTAGGATTATCTTTTATAACAATTTTATTAAAAATAAATTTCATTTAATTTATTTTGGGGCTGTCCATTTTTGATATTCCCAACCTAATTTTGTAAACAAAAAATCTACACTAATTTTAATACTAATCTCACTAATGAATTACTCGGCGGAATTCAAGCCGCTTATGGCGAAAATTGGCGAGTAACTCTTCTATTTTCTGATATTCCCAGCCAAGGCGCGTAAAGATAAAATCTACCAGAGCCATCCATCCTAAATTACGCAGAACAGTAAAAAACATGCGAAGCGCCCAGCCAAATCGCGGAAAAAATACGGGATATAAATCTGGATTTTTTTTCACTAAATGATATTTGCCGCGGCCACGGTTAAAAAATTTTCGTATAATTGCTTTAATTCCAAGGGGCTTTAGATGAAGAACGTAATAAGGGATATAAAGAAGCGGATAACCGAGATCCGAAACCCGTTTTTTAAGTTCCCAATCCACAAGTCCTACAAAGTTAATCGTTTCATCAAACCCCCCCACTTTATCCAATACAAATTTTCGATATGACATATTAGAGGTGTTTCCAGCGGGATTATCCAAATATGTACTGCTTTTCATCTCCAAAGGTTCTTTTTCGCGCCCATACGTTCTTCTAAAAAGATAGGACGTATATTGGATGAACCGGTTTTTGCGCGTATCCTCCGGATATTCATACCACCCCCCCACGCCCGCAACCTCCGGATGACGGCGATAACCATCCGCGAGAGTTTCAATCCAATTCTCGGGTACTACGCAATCATCATCTGTGAAAAATATAATTTCTCCTTTGGCGCGTTTGATTCCTTGATTGCGGGCGTGCGATACGCCGTGATTTTTTTGTTTTAAGTATGTAAAATTGATTTCCGGATGATTTTTTTGAAATTCTTCGGCAACGCGATTCGTATAATCACGCGATCCGTCATTAATAACAATAACCTCATACATATAGCGGGGAACTGTCTGCGCGGCAACTGCCTCAAGGCCTTGCTTAAGAAGCCCGGCGCGATTGTAAGTTGGGATGATGATGGAATACTTTATCATACGTTTAACGTTTAATACCCGACGTCTGATACCCGCCAACTGTTAATTATTCATACTGGTTGGTTGCGGTTGCCAAGTATTTTATCGCACAGCTCCCAAATCTTTTGAAATTCCCAGCCCAATCTTACAAGGCAAAAATCACTAAAGCATGTGGCTTGAATCATGGCCATATTTTTTTTAAAAGGCGGTTGTCGTATAAGCTCGTTAAGCGTACCAAGCCTTTTTATAGTAAACCAGTATTTAAAAATTGACGGACAATAGAATGGCAACAATTCAGGATTTTTTTGAGTAAGATGATAAGTTCCCCGTCCGTGGTTAAAAAATTTTCTCATAACCTGGTAATATCCAAGGGGCTTTAAATGTAAAACAGTGAATGGAACATAGAGAAGCGAATGCCCAGATTTCATTATTCTGGCTTTCAACTCCCAATCGACAAGGCCCACAAAATTTATAAATTCGTCAAATCCTCCGAATTTATCTAAAACTGATTTTTTATATGATGTGTTTGCGGTATTTCCCGCGGGGTTAAGAAAAAATTTATTATTTTTAATCTCTTTTTTTTGTGAAATTATATTTTTAAACCTTTTTTGCAACCGTAACATGGTGTAATTTACAAATAAACTTTTTTTATACATATCCTCCGGATATTCATACCACCCCCCCACGCCCGCAACCTCCGGATGGCGGCGATAACCATTCGCGAGAGTTTCAATCCAATTCTCGGGTACTACGCAATCATCATCTGTGAAAAATATAATTTCTCCTTTGGCGCGTTTGATTCCTTGATTGCGGGCGTGCGATACGCCGTGATTTTTTTGTTTTATATATATAAAATTTATTAGGGGATGTTGTTTCTTAAATTCATCTATAATTTTGTCCGTATTATCACGCGAGCCATCATTGATAACAATGACCTCGTACGTATCGCGGGGAACTGTCTGCACGGCAACTGCCTCAAGGCAGTTTTTGAGCAGGGTGGCGCGATTATAGGTTGGAATGATGACGGAATATTTTAGCATACGTTTGTCAGTTGTCAGTTGTCAGTTGTTAGTTGTTGTGGATTGTCAATTGTCAGTTGTTACTTGTCAGGTGTTAAGTGCCGGGTGTTGATTACCGCATGTGGATAGTGGGGTATTTACATTTTACACCAGAAAACATAGCGTAAAAAGTATGAAAGGTCAAACCATATTAAAAATCCCGTTTTTTTTGATTATTGCGGCTGTTATCTTTACGCTATTCGCATTTAAAAAACTGGCGCATATCCTGACATTTGGATATTTATTTCAATCGCGGAGCGCGGGGAGGGGGTCTGGATTGCCCATTGAATTTGTCACCGATCCGAATAATCTTGATATTTATAATTCCGGGGGATGTTAGATGGCTTATCTAAATTCTTGAGGATACCCATGTATTAAATTTATGGTGAATATTTATAATAATTCACCGCAATCAGACGCCCCCCCGGGTGAAAAACATCCATTGTATCGCAACGCGAAAGTGGCGATTTTAGGAATAATAATTTTACTGCTTCTGGGCGGGGGAGGGTATTTGGGGAACTGTGCCGCCAGCCATCCGCTTTTCTCTTACAATCGGCCCCTTGACCCAGAAACGTATCAATATCGCTATTATTTCGGCAAACGGCTGAATTTCTGCTGGAACTTTTTATCCCAGCCGCGCTCGCCGCAAGGAACTGACCAAAGTGTCGCGATTCCCATTATGGGGCCGCAAAAAGTGTTCCGGCTTCCAGCTGGTACCCGTTTTCCTGATAACGGCTATAATTCAAATCCCCCGACTTCGGGATGGAACTGGCCCACCGAGGGGAAATACGCGCGATGGAAAACGCCGCGGCATCTTTTTTATGCGGAAAGAGTTCAACCGGAGATAATGGTGTCAAAGCTCTACGCGGGATTCGTGTGGATTACTTACAAAAGCGGCGCGCTTTCTCAAGATGAAATTGCCCAACTAAAAACAGCCGGTTTCTCTGAAGAAAGAATCCGGAAGGCGGTGGAGCGCGCAAAAGATAACAAGAGGATTCCGCAGGAAGTCATTGAACAGTTAAAAACAATTGCCTCCCGCACTCCGCTAGTAATTGTGACGGGTCGGAACAGCAATACCGGATGGGACATCGCTTTGTCCGCTCTCGGTCGCCAGGACAAATTCAACCTTGAAAACGGACAATTAACCGAGGAACATGTTGGCCGCATCTGGGATTTTCTCCTTCGCTACCGCAACCAACCCGAGTCAGCAAAATCCAAAACAGCCAATAGTGCGACCGCTCCGGCGGAAATTGATGAAACAGAATAAAATGACGTCTTTAAAAAATCATCCGATCCTAATCGGAGGATTTTTCATATTGCCTCAAAACCAATAATCTAATACCATCAAGCCATGGAATCGCGCACGCTTATCCTCAAAACAGAAACCGGATTTGAAAAAGAAGCGGAGAGAATTAAACATTTTTTTTTCCGCGCCAACGGATTTTTATTCTGGAGAAAGCATTTTGCAAACCATGGGTTTGAATTTAGCCCGGAAAGGTTTGGCCGGGATTATTGGCAAACGATTCCGTTTTTCGAGAAAAGTGATTTCTTGAGGTACGGATTGGATTTACGACTGAAAGATGCCGCAATAGAGACAAGCGGCAATATATATAATTTTATCCTCCGTATGACTTCGGGTACAAGCGGCATAACCGAGCCGCTTGCTCTACTGCGTCCAGTAACGGCGGGCGGACGAAATTTCAAAAAGGAAGAATTTCGCACTCTGTTGGTGGAGAACGCATACGTAATCGGTCTTTTGGGAACGCTTTACTGTATTGATGCCAACCGCATTGAAGGAATCAGCCGCTACCAACTGCTTTTATTGAATCCTCACCCAGCCGCTAAAAAAATTGATAAGACCCTGGATGATTTTAGTCCGGACAACATCAGCGCATTTCCGGCCGCGTTAACACATCTCTCCTCTCTCATGCTTGAAAACAAGATTACGGCGCCGACTTCAATTCAAAATATATTCCTTAGGGGTGATTTTCTACAAAATTCTCAACGCGCTTTGATTGAAAACGTGTTCAAAAAAATATCCATAGAATTAGGTTATGGCCTGGGCGAATTCGGGAGAATCGGCAATCTTTGTACGTTCCTTGCAAAAAAATACGGTTTAAGCGCTTTTCATCCAGTTCAATACCGCCGCCTGATTGAACTTGCGGATATTGATGAAAACGGATACGGAGAGATTGTGGCGACCTCTTTTGGCAATCCCGCAACTTGCCTGATTCGCTATCGTACCGGAGACGTGGGGCGCGTATTGCAAGAAGAATGCGAATGTGGAAAAAAATTTACGCTTATCCTAACCGGAAGAAAAAATTTTGACTATGTAAAATGCGCCGGCGCCATGCTGGTGCGCCAGGAACTTGAACGGGTCTTAACGTCCCTGAAAGATTATATTGAAGAATGGAGAGCCGAGACGCGAGAAGTTCTCAATGGCGTGCGAATTGTCGGCGAAATCACGTTAAAAATTAAAGTAACGTCCGGATATGCTGTACTGGCAAATCCTAAAGAATTCATCCGCGCCGAAGTGGAGAAAAATCTATTCCTGACACCCACCCATACGCTCGCAAACCTTATCTCAAGCGGCGCATTTCTCCCGCTAAAAATTGAACAGGCAGATAGTTTTCCCGAAACAAAAAAACCGCTTCTTTTGCGACGAGTGGACTGACATCTAACACCTGTTGGCTGTTAAGAAATAAATCCCCCGCAAGATACGAAAAAATGGGCGTTTACGTTCATGTCCGGGTGCGCTTTTTCCATCTGCAGGGCCTTCAGTTCGGCATCGCGCCGATCTCGTTCCTCAACATCCTCATCATGCCGTTTGGGGTGCAGCTGGAAAAAAAATGCCAAGCTAAGTATTCCGAAAAAAAACTTGAGAATTTTGTATCGCAACATATATTTAATGCTAAATCCCCATGCATATTTCGTCAACTAAACGGATATCCACACCAAAATCCGCGGGCGTAACCGCCTTTGCGTTTATTTGCGTATCCATACTGCTGATCTGGGGATGGTCAAGACAAGTAATTTTTGCGGCGCTGGAGGAAGCCAAAACACAGCCGCGTTTTGGGCTGGCTGGCGCGGACACCGCAACGCTCCGCGTAAAAATAAAAGAATTGAAAGAAACCGTCGGCGCGATTGCCGCCCTCTATCCAAAAGCTGAAGACAGGCGCCTTATTGAAACTGCATTTCACCCGATTGATTTTCTGGAATCATTGCCGGATCTGGAAGAGACGCGCCGCGCATTTATAAAAAATCCTACGCTGAAAAACTTTTTAGCCTATCGCCGGGCGCTGGACCGTACCGTAGCTCGCTATCAAAAAGATCTTGAGCGCTACCAAAACGCGCTGGACAATCTGCCTTACGTCGCTAAAAATGAATTTTACCATTATGGGACAAACGCCATAACCCGTGAAATGCTTCTCTCCAATATTTCAGCGCTGATCGCAAACGCGAAAACCCTGAACCGGCGCGCCATACCATCCTTGTCTATTGCCAAGGCCTCTTCCGCGGCCGTTCAAAATCCGGTTTTAACTCCGGACGAACTGCGCGACATTGCCTTTACCCAAAAAATCATTGAGCGCCTGAAGTGGCTGCCGGTCATGCCACTAGCCGAAATTCCGACTGACTGTGGCGTAGATCCGGTCAAAGGAGAACGCGGCCTTTTCTATCTGGCGCGCGTCAACAAATTTCTTACTCCATTATCCATTCGTCAGGCCTTTTTTCACTTCACTTTAAGTTACGGCGAAGAAACGCGATTTTTCAAGCCGCTCCGCGAAGCCGGACTGGAATATTATTGGCAGCCAAACTTCAATTATTATTCTTGTCCGGATGTTGCCTACCACGCCCAAATTTTTACGCTCTATCGCGTGCGGGAATTATTGCTGGAATGGCGCGCCAGCCGCTGGAATATAGAATTACCCGAACTTACCTCCGCCATTGACTCGTTTCTTAAAGCAGACCCGATCTGGCGCGAAACGCAAGACAAAATGTTTAACGCCATGCGATCAACGCTGGAAAAATATCCGGATGAAAAACTGCGCGAACTTGCCGGAAACGACATGCCGGACTTGCTCCGCGAAATTCTTGAAATCAACCGGGAGAAAAGCGGATATTTTGAAAAACTTATCCGTCGGGGAGTTGCTGAAAACCGGAACCTGCTAAAACTAACCGCGCTTCTTCCCCAACCCCTTAAAATAAAGGAGCTTTTTATCACGCGCTCCCTCCCTTCGCTCTATTTCCTGCCGTTTAACGGGTCGGTATGGCTCGACGATGCGCCGCTTTCATTTGTCCGGTATTACGGACAAACTAAATACTACCTTGATTATCAGACCCTGCTTAAAACATATCCGGAAAAAACAATTCTTGACCTCATCGCCTTGTCATTCGGGATGGCTAAACAACGATCCGATCCTTAAGGTGTGTGGATAAATTGGGTTGTGTGTTTCCGACCCCTCGCTTATATTGAGTGTAATGGCTAAACCCGGTTTTTTAGATTATCATCGCGTTTCAAACTTATGGCAAACGTGTTTTTTGATATTCACTTTTTTAACTATTGCCGCGAACGTTTCAGCTGGTCCTGGTCCTGGTCCTGGTCCTGGTCCTGGTCCTGAGGATATTGATTATCGCACCGAAGGCCTGGCTACTGCTCCGGGCGGACTCACTGCTGGACAACTTGTAACATTTTCCGCAACGGTGAAAAACTACGGGGGTGATCCGGAAGGAATTCCTTCCCAAACCCGTTTGCGCTTGGATATAGATAATAACGGTACCTGGGATTTTACTCCGGCTGATCAAACCACCGGAGGATTGACTAGCGTAGGATCAGCCAATGATTCAGAAGTTGAGACCTGGTCCAGTGTCTGGACCGCGACTGCCGGAACGCATCTTTTTGAAGTATGCGCGGATGTGGAGTTGATTATTACCGAAACCAACGAGGGAAATAATTGTACGACACAGACGTTTACCGTATTGCCCGCCGTCACCTACAACCTCACTGTTAATTCCTCCGGGGCTTCCTCGGTGGTTATCACCAGCTCCTCCGGCCACGGCGGCACCACCAATTACACCCGCTCGGCCTTGGCGGCCGGCGCCAATGTTTCGCTTACTGCTCCGGCAACTTCGGGCGGCAACAATTATTCATCCTGGTCCGGATGCGACAGTGTCTTGGGTAATACTTGTTCCGTGAGCATGAATGCGGCCAAGACCGTGACCGTAACATATACGCCTCCGGCTCAACCCGATTACATCGCCGAAGGATTAGCCACCGCGCCCGGCGGTCTTACCGCAGGACAATCCGTAACCTTTGCGGCGACCGTAAGAAACTCCGGGGCAGGTGCGGCATCCGTATCTTCCCAAACCAATTTGCGCTTGGATATAGATAATAACGGCAGCTGGGATTTTACTCCGGTTGATCAAACCACCGGAGCATTGGCTGCGGGAGCAACCGAAGTTGAAAACTGGTCCAATGCCTGGACCGCGCAAGTTGGAACGCATCTTTTTGAAGTGTGCGCGGACGCGGGGTCGGCTATTGCCGAAACCAACGAGGGGAGTAATTGCGCAACACAGACGTTTACCGTATTGCCCGCCGTCACCTACTACAACCTCACTGTTAATTCCTCCGGGGCTTCCTCGGTGGTTATCACCAGCTCATCCGGCCACGGCGGAACCACTAATTACACGCGCTCGGCCTTGGCAGCCGGCGCCAATGTTTCGCTCACTGCTCCGGCAACCTCGGGAGGCAACAACTATGCCGGCTGGTCCGGATGCGACAGCGTATTAGCCGAGACATGTTCCGTGAGCATGAATGCGGCCAAGACCGTGACCGTAACATATACGCCTCCGGCTCAGCCAGATTACATCACCGAGGGCCTTGGCGTATCTCCTGGCGGTCTTACTGCCGGACAATCCGTAACTTTTGCGGCAACGGTGAGAAACTCCGGGGCAGGTGTGGCATCCGCATCTTCCCAAACCCGTTTGCGTTTGGATATAGATAATAACGGTACCTGGGATTTTACTCCGGCTGATCAAACCACCGGCGCATTGGCCGCCGCCAGTAGTCCAGGGGATACAGAAGTTGAAAACTGGTCCAATGCCTGGACCGCGCAAGTTGGAACGCATCTTTTTGAAGTGTGCGCGGACGCGGGGTCGGCTATTGCCGAAACAAACGAGGGAAATAATTGTACGACACAGATATTCAGCGTGGGGGTGGCTCCAACACCGGATCTTACGGTTGGCCCGAGTATTACGGTAAACGGAACATTGATCGCCGGCATGCCGTTGACATTCACCAATAGCGGCGTTAACAATAGCGGCACTGCGCCAGCTGGCGCATCCACCGCCCGCTTTTGCATTGATAATTCAAACTGCCTTACATCCTCAACCGGACAAGTGAATGCGCCGAGCATAGGAGCGCTGGCTACTGGCGCAAATTCCGGTTCAATTACATCCAGTTCCTGGACCGCCACCATAGGGCCGCATACCGTGTATTTTTGCGCGGATGTTTTTCCGGTTCCGCCGCCCGGCGCCGTAACCGAGTCAAATGAAAATAACAACTGCGCAGGCGCAGGAACCTCATTTACCATTGGTGCGGCGTTTGATTTTACGCTATCCAACAACGGCGACGTATCCATAACCCAGGGCCTTAATACATCCCGAACCATCAATGCCTCGCTTGATTCCGGCGCAACCCAGTCAGTTGCATTTTCCGTAACTTCAGCGCCGATTTCCGGTGTCAGTTTTTCCTTCGCCCCATCTCCCGCATCCTGTAGTCCCGCTTGTTCAAAAACCCTAAATATCTCAACTTCCGGCTCAACTCCGGCCGGGGCGTATCCCGTAACTGTTACCGGAACAAGCGTCGCTCTTACCAAAACCACCCAATTCACCCTTACGATTCTTCAACAAACTCTTTTGATTTCTTCGCTTAATATCGTTCCGAACCCGGCGGATCCGGGTATTAGCCGAAATATAACTGCCACCCGCGACCCATCCAGCACTGCGCTCGGTATGATTAATTATTCTTTCTGGTGGAATTGTAATAATGCAAGCGCAAACGTGAGTACGGTTTCAGCTGATTCTTCATGCGGTTCGCTTCCGGCAGATGCCGCCGGAGGCGGTTGTACTGTGGGTTCTAACGGAGCCAAATGCAACGGAGAAAATGCAACCTCAATGATGGTTTCCCGCGCTTATTCCGCGCGCTCCACCGCCAAAGTAATAATGGAGCAAGGTCCTGCTCCGTCTGCCGAACGCCGCACCACGGTCAATGTTAATCTTGATGCAACTTGCACCGCAGTTCCGGCCATAGCATCCGTGGTTGACGATACGGTGCGCTGGACCGCATTTCCCACTGGCGGCTCCGGATCATATACTTTTACCTGGTCCGGAAGTTCTCCGTTGGGAGGGCGGACCGGAAATCCGGTTGACGTAGTATATACCTTAAGCGGCCAAAAAAACGGGTCCGTAACCGTAAACGACGGATTCACAAGCGACGGCCCCAACACCTGCACCAATTCTCCCATAACCATAACCGGAAGATTTCTGACATTTGACGTAAATCCAACCCCGATCAATGCCGGACAATCAACCGTGGTCAGGTGGAGAACTGAAGAATTTCCTCTTAATTCCTGTACGCTTAATGACAACAATCCGGACACAGCAATAAACGGCGGCCTGGTTTCCAATAATTGCGGAATTGCAGGATCCCCCGCCTGTCCCGCGGTAAATCTTGCCATCACCACCATCTTCACCCTGACTTGCGACGGTATATCGCGAAACGCAACCGCGCAGGTAAGGCCGCCGCCCTCATTTATCGAAATCCCGCCACCGTAATTTTTCACGAATCTTTAATGAGATTAATAAATAAACCGCCGGCTTTGGCGGTTTATTTATAACAATATGTGCAACACTCGGTGTTTAACAATCAATTTCAAGTTCTTTATTCATTTCTTTGGCGCCGCTTGTTTCTACAAAATTTTTATATTCAGTTTTGTCTGAAAATTGTGAAAGAATAACTTCTGATTTAAGCAAATTTCCCCAGCGATTTTTTTCTGCATAATCTTGATAACTTGACCACGGAAATGAGATTTCTTTATTATTCCAATCTTGCAGTTCTCGAGGGTTTCTGTGTATATAAGCAGATAGATATAAAAGTTGCCGGTTATCTTCTACGTGTACGGCTTTAAAGGGTCCCTGGAAAAGATGTCCAACTTTTTGATATTTCGTATTGAAATATTTCGTATATCCGTTTAAAATCCTCTGCATGTACCTGGAAATTCCGCCCTCTTCTTTTTCAAAAACTGTCATATGAAAATGGTTTGGCATTAGCACAAAATTTTCGAGTTCGACGTAGCGTTTAGTGGCAATTTTATTTACTTCCGCATCCGAAATGTTAAACACTCGGTGTTTAACAAAATACGATACCTGTCGGCTTAAATTGATAAAATGAACTGGGGCCTGGTTATGGAGCAGAAGAAATAAAAAACGTATGCGATCTTTATTGTTTTGAAAAATCGGCTGTTTATTATTCCCTCTGTTAAAAATATGGTAATGTTCTTCAGGTGCGAATTGAACTTTGCGCATATGAATCCCATGTTATCTTAACAGCAAAAAATGTGCAACACCGAGTGTCGAACATATTGAGATGAATTCAAACCTGTGATACGATATAAAAATTATGCCGTCACTTCTTGCGCAAAAAACTGGCGAGGCCATAATCATTCCGCGGGACGAGGAGCAAAAATTGCTCGCCGAACTTAAAAAACGCGATGATACCGAGGCCTTGCGCCTCCAACGATTTTTGGCTATGCCGGATCTTTCGCGCCACGCCGGCAGTCCCTTAAAAGAAATAGTTGACCGGGCCGCAAAAGTCAAAAGTTTAACGGGATTTGATGTCATTGAGATTCCGGAAATTGTTTCCACCCACATTTTATTTGATCTTTTTAACATGCCGCCCGGACATCCGGCTCGCAGTAAATCGGACACATATTATGTTAATGAGAATCATGTGTTGAGAACTCACGATACGGTTTTCTGGTATTATTATTTAAACCACCCGAAAATTAAAAAGAGGATTGAAAATAAAGAACCGCTGGGGGTTATTTGCTACGGGAAAGTTTATCGCAAAGATGAAATCGACAGGCAGCATATGAATGTTTTTCATCAGTTTGGGGGATTACTTATCGGTCCCGATGATAAAATAACCATCACCCCCGATGATTTAAAAAATGCGCTTTCCGAGATCGCCAAAAGCATTTTTGGCCAGGTAAATTTCCGTTTTTACGAACATCAATTTCCCTATACCGATCCGAGTTTTGAAATGGAAGCAGAAATTAACGGTCAATGGATAGAAATGCTGGGATCCGGTATGGCCCGCAAAAGCGTTTTGGCTAATTTCGGATTAACAAATTATCACGGCTGGGCATTTGGGTTTGGTCTGGAACGACTGGCAATCGCCAGCCTGGATTTGCCGGATATACGCCTCTTGTGGTCTGAAGATCCGCGAGTCACCCGCCAACTGAAACTCGGCCAAAAATTCGTAGAAGTCAGCAAATATCCGCCGATTGTGCGCGACATATCGTTTGTGGTGGATGCGGATTTTATACCCAATAATTATTTTGACCTTATTCGCGACATTGGCGGAAATTTAGTGGAAGAAGTCAAACTTTTGGACAAATATGAAAATCCGGAAAAATTCGGGGCCAGTCGCGTAAGTTATACCTATCGCATTACTTATCGCAGCACCGAACAAACTCTAACCACAGAAGAAATAGACCCAATCCAGGCAAAAATTTATCAGCAAACCAAAGAAATATTTCACGCTTTATTGCGGTAGATCATTGAAGTCCGACTTCAATAGCAGACTATTGAAGTTGGACTTCGGAATATGAAACGACGGGAGGAAAAATCAGATTACACGCGTAAGATAAAATCATCATATCTAAGCCATATTTTGCCCCAAAATTTTGGGGCAAAATTGCTTGTATAGACGAAACAAATTTGCTACAATTTAAAGGTATTATGTCCAAGAAATCAATTAAAAAAATAGCCCAAAAATCCGCTGCCAAGCCAGACGACTCCTATACCGCCAAAGATATTTACGTGCTGGAGGGGCTTGAACCGGTGCGCAAGCGCCCGGGCATGTATATCGGATCTACCGGACCGGACGGCCTGCATCATTTGGTGTGGGAGGTTTTGGATAATTCAATTGACGAGAGTTTGGCCGGTTTTGCCAAAAACATCGCCATCACATTTTTGCCGCAAAATAGAGTAATGGTGATTGACGATGGACGCGGAATCCCGGTTGAAATCCACAAGCAAACCAAGAAGTCGGCGCTGGAAACCGTAATGTGCACCCTGCATGCCGGAGCCAAATTCGGCGGCGAGTCGTATAAAGTATCCGGCGGACTGCACGGCGTAGGGGTCTCCGTGGTAAATGCCCTGTCAATCTGGATGAAGGCCGAGGTCTGCCGCGATGGCAGCCAATACACCCAGGAATATGTGCGCGGCAAACCCAAATATTCCGTAAAAAAAACCGGGAAATGCGGAGGATCAGGCACAGCCGTTACTTTTGAACCTGATCCGGAAGTATTTGAAAAAATTTCATTTGACTGGAACCGGGTACTGGAACACGTGCGCCAACAGGCCTATTTAACCAAAGGAGTTAAAATTTCGGTTTTTGACGAAAGATCCGGCGGCAAAGCCAAAGACGAATCCGTGCTTCGCACTTCCCACGCGTTTTATTTTGAGGGCGGCATAATATCCTACATAAAATATCTTAATCGCAGCGAAGACATCAAACACGAAAATATTTTTTATGTTTCCCGCGAGGCGCAGGCGGGCGCGCGCAAAATCCTGGTGGAAGCCGCGTTTCAGTACACCGACGACATACAAGCCAAAGAGATGTCTTTTGCCAATAATATTTTTACGCCCGAGGGCGGAATGCATATGACCGGATTTCGTACGGCCCTAACCCGCGCGCTCAATGACTATGCCCGCAAAAATGAATATTTAAAAAAAGACGAGGATGCGTTGACCGGAGATGATACACGCGAGGGAATTACGGCCGTAATTTCCGTAAAACTCAAAGAACCCCAATTTGAAGGACAAACCAAGGCCAAACTCGGCAACCCCGAAGCGCGAACCGCGGTTGAGGCGGTAGTGGGAGATGCCCTTCAGGAATGGTGTGAAAAATTCCAGCGTGACGCCGAACAAATTATGGGCCGGGCGATCCTGGCGCAAAAAGCGCGCAAGGCCGCCAAAGCCGCGCGCGAAACCGTACTGCGCAAGGGTGCCATGGACGGCATGATGCTGCCGGGCAAATTGGCGGATTGCCAGTCGCGCGATCCGTCGCAATCCGAATTATTCCTGGTGGAAGGCGATTCCGCTGGAGGTAGCGCCAAACAAGGGCGAGACCGCAAATTTCAGGCGATATTGCCATTGCGCGGAAAAATTTTGAACGTGGAGAAGGCGCGACTGGATAAAATACTCGCCTCCAAAGAAGTGCGCTCCCTAGTTATCGCGCTGGGTGCTGCCATCGGAGACGAATTCGATGTAAAAAAACTTCGGTATCATCGCACCATCATCGCCACCGACGCCGATGTTGACGGTTCCCACATCCGAACCCTGCTTTTGACTCTTTTTTACCGTTATTTCCGACCCATAATCGAACACGGCTATCTTTACATCGCGACTCCGCCGCTTTATAAAATACAATCCGGAAAAAATATCCAATATGTATACTCCGATGCGGAGAAAGAAAAAGTCGCCACCGAAATTTCAAAACAAAAAATTGAGACCAAAAAGGAACGAGCGCGCGTAAAAGGAAAAGTGGCCGAAGACACGCCCGAATCTGCCGAAATCGTTACGGAGGGAGCAGTAAAAGGCATTGAGATCCAGCGCTATAAAGGACTTGGCGAAATGAATCCTTCGGAGCTTTGGGAAACCACCATGAATCCTGCGGCGCGAATTCTAAAACAAGTAACTATCAAAGACGCCACCGAGGCCGACCGAATTTTTGATATTTTAATGGGAGATGAGGTGCTCCCACGCAAGAAATTCATACAAACGCACGCAAAAGCCGTAAAGAACTTAGACATTTGACAGGGCTAATGCTCCGCGCTATACTTAAAACCGAAGGCCTGCGGGCCTTTTAAAAAAGGGAAGACACCAACAGCACGAACAGTAACGAACAGCACCAACAGAGCTGTTCGCGCTGTTCGCAAGCCGCCAGAGGCGGCGAAACTGTTAGTGCTGTTCGCGAAAAATGCTTGAACGATTAACAACTTTTCTCAAAGAAACTAGGATTGAACTGAAAAAAGTTACCTGGCCGAGCCGCGAAGACACATTACGTTACACCATAACGGTTGTAATCGTAAGTCTTAGTGTCGCCGTGTTTTTAGGAGGACTGGATTATTTATTCCAGTGGGTTTTGAATACATTCATACTATGAAACGAATTATTTAACGAATATAAACTGATCATTCGTTAAAATTCGTTTTATATTCGCATAAATGCCTAAGCAAACATCCGAATTTGGTAGAAATTGGTACGCGGTCCATACCTATTCCGGGTATGAGGACGCGGTTGCGCGGAACTTAAAACAGCGCATTGAATCCATGGGCATGGAGGATAAGATTTTTAACGTGATGGTGCCGATAGAGAAAAAAATCAAAATTAAAAACGGCAAACGGCGCGTGGTTGAAGAAAAAATCTATCCCGGATATGTTTTGGTCGAGATGATCGTAACGGACGACTCCTGGTATGTGGTGCGAAACACCCCGCGCGTTACCGGATTTATCGGAGCCGGCACCACGCCGACTCCGCTCTCGCCGGAAGAAATGGAGGTTCTACTGAATCGCATCGGAGAGGAGGAACCCAAATTCAAAATCGATGTCTTGATCGGAGATCCGGTAAAAATAACCGACGGGCCGTTCAAGGACTTTGACGGCAAAGTGTCTGAAGTTGACCAGGAACGCGGCAAAATCAAGGTCTTGATGAATGTCTTCGGCCGCGACACCCCGGTGGAACTGGATTCGTTGCAGATAAAGAAACTATAAACACCGATGCTCACAGATTCTACACAGATAAACACAGATCACAAATTTCCCGAAAAAGAATTGTGTCATAAAATAATCGGCTGTCTGTTTGCGGCGCATAATAAATACGGCTCCGGGCATAGAGAAATTATATATGATCGCGCCTTTCAAGAGGAACTTGAGCGAGCTAAAATTCCGTTTGTTGCAAAGCCTAAAATAACACTGTACTCTGTGACTAACGGAAAAAGAATTGGTTTATTTGTGCCCGACTATCTTATAAATGATAAAGTGTTAGTAGAACTAAAAGCGATCCCGCAGTATAAAATTATTGAAGCCGAACGACAACTCTTGGAGTATCTAAAAATAAGCAGATACGAAATTGGATATATGGTAAATTTCGCGGAGAAAATGCTAAAACTTCGCAGATTTATCCATACAAACGATCAAAAACAATTTATCTGTGATCTGTGAACATCTGTGAGAAATCTGTGTTAATCTGTGAAAATATGGCTAAACCCATCAAAGTAAAACTTAAACTCCAGCTTCCGGCAGGCAAAGCTACTCCGGCGCCGCCGGTTGGAACCGCTCTGGGACCTCATGGCATTAATATAGGGGATTTTGTAAAAAAATATAACGAGGCCAGCGGGAAAATGGAAGGGGAAATAGTGCCGGCGGAAATTACGATCTATGAAGATCGAAGTTTTGAATTTAAATTACGCACGCCTCCGGCATCCGATATGCTCCGCAAAGCCGCCTCAATTGAAAAGGGCTCCGGAGAGCCGAATAAAAAGAAGGTGGGGAATGTAACCCGCGAAGATATCCGCAAAATCGCCGAGCGTAAAATGGAGGACTTAAACGCGGAAAACCTCGCAGCCGCGGAAAAAATAATTGAAGGAACTGCCCGTTCAATGGGCATAGACATCACAAAGTGATGTCATCCCAAACGCGCACAGCGCGTTTTAAGGGAATTGAAATACTGAGATAAATATAGTGTTGATAAAACAAAAATTGAGTTTCAGCTAATGTTAACAGTTATAGACGATCGTAATACATTGTTAACAGTTCATAATTCGTATTTAATTTAGTTTTTATGGCAAAAATCTATATACAAAAACCATCTTCTCGCGTGTATGTAAGAAGACGCTCAATCACGCGGCTTATATTGGAAAAACTTGCAGAAGGCGGTAAAGTATTTATTGATGCTTTTTTTCCGCCCCAATATTCATTTACATCCTCTGGCCGCCGCCTTTTCGGATTAGATTCAAATCCCGAAGTTTCTCCTCGTACACTTTCTGCAATTCTTTCCCGTTTGAAACGACAGGGACTAGTCGCACGCGGTGGATCTTTACGAAGTTCCCAATGGTATATTACGTCCAAAGGCAAAATGCGGCTGCATGAACGACAAGAAATTGTCATGGAGATACCGGAAAGGGACGATATCCCGCGTTTGGTTATTTTTGACATTCCGGAATGCGAAAGACGAAATCGAAATATAGTGCGCACGGAATTAACCGCCTGCGGCTTTCGTCATCTGCAAAAAAGTGTATGGCTTGGATTTAATCCGCTCCCCCAGCAATTTATTGAACGCTTAGATGAACTGCGCCTCAAAAATAAAGTACATATTTTGAGCATACAAAAGGGCGGAACGATAGAGAACCTACTCGAAAACTGAACTTTTCTATACATAATTCATTGTTAACAATCATGAACGATCGTAGTGTGTTGTTAACATTCAAATAATTAATCGCGGCGGCTGAACTACGCGGGGGCAAACCCCCGCGGTTTCCGCTTCGCGGCTAAATTGCCACCTCGACATTTTTGTTTTCGCGTAATATACTTAAAATAGTTTTTTATTTTTGGGGGTTGATTATGCCTGATGCCGTAATCGGAATATCTGCGGAGCTTCGCGGAGGAAAAGGAACCTGCGTTAAAATTCTTAAAACCACATTCAACGGCGAAACTTCGGTGGTTTCCAGCGGCATAATTTTAACCGATCTTGCCCTGGCTTTTGAGCGACCGGATCCAAAAAACCGCAAAACTCTGCAGGATTGTTATGCCCGGGCCAAAAAGGCGCTTGGCAAACGGTGTCTGCATTCCGGAATCCGTGAAAGATGGGAAGAGAGCGAAAAAAGAATTTGGATATTTGATGGCGTACTTATGCCCTGGGACATAGAATTCATACAGAGTTTTCCGCAAAACATTATTTTCTTCGTTGACTGTAAAATAGAAAAGCGGTGCGAACGCGCACGAATTGCCGCGCTTAACCAAGAACCTGGCTCCAAACCGGATGAAGCCGGAATGACGCTGGAAGAATTCAAGAAAATACATGAGCACGAGACCGCGAAATTCGTCACTTCAATCAAGAATCTTCCGGACGTACGGATACTCGACAATAACGGAACACTGGAGGAACTCGGCAAACAAATAAAACTAATCCTTGCCAATACCGGCTAACAAAAATAAAAGCGTTTCGACCTAATCGAAACGCTATTTTTTATAAAATTAGGCGATTAATCGAATACTTCGAGAATGCGGCCCGCCCTTACATCATCTTCAGAAAGCAAAATGTAATTCTTGCCCTCTACCGGCACGGATTTCTCAAGACCGGATAAAAACTTAATCCTGAAACACGCGCCGCCGTTTTCACGTTCCC
>Ga0209343_10004012_pt1 | contig 18269 bp, 12 predicted proteins | sample RifCSPlowO2_02_FD_184026 | JGI IMG/M metagenome (GOLD analysis project Ga0209343, IMG submission 184026) | Groundwater microbial communities from Rifle, Colorado - Rifle CSP2_plank lowO2_0.2 (SPAdes) (version 2) | ecosystem: Environmental > Aquatic > Deep subsurface > Groundwater | place... | reverse complement strand
TTTTTTTCGACAGATCGCCGCGTGCAACGGCGGTCGTCACGTCGGCAATATTACGCACCTGCCCGGTCAGGTTGGACGCCATGAAGTTGACGTTGTCGGTCAGGTCCTTCCAGGTACCCGCCACGCCGGACACATTCGCCTGCCCACCCAGCTTGCCTTCGGTGCCGACTTCGCGCGCCACCCGCGTGACCTCGGATGCGAACGAGCTGAGCTGGTCCACCATCACGTTGATCGTGTCTTTCAGTTCCAGGATTTCACCCTTGACATCGACCGTAATTTTTTTCGACAGATCGCCGCGTGCAACGGCGGTCGTCACGTCGGCAATATTACGCACCTGCCCGGTCAGGTTGGACGCCATGAAGTTGACGTTGTCGGTCAGGTCCTTCCAGGTGCCGCCGACGCCCGGCACGTGCGCCTGTCCGCCCAGCTTGCCCTCGGTGCCGACTTCGCGCGCCACCCGCGTGACCTCGGATGCAAACGAACTGAGCTGATCGACCATCGTGTTGATCGTATTCTTGAGTTGCAGGATTTCGCCCTTGACGCCGACCGTAATTTTCTTCGACAAGTCGCCGTTGGCAACCGCGGTGGTTACTTCCGCAATATTACGCACCTGCCCGGTCAGGTTGGACGCCATGAAGTTGACGTTGTCGGTCAAGTCCTTCCAGGTGCCGCCGACGCCCGGCACGTGCGCCTGTCCGCCCAGCTTGCCCTCGGTGCCGACTTCGCGCGCCACGCGCGTGACCTCGGATGCAAACGAACGCAACTGGTCCACCATTGTATTGATCGTGTCTTTCAGTTGCAGGATTTCACCGCGCACGTCAACGGTGATTTTCTTGGACAGGTCGCCGTTGGCAACCGCGGTCGTTACATCGGCGATGTTGCGCACTTGGGAGGTCAGGTTGCCCGCCATCGAATTGACCGAATCGGTCAAGTCTTTCCACGTCCCCGCGACGCCGGTTACCTGTGCCTGGCCGCCAAGCTTGCCTTCAGTGCCCACTTCACGTGCCACCCGCGTGACTTCGGAAGCAAAATTTCCCAGTTGCTCCACCATCGTATTGGCGGTGGACGCCGAGCGCAGGAATTGGCCCTTGAGCGGCCGCCCGTCCACATCCAGCGCCATCGTCTGCGATAAATCGCCCTTGGCCACCGCGCCGATCACGCGCGACATTTCGGTTGTCGGCCGCACCAGGTCGTCGATCAGCGTATTGACCGACTGGATGGTCGTGGCCCAACCGCCAACCATGTTGGGAATCGATGCGCGGTCGGTCAGCCTGCCCTCGCGGCCCACCTGGTTGCTGACGTTGGTAATGCCGTCAGCCATTTGCTGGTTCATCTCGACGATCTCGTTGAGCGTATCGGCGATCTTTCCGGACAGTCCGGTCCAGTTCGATGGCAATCGAGTAGTGAAATCACCCTTCTTCAATGCCATGAGTACCTTGAGCAAAGTATTCCGCTCCAGATCGTCGGGAATCTCCCTTATTGCATTCATAGAGATGTTTCCTTTACCAATGTTGGATGGGTGCGCAGGCCGCTGACTTGCCAAGTTCGCATGCCGGCACCGCGTGTTACGCGCTCGTGGTTTGCAGTAATTGGCGCACCAGGGCGTCGCCCGGCAGCGGTTGGCTATACAAGAAACCCTGATACTCATCGCAGCCAAGGTCTTTGAGTATCGATAGCTGCTCTTCGGTCTCGACGCCTTCCGCAACCACGCGCAATGCCAGCGCGCGCGCCATGTTGATAATGGCGGCGACAATAGCGGTATCGCCCACGTTTTTTCCGAGGTCGCGCACGAAAGATTGATCGATCTTGAGAATATCGATCGGCAGCGCTTTCAGCACCGACAGTGACGAATAACCGGTACCGAAGTCATCGATTGCGATTGTGATGCCGCTTTCGCTGATTTCTCGCAGAACCGACGTGGCCTTTTCGAGATCCTGAATCAATAGCGATTCGGTGATCTCCAGTTGCAGGCTGGAAGGCGGGATGCCGTGCTGCGTCAATGCGCGGCGAATCGCTCCGGGAAGCTCTGCATGGATCTGCGGAATAGCGATGTTGACGGCGATCGGCAACTTGAGCAGCGGCGAATTCGTATCGAGCCAGACTCTGGCCTGTGCGCAGGCGGCCGAGATGACCCATTCACCGATCGGCACCAGATGCCCACTGTCGGTCGCTTCGGAGATGAACTGCCCTCCGGTGATCACGCCCATCCGCGGATGATGCCAGCGAATCAGCGCCTCGACGCCGGCAACCCGCCCGGAAAAAATATCGACCTTGGGTTGATAGTAAAGCTCGAACTCATTATTTTCGAGCGCGTGCTGCATTTCATTTTGCAGCCGCGTGCGTTCGACCAGTCTTGCGTTGAGTTCCTCGTGGAAAAACTGAATGCTTCCACGCTGCTGCTGCTTTGCGTGATACATCGCAAGATCGGCGTTTTTCATCAATTCCTGCACCGTGTTGCCGTCTTGCGGAAACATACTGATGCCGATGCTGACCGAGGTCTTGAGCCGATGCGAGCCGATCGGATACACAGGGGCATTCGCCTGAACAATTTTCTTCGCCACTTCAGCCGCGTCCGGATAGGCCGGCAAGCCCTCCATCAACACGACGAACTCATCGCCGCCCAGTCGGGCCACCATGTCGGATTCGCGAACCGAGTGCTTGATGCGCGACGCGACTTCGATCAGCAATTCATCGCCGATATCATGCCCCAGCGTGTCGTTGATGGTCTTGAACCGATCCATATCCAGGAACAGCAGGGCCAGTCCTCTTTTCTGGCGCGTGGCAGCGGCGATCGCATGCTCTAGACTTTCAATCAGGGAGCGCCGGTTCAACAGTCCGGTAAGCGCGTCGCGCGTTGCCAGTCCATGTGCACGCTCCTCGGCTTGTCGGCGTTCAATGATTTCCGCTTCGAGCGCCGCATTGACACGACGCAGATCTTGCATCTGCTGTACTTGCAGATCCCGATTCAATTCCGCAAGTTGCTTGGTCTTGTTATCCAGCTGCATGTTCTTTTTTGCCAATTCAACAAATACGGCAACCTTGTTCAACAATATCTGTGGGATTAACGGCGTAATCAGGTAATCAACCGCGCCTTTTTGATAACCCTTGAGCCGATTCATCTCGTCGGCATAATGAGCCGTAACGAATATGATTGGCACTCCGGCCGAGCGCGGATGCGAGTGAATGATTTCAGCAGTTTCGAAACCGTCCATGCCCGGCATGCTGACATCCAGCAGGATCACCGCAAATTGCGTGTTCAACACCTTGCGCAACGCCTCTTCCCCACATTGCGCAGTGACAACTTCATAACCATATTCTTCCTTGGTCCGGTTCAATAAAGTTTCCAGAGCAAGCAGACTGGCGGGATGGTCGTTAACCAGAAGTACATTTGGAATCGGCACTGTTTTATCTTTTACCCATGGTGTGCATCTATAATTAAGTTGGTCAAAGCGAACCGTCTTTTTACGCAATACTTCAGTCAGTGTTTTTCAACTATTTCCGCTTTCGCCCCGCACGTCATCGCCGGTTCCGTCGAAACGAAATCGAACAATCAATTATTGCCACATCAAAAGGTCGAATCGACCGCAATCTTTTTCTTAATCAACAAGCGTTCGTTGCAAGGAAAAATATTTCTGTTCTATTTAAAATGCAGGTAAGAAATTTTTCTTGATCCTTGTAAGCAATACAGGTCATGCCTGGGAAATTAGAACGATGATCGATATCAATGTTCCCGCGTTCAACAAGAATAAATTTACCGGCCAAGTCGCATTTATCTGATATTTGTCAATGAATCCTCCGGGCAAGCGCCGCAATCGTTTCGCAGAGGAAATCATTACCTTGCATAAAAAGATGAATTGCCATGAGTCAATCAATGATTTCATTTTTATTGGCATGATGAATTGAGAAAGATCATCAATTGATGTGCTGCAAGGAAATTATTTCGCGGAATAAGATTAGATTTTCGATAGACCGCAAAAAACAAAGTGCAAATGGAAAGGACCCAAGGATATGAAATTCATTTTCGAAGTGCGCATGAAACCTGGTTATACCGTTGAGGAATACGCCGATGCATGGGTGCGCGCCAGCGAAATTATCCAGCGCACGCCTGGCGCCCTGGGAACGTATTTACATCGCAAAATTGGTGATCCGAATGCGTTGCTGGCAATCGCGACTTGGGAATCGAAGGCGCACAGGGATGCGAAGGACGACCGGCGTAATGAAACCGTGCGCGCCATCCTGGAAAAGCACGCGGCCAATTGTGAAATTACGGTGATTGGAGAATTCGAGGAGCCTGAGTGGGCAGTGCTTCCGCCGTGATCCGAAACAATCAGTTTCGATTGCGCCCCGATTCTTTCGATGACTTAGGCGATTTCCGGGAAAGATTTACCATTGGCGTGGTGCGGACGGGATGCGATGCAAGTCGCGAGGAGCGCCGTGTGGCGGGCCACACAAGCGACGAGCAACGCTGCAGCGCGCCCGTATGCGCCGCGAAAAGGGTGAATCTTCCCCGGAAATCGCCTTAGGGCTCGCGCAGCAAGCGATGCCGGCTAAAACGACGAACCGGGTTCCTGCAGAAAGGCCGCTTCTTCCGGAGTCGATTCTCGATTCAGGATTACATTTCTATGAGGGAAACGCCCGAAGCGGGCGATGATGCTGCGGTGACGAAGTGCAAATGTCAGATACCCTCTGAACTGGTCCATCTGATTTGCCGGAACTTCCTGAAATAATTTCGTATATAGCTGTACGGATTGCTCCTGATGCTCCGTGGATTCCGCATGTTCAAGCGGAAGATAGAAAAATACCCGCTCTATCGGCCGCAGGGTTTTATCCATTCCCTGTTTGATGCCACTCAGGCACAACTCCTGGGCCAGCGAGTCGAATTCAAAGGCTTTCGGCGTATTGCGGAAAATATTGCGAGGAAACTGATCCGTCAGCAGTATCAGCGCGAGCATGGACCCTGCTGATTTGATCCAGCCGTCCAGCTCACTGCGAGCGGCCATATCGACATACATACCGAACCGGCGTTGAATTTCCTGGTCATTTTCGCTTTTCTTGGCCCACCATAAATTCGATTTTTTCTGTGCCACCACGGCATCGTTTGGATCTGATCCGAACCAGAATTCATGAATGATTTCGTGAGCTTCCACCTGTGTGCCCTTTGACCGGAATATTTAAGCGTATGGCCACTATTGTCGGCAGAAAACGAGATGTACGCAAGTGGCGCACGAGGAACTCGGCCCTTGCGCCGCCCGTTGTTGCAATCAAGTCCGCTATATCTATCCGAAAGCCGCTATATCTATCCGAAAGAACCGATTCGATCAGTGCAGCTTGACACGCGGCGAAGTCTTGCGGTGCAACCATTGCGCCAATGTATCGAGCACCATGCGCATGAATCCATGCAAAGCGACTACATGCTGCCGATAAAGCGAAACATAAAGTATCCGTGCGATCCAGCCTTCGACGAACAAGGTGCTGCCGATCAGTTTGCCCATCAAATTGCCGATGGTGTCGAAGCGTCCCAGCGAAACCAGCGATCCCCGGTCACGGTAATGAAATACCGGCAGCGGCTTCCCGGCAAGACGACGATGCAAGGATTGATACATCAGGTCGGCTTGTTGCTGCGCCGCCTGCGCGCGTGGCGGCACCGATGTCGATTTTTCCGGCCATGGACAACTGGCGCAATCGCCTAACGCAAAAATATCCGGATCGATAATCGTCTGCAGCGTTTGCGACACGATTACCTGTCCGAGCCTGTTGGTAGGCAATCCCATCTCCGTCAAAATCTTCGGTACCTGGATGCCGCCGGCCCACACCGTCAAGTCGGATGGCAGCGTTTTACCGCTTGCAGTCAATACCGCAAGCGCCTGAACCTCCGTTACTTTCTCGCCTACAAGAATACGGATGTTGAGATTTCGCAATAGATTGGCGGTTTCTTCGGCAACGCGTTCCGGCAACGGCCCGAGAATGCGCGGACCCGCTTCAATAATCGTGATGCTGATATCGCGTTGCGGGTCCAGACGATGCAAACCGTATGCTCCAAGCACTGTCGCGGTATTGCGCAACTCAGCCGACAACTCCACTCCGGTGGCTCCGGCGCCGATGATCACGATATTGACCTGGGGGCGATCCGACCCGGCCGACTTGCCAAGCCGGTTTTGCGCACGCATGCAGGCAGCGATCATGCGCCGGCGAAACCGCTCCGCTTGAGCGACCGTATCAATTGCGATCGTATATTCCGGCGCACCCGGCACGCCGAAAAAATTGGTTTCGCTGCCGATCGACAGGACCAGCGTATCGTACGCAACTTCACGCTGCGGCAAAATTTCCAGTCCGTCTTCGTCGTCGACCGCCGAAATCGTGACCATCTTGCTGGTGCGGTTCAGGCCGATCAGCGATCCTTGCTGAAATTCGAAGTGATGCCAGCGCGCCTGTGCCGCGTATTCAAGTTGATGTGTATTTGCATCCATGCTGCCGGCGGCGACCTCATGCAACAGCGGTTTCCACAGATGGGCCGCAGCGCGATCAACCAGGATCACGCGGGCCTCCCCGCTCTTGCGCATCTTGTCGCCAAGGCGGGTCGCCAACTGGATTCCGCCGGCACCGCCCCCGACAATCACGATGGAGTGTCCGGGCTCAAGTACCTCCGCGGCTTTTTCGGTCGAACGAGCTCTATTCAATATTGGAAGCATGTGGCTTTCGGAAGCAATCAATGCCGGTCCAGGCCAGCAAATTGTTTTAGTTCGGCAATACGCGGCGGACATCAATTGGCGCTTGCCCATGGGTCATGCAATCGTCATGCCGGACAACCGGCATGACGATTGCAGCCAACAGGAAGTATCGACTGTCGAACCGGCGCGCGTTGTTTCATACATACATTGGCCGCGCCGGACTAATTCAATACACAGAGCGAAAATTATCCGGACCGATAACTGTGCCGGCGCATCTGTTCAGACATCTTGCACGTATCTTGCTAAATAATATTTCGATGAGCGCATGGCAGTCGCCGGCCGGCTCACACACAAAAGCATACATTGTTTTAGCGCACCGGATTTTTTTAAGATTATTTAGCAAATGAAATTGAATGTGCGGCCATCGCCATGACATTATTTTTATACGGATTGTGCCGGTTCGCACTGGTCAGAATGCAGCATGAGAAATACTGAAAGTAGCCTTTAGTTTGATCTGTGCCGAGGGCTGTATAAATTAGGAAACGTATAGTGTTTTTTACTGTCCACTAATTTAGTCCCGCCAATCTTTGGGGAGAAATGTAATGATGAACACAGAGAAACCTGTTCATCCAGGTCAGCAAGAAACTTTTTTGCAGAGCCTGGTTGATTTCACACAGCAGCATCGTGCTGTTTACTGGTCCGGCATGTTGTCCGAATTTTTGGAAAAGGTGGTTCCGTCCGATCCGCAAGGCGTGGCGCGCAGTTCCCATCAATACATGTGGGACATGATTCGCTGGACCAGGTCCGAAAACGAGAATGGAAACTTTCGCTGCAAGTTGTTCGACGAAGAACTGTTCGGCGTCGATGAAGCAATCGAGCGCGTGGTCGATTATTTCAAGGCCGCGGCTGCCGGATCGGAAGTCGGACGGCGGTTGTTGCTGTTGCTCGGGCCGCCGTCGGGCGGAAAATCCAGCCTGGTCATTTTGCTGAAGCGCGGCCTGGAAGAGTACAGCTATACGGAGGAAGGCGCGTTATACGGCATTCAGGGCTGTCCGGTGCATGAGTCGCCGCTGCATCTGATTCCGCATACGCTGCGTTCGACCTTCCGTGAAACTTACGGCGTCGAAATCAAAGGGGAAGTTTGCCCGCATTGCCGCGCCCGCCTTGAGCAACAGTTCAACGGCGATTTTTTGCGCATGCCGGTGGAGCGGGTTTTCATTTCCGAAGCCGGGCGTGTCGGTATCGGCACCTATGCGCCGCACGATCCGACCACCGCCGATCTGGCGGACCTGGTTGGCTCGGTCGATCTGTCCAAGGTGGCTGAATTCGGCGACGAAGGCGACCCGCGCGCATGGTCCTGGTCGGGTGCGGTGTACGCCGCCAGCCGCGGCATGCTTGAAATGATCGAGATACTGAAGGTCAAGCGCGAGTTCCTTTATTTGCTGCTGACCTTGACCCAGGAAAAGAATGTGAAGGTATCGCGCTTTCCATTGATCTATCTCGACGAAACCATCCTTGCCCATACCAATCTGGCCGAATTCCGGAAATTTTTGCAGGAAAGCGAAAACGAAGCATTACTGGACCGAATGGTTATCATCCAGGTGCCCTATACGCTCAATTACAAAGATGAAGCGCGGATTTACAAAAAACTGATTTCATCTGCAGCGGCCGCGTTCCGTGAAGTGCATCTCGATCCGCACCTGCTGCACGCGGCCGCGGTGTTTGCAACACTCACCCGGCTGCATGAAGGCGAAGAGAAAGAGCAGGAACTAACTAAAAAAGTGCGCCTGCATGCCCGCGAAGATGTCGAGGGCGTCAATCGCTCCGAAGCGGAACAGGTAAGGCACAAGATGCCTGATGAAGGCCTGGCGGGCGTATCGCCGCGCTTTGTCGTGAATGCATTGTCGAATGCCATTATTCAATCCGACAAACGCAGCCTGACCACGATGGATGTGTTGCTTGCATTGAAGGACGCGATCGAAAACGATGCGCGCATCGATCCCAAGAAAAAGCGCAAGTGGGTGGACTACCTGGTATTGACCCGGAAATATTTCTACAACCGCTGGGTCAAGGAAGACGTGCACAAGGCGCTGTTCGTGTCATTCGAACAGGAGGCACAGGACCTGCTCGACAAATACCTGGACGAGATCGAAGCAACTCTCGACAACCGTCAGATAAAGGACCTGATCACCAACGAGGAACGCCGGCCGGATGAACGCTTCCTGCGTTCGGTGGAAGAAAAGATTCATATCTCCGATTCGGGCAAGCAATCATTCAGGCAGGAAGTAGTCAGGAAAGCGATGGGGGCCTATAAGCGCGGTGAAAAATTCACACTCGACAGCCATGCGCAACTGCACGATGCGGTTCAACAGTATTTGTTCGAACAGCGCCGGGAAGTGTTGCGTCTGGTTAGCTCCAGCGCGCGTCCGGATGAAGAAGTACGGCAGAAAATTTCCGTGGTTGAAAAGCGCCTCGTGGATGAATATGGCTATGACAGCCATAGCGCGCGCGAAGCGCTCAACTATGTCACGACCTTGCTGGCGCAGGAATAATGTGCCTGCATTGAAAACGATGAGCGAGAAATCGGATCAAAGCAACAGGAGCGGTCGAGATTTCGATCGGTCAGCCACGATTGATTGCATTTCGTATCGGACATTTGCAGTATTGGAGAATAGGTAAGCGTATGGTAAGTCGCATGACGATGTCCGCCGAAGCACCTTGGTACGACTTGTTTTCGCGAGGTGCACGCGATTGGTTGCGCCACAATGAAAAAGTGCGCGAGAGCGTGCAGCAAAACCTGCCGGACCTGATTGCCGGTTCCGATCTGATCACCGGCTCACAAGACCGTACGGTGCGCGTTCCGGTCAAGATGCTCGAACACGCACGATTCCGCTTGTCCGACAGTATGGAGTCTCAGTCCGATGCCGGGCAAGGTCAGGGTCAACCGGGCGACGTGTTGCGTCCGGCGCAGCACGGCCACGAAGAAGGGCAAGGCGACCGCGGCGAAGGCGAAGTTCAACTGTTGCTTGAACTGAAAGTTGACGACATCATGGATTGGTTGTGGGAAGAACTGAAGTTGCCCGACTTGCAGCCCAAGCGCAATACCGCGGTTGAAGATGAGGAATACGTGCGTCAGGGATGGGACAAGCATGGCGCACGCGCTCGTCTCGACCGGCGGCGCACCGTCAAGGAGGCCGTGAAACGGCGTGCGATCCAGGAAAATCCCTTACCTTTCATCAACGAGGATTTACGCTTCCGCCAATTGGTCCAGCGGCGCAAGCCGGCCACCAACGCGGTGGTGATATTTGCGCTCGACGTGTCGGCCAGCATGACCGAAGCCGAACGCAAGCTGGCCAAGACTTTTTTCTTTTTCGCGCTGCAAGGTATTCGCCGCCGATATGCAAAAGTCGAAACCCGCTTTATCGCACATACGACCGAGGCGTGGGAGTTCACCGAAAGCGAATTTTTCCAGGTGACCGGCACCGGCGGGACCGGCGCATCGACCGCGTTCAACCTGGCATTGGATCTGATCCATACCCAGTACGATCCAGCGCAATACAACAGCTATTTATTTTATGCATCCGACGGTGAAAACTTCACTGAAGACCGGACTGCGGCAACTGAGGGATTGACGCAGTTGGCAGAGTTGCTGAACTACGTCGGCTATGTCGAGACGGTCCCGGGATCGTTGCGTACCACCGAGACTGAAATGAAAATGATCTGCGGCCAGCTGGAGCGCAATGGCGCGGCGATCGGCACAAGTGTGCTGACGCGGCCGGACGATATCTGGAAAGCGATCCGAAAATTTTTTGTTCAGCAGGCCGAACAAAGCGAGGCAGCCTGATGTCAGCCGTTCCCAATCCGACGTTGCAGGAATATTCGAAGCGCATCGAACAGCTCGCGCTGGATCTCGGGCTGGATTACTACCCGGTCGATTTCGAGCTGGTGCCGAACAATTTCATGATGGAGATCGCGGTATACGGGTTGCCGGTGCGTATGCCGCACTGGTCGTTCGGCATACGCTATATTCATCAGCTGATCCGCCAGGGTATGGGCAATTCGCGCATTTTCGAAGTGATGTTCCCGGGCGACCCGTGTCATGCATATCTGGTCAACGACAACACGGTGCCGGAAAACACGCTGGTGGTCGCGCATGTGCTCGGCCATGCCGACTTCGCAAAAAACAACCACTTGTTTGCACGTTTCATGGAAATGGCCGGCGGCCATATCCTGGAACAGGCTGCGGCGCGCGCGCACCAGATCGATGCGGCGCTGGAAGAATACGGGCAAGAACGCGTCGAGGCGGTGCTGGATGCGGCGCTGGCGCTGGAGCCGCATATCGATATCAATCAGGAATTGCATCGGCCTCTTTATCCGACGCATCAGGCCCCGCGCGGCGAAGTGCCGGAGCCCGATGCATTTCGCAAGCGGTTTCACAACTTGCCGGGAGAGAAAATAATTTCCGAGCCGCAGCGCATGTCGTCACGGGCATTGATCCCGCCACAATCTGAATACGACTTGCTTTGGTTCATTGCCAATTACGCCCCGGATCTGGAAGGATGGGAGCGCGACATATTTCTTGCGGTGCGAGAAGAGTCATATTATTTTTACCCGGTGTTCGCCTGCCAGATCATGAATGAAGGTTGGGCGTCCTACTGGCACGCGCGGTTGCTGCGCGAAGCGGACTTCCTGCCGCATGACCTGTATCTGTCCGCGATCAAGGCGCACTCCGACGTGGTACGCCCTTACGCTGCCGACAATCAGCTTGCATTGGCAGTCAATCCTTATCACCTTGGATTTTCCATCTGGGAAGACATCATCGAGAAAAATGGCATTGATGCAGCGCGCGGCATCATGAAGGAGGAGGACGACTTCGGCTTCATCCGCAATTACTTGAGCGTGGAGTTAGCGGAAAAGCTCGAATTATTCGTTTATGAATCGCACGATGACGGCGGCATCAAAATCGCCAACCGGGATATCCATGCAATTCGGGAATCGATTCTCGCACCGAAGTTCAATTACGGTGCACCGCGCATAGCGGCCACGCATCTGCATATCGATGGAAGCCTGGAAATGCTGCACGATCATGAAAGTGACGGACGCGGACTCGATATCAATCGAGCGGAACGTGTGCTTGAGTATATCGCCCGCGTCTGGCGCCGCCCGGTCAGCCTGCAAACCGTCGGCCATAGCGGCAATACGCGCGTAATCAGCAGCAAAAAATCATGATGCACGAACTAATTTTCCTGCTTGCTTCTACACCAATAAACCGATTGGAGCAAAACCGCTGTCTTGTGCAGCCATTGGTCGATCGAAGATGAAATGAATCATCAGATGCTTTAAACAAAATCAATCAGCCCGGAAGAAACAACGGTATAAATAATCTCATGTCTTTCAGTAATGCGGAGTCGAGTATTTTCTCGCCGCTGCTACGCTCAATTGAATGCCCGCATGAGATACGCTATTTCGCCGATGCGTCGGCTGCGCCTGGTTTTCCTGCAACTTGTATGGATAGGCGCGACACTGTCCGGTTGCGCCGCCCTGCCCGATGTGCGCGACCTTCGCACTTCCCTTTATCCGGGCGACATTCCGACAATTGAAGGCAGTCAGGGAAGACTGTCGGAAAAGAGAGCCGGCTCTCTTTTCTCGCAACGGCTTGAAAATATCAAACCTGATCTCCAAACTCTTGCAGCACTGGAAGAAGCGGCGACACGCAGCCCTTTAATCAAGGGTAACAAAGTGACACTGCTGTTCGATGGCCCAAGAACCATGGCCGCAATGATGGCGGCAATTGCCGGTGCAAAAAGCCACATCAATCTTGAAACTTATATTTTCGATCAGGACGATCTGGGCATGCAATTCGCCGATCTGTTGATCGCCAGGCAGCGCGCCGGTGTGCAGGTCAACATTATCTACGACAGTGTCGGCACGCTCGGAACGCCGCCAGAGTTTTTCGAAAAACTGCGCGCGGCCGGCATCGGCCTCACCGAATTCAATCCGGTCAATCCATTGAAAAGGTTCGGCTCATGGCGTGTGAACAATCGCGACCATCGAAAAATTCTGGTGATCGACGGACGCATCGGATTTTCCGGCGGCATCAATATCGCGGATGATTACTCACGGAGCTCGTTGTTCCGGTCCAGGAAAAAATCCCACTCCGATCCAGGCTGGCGCGATACGCACGTCCAGATCGAAGGTCCCGCAGTGGCGGCATTGCAATACTTGTTCCTGGATGCATGGCATAGCCAAAACATGCGGAAATTGCCGGACCGGGATTTTTTCCCGCAGTTGACGGAAGTTGGAGACAAGATCGTTCGCGTCGTTGCCAGCAAGCCGGACAGCGATTTCGAGATATACAAGGCATATGTATTGGCGATACAGGAAGCCAGGAAAACCATCCATCTGACGGCAGCCTATTTCGTGCCGGATGCGCAAATCATGGAGTCCCTGATTCAGGCCGCCCGCCGCGGCGTCAGTGTAAAGCTGGTGGTGCCCGGCGTGTCCGACGTCGGCCTGGTGATGTATGCCGGACGATCTACTTATGATGAGTTGCTCGAAGCCGGCGTCAAAATTTACCAGTTTCAGACATCGGTGCTGCACGCAAAAACCGCGGTGATCGATGGCGTCTGGTCAACTGTCGGATCAGCCAACATCGATGTCCGCAGCTTTCTGCATAACCACGAAATCAATATCGTGGTGCTGGGTGCGGAGTTCGGCAACCGCATGGAAGCGGCGTTCCAGGAAGATATCAAGAACTCGATCGAAATCACCCTGGACGCCTGGCGCACGCGCCCTTTTTTAGAGCGCATCAAGGAATGGGCCGCACGCAGCATGGAATACTGGCTGTGATGCATGGGCCAGGAATAATCGCGACTACGCAGCTATACAAGATGGCAGCGTATCGTCGCGGGTTCCTTGCATAATTTTTTCATCAGCGCATCGGAAATCGGGCCGTCGACATCGGTAATCGCATAGCCGATCGCGCCGCGCGTCTGCAGTTGCTGTGCAACGATATTCAATCCGCTTTCAGCAAAGTCGGCATTCATGCGAGCGATGACGCCGGGTTCGTTCCTGTGCACATGCAGAATACGGCTTTGCACTTCCTTTTCGATATGCGGGATCTCCGGGAAATTGACCGCAGACCGCGTGGTACCGGCTTTCAGAAAGCGCGCCAGCTTGTCCGCCACTTCGCGTCCGATATTGTCTTGCGCTTCTTCGGTGCTGCCGCCGATATGCGGCGTCAGAATCACATTTTCGAGACCGCGCAGCGGCGACACGAATTCTTCATTTTCGCTTTTCGGTTCGACCGGGTAGACGTCGAGCGCGGCGCCAGCCAATTTGCCCTCCCTCAAGGCCTGATTGAGCGCGTCAATGTCAACCACGCCGCCGCGCGCGGCATTAATGAGAACAGCGGTTGGTTTCATCAGTTGAACTCGTTCGCGATTCATCAGATTTACGGTGCCGGATCCGCCCGGCACATGCAGCGTCACCGCGTCGGCCTGCTCCAGCAAGGATTCCAGCGTCGGCATCGGCCGTGCATTGCCCAATGGAAGTTTGCTCTCGGGATCGTAATAGCAAACCCGCATGCCGACGCTTTCCGCAAGAATGCCGACTTGGGCGCCAATGTTGCCGTAGCCGACAATGCCCAGCAACTTGTTACGCACTTCATAGGCGCCCTTGGCACTTTTGTCCCAGAGCCCGCGATGGGAGCGTGCATTTTTTTCAGGAATACGCCGCAACAATAGAATTGCTTGCGCAATCACCAGTTCCGCCACCGAACGGGTATTTGAAAACGGCGCATTGAAAACCGGGATGCCCAGCGCAGCCGCAGCCCCCAGGTCAACCTGATTGGTTCCGATGCAAAAACAACCGATGGTTCGCAAGTGCGGCAAATGATTCAGGACATCGGCCGTCAGATGCGTGTTCGAGCGGAGGCCTACTGCATCAACACCGGACAGCGTATCCACCAGTTCATTGCCGGATAACGCCTTGGGAACTTCGACGATCTGGGTAAATCCCTGTTGTTTCAAATGTGCGACGGCGCTTGCATGGATTTTTTCGAGTAAAACAATTTTGGGCATGGTCAATCCGGGAGTAGAGTTCGTTTCAAAATCGGGTTTATGGCAAAATCGGCAGATGAAGTTATTCTATTCCGTTTTTTCGAAAGAGATCCATGGACGTCGAAGGGTTATCCGGGAAGGCCACGTTGGAAACGGTAACGGACATGCGCCGCTGGACCGATGCCCTGTTTTCATTCAAGACTACTCGACCCAAGGATTACCGGTTTTCGGCCGGGCAGTACGCGCGCCTTGGCCTGCCGTCCGGCGAGGGGATCCTGTGGCGCGCCTATTCGATCGTTTCGGCGCCGCATGAAGATTATCTGGAGTATTACGGCGTTCTTGTTCCGGGCGGCGCTTTCACCGCAATATTGAAAGATATCGAACCCGGCGACACACTCTGGACCGATAAGCAAAGTTTCGGATTCATGACTCCGGAACGGTTTGCCGATGGCGACGATCTGTGGATGCTGGCCACCGGCACCGGGCTTGGACCGTTCGTTTCGATATTGCGCGATGCGCTGGTATGGAAAAAATTCCGACGCCTGATCGTGGTCCATTGTGTCAAGCACGCAGCCGAATTCGGTTACCAGGAACAACTGCTTTCAATGAGAGGCGAGCACCGCTCCGACGATGCGGAACTGACGATTATTCAATGCGTAACGCGTGAACCACCAACCGGGCCGCTGCAACTGACCGGACGTATCACGACCCTTCTGTACGACGGCCAGCTTGAACAAGCGGCCGGTATACCGATGACCGTTGAGTCATCGCGCATCATGCTGTGCGGGAATCCGGAGATGATTGAAGAAACACGGCGCATTCTTCATCAGCGCGGCATGCGCCCCTGCCGACGTGCATTGCCCGGCCAATTTGTCACGGAGAATTACTGGTAGCGAATCCGCAGACTTTCGGTTGCGTGCCTGCTTCGATATTCGCGAGCGGCGGCACCCCCAAAAAAAAGCCTCGCATCCCGCGAGGCTTTTTCACGATACATGACCGCTAGATCAGTTGAAGGTCTTGCCCTCTGCTGCCAGCTTCGCCAGCAACGGAGCCGGCTTCCATGCTTCGCCATGGCGGCCTGCGGCGAATTTTTCCATCGCCAAGATCACGTTCGGCAAACCAACCGTGTCGGCATAGAACATCGGGCCGCCACGGAATACCGGGAAACCGTAACCGGTCAGATATACCATGTCGATGTCGGAAGCACGCAGCGCGATGCCCTCTTCCAGAATGTAGGCGCCCTCGTTGACCAGCGCAAAAACCAGGCGCTCGACAATTTCCTGGTCGCTGATCTTGCGGCGTTCGATACCGAGATCGGCCGAATGCTTGACGATCATATCGTTGACGGCCTGCGAAGCGTAAGCCTTGCGGTCGCCCGGCTTGTAGTCGTACCAGCCGGCGCCGGTCTTTTGACCGTAGCGGCCCATCTCGCACAGCAGATCGGCTGTCTTGGAATAGGTGACTTCCGGTTTTTCCACATAACGGCGCTTGCGAATCGCCCATCCGATATCGTTACCGGCCAGATCGCCCATGCGGAACGGACCCATGGCGAAACCGAATTTCTCGACTGCCTTGTCAACCTGCTCCGGCAGGCAGCCTTCTTCCAGCAGGAAACCGGCTTGACGGCTGTACTGTTCGATCATGCGGTTGCCGATGAAGCCATCGCAGACGCCCGATACGACGCCGGTCTTCTTGATTTTTTTGGACAATCCCAGCGACGTGGCAAGCACGTCCTTGCCGGTCTTCGCGCCACGCACGATTTCCAGCAGTTTCATGACGTTGGCCGGGCTGAAGAAGTGCAAACCGATCACATCTTGCGGACGCTTGGTCAAATCGGCAATCTTGTCCACGTCCAGCGTCGACGTGTTCGATGCCAGGATCGCGCCGGGCTTCATCACTTCGTCGAGTTTCTTGAACACTTGTTCCTTGACGCCCATCTCTTCAAACACCGCTTCCACAACGATGTCAGCCGATCCAATTTCCTCGTACGACATGGTGCCGGTAATCAGGCCGACGCGCTCTTCGAACTTCGCGGGAGTGAGCTTGCCTTTCTTCATCGTGTTTTCGTAATTCTTGCGGATTGTCGCGAGCCCTTTTTCGAGAGCTTCCGGCTTCATCTCAAGAATTTTGACCGGAATGCCTGCGTTGGCGAAGTTCATTGCGATCCCGCCGCCCATCGTGCCGGCACCGATCACTGCAGCCGATTTGATGGCACGTGTCGGCGTATCTTCCGGTACGTCCGGAATCTTGCTTGCGGCCCGCTCTGCAAAGAACGCGTGACGCAGCGCTTTGGACTCATCCGTTTGCACCAGTTCGACGAACAGGTCGCGTTCGATCTTGATGCCGTTATCGAACTTTTCAGTCACTGCTGCTGCAACCGCTTCGACACACTTCAATGGTGCTGGATAAGGCCCTGCCATCGCCTTGACGGTATTGCGCGAAAATTGCAGGAACGCTTCGTAGTTCGGGTAATCGATCTTGATATCGCGCACTTTCGGCAGCGGACGCGTATCGGCCACCTTGTTGGCAAATGCCAAAGCGCCCTGCATCAAATCGCCTTCGATCATTTCGTTGAACAATCCGGTCTTCGCCAGTTTTTCGGAGGCGACCGGCGTACCGGAAACAATCATGTTCAATGCCATTTCCAGGCCTACCACACGCGGCAGGCGCTGCGTACCGCCTGCGCCCGGCAATATCCCCAGCTTCACTTCCGGCAGTGCGATTTGCGCACCTGGCGACGCGACGCGATAGTTACAGCCGAGCGCGAGCTCCAGTCCACCGCCCATGCATACCGAATGGATCGCCGCGATCACCGGCTTGGTCGAATTTTCGACGACATTGATCACCGTATGCAGCGTAGGTTCGGCAAATGCCTTCGGCGTATTGAATTCCTTGATGTCGGCGCCGCCCGAAAACGCCTTGCCGGCACCAGTGATGACAACTGCTTTGACCGCGTTGTCGCCAAGCGCTTTCTTCATGCCCTCGACAATGGCGCTACGGGTTGAAGCTCCCAATCCGTTGACCGGGGGATTATTGAGGGTAATGACGGCGACGGCGCCAGTCACTTTATATTCGGCAGTCATGTCTCTTCCTTTAAATTGAATAAGTTCGTGAGGTTGAAGCCAGGTGCAATGAAATTGGTAAAACAGTAAGCCAGTGCTGAACTATACCGTAAAATAGAACGATCGTATTATTCTATTTGTAAAAAGGCTTGGATATATCTTTGTCCGCTTAAGGAAAAATCCCCGGCAAAAGTATTTCAGTCCTTGCGGGATATTTGGATGCAGAACATGCTCAATTGCGCAGGTCATCAGTTCGAGCGCTTGATTGAATTCATTGCGTGAAGCAGCCGTCCGCGTCATTCTTTCCGACATGCCCATCCAATGGAGCGAGAGGTGAACCAATTTATCTTCAGGCGCAAGCCTCGGCATTAGCTGATAACATCGGCATAGGGGGCAGCCAAGTTGGCTGCTCCCCTGCCACACCACCCGGCATGCGGGTCCGCACCGGGCGGTTCGAGTAGTTGAGGTCAAGACAGGCG
>Ga0209343_10004011_pt1 | contig 18273 bp, 17 predicted proteins | sample RifCSPlowO2_02_FD_184026 | JGI IMG/M metagenome (GOLD analysis project Ga0209343, IMG submission 184026) | Groundwater microbial communities from Rifle, Colorado - Rifle CSP2_plank lowO2_0.2 (SPAdes) (version 2) | ecosystem: Environmental > Aquatic > Deep subsurface > Groundwater | place... | reverse complement strand
CCGACGGCGCCGCCCGCCAGAATGGCGAAGTGCGGGGTGTGGCGTGTGGCGTGCACCCGGCCCAAGACCTCAGGCAGGAAACCGGCGCGCGACAGGGCGTAGATCTGGCGCGAGTAGCCCAGAATAATGCCGTGGAAGGAGGCCACCAGGCCGAACAATCCGAGCCACACCAGCATGTGCAACCAGCCGCTGTTTTCACCCACAATCAGCTTCATGGCCTGGGGCAGCGGGTCATTCAGGTTGGACAGCTTGGTCCAGTCGCCCGCGCCGCCGGCAAACACCATGACCCCGGTGGCCAGCACCACCAGCGTGAGGATGCCGCCAATGTAGGCGATGGGGATGGAGCGCTTGGGCGTCTTGGCTTCTTCGGCGGCCATGGCCACGCCTTCAATCGCCAGGAAGAACCAGATGGCAAACGGAATCGCCGCAAACATGCCGGGGATGGACGCCAGGCTGAAACTGTCTTGCCCGGCCCAGCCGCCCTTGACGAAATTGGCCACCGAGAAGCCCGGTGACACCACGCCCATGAACACCAGCAGCTCGAAGATGGCCAGCAAGGTCACGCCCAGCTCGAACATGGCGGCGATCTGCACGCCCAGTATGTTCAGGGTCATGAAGACCACGTAGGCGCCCACGGCTGCCATCTTGGGGTCCAGCGTGGGGAACTGCACATTCAGGTAGGCGCCAATGGCCAGCGCAATCGCCGGGGGCGCAAACACAAATTCCACCAGGGTGGCAAAACCGGCCAGGTAGCCGCCGGTGGGGCCAAAGGCGCGGCGGCTGTACTCGAACGGTCCGCCCGCGTGCGGGATGGAGGTGGTCAGCTCGGTGAAGCTGAAAATGAAGGTGGTGTACATCAGCGCGATGAAGATCGACGTCACCAAAAAGCCCAGCGTGCCGGCCGAGGCCCAGCCGTAGCTCCAGCCGAAATACTCGCCCGAAATAACCAGGCCCACCGCGATACCCCAGAGTTGGGTGGTTCCCAGCGTCTTGTTCAGGCCAGGGGATGAATTTTGACTCATAGCAGCATTTCCAATCGTGTTGTAGGGTGCCCGCTGGCAACATGGGGCGTGGCAAACCGCGCCCAATGCGCAATTGCGGAACGGACTATGGGCAGGAATTTGCCAGAGCACTATCAAATTTCAGCGGCTTCTTGAAACCCTAGGGTTTACGAGCATAGGGAAATTGCGGAGGACGCCAGGCACCCCTGGCTGGGCCTCGCGCGCCTGCCTGGCCGTGCCTTTTTACAAGCCAAATCAGCCATTTCGGCATACAGGGTAAGCGCAGACAGCTATCAAAATGGGAGCAAAAAGGCGGACTGCCTCCGCCTCGTCCAGCGATGGGGCGCAGCCGCTTCTTACCAGTGGTACATGGCCCCCGCATACATGCGGGGCTGCAACGGGTCTTGCACGATGGGGCTGCTGGCGGCGTCGTGGGCAAGGCGTGTCAGGCCCAGGCCGCCGAGCAAAATGACATGTTTCTCCACGCGGTAGCGCATATCCAGCCCCAGCGTGTAGTCGCGCACGCCGCTGCCTGGCGCGTGGACGGCGAAACCGGTGTCCACTGATTGCTGCGCGGTGACACCGAACATGTTTTGCATGTACGTTTGGTTGGCCCAGGTCACACCCGCCTGCAGGCTGGCCGACAGGGGCCCACCCACCGGCAGCGCGTAAGCCAGCTGCAGGGTGCCAAGCTGCCCGCCGTGGCCGGTGTTGGCGTCGATCGCGCCGCGGTACAGGCCATGCACCGTGATGTCTTGCATCCGATAGCTGCCGAACAGCGCAACAACCTGGGTGCCGGGCAGGCTGCCCATGCCCTTGAGCCGCGTGCTGCCGGGCAGGAGTGCGCCCGCGTCGGTGTCGGAACGCCCCGGATCGACCCCCATCGCCATGCCCAGCGCCGCGTTGGCGGTTTCCACGGGGCTGTACGACAACAGGGGCGCGTCCGCGCCGGGCAGCGTACCCAGGCGCACGCTGCCGTAGTCCGTGGTGTAGGACAGGCGGACCAGGGGCAGCAGGTGTGTGCCCTTGGCGTCGCTTCCCAGGTAGTGCGGCTGGTGGCGCGCCTGCATACCGAGCGCGATGTCCCAGGGTGAGCTGTCCTCACCGGCCAGGGCGGCGCAGGCCGCGCCCAATGCGGCCAGGGTGATGCATGTCTTCATAAAAATTCCTTGTGGTGGGGGGTGTTAAAAAACCGTTTCCAGCCGTACCGACATCAGCGTGCGTGTCGGGTTGGCGCCGAATTCCGACAGTGAGGTGCCGGCAAATCCGCCCAGGCTGGCGTAAACCGACACGCGGGGGCGCACATGCCAAGCGCCGTCCACCTGCCACAGCGCGCTGTGGTCATGGGCATTGAGGCGCACGAAGGCCCCCAGATCGACATTGGCCCGCTCGGAAAGACCCGTCACGGCGGCCCGGAAAAACCAGGCGTCGCGCACCAGGGGCTCCTGCAAATCGCTGCGTTGTGTACGCAATTGCGCCAGGCCGCGCAGGGTCGGTCGGTCCGTGGCAAGCCGCCAGGCCTCCCAATCCTGCGGGTTCAGTGCGTCGGTGGCGCTGTGCCGCTCCACGGTGAGGACGGCGCCCTGGGGCGTCGTCCAGTTGAAACCGGCGGCGACGCGTTGGTGCATGTGCGTCGATGGCACCACCCCGGGCGCGGCCAGCCCCTCCCGCAGGCCGGTCGCCAACTCGGCGTGTGCGATCAACGCGCTGTGCAGCACCGAGGTCAGGTTGAGACCCCACTGGGGGTGGCGGTTTTCCCGGGCATAGGCCAGCAGGTCCAGGCTGAGGGCATCATTGAGCTGGGGCGCCACGCGCACATGCAGGGCCTTGTCGTCGTTGGTGCGTTCCCATGCCAGGCCGTCGGGGGACGCTCCATCCTCCTGGTGGGCCAGATGGGGAACCACGGCCAGCTGCACCGCGCCCCAGTTTTCGATGGCCTGCAGCCGCAGCATCACGGTGCCCAGGCGGTTTTCCCGCAGGCTCACCGGGTTCTGGGTGGTCTGTGGCAGGGCAGCAGCCTCGCGCAGCCAATCCGTCGGATTGAAGCCGCTGGCCACGCCGCTGCGCAGGTTGATCCGGCCGACATCGACAAACAGCGAATCCCCCATGCGTTTGGCGACATAGGCTTCGCGCAAGGCCTTGTGCACGGTGCTGGTGTGGCCATCACCGGTCCCTTCAAGCCGGCCAGAAAACGTGGCGCTCCAGCCGCTGCCCAGATGCCACTCCCGGCGCAGGTCCAGCACCGAACGCAACCCGGCGTCCGCCACGCCGTCCACCGCGCGGCGGCGGTCCCAGGCGTCCAGGCCGATGCTGGCTTTGATGCCCAGCGCCGTCGCAGCGGCCCCCTCCTGCTCTGCCACCTGGAATTGCGCAGGGTCCAGATCGGGCGGCGCCTGCGCCAGCGCGCCCTGGCTGGCGAAGACGGCCAGCACGCAGGCGCTCAGTCGGCGGCGAATCGGGGCAAATAGTCGCGTTGTAGCCATTGCTCGGGAATCTTTCGTGGGGTGTATTCGGACAACTGCATGACGGTGACCCACTGCGGATCCAGCCCGTCCACAATCACGGTTTCCGTGGGCCGCTCCGCGCCCAAGGCGGGCTTGAAGCGGCGAAACCAGGCCGACTTCAGCAAGCGGTTCTCCGCGGTGTAGTACTTGGCCATGACGGGGCGGTGCGTGCCGTCCTCCATCCAGTACTCGATCTGCGCATACGTCACATCGGGCCGTTGCGCGACCAGCAGCAGCCGCTGGGTTTTGCGCACCACGCCATCGCCGTCTTTCACTTCCTCGGGCCCTTTCAACTCGGCGGTGTAGTTGCGGGCCAGCCGGGTCGTCATGACATCGCCGTTGGATGCCTGGCCCAGCAGGCGCTGTTGCGGCGAGATACGCACCGAGGCGCGGCTGGACGGGTCGTAGAACCACAGGTCGCCACCATTGCGCAGCAGCAGCTTGCCCGCATCGCGCACGGGCGTCACCATGCGGACCAGGTTGCGGAAGTCACCCGAAGACTCGGACGGACTGGAATAGACCGACAGCGTCGAATGGTTGGTCCGGCGTCCCTGGCGGTACTCGGTGATCGCCAAGCGCAGCGAGAAGCTGTTGGGTGGATTGCGGATGTCGTCACTGGCGGCCAGCATGTCCTGCGGTGACGCGGCACTGGCGGGACAGGCCACCATGGCCCAACAGGCTGCGCCCATCCACGCGACCACGCGGCGGCGTTGCGGTAACTTAAACATGGCGCAGTGCCTCCACGATTTCGAGCCGCGAGGCGCGCCGCGCTGGCCACCAGGACGAGGCACAGGCCAGCAGGGCGAACAGCACAATGGCCGTGGCGATGAACGCCGGGTTGCCCAAAATATCGACGGCAATCGGCACGGCCGCACTGCGCCCCGGTGGCGTCCAGCGCAAGCCGCTCCGGTTGATCACATACTCCCCCAGCCCGATGGCGCTGAGGGCGCCCACACCGGCCCCGATGGCCCCGATCAATGCGCCTTCGATCAGGAACATGCCGCGCACATGCCCTTGTGTGAAGCCGATGGCACGCAAACTGCCGATCTCTCCGATGCGTTCATTGACCGCCATATTGATGGTGTTGGCCACGGTAAACAGCGTCACCACCGCCATCAGCACCGTGACGAAGCGAAAAATTGCCGTGAACATGGCCACCACCTGGTCGAAATTGGGCTGGATCGTGTGGAAGTCATGCACTTCCAGAGGCGTGGCGTGCGTTCCCAGGACGGCTTGCACACGCGCCTTGGCGCGCTCAATGTCGCCGCTGTCCTTGAGCTGCAGCACCACCGCGGACGCACCCTTGCCCTGGGGCCCAAACAGCAGGCGTTGTGCCAGCGCCAGGGGCATGCCGATGAACATCGCGTCGAACTCCCGCGCGCCTTGCCGTTGGGCACGCAGCACCTCCATGCGCACCACATTCGGCGCGCCGGTGGCACCCGAAGACATCAGCTCCACCGAAACGGCCTGCTCTGCGGGTTCCGCACGGACAGGTTCCATCGCACGCTGTGTCAATTGCGCCAGGTCGGAGGCCATGACCGGTGTGCTGGCGTCGACCGTGGCTTGGTGCACCGGCACGCAGTCCTTGACGGCGAGCACCTCGCACAGGCCCAGCAACTGGGCCAGCCCGGCGCCGATGACACCGGCATGGGGTTTGTCTTCGCTGATAAACACGGCGCCCGGTGGCAGGCGCATGTGGTTGCCATCCCATTCCAGCATCAGGCTGCGCGCTTGCGGGTCCCAGCCGCTGCCGGCGAAATTGGTCGAGGTTCCCTCGGCGTAATTCCCTGCGACGCCCTGCACCTGCAGTACCGGCGTGGCGGTGACCAGCAGGGACTGCAGCACGGGGTCGGCACGCAGCGCCGCTGCAATCGCTTCATGGTCGCGCAGGGCAAAACGCCCCGCGTTGCCACGGCCGAACTCCAAAAACCCCTTGGCCATGATCTGCAAATGGCCGACCTGGCGCACCGTGTCGGTCTCCAGTGCGCGCACGGTGGCTTTGACGTAGCCACCCAACAGCAGCATGGCCGTTGCCGACACCGCCACGGCGGCGAGCGTGAACACCGTGCGGCGGCGATTGCGCAGGATATTGCGCCAAGCAATACTGAGAAGTTTCATGACAAGATCTCCGATGCGGGTTCGACGCGATCAATGCGCCCGTCCACGATGTGAATGCGGTCGTCGGCCACCTCCAGCAGCGCCGGATCGTGGGAGGAAAAAACAAAAGTGGTGCCGGTGTCGTGCTGCATGCGCCGCATCAGGCGGATGATGTCTTCGCCGGTCGCACGGTCCAGGTTGGCGGTCGGTTCATCGGCCAGCACCAGGGCGGGGCGGGCCACCAGCGCCCTGGCGATGGCGACGCGTTGACGCTGGCCCCCCGACAGTTGGGACGGCAAATGGTGGCCCTTGCCTGCCAGGCCGACGGCGGCCAGCAGTTCGCTGGCACGGGCACGGGATTGCGCTTTCGGGGTGTCCGTCAAACGCAAGGGGTACTCGATGTTTTCGATGGCGCTCAACACCGAGATCAGGTTGAAGGACTGGAACACAAAGCCGATCTGGCGCGCACGAAATTGGCTGCGCTGGTCATCGCTGAGCGACGACAGGTGGTCGTTGCCGACACGGATGCTGCCGGTGTCTGGCACATCCAGGCTGCCGATCAGGTTGAGCAGAGTGCTTTTGCCGCTGCCGGACGGGCCGCTGATCACGGTAAACCGGTTGGCATGGATGTCCGCGCTCACCTCCGCAAGCGCCACCACCGGGACATGGCCCAATTGGTAACGTTTGCTCACGCCGCGGACTTGCACAATCGTCTGGGGGGTAGGCATAGAGGCTCCCCGCATCAGCGCAGTTTGATGGAGATTTTGGTGGCCGGGTCGCGCACCTCGATCTGGGCATCCCGGAACTCGGGAGGCCCCTTGTCTCCGCGCGCGTCGCGGCTGAATCCATACGGCTCGCTGGGGATCTTGAACAAACCGCGGTCCATTTTTTCGTTGCCGTTTTCATCGTGGTAGGCGGACAGGGCGTAGGCACCGGGCGGCACCTCTTTGAAGGTCAGCACCACCGTGCCCTGGCTTGCCGGGCCTTCGACTCCGCGCAGCGGCGTACCGGGGAAGCTGGTGCTGTCCTTGTACAAAGCAGCACGTACTTTTCCATCGGTGGACCGGTGGCCGCTGATTTCAACCGCCAAGTCCGCCGCCGTGGCGCAGGTGATGGTGGAGGCGCAGACCCATGCCAAGCGGGCAGCGTGCCGCGCAAAACCTGCATGTGTGGGTGGGTGTGTTGGTGTGTTGGTTTTCATGGTGGTTTCCTGAAGTGGGGCGCATGCGATAAGGCAGATGCATTGCACCAGCGCGTTGCGCCCAAGTCTTGTCCGCAGGAGAGGGATTTGTACCGCCCTGTGTCCGGGCCGGCGCATGACACATGGCGATACAAAACAGGACCGGATGGGGCCCTGGTGGGCACGGTGTGGGCGGGGGACCGCTCGGTAGAATGAACGTCCACCCGACCCCATCACCTCAAGGCCTCAACCCGCATGGACGCACGCCCTGACCACATCTTGATCATTGATGACGACGCCCAGATCCGCACGCTGCTGGCCGAACACCTAAGCAAACACGACTTCCGGGCGAGCTGTGCCGCCAATGGGCGCGAAATGCGCGCCTTGCTGCAGCAGTCACCGGTGGACCTGATCGTGCTGGACCTGCTGCTGCCCATGGAAGACGGCTTGACGCTGTTTCGCGAGCTGCGGTCCGGGGATCACGGCACGGTCCCGGTTGTCATGCTGACCGCATTGGGCGACGACGTGGACCGCATCGTGGGCCTTGAGCTGGGTGCCGACGACTACGTGTCCAAACCTTTCGCTGTGCGCGAACTCATTGCGCGCATCCGTTCGGTGCTGCGGCGCGCCCGCATGTTGCCGCCCGGCCAGGTGCGCTCCGAAATGCTGCGCTACGCTGCCTTTGGCGACTGGACCCTGGACACCGTCGAGCGGCATCTGATCCACCGCAGCGGTTCCGTCTCGGTATTCAACAGGGCGGAATATTCACTGCTTGTTTTTTTGATGGACCATCCGCAGCAGGTGGTGACACGGGACCAACTGCTGGTGCACACCGCGGGCCGGGATGCCGATGTCTTCAACCGGTCAATTGACCTGCGGGTATCGCGCCTGCGCAAGCACCTGAGCGACGATGTACGCGAAGCCGAGTACATCAAAACCCTGCGCAACGAAGGCTATGTGTTTTGCAAGGAAGTCCGCTGGCTCGCCGAATCGCCGACTCCCCCGGCCTCCCGGGTCGCACACCCGTGAACCCGCTGCGCCGGATGTCGCTCAAGGGCCGCTTGTTGCTCATCCTCCTGAGCGCCATGGTCGCGCTCCAGGTACTGAGCTTCGGCGGGGCCGGGCTGCGGCACGGCTTTGAGTCCCGCAGCTTGCGCAATGAAGTCATTGCCAGGGACATTGTGTACGCCCACGGCCAATTGCGCGGCCTGGAGCCCCCCGAGCGGGCGCTCCGGGCCGCGCAGATGCGCCGGGGCGGCTACTGGTTTCAGCCCGTTTCCACCTCCGACGCCACACCGGCATCCGACCATGAAGATTTTCGGCTGATCCTGCTGGACGTGCAGAAGTGGGCAGGCACCACACCGCTGGCGTCGGCCATCGTCAAGGCCGGTGCTGCGGACGCGATCCGCCTGTCCCTGGATGCCCAGCAGGATGTGCTGGTGCACTTTGACCAGGCGCTGGCGTCCACCCGCCCGCCCTTTGTGGGCATCGCCTTGTACATTGCCGCCGTATCGGCACTGGTGCTCTGGATCGCCTGGATTGCGGTGCGCATGGCCACCCGGCCACTGGATGGGTTTACGCAGGCGGCCAATCGCCTGGCGCACGATGTGGAGACGGCGCCGCTGCCCACCGACGGCCCGATCGAGGTGCGTGACGCCGCACGCGCCTTCAATGCCATGCATGTGGAAATTCGGCGGCAATTGCAGGAGCGCAGCCAGATTCTTGCCGCCATTTCCCACGACCTCAAGACGCCCTTGACCCGGCTGGCGCTGCGGCTGGCCACCGTCGAGTCCGACGACCAGCGTGCGCTGATGGAGGCGGACGTCGACGCCATGGCGGGGCTGGTCCAGGAGGGCCTGGATTTTGCCCGCAGCCAGCAACTGCGGGAAGCCAAGGTGCCGGTGGACCTCAACCGCCTGGTGCAGAGCATCGTCGATCAGGCCACGGACCTGGGGCAGGATTGCCAGATGGAGGGCCACTGCGCGCGCCCCTTTCCGGCGGCACCCCGGGCCTTGGAACGCGTGCTGCAAAACGTGGTGGACAACGGGCTGCGTTATGGAACCCAGGTGCGCATCACGCTGCAGGACCATACCGATGCGGTGGAAATCCAGGTCCACGACAACGGCCCCGGATTGCCGACGGAGCTGCTGGAAAAAGTGTTTGAACCTTACTTTCGGGTCGAGTCGTCGCGCAGCCGGTCCACCGGGGGCACGGGGCTGGGCTTGTCGATTGCCAGAAACCTGGTGCAAGCCCATGGGGGGCGCATTGACCTGGCGCCGGGAAGCGGCGGCGGGCTGGTCGTTCGGATCTTCCTGCCCTTGCCGGGGCCCGCACAGGGGCGTTGATTAGTTCACCCAGTTGGGGAAATACCCCAACACGTCCTGGGCAGCCGCGTCGTGTGCCGGGATGATCTCCACCGCCGGGTCCAGGCGCACGCAGTTCGCCAGGCGCTCGATCTGGTCCCGCACCTGCGCGGGCTGGGCGTCGGCGCTGCGGGAGACCAGCGGTTTGGCCAGCTGCTCCGTCACCGCGCGTTTGAGCCACACGGTATCGCCCACAAACAGCAGCTTGCGGCCCTGGCCGGTGCGGACCCACAGGCCCACCGAACCCGGCGTGTGGCCGGGCATGGAGACCAGCACCACGCTGCCATCGCCATACACGTCCTGGCTTTGCGCAAAGCCACACTGCGGCCGCGCGCTGAACACCAGGTCCTTCCACCGGGCCGATTGGCTGCGCACCTGGGTGGGGAACACGGCGGGCGGCGTGGCCCGTTCCGCGAATACACGTTCGGCGGGCGCGGCCCACACCTCGGCCTCGGGAAAGTCGGCGATGCCGCTGGCATGGTCCCAATGGATGTGCGACAACGCAATCACCTTGGGCCGCAGTTCGGTGGGCAGTTGCTGGCGCGCGGGGCGCAGGTTTTGGTAGGACAGCAGCGGCCATTGGCGGTACAGCCAGTGCAGGTTGGTTTGGCGTTCGGTTTCCACGGCGGCACTCAAACCGGCATCGAACATCAGGCGCTGCTCGGGGAACCGGGGATGCTCGACCAGCACCGCGATGTGGTTGAGCCTGAGTTCTTTGGACCAGTCGCCCCCGGCGACCATCAGGGCTTCGCGGACCCGGGCGTCGGCTGTTTTGATGAGCGTGACGCGCACGCCGCTGGCGTCAGCATGGGCGGGCAGGGTGGCGCACAGCGCCAGCAGAACGAGTGCCATCCGGGGTTGCATGGGGGTGCAAAAAGTCATACCGCGGTTCCAGAAAAAAAGGTTGCTTCGGTGGGGGCGCTATCCGGTGTACATCATGGGGCGCTCTTGTGCAAGCCAAGCAGGCGGCCCACCAGCGCATCCCGGTATCGCAGGGGAAGGGCACGCATCAGCACGGCATCCCGGAAGAAATGGTGGTGGATCGCGTAGCGGGCTTGGGGGTGCGGCCGCTCCACGGCGTCGGCAATCACACGCACGACCCGCCCCAGGGGGATGCCTTGGCGGGTGGCCTGGCGGGCCTGCTCCAAAAACCGTTGCAAGGGCACGGTGTAGACCGCCAGGGACGGAGGCTTTTGCAGCTCACTTTGGATTTTGACCGCCATGGGGGTGTGGATGAGGCCGGGCGCGACCACCACCACGTCAATGCCCAACGGCCTGAACTCCAGGCGCATCGCCGTGGACAAGGCCTCCACCCCAAACTTGCTGGCCGAGTAGGCGCCGGTGAAGGGCATGGTTCGCGTGCCGCTGGCGGAACTGATGTTGACGATGCGCCCCGGTGCGCCACGGCGCCCGGGGTCGCTGCCCAGCAGCGGCAAAAACGCGCGCGTCACCGCATGCATGCCCACCAGGTTGACTGCCAGCAGGTTGCTGAATTCACTGGCGCTCAGGTCCACCAGCGGGCCGTTGGTGATGACACCGGCAATGTTCAGCAAGGCCGCCAGGCGCTGCGGGCCCAGCAGCGCGGCGACCTGGTCGGCGGCCGCCTCCAGGCTGTGCTCGTCGCGCACATCGATGCACAGCGGCGTGAACTGCGGGCCGAACTCGGCCTGCAGCCGGTGGGCCTCGTCCGCACTGAGGGCGCCGCCCAGCACGCGGTACCCGGCACCGAGCAAATGGGCCGTGGTGGCTTGGCCGATGCCGGAGCCTGCACCGGTCACCACGACATACCGGGGGGCGCCGGTGCCGGACGGAGAGGGGATCGTGTTCATGCGCCCTCAGCTCCGCGCCCGCGCCGGGTGTGGCAGGGCCAATAACATCAGCAGCGCGGAGAGCAGCAATGCGCCACTCAGCAGGTACAGGCTCAGCGTGAAATCTCCGGTGGCCGCTTTCAGGTAGCCGACCAGCACCGGGGCCACCACGCCGGCACAGCCGCCCAGGGTCGTGATCAGCGCAATCCCCGTGGCTGCGGCAGGTTTGGACAAGAGCGTGCCCGGCACGGCCCACAGGATGGCGAACGCACTCGATATGCCCGCCGCCGCCAGCGCCAGACAGGCCACGGCCAGGGGGCGTTGTGCATGAACACGGTGGTGAGCGACAAGCCCAGCGCCCCCAGGGCGGCGGTGATGGCAAAGTGCCAGCGCCGCTCGCGCACCCGGTCGGAATGGCGGCCAATGACCAGCGTGGCTGCGATGCCCACCCCGGCGGGAATGACCGAATAAAACCCAATTTCCAACACGCTCAAGCCCATGGTTTGCATCAGGGTGGGTTGCCAAAAGGACAGCGCATAAATGCCCAGGATGACCAGAAAGGACATCAGGCCCAGCAACCAGACCCGGCCATCGCGCCAGGCGCTGGCGGCCGGGCCACGGGTGTTGGCGCCGCAGATTTTTTGGTCCTCGTCCAGCGTCTGCTGGACACGCAATTTCTCTTCACCGGTCAACCAGCCGGCTTGGGCGGGCGTATCGGACAGCCAGAAAAATGCGGCGATGCCCAGCAGCACGCTTGGCAGGCCTTCCAGCAGAAACAGCCATTGCCAGCCCTGCAGGGACCCCACCCCGTTCAGGTAGGTCATGGTGAGCCCGGCGATGGGCCCGGCCACGATGGGCGCCGCGCTGTAGCCCATGAAAAACAGGGCGGTGACCTGCGCCCTGCGGTGCGACGGAAACCACAGCGTCAGGTAATACAGCACGCCCGGCGCGAAACCCGCCTCGAACACCCCGATCAAAAAGCGCAAGGCATAGAACTGCAGCGGTGTGCTGACGAACATCATGGCGGCCGAGGCCAGGCCCCACAGGCCCATGATGCGCAGCAGCGTGGTGCGCATGCCAATGCGGGCCATCAGCAGATTGCTGGGGATTTCAAACAGCGCGTAGCCGATAAAAAAGATGCCCGCGCCCAGACCAAAGACCGCATCGCCAAAGCCCAGTTGGTCTTTCATCTGCAACTGGGCGTAGCCGACGTTGGTGCGGTCGAGGTAATTGAACACGTAGCAGGCAAACAGCAGGGGCACCAGGCGCCAGGTGATGCGGCGAAACAGGGCGTCGTCGGTGCGTGCTGCACCGGCCAAAGGGGTGGGGTTGATGGGATGGGTCTCGCTTGTGGTGGGGGCGGGTCAGACGGTGGGGCCCGGGACGGGCGCGCCAAAGGCCGTCTCGCCCCACAGGTGGCTGCTCGGCGCGCCGGGGAACAGCCAGTGCGGGGTGCATTCGCTGGAGGGCACAACGTTGCTGAAGTCGTGGCTGGCAGAGTCGCCCGCAATGGTCTTCTCCAGCACCATGGAGAGGTACTGGTCCACGCTGCTTTCCTGGGTGTTGCCGTTCAGCACCACCTCGGCGCCGGTGGCCTTGGCATAGCGGCGGATGGCGTTGTGGCGCGAATACGTGGGAGACCAGCTGTCGGACGAAACGCCGTTTTCGCTGCTCACCCGGATGCCGTCGGGCGTGCGGTAGACCAGGGAATGGTTGCCCTCGGTGTGGCCGGGCGTATGCACCAGCGCCAGCCCACGGCCCAGGTGCACGCTGCCGTCGAAAGGCAGGATGCGATCGGCGGGCACGCCCTGCAGCCCGTGCGGGCAGTACCAATCGGCCTGGGTCGGCAGCAGCCCTTGCACACTGGCCAGTTCCTGGCGGTGCACCAGCAGTTTGGCCTTGGGCAGCAAACCCGGCGTGGACGCGTCGCCCAGCCAGCGCCGCAGGTTCTGGGTGTGCAGGTGGTCGTAGCTGATGTAGTCCACCTGCTCGGGCGCCACACCGCAACTGGCCAGCGCCTGCAGCACCGTGCCGTAGACGGGGGCGATGGTGGCGTGCAGGAACTGGGGCGTCTGCGCGGCCATGCGCTGGAAATAGGGCGTCTGGCTGCCGGTCTCAAAGTCGGCGGGGGTGAACAGCAGTGTTTTGGGCTGGCCCGCCCAGTCCTCAAACTGGACCAGCACCGTGCGCGCCAGCAGGTGCACCAGATGGGGCTTGAGCAGTTGCTGCGCATACACGCCCGAAAACGCGAACCACGCCGGGTAAGGGATGCGCAGCAGATTGAAGCTGCGGGCATACCGGACCACGGCTTCGTCCAAAAAACGCTCGCGGAACTGCTGGCCCTGGCGGCGCAAGGTCCGCAGGCGGTCTTGCGGGGTGGGCGCCGCGCGGGCGCCGTCGAAGTCGGCAATGGGCTGGAGGCCAGCGGGGTGGAGCGCGTCCATGTGCAATGCGCGTCCGCTCAGGCCAACAGGCCGCCCACGATGGCCGGCAGTGCCGCGGGCGGCACGCCGACCAGGAGCTGCTTGAGCAGGCTGAGGCTGTCGAAGTAGGGGCGCTCGCAGACCAGCGTGTCGCCCTCGAAAATGAAGAAGGCCACCATCCGGCAGCGGAAGGTGTTGCCGGTGGCGGGCAGGCCCTTGAGCGCGCCCCGGTGGGTGCCCAGCAGCCAGAACTCGACGACCACCGCGTCTTCGGCGTGGCGCAACTGGATGATCTCGTGGCGCTGGTCTGGAAAGGCGGCGCGTGTCTCGGCGTAGTACTGGCGCACGGCCGCCTGGCCGTCGAACACCTCGCCGGTGGCCACGATTTCGTAGTGCGGGTGGGGGAAGGTCTGGAGCACCGCATCGAAATCCTGGCGGGTTTCGTCGGCAAAGTGGTCCAGCACGGTGCGTTCGCGGCGGGCTTGCAGGTCGGTGGGGGTCGGCATGGTGGGGGCTCCTTGGGGTGGGGTGGGTATGGGGTTTCTCAGACTGGGCCACGGTGGCCAGTCCACGTACTATTCCCGGGGGGCCGCGCGCAGACTGTCGTGTGTTGGCAATTGCACCCCCGTAGAAACCCTGAAAGACATCCACCCCTTGCCACAGGACTGACGCCATGGAAGAAACCACCCCCGCTTCTCTCGCCAGCGTGCGCGATGCCCTGCGCCTGCCGCAGGACGTGCAACAGACCCTGTTGGACGTGGCCCACCGCAGGATGCTGGTGCCGGGCGACTCCCTGTTCCTCAAGGGCTCGGCCCCGGACGCCCTGTTTGGCGTGGTGAGTGGATCACTGCGCGTGAGTGTGGTGGCCGCCAATGGCCGCGAGGCGGTGATTGCCGTGCTGGAGGCGGGCCACTGGTTTGGCGAAGTGTCGCTCTTGGTGGGACAAGAGCGCGTGTACGACAGCTACGTCACCGAGCCCACCGAGATGGCCGTGGTGGGCGCCGCCGATTTCCACCAGCTGATCGCCACCCGGCCCGAGGTGCACATGGCGTTCACGCGGCTGGTCTGCCAGCGCCTGCGCCAGGCGCTGACCTGGATCGACGATGTGATTCTGATGCCGCTGCCGGTGCGCCTGGCCCACCGCTTGTTGACGCTGGACACGCGGGCCGGCATCAGCAGCCCCGGCAGCCGCGCCATCGGCGTGTCGCAGGAGGATCTGGCTTTTATGCTGGGCGTGTCGCGCCAGAGCGTGAACCGCCAGCTCAAACTCTGGGAGGACGACGGCACCCTGCGCGTGGACTACCGCCGCATCGAACTGCTGAACCGCGGGCAACTGGAGCGGCATGCGGCCGCTTTGGCCTGAAAAAATTGGCCAAATAGGCCTCTAGCCACCGTGGAATATGCGCAAACAGCTATCAAAATCATAGTGAAAGCAGCAGGCCCACCGGGCACAGGACCGCACTTTCTCCCCGCCCGGCCTATTCTTCCTCGTGCAACAGGCTCAGGCCGATGGCGCCGCGCCGGCGCAGCCAGGGGCTGGGGCGGTAGCGCGGGTCGCTGTAGACGGTGCCCATGTTGAACAGCACTTCCAGCACATTGGTAGGCCCCAGCAGGTTGCCCATGGCCAGCGGCCCCAGGGGGTAGCCCAGGCCCAGGGTCACGGCCGTTTCCAGGTCGGACGGGCTGCAAATGCCCTGCTGGCAGATGTCGGCGGCAATGTTGACGATGGTGGCCACCACGCGCTGGCTGACAAAGCCGCCGCTGTCGCGGATCACGCTCACCGCCTTGCCGTCGCGCACCATCAGGGCGTGGGCGGCCTGGCGCATGTCGGGCCGGGTGGCGGGGTTGGTGGCCAGCACGCGCCGGCGGGTTGTGGCGTCGTCCATCAGCATGTCGATGCCGACGGTGCGCGAGGGGTCCAGGCGCTCCACCACGGCCACGGTGGTGACGTCAAAGCCCAGCGGCGCCACCAGCGTCAGGGCGTCGGGCGAAGGTGATGCGCCGGTCTCGATCTTGGCACCCAGGTTTTTCAGCAGCAAAAGCAGTTCGGCCCGCCGGGACGCGCGCGGCGACACCCACACCGGCGGCATCTCGTCCACCTCGGGCACGGGCGGTTCGGCGGGCACCTGGGCCTGGCCGCCTTCGTAGCGATAAAAACCTTCGCCGACCTTTTTGCCCAGCACCCCCCCGGCCAAGCGCTGCGCGGTGATGACGCTGGGGCGGTAACGCGGTTCCTCAAAATACTGGTGGTAGACCGACTCCATCACCGGGTGGGAGACGTCCAGCCCGGTCAGGTCCATCAGCTCGAAGGGCCCCAGCTTGAAGCCCATCTGGTCTTTCAAAATGCGGTCCACGGTGGCGAAATCCGCCACGCCTTCGCTGACGATGCGCAGGGCCTCGGTGCCGTAGCCGCGCCCCGCGTGGTTGACGATGAAGCCGGGCGTGTCCTGCGCCTGCACCGGCGTGTGGCCCATCTGCCGGGCATAGTCCGCCAAGCGCTGGCACACCTCGGGCTGGGTCTTGAGCCCGGCGACCACCTCCACCACCTTCATCAGGGGCACGGGGTTGAAGAAGTGAAAACCGGCCAACTGGCCCGGGCGCTGCAGGGGCGCGGCAATGGCCGTGATGGACAGCGAAGAGGTGTTGCTGGCCAGCACCGTGGCCGGGCCGACCAGGCCCTCCAGCTCGGCGAACAGCCGGGTTTTGACGTCCAGGCGCTCCACGATGGCTTCCACCACCAGGTCGCACGCGGCCAGGGCGGCCAGCGTGTCCGCGCACAGGAGTCGGGCCTTGCAGTCGGCCACCTGGGCGGCGTCCAGCCGCCCTTTTTCAGCGAGTTTGTCCCATTGGGCAAACACGGTGGCCTGCGCCGTGCGCGTGGCATCGGCCTGCATGTCAAACAAGAACACGGTACTGCCCGCCTGTGCGGCGATCTGGGCAATGCCCCGTCCCATGGCTCCGGCACCCACGATGCCAATGGTGGAAAAGAGTGGTTTCATGCGCCGAATTATGACCGCGCGGGCCGGCGCGCGCTGTCCCGATCCAGCCAGATAATGGGGCCACTCCCTGAACCTACCGCATGACAAACGACGCACCTTCTCCCGCCGATTCGCGCCTGGACGCGGCCGACCGCTGGGCCGGGTGCGGCACGTCTGCCAACCGCGGGGCCTGGTGCGTGCTGCACACCGCGTTCGGCCAGGGCGCCCATTTCTTGCACACCTGGGCGGCGTGGCGCGCGGACCCGCTGCGCCCGCCGCGTTTGCACTATGTCGCCCTGGCGCCCCAGGCCCCCCTGTGGGAAGGCGTGCCGCACCCGGCCCATGCACCCGTGCCGGACGAACTGGTCCAGGCCTTGCAGGCGCAGTGCGGGGGCCTGGTGCCCGGCCAGCACCGGCTGGTGTTCGAGGGTGGGCAGGTGTTGCTCACCCTGTGCATCGGCCCCACCCAGGCCCTGCTGCGCGAGCAGCAGTTCGAGGCCGATGCGGTGGTGCTGGCGCACCCACCTGGCCAGCCCGATCTGGGGGATGGCTGGGACGACTGGGCCGTCAAGGCGCTGGTGCGCTGCTGCCGGCGCGGCACGCGGCTGACCCTGTGGCAGCCCCAGCCCGGGGTGCAACACAGCCTGCGCCAATGCGGCTTTGTGCTGCAGGACGTGGCCGATGACCGGCAGCCCCAGCAGGGCGTGTTCGATCCGCGTTGGGAGCTCAAAACCACGCGCGAACCCTGGCGCCGCGCCCGTGCGGCACCGCAAAGCTGCGCTGTCATTGGTGCCGGACTGGCGGGGGCCAGCGTGGCAGCCTCGCTGGCGCGGCGGGGCTGGCAGGTGCAGGTGCTGGACCAGGGGAGCCACCCGGCCGCCGGCGCCTCCGGCCTGCCGGTCGGTTTGGCCGTGCCCCATGTCTCGGTGGACGACTGCGTGTTGTCGCGTCTGTCGCGCAGCGGCGTGCGCCTGAGCCTGCAGCAGGCCCGCCAGCTGCTGATCGCCGGGCAAGACTGGGCGCCCAGCGGCGTGCAGGAGTATCTTTTTGACGTGCATGCTGCGCAGCCCACCCGCTGGCACGGCCATGCGGCATGGATCAAACCGGGCGCGCTGGTGCGGGCATGGCTTCAGCAGCCGGGCATTCAGTTCCGGGGGGGCATCCAAGTGCAGAACCTGCAACGCAGTGCGGCGGGCTGGACCCTGCTGGACCCTGCCGGCCGCGCTATCACCACCGTGGCGCGCGTGGTGCTGGCCAACGCCACCGGCGCCCTGCCCTTGCTGCAGCGGGTGCAGGCCGCGCAGCCCGCCTTGGCCCTGGGCTTGCACCAGTTGCCCGCGGTGTACGGCGTGCGCGGCCTGGTCAGCTGGGCGGTGCACGACGTGCCTGAAACCCGCCCCTTCCCCCCCGGCCCGGTGAACGGCAGCGGCAGCCTCATCCCCCATGTGCCCTTGGACGGCGGCGCGTGCTGGTTTGTGGGCGCCAGCTACCAGCCTCTGGGCCCGCCCGAGTGGCCGGACGACAAAAACCATGGCGCCAATGTGCTTCGCCTGGAAAAGTTGCAACCCGCCTTGTTTGAAGCCCTGACGCCTGTGTTGGAGGCCGGTGCGCTGCAGGCCTGGAAGGGCGTGCGCTGCGTCACGGCAGACCGCTTGCCGATGGTGGGCAGCCTGCAAGACCTGGACCAAAGCCTGTGGATGTGTGCGGGCATGGGTTCGCGCGGTTTGAGCCACGCAGCGCTGTGCGCCGAACTGCTGGCCGCCCAGTGGGCGGGTGAGTCGCTGCCTATGGAGGCCTCTTTGGCGCAGGCCTTGCATGCCAGGCGCCGCCGGCTGGAGGCCAAAGCACAGCCCGTGTGAGCGATGGCGATCTGGTGTCTGCCGCGCTTATTCCTCAAACCGGGGCATGGACAGTCCTTC
>Ga0209343_10004010_pt1 | contig 18276 bp, 22 predicted proteins | sample RifCSPlowO2_02_FD_184026 | JGI IMG/M metagenome (GOLD analysis project Ga0209343, IMG submission 184026) | Groundwater microbial communities from Rifle, Colorado - Rifle CSP2_plank lowO2_0.2 (SPAdes) (version 2) | ecosystem: Environmental > Aquatic > Deep subsurface > Groundwater | place... | reverse complement strand
AAATCAACATAATGGGTGGTTGTGACTGAGGATCACTGCGGCCGCATTGAGCTGCAGCGCCCGCTTGATGATTTCTCGCGGGTAGACCGAGGTCTGCGTCAGCGTTCCACGAAACATCTCTTCCGCGCGGATCAAGCGGTTCTGCGAGTCGATGAACAGCACCCAGAAACACTCGTAGGCAAGGCCACCGATCTTAAGCCGCAGGAATTCCTGGACCGCAGTCGGATTGCCCAGTGTCGGCTTGCCCTGCAAGTGCTCGACCAACGCTCGGCTGAGCAGTTCACGAGCGCACATGAGCCGGTAGCTTCCGCTCCCGGTGGTGTTGCTCGCTTCATCCCCCAGCTGCAGCCCGAAAGCGTGCGCCAAACTGGTGATGTGTTCCCAGACGTCCTCTCCGAGGACATGCTGCAGCAGTTCCCGATCCGGGAGCCGTTGCAGTTCTTTCAAGTCGATGACCGAGGCCATGTGCTTCTCCATAAATGTGTGAAGCACGGCCCCCGCAGGGACTCGATGCCCCACGGGTTGGTGGTGATTACAGGAACTCCGACAGCGGGTGCTGTCGGGCACGTTTTCAGAGTTGAACGCGCCTCGAAACCACTTTTTTGGTTAGATCAAATGGTTTCCCTCAACCACCTGTGCATTTCCCGCACCAGGACACCTGAGGGAACCCATCTGGGTTCCACGAGGCGCTTGACCGCCCCGTTTTTGACTGCCGCGTTCAGGCCGGCGTCACGTCGAAGCCCCAGTCTGGCGCGATGCCCAGAATCGGGAGTCCTTTTTCATCAAGAGCGTCGGCCTCCTCTGCCGTCAACGCGAATTTGGAGAGCGCCGCACATCTGGCCGACTCCTCTCCGTCTTCGTCAACGGTCCCGAGGAACCGACCTTCACAATGCACATTCCAGGTTCTCATATTTGATCCATCATCGTTATGGCTGGATACCTGATCAACTGATTTTCACGATGCGGCCCTTGTCGGGACCAGGCGTGAATTCAATGGCCGATATGACCGGTACGAACTTGTCGAGCATCGTCACGGTTTGCCGCACGTTTCCCTTCTCGTCGGTCTCCATGCTCACCGTTCGCTGCTTTCGCTTGAAGGTGTCACCCTTGATCAGAAACGACCGACCACTCTTGGACTTGATCATCCCCCGGACCTGGCCTGCAGCGAGCGCTAGCGCCAGATGCCAGCGGCTCAGTTCACGCAGCGGCCGCCGATGGCTGGCCCGCGCTTGATTGAAGTGCCGATCAAATCCTGCCCACAGCAAGCTGTGCTCGTAACGCGTGAGTTCGTCCACCAGCTGCTCACCATCGATGCGTACGGCCCGGAAGTCGAACTCATCGTCGGTGACCACGGGAAGGAAGTACGGGTCTTCACTCCACTCCAGCGGAAGCACCTGGTCCTTGAGTTCACCGGCCTGGGCCTTGGTCAGCATCTCCAGCACGTCTTTTCGGGGGTAGGTCGGTTTGACCTTCACACCAAAGATGACGCACTGTTGAAACTGTTTCTCCGGTGCCATGTAGAACCGCAGGTCTTTGAAGTGCCTCGCCAGGTAAGTCCTGATCTCTTCATCGAGCGCGTAGAACGGCACGATGTAGACCAGCACGCCGCCAGGCATCAGGGTTGAAGCGGTCTTCTTGAGGAAGGTCCGCTCCAGACGCTCTGCCTTGTCACCGCCATCGGTGATGTTGCGGTCCATGTTGGCCGAGTCGGAAACGCCGAATCCGTAGGGCGGGTTCAAGAACAGCAGGCTCAGTGACCGCGGTTTGATCACCACGTCGTGGATGTCGGCATGGATCACGCGGTTGAGGAGCTTTTTGGCCTCCCACGCACGTTCCTTGTCGAACTCCACACCGAGGGTTTCAAGTCTGCTCGGACGCGCTTCGCCCTGCTGGTAGTCGGTCAAAAACTGGGCCATGTCTGCCAGCGCTGCGCCCGTGCCGCAGCACGGGTCGCAGATTCGAATCAAGCCATCGGCGCTGCTGGGTGCAATCGCGCACTGGATGCGAGAAAGCGTGTCCTCATCGGTGGGAAAGTAACCGGCCTTCACGTAGTTGTTGGCCAAGCGAGAAAACATCAACGCCATGAGCGTCTCCTTGAAGAAAAGTCCCCGAGGAAACACCCGGACGGGTGCTCCCGTCCGGGTTGGTTGAAAAGATCAGACGCAACGACTGTTGGCGCCAGTCACATAGGCTTCGAGCAAAGCATCGTGCACGAGGCCCGTCTCCATGCTGTGAAGCGCGGAAGCGTGCTCGTCGATGTCCAGGTTCAGCCGCCGAGCTGCAATCTCTTGCACGATCCGCTGAGCTGCATGTTCGTCCGCCACGCCAATCGCCCAAAAGAGCGACTCACGAACGTCAACATGGCCGAAAGCCACCGCCTCCAGGGAGTTGTTGGACAACGCCTCCAGAACCGACGTTTTGCGGGCCATCAACATCGCACGAGCGGCTGTCTGCCAATCCTGCGTGGTGATCCCCCTCATCGTTTCGATCCTCTTGGCTGCGTTCGCATCCTGAGACTTCACCGCGCCCATGAGGACCTGGTGAACTTCATGCTGCAAATTGCAAATCTCGCTCTCGAATGCTGCTGTGGTAATTGCCATGGTGTGCTCCTGATAAAAGAAAACCAGGAGACACCCCGCCCCACCGGGGATCGAGATCCCCTGGTGGGTTAAAAAAAACGTTATCGGTCCGTCAGCTCGTGGATTTTTTGTCCATGCTCCAGTCGCTGATCATCTGTTCCCACTTGCGCCCGCCGTCTTCGAAGTAGGTGTGGACCTCCTGAACGCAGTGTCTTGCATCCATGCGGAGCAATGCCATGCAGTCCTCAAACAGCGCGTCATCCAGCCTTCGAAAATCGGTGAGATCAAATTGAAATCTCGTCCCGTTGTACAGGCCAGCCAGGAAGCGAGCGACAACACCAGACTGGCCGGTATCACCATTCGCTATCTCGTACAGCCGTTTCAGTGCCGCACCACCCTCTGCCTTGATGTCCTCGCGGAGCTTCTGGGCAGCATGAACCTGAAGGTTGAAGGGATCGGCCTCATCGCTGAGGATTCGCTCCCAAAGTCGATGGAATTGCTCCTGTTTTTCTGCAGGCACATCCACCGTGATTTTCAAAATTTGCTGTGGATCAAAAGTGTTCATCCTGAGCCTCATGTGAACAAACCTGCGACACTCAATTCATGAAAGAAGTGCTGCAACTGACATTGATTGAAGGTGGCCAACCCAGATTTGATGCTGAGGTGGCCAGACTGGTCGAAGAGCCCGATGGCATTGCTGCCTGGGCCGAACTCAAGCGGCTTGCAAGGCGGACCCGCCCTGCGGCCAATTCCCTGCTTGCAGACGTGTCCGCAAATTGCCAGGAAGCTCCGCAAACCGGGTCGTGTCCGCCGAACATTCACGAATGAATGTCAGCATGGACCGGACTTGGTGGGTCGAGTTTTTCGCTAGCAAGGCATCGAGTTGCTCCATTTCCTCAGTGCTGGCGTGAGAAAGCCAATCTGCGAAAACGGCATTGAACTCACGCCGGGCTTGGGGGGATACATGGGACATGGTTGACTCCAAAAAATGGAGACACCCCGACCCCGATGGGGACATGAGAGTCCCCAGGGGGTTGATGAAAGACATGAACTCCAGCGGTTGCCCGCTGCGCACGTTTTCAGAGTTGAACGCGCCTTGAAACCATTTTTGATTTGGTCAAATGGTTTCCCTCAACCGCCTTCTTCTGGCATCTGAGGGAACCCATCTGGATTCCAGTTTCAACTTTTATTGTATGCATACCCCCTCACGCGTTGCCAGAACTTTGGCAGGCGTGGATCGCCGAAAAGCGGGGGTCGAGACGATCAAAGAAAGGCGCGGGAGTCAGGTTGGAGGTTTGCGTCCCCCCTGCCGCTCAAGCCGCAAAGCTGCTGCACATGAGGTTGCAGCCACCCAGATTCGCGTTGCTGCCCGTTCCCCATGGGGGGCGATGGGCTGTTCATTGGGTGGGCTCCCAATGAACAGCCCACCGAAGCGGGCTGACGAACACTCTTTATGACGTCTGGAAAATCCAGACTTGTTGTTTGGCGTCAAAAGCAAAGCCTTTGGCCCGCAGCTCTGCAGCTTGGTTTCGCAGCAGTATGCGGTCAACGGTCGAGTCCAGCTTGACGACCTGGTGTTGATCGATCAAAGCGGCCAGTTCCTGACCAAAGAGTTCGATGTTGCCCGCAGCGCTGGCCTGCGCAGTGGCATTTTTTTTGGAAGCTCCGCCGGCATCCTGTTCCTCGGCCGGTTGACCAGGAGCAGAAGGCTTCTTGAGCTTGTTGCTTTTCACGGACGCCCAGTCAGAGCGTTTCTCTGGAACTGGAGCTGGTCTTTTGGGGACATGAGGCGTCGGCACCTCATCGAGCGGGTCAGGCTCACTGTGCTCAACCGGGCGCACCGTTTTGCGGTCTTCTGAATCGATGTGCAGATCCTGCAGCCGGGCTCGAAGCTCGGTGACAGCTTTGCCATAGGAGATGTACTGCGAGAGGTAGATCTCGCTGATCCAGACCGTGCCCTGGTACTCCCCCTCCTCGAACTGGTCGAGCAGGGGGTCTTTGACCTTGAACTCACCGAAATCGGTGCTCAGGTCGGCGATACAAAATGCGCCGTTGCGGCTTTGGCGGATTTTTTTGATCCGCAGCGTGCCATTGCACTTGATCATGGAATGCTCCTGAAAAAAGTCAGGAACACGCACCAGCACCTTGCCGGGATGTGCATCCCGACAGGGTTGAAATAAATAAGGAGGGGGAGAAACGACCGACCCGAGTGATCAGGCCGGCGTTTCAAAGTTTCGACAGCACTGACAGGCTTCCGACCCGGCAGCTTTGCACTGGTCTGGCATCGAAGTGTGCATCAGCGAGGGGACCAATGCGTACAGAAACCCCAGCTCCCGAAAGAGCGTCCACGCTTCAGGGGTTGACGTGTCTCACATGCCAGGCAAGCCTGGCTCCTACTCTTCAAAGCGATGCAGGTAAACGCTCGGAAAGTCTTGAGGATACAACAACGGCGTGAAATTGTGTGTTTGTCGCAGCACCCATTGCGCTCGCTTTGATGCGAATGCAAAAGCTCAGAAGCCGAAGCACTGCCCCCCCTTTCCCAAAAGGAAAAAGGGGGGGCAGTGCTGATCGGCTTACCCGATGGCGCCAGCCAGTCGAGCCATTGCTTCATTGCCTCCAGCACCTACCGGGCCACACTCCTTGAGCCTCAGAAATCGGCCTGCAAGCTCACGAAACAGCGCCCGGAAGGGTGCATAGGCGATCCCTTGACCCAGAACCTCATGGGCCGTTGTAGCCGACAGGCCGTGCACCAGGTCGAGGGGGACGCCCTTGATCCGTGCATGCTCTGCTGGCGTCAACTTCCGCATCAGCTCAGGATTTGTCGAGTGCAACACAAAAGGGTCGGTCGAACCGCCCTTGTTGTACGACTTGCGGATCGTGGGCACGCTGGTGGACATGTGGTTCACCAGTTGCATGACGAACCCCTTACCCTCCAACTTGTCCCGCGTAGCTTTCTCCTTCAGGTAGCCCATGGTTGACCAGCAGGCCGCACCAGGGTCGATGTCATCGAGCAGCGCTCCCAATAGAACGCCATCTGGCACCTTGTCCGCCGGCACGACATCCAATGGCTGCAGACCGTCTGTTGTGGCCACAAGGGCCCAACGCACGCGGTTTTCAAGGGAACCGAAGTCGCGGGCACGCAATACGTGCTCGCGGACCTGGTACCCCATGTCCCGCAGCTGCGACCGCAGGATCTGCGCGGAGGCACTGCCCCGGTAGTCTTCAACGTTTTCCAGCACGATGGCCGCTGGCTGCAACTTCTGGATCAACGCCAGGGCCGCGTAGATCAAGTGCCCGACCTCGGGGTGCTCCTCCATCATGGAAAGCCCACGCTTGGCCTTACCGGCGCGTGACGCGCCGGAACAAGGCAGTCCCATTTCCAGCACCTCAACCCGTGGCACCTGCCGCATCAGCCATTCATCCTGCACCAGTTCCTGCATAGGCGCGCACAGGGGAACGGTTTTTTCGCTGACCGGATTGCAGCTCAAAGACTGTTCCACATAGCCCGCGTCGATTTCACAGAGCACTTTCATGTCAAGTTCGATCCCCGCATCCGAGAACCCGGTGTGTGCGGCATTCGACAACACTCCTGCGCCGTGGGCGATGCTTGCACTGGCCAGCTGCTCGCCGGCAGCGAGCTTAGAACGCAAGCGCTCGATCCGCTCGGCTTTCGCCTGCTCCGATGCAGCTCGCAAGACGAAGATGCCGTCCAGCCTCACGACCACACGCACCACCTCTTGTCCACCCAGTGGGGCCAAGGCCTCACGGCTGTTGATGTCGATGACCGGGAGGCACCGACCGTTGCGCACTTTGCTGCAGACCGCATATTGCCCATCGGGCTTAGCGACCAGCTTGATCCCGTTCTGCAGGGCCACCACGTTAAAGCGAGTTCCTGGCACGAGGCCCGCTGATCCCACTCGAAGCGTTTCAAACCAAAGGCGCGGTGCACCGCGATGAATGCCAAGTTTCTTGAGCCAGTAGCCCAAGGTGGGTGTGAGTGTTTTCATATCCGTTGTCCAAAAAGAAAACCCCCCGGCCTGATGGCACGAGGGGTTGGTTGAAGATTCGTCGTTCAGACGAGGGTGATGATTTGCAGGGCTTCACGCGCGCCCTGTTCCAGCTGCTCTCGCGTTTGCCAGTCCAGGGTGCTGTGAAAAATCACGTTGCGCATGGTGTCCTCGATGCGCTCGATGTGATCGAGTTCGGTCACTCCCGTGGCCTCCTGAATCAACACCTGATACCCGGTCAGCTTGCCGTTGACTGCGTGAGCGGTCATGGGGCGACTTTCTGGGTCCAGGTGTCTTTCACCATCGCGTCCAGCGCGGCCTCATTCGACGGGTAGTACTCGTTCGATTCGCGCGAACAGGGCATGTCATCGCGAACGGTTCCGACATAGAAGCCAGCCCTTGATTGCAAGACCTCCAGCTCCAGGCGTGCTCCGCTGTAAACGTATGCCAGATAGCCGAAGCGGCGGAAGTCGAGAACGGTTGAGTTGTATGTGGTTGCCATGAGATATCTCCAATGAAAAAACGCAATCGGAGACACCCCGCACCCGGCGCGGCATCTCGATACCGCGTGGGTTGAACAAAAACAAAAAAGCATGAAAAAACCCTCGGCCGCCGAAGCGGTGCGAGGGTTTCAGTTGGGCTACAGCTTAGGCCGGAACCGTGTCACGAACACCTTGACGGGCTCGCGAGAACGAGGGCCGCGCCATCTGCTGAGAGGGCACTTCACGCCGACGTTGTTCCAGGGGAGCCTGGGCAACAGAGGGAGGTGCTTCTTCTGCTTCAGGCGCCTGCTGGCCTTCTTCGTCCGAAGAACCGTCACCCACTTGCGAGGCTTCAGGATGTCCATCAGGATTGGTTGCGTCGGCGTCATCTTCGGTTTGGCGCGTGTAAACGCGCTCGCCGTCAATGGTGATGGTGTTGATCAAGAGCAGGCGACCTTTGATGAGGCACGCCATTTCCTTTTCACCGGTCTTGCGACCGTCCACCTTCACATCGCGTTCGTACATGTGCGGGTAGATGTCCCCGACCTTGAACGAGATCACAACCTTGCGGTTTTGATCCACGTCTTCCATGCATTTCTCGACCAGCTCAGCGGCTTCCTGGCCTGACACACGCAAATCGAGGTAGGTGTAGTCTGGAGACTCGGCATTGCCACGCAAGGCAGACACGCTGCATGCGAGGAAAGGCAGAGCTTTACGACCTGCCTGCTTCGGTTGAACCCAGCGAACACGGTTGAGGTAACCGATGCCGGACACGTGCAGATTGAAGTGGTTGGTTTGAGTAGTTGCGTTCATTTCAAAGATCTCCAAGAGGAAGATCGAGAGAAACGCAAACCCTCGCCCGGCCGTAAGGCCAAGTCGGGAAGCAATTTCTTCCCGACCGGGTTTTACAAAAGACAAAAACTCTGAATCTGACTTTGGGGGTCAGACCGTGCGACTTTCAAGAGTTGAGACGCTGCGTGGTGCCCGAAGGTTGAACACGTTTCTAGGCTATCACATTGATTTGCAATCAGTCAAACATCGAACACACGGCAGGAATCTAAGCCAGTCTTGACGGAGACACGTCAGACCGAACGGCCTGGATGGTGTTGCCTATGCGCCCACTTGAGCATCAGGTTGAACATGTTGAAATGAAAGACAAAAGCTTGTATTACCTTTGCTAGACGATACGGAAACAGAACCTCCGTGAGCCGCCATGATGGCTTGGGTGATCGACAGGCCCAGGCCAGTACCATCAGATTCTGGATGGCTGCGCGATTTGTCCACTCGGAAGAAGCGATCGAACAAACGCGGCAATACCTCGGGTGGAATGGTCAATCCACTGTTGGTGATGCACAGAGTGGCTTCGCCAGTCCTCTCTTCGATGACCACCAAGACTTCGGCATCAGCAGGCGAGTGCCTGAGTGCGTTCGACAGCAGGTTGCTGATGGCCCGGCGGACCATCAATCGGTCTCCGGTGATCTGGGCTTGGCCGGTGATCACCAAGCGGATGTGTTTTTCGTCGGCGACTGCATCGTAGAAATCAAACAACGCTAGCACTTCACGATCAAGCGAAATCGCTTCCCGGTGAGGCAACTCGATACCGTGTTCAGTTTTAGCCAGGAACAGCATGTCGGACACCATGCGAGCCAGTCGCTGGAACTCTTCGGCGTTGGACGCGAGGATGTCCTGGTACGCGGCTGCATCCCTTCTTTGCGCCAGCGACACCTGCGTTTGGGTCAGCAGGTTGTTGATCGGGGTGCGCAACTCGTGCGCAAGGTCACTGGAGAAATCCTGCAGCCGTCTGAAGTCCGACTGCAGGCGTCCGAGCATGGTGTTGAGACTTTCAGCAAGGTCGGCAAATTCCACCGGCACGGCTTCGACGGGCATGCGCTGGTCCAACTTCTGCGCCGTGACCGTCATCGCGCGCTCTTTCATGACGCGCAGTGGCGCCATGCCCCGGCGCGCCGCCCACCAGCCCAACAGGCCACTCACCAAGATGGCACCCAGCGAGTAAAGTGCCAGCGTCTGGCTCAGGATCTGCATGAAATGGACATGGTGTCCGGTATCCAACGCGATCAGCAATTGGATCGGCGTAGCCCCTGTGCCAAGCTCTTTCGATGGAGCTGGGGGAGGATCGATGCGCGAGCTAAGGCCGCGCAGGGTTTGATCATCCTGAGTCCAGTCGGTGGGGGTAGAGCCTTCCGGTGCCAGGCTTGGGGGAAACATCAGGCCCTTGCTCCCATACACCACACGATCACCTTGGCGCAGGTCGATGTAGAGCCCGTGGTGACTGCCAAGCAGTTCATCCAGTCGGCTGGACAGCTGCTCTGGCGATGGGGATTCTCCGACGATCTTTTGAACGAGCTGGATCTTGTCCCGCAGATAGTCACGGTCAAGTTCAACAAAGTGACGGCTTGTCGCAAAAGCCACCAATATGGCCAGACCCACCAGGACCGCAGCCGAAACCAGCGCGTAAAAAGCGGTCAGTCGCGCGGTCAGAGACAGTCGCCCGAGCATCAGTTTGAATCCTCCGGCACTTCCAACACATAGCCCATCCCTCGGACGGTCTGTATCAGGCGGGGTTCAAAGGCATCGTCCACTTTGGCTCGCAAGCGGCGCATGGCCACTTCGATCACATTGGTGTCGCTGTCGAAATTCACATCCCAAACCTGCGAGGCGATCAAAGAACGGGGTAGAACCTCGCCATGACGGCGCATGAGCAGCTCCAACAGACCGAACTCCTTGGCCGTCAGTTCGATGCGCTTGCCAGATCGGGTCACCCGCCGTCGCATCAGATCGAGTTCCAGGTCAGCAACTTGCAGCGTGGTTTTCTCAAGACCTGTGCGTCCGCGTCGAAGGATGGTGCGAACCCTGGCCAGCAATTCGGCAAACGAAAACGGCTTGACCAGGTAGTCGTCGGCACCCAGCTCCAGGCCCTTGACGCGGTCTTCCACCTGGTCACGGGCAGTCAGAAAAAGCACCGGCATCTCCCTTCCCTGGCTGCGTAGATTGTGGAGAACCTGCCACCCATCCATGCCCGGCAACATCACATCCAGAACCACCAGATCGTGATCGCCCTCCAGGCCGTGGTGAAGCCCATCAATGCCGTTGGTGACGAGGTCCACCACGTAGCCTGCTTCTCGCAAGCCTTGCCTCAAATATTCGCCAGCCTTGGGCTCGTCTTCAACAATCAGAATCTTCACGGTCTTGCTCCTGACCGCTAGTTTGCCTGTGTGGGTGGTCGTGCGGGCAAAGATGACATTTTTGTAATCAACCCGACAGGGAGTTGACGGACGACCACCCGCAGAATCCGCCCCGTTTGATCCATATCAAAAAGGAGCGATTGCAGTGAAGTCTTTATTCAGTCACCGAACCACAAGCCACCTGCTGGTGGCGGGCATCTTTGCCCTACCGATGGCGATCTCAGCGCAGACGGCCAGTTCTTCCCAAGAATCCGACTGGCGTCGTGCCAATGACGCGGTGGGTTCCTTCAAACGTGGCCATGCCGACGTGCTCAAGTGGGAGCAGGCCAATCCGGGTGCATCCACCGCAGCGCCAGGCAGCACCATGGGAGTTGCCATCCCTACGGCAGAGGCGGCGGTTCGCATGGCGTGGACGGTGCATCGCGAACTGGTCCGTCCGTTGTCGAAACTGGGTCCTCAGAATGAACAACTGATCGCAGAGGGCCGCTGGACAGAACTCGACCCGAGTCTTCAGCGTCGGGTCGAAGATGCCGATGAGGTGCTGGAGGTGGCGGCAGCCGGGCGCAAGGCTTGGATAGAGGCTGTGGCAGCTCAGCAGGTCTTGAAACACCAACGCGACATGCTGGATGCAGCACAGGCGGCCTTTGAGCTTGGGCAGCGCATGGTGACGGTGGGGAACTGGAGCAAGTTGCAGCTGTCGCCCGTTCAACTGACCGCGTCGAACGCACGCATGAATCTGCGGCGTGCACAGCATGCAGCAACTCTGGCCCAAAGCAATCTGGTCAAGACCATGGGGCAGACGGGTCTACAGGCGGGTTTTTCGCTCCCGGATCAACTTCCAGCCATTCCGGCGCAGCCCATGACCGAGGCCGACCTGGAAAAACGCGGCGATGCGATTCGCAACCACCTGCCGGACGCGGAAAGCTTGCGCAACCGAGCAAATTCCAGAGGGGCCATGAACGCCTATATGGCGGCTCATGCACTGGCGCAGGACAGCCAGGGGGATGTCCTGAAAACCCGTGAGTTCATCACCGAAGAGACGGTTCTTCACTACAACGGCATGCTCAAAAGCGTCTGGGACCTTCTGGACGAAGTTCGCAACCAGTCACAAGCCACGGTAGACGGCATTGGCGCGCAACGCGACTTCTGGATCGCCGAGGCCGATCTGCAGTGGGTCTTGCAGGGGGGCTCACCCGACAGCTTCGTCTCGTTGGGTGGAGCGGGCGGAGACGCGCCCGCAGCAGCTGGACATTGAAAGGACACAACACATGACAAACAACAACTCCAGACGACAGTTTTTCGCAGGCGCCGCCGCTTCCGTGGCTGGCCTGGCCGTGGCCCGCTCCGCCCTGGCAGGTTTGCCGGAGCCCGTCATCCAGACGTCGGTAGAAACCGCGCCGCCCTTGATCCCGACCACCGGTCGGCCCTACAACCCAGTGGTGACACTCAACGGCTGGACGCTGCCATGGCGCATGAACGATGGCGTCAAGGAATTCCACCTGGTGGCTGAGCCGGTGGTGCGTGAGGTTTCGCCAGGCTTCAAGGTCAACATGTGGGGTTACAACGGCCAGAGCCCGGGACCCACCATCGAAGTGGTCGAAGGCGACCGCGTCCGCATCTTTGTGACCAACAAGCTGCCCGAGCACACCACCATCCACTGGCACGGTCAGCGTCTGCCCAGCGGCATGGACGGCGTCGGGGGTCTGAACCAACGCGCGATTCCCGTGGGCAAGACCTTTGTGTATGAATTTGAGGCGCGGCGACCCGGCACCTTCATGTACCACCCGCATGCGGACGAGATGGTGCAGATGGCCATGGGAATGATGGGCATGTGGGTGACCCACCCCAAAACCAAGCATCCTCACATCAGTGAGGTGGACCGGGACTTCTGCTTCCTGCTCAATGCGTTTGACATTGAGCCTGGCAGCAAGACACCCAAGGTCAACACCATGACGGACTTCAACATCTGGTGTTGGAACAGCCGGGTGTTTCCGGCCATCGACACCCTGAACGTGCGCCTGAACGACCGGGTGCGCATCCGGGTGGGCAACCTCACCATGACCAACCACCCGATCCACCTGCATGGCCACGAATTCCTGGTCACGGGCACCGATGGCGGCCCTACCCCACCCAGCACGCGTTGGTACGAGGTGACCACCGATGTGGCTGTGGGCCAGATGCGCCAGATCGAGCTGATCGCCGATGAAGAAGGCGACTGGGCCATGCACTGCCACAAGAGCCACCACACCATGAACGCCATGGGTCATGACGTGCCGACCATGATCGGTGTGGATCATCGCGGCCTGGTCAAGAAGATCCAGAAGGTCGCGCCCGACTACATGCTGATGGGCGAGCGCGGCATGGCCGACATGGGCGAGATGCAGATGGCCATTCCCGACAACACAGCACCCATGATGACCGGCACTGGCCAGTTCGGCCCGCTGGAAATGGGCGGCATGTTCACGGTCTTCAAAGTTCGAAAAGACCAGAAGCCGGGCGACTACAAAGACCCAGGGCCTTACAAGTTCCCCGAAGGCACTGTGGCCTACGAATGGAACGGAGCTCTCCCGCCGACGCCGCGTCCCGCTGCCAGCAGCGACACCACGCCGGCCACTGCCAAGGCGATCAAGCCCACCGGCAAAAGCATGTCGCACTGACCGTACGGCATCAACTCAACACAGCTTTCCTCCACCGTTTCCCAACCCAACCCTGAAAGAACTCCCATGAAAATCCGCAAGTTCAACATCGTCTCGCGTGCTGGTTTTGTTTTCGCTGCAGCAGCTTTGGCTGCGTCTGCCGCCCTTGCAGGTGGCACCCACGGTGGTGGGCACCACGATGAATCGCCCATCGGCCAGCCCGGCGTAGCGAAAAACGTCACGCGCACGATTGAGGTCGACGCGGCAGACAGCATGCGTTTCACGCCTTCGAACTTGACGGTGAAGAAGGGGGAGACGATTCGCTTCGTTATCAAGAACTCCGGCAAAGTGCCGCATGAGTTCAGCCTCGGGACAGAGAAGGAGTTGATGGAGCACTACGAGGTCATGAAGAAATTCCCGAACATGGAGCACGAAGAAGCCAACAAGATTTCCCTCAAGCCTGGCAAGCAGGGCGAGGTGATCTGGCGCTTCACCAAGGCCGGTGTGGTGAACTTTGCTTGTCTGCATGTGGGCCACTACGAGGCAGGCATGAAGGGCCAGGTCAACGTGGCGGCCAAATAACCCCTCTCAAATCAACTTCACAAGGATTCAAGATGAAACTGCGATTGGTATTGAGCACGACCGCATTGGCCATCACGGCCTTTGTTGGCAATCCCGTGTTCGCTCAGATGAGCATGGACCAAGGGAAGATGGGCATGGCGGCCCCCGGTATGACCGACGGCGAAGTCCGCAAGATCGACAAGGAAGCCGGAAAGATCACCATAAAGCACGGTGACATCAAGCACATGGACATGCCCGGCATGACCATGGTGTTCGTGGTCAAGGACAAGGCCTTGCTGGACAAGGCTGCTGTCGGTTCCAAGATCCAGTTCATGGCCATGAACGAGAAAGGCCAGATGACGGTGACCGACATCCAACCGGCGAAGTGATCCCTCAACGTTTCAAGTCACTCCGTTTGGCTGCGTTTGCCCTTGCTCTGGCTGGGGTTTCTGCAGCCCTTTTATGGAGGGGTTCTGCAGACCCCTTCCGGTCAGAGACTGCCGGGCTCCTTCGCCCGGATGACGTTGTGATGCTCAAGCAGGGGGCGCTGATCTATCAAGCCCGGTGCGCCAGTTGTCATGGTGTGAAGCTGGAAGGGCAAGCCAACTGGAGAGAGCGGGGAACCGATGGCCGCTTGCCAGCACCACCCCATGACGAAAGCGGTCACACCTGGCACCACCCGGACGATGTGTTGATACAGATCACCAAAGTAGGCGTGGCTAAGGCAGTGGACATGCCTGACTACGCCACCAACATGCCCGCCTTTGGCGATTCGCTCAGCGATGCCGACATCGTGGCTGTTCTGTCCTGGATCAAGTCGCAGTGGTCGCAAGAGACCCGGCGCCACCACGACGACATCAACCGCCAGGCGGTTCTGCGTTCGCAACGCTGAATCTGACTTTTTTGTCATCTTCGGGTCATCTTGGCGACCCCAGCCGATTTCTACAGTGACTGCATGGCAATCCCGCCAGCGTTCAGTCATGAAAGGCAATCGATATGTCCAAATGGATTCAAACCCTTCTGGCGGTAGCCGTCACCGGTGTGGCGTTCTCCGCCTTGGCACAGCAGGCCGCTGAGCACACCCAGCACCACCCGGCTGCCGCGACGGCCACCTCGCCCGCAACAGGCGTCACTCAGCCGGTCGCACCACAGGCTGGCATGACCATGGGCATGTCGATGCCGCAGATGCAACAGCACATGCAGCAGCACATGGCCACCATGCAGACCCTACACGCCAAGATGGCAGCAGCCCAAACACAGGCTGAGCGACAGGCACTGATGGCCGATCACACGAAGGCCATGCACGAGGGCATGGACATGATGAAAGGCATGAAGGCGATGGGCGGCAAACCGGGCATGGGTTCGGGCACCACGCCGGCAGACCCGGCCCAGCATCAGCCCATGATGGAAATGCGCATGGACATGATGCAAACCATGATGGACATGATGATGCAGCGCATGCCGGCCGCAGCCACCCCGCCCGGCAGCAAGTGACCAGCGATGGCCGCGCCCATGGTGGTAGTGGCCCAAACCCATCCCCCACCAACAACAGGAATTTTGTGATGTCTACGTTCACGAGACGGCACTTTCTCGGCAGTCTGGGCGCGTTGAGCGCGGCCGGTTCTGTTCCAGGCGTTCTGGCTGCCTCCCACAGTGCTTAAGGCGCGATGGCCGACGAAATCACCGGCATTGAAAAAGAAGGCGCGGGCTTCGCCAACCCGCTGCGGCTGCCCGGCAGCAGCGGCCTCTTCGGCGTGCTCCCGGTTTCCGAGTTCCGCGAAGTGCAGGTGGTGCGCAGCGAGATCGAGGTGCTCCCCGGTCGGCGCACCCCCATCCTGGCCTACGCCGTTGAGTCGGGTGGCAAAAAATACCTGAACCCAGCACTCCTGGCCCGCCGTGGCGACGAGATGCGCGTGCGTCTGATCAACCGCATCGATCAACCGACGGTCATCCACTGGCATGGCCTGAGCGTGGATTCGCGCAACGACGGCAACGGCCTCAACGTGGTGCCCCCTGGGGGCAGCATGGACTACGCCTTTACCCTGCGCGACCGCTCGTCCATGTATTGGTACCACCCCCATGCGCACGGTTACATCCCGCAGCAGGCCTACCACGGCCTGGCCAGCCTGCTGTTTGTGGAAGACGACGATGAGACCGCGCTGCGCAAGGAGCTGGACCTGGCCCTGGGCGACACCGAAATCCCGCTGGTGCTGCAGGACCGCGAGTTCGACGCACAGGGTCGCCTGCTCTACGCTCCGACCGCCGCCCAGTCCTTCGGTGGCTGGGTGGGGAATCGTTTGCTGGTCAACCTGACCGAGCGGCCATTCATCCAGGCCGGGCGCCGCATCGTGCGCTTCCGCATCCTCAACGGCTGCAACGCGCGAAGCTACCGACTGGCCTTCGTGCAGGGCGGGCGCCGCCTGGGTTTCTTTCTGGCGGGCACCGACGGTGGCCTGCTGGCCCAGCCGCTGCGCATCGACCAGACCTTCATCTCCCCCGGCCAGCGGCTGGACGTGCTGGTGGACCTGCGCGAAGCCGATCCAGGCCTGCCTGTGACCCTGGCCTCGCTCGCCTTCGACCCGATGCACGCCGAGGGCGGCCATGACAGGGGCCACGCAGGCCCAGCCACGCCTCCCATGGCCGGCATGGACCACAGCCAGCACAGCGCTGCGCCCACAGCTGAACCGTCCACCCCGATGGCTATGGAGGGCGAGGCGCGCGCGCTGATGCGTATCGACCTGAAAGCTTCAGCAAAGTACGAACGCCGCATGCCCACCGTGCTGTCCAGCCTGCCCGCCGCCATCGCCTCGGCGAACCCGCAGCGGCGCATGCAGCTCGGACACAACGGCAAAGGCAACTGGACGATCAACGGCGGACTCTTTGATCCAAAGGTGGCGGCGCTGAGCGTGCAACGCGGTGCCCGCGAGACCTGGCTGATCGAAAACGCCCAGCTCAGCATGCCCCACCCCATGCACCTTCACGGCTTCTCGTTCCGGGTGATCGAGCGCCTGGGCAGCCCAGCGCTGGTTCGCGAGCTGGCTGGCGCCAGAGGGCTGCTGCCCCAAGACCAGGGGGTCATCGACACCGTGCACGTGTGGCCCGGCGAATCGGTGCGGATCGCCATCGACTTCGCCCACCCCCACGCGGGCGATCAGGACTACGTCTTTCACTGCCACTCGCTGGAACACGCCGAAGCGGGGATGATGCTGCGATACGCGGTGAAGGGATGAAACACACCGCCGCGCTGCGCGCAACCTCTCTAAGGGGCTGCGTGCAGCGGCTCCGATCCAGCCTGCGCAGGCTTGAACGGCCCGAAGAAGCCTCGCCTCTGGCGTGGCTGCGGCCTGCAAGGCGTGCAAGGTTCGCTGGCAATTCTGAAAGGGGAATATTTCCATGAATCAGCCCGACAACGGCGCCTCGGCGCCATCGTTCTGGCGTCGCCCGGCCAGCATGGCGCTGGCCACGGTGGCCTTGATCACCGGTTTCTTCCTGCTGCGTGAGCACTGGGGCCATGTCCTGGGTTACTGGCCCTACCTGCTGTTGCTCGCCTGCCCGCTGATGCATCTGATGCACGGGCACGGCCATGGAGGCCATGGTGGGCATCGGCAGTCGCCGGAGCGCACCGACAACAACAGGGAATAGGCTTATGGACATGAATGCACACCCCCATCACGGCAGCGGTACACCGTCCCATCCGGCCACGCCAACGGATCTGAAGGACCCCGTGTGCGGCATGACCGTCACGGCGCAGTCTGAGCACACGTTGACGCACGAAGGTCGGCCCTACTACTTCTGCAGCGCGAAGTGCCAGGGCAAGTTCGCGGCGAACCCACTGCAATACCTCGCCCCGGCGCCTGCGCAGGAACAGGCCCCCGCGGCGGCGGGCACGGTGTACACCTGCCCCATGCACCCGGAGATCAGACAGGACCACCCCGGCAACTGCCCCAAGTGCGGCATGACGCTGGAGCCCTTGCTGCCCGAGCTGGAGGAACAGGAGAACCCCGAACTCAGGGACTTCCAGCGCCGCTTCTGGTGGACCTTGCCGCTCACTGTCGTCGTCACCGTGCTGGCCATGTTCGGACACAGCCTGGGCTGGTTCGACATGGCGGTGCAGAGCTGGATCGAACTCGTGCTCACGGTGCCGATCGTGCTGTGGGCGGGCTGGCCCTTCTTTGTGCGCGGCGCGCAGTCGGTGGTGAACCGTAGTCCCAACATGTGGACCCTGATCAGCCTGGGAACGGGCGCGGCCTTTGTGTACAGCGTGGTGGCCACACTGGCCCCGCAGGTCTTTCCCGATTCGTTTCTCTCCATGGGGCGTGTCGCGGTGTATTTCGAAGCGGCCGCGGTGATCATCTCGCTCACCCTGCTGGGCCAGCTGCTGGAGCTCAAAGCGCGTTCACAGACCTCGGCGGCGATCCGCTCGCTGTTGGGCCTGGCGCCCAAGACCGCGCGCCGCATCGCCGCCGACGGCCAGGAAGAAGACGTGCCGCTGGGCCACGTTCATGTGGGCGACCTGCTGCGTGTGCGCCCGGGCGAGAAGGTGCCGGTGGACGGCACCGTGGTCGAGGGCGGCAGCGCGCTCGACGAGTCCATGCTCACCGGCGAGCCGCTGCCGGTCACGAAGCGGGTGGGCGACAAGCTCATCGGTGCCACGCTCAACACCAGCGGCGCGCTGGTGATGCGCGCCGAACACGTGGGCTCGGCCACCATGCTGGCGCAGATCGTGCAGATGGTGGCCCTGGCGCAGCGCTCGCGCGCGCCCATGCAGCGCATGGCCGACCAGGTGGCGGGCTACTTCGTGGTCGGCG
>Ga0209343_10004008_pt1 | contig 18279 bp, 11 predicted proteins | sample RifCSPlowO2_02_FD_184026 | JGI IMG/M metagenome (GOLD analysis project Ga0209343, IMG submission 184026) | Groundwater microbial communities from Rifle, Colorado - Rifle CSP2_plank lowO2_0.2 (SPAdes) (version 2) | ecosystem: Environmental > Aquatic > Deep subsurface > Groundwater | place... | reverse complement strand
GGGCTGACGATCGAGATCGTCGACGTGCCCGGCCACGAGCGCTTCGTCAAGAACATGCTCGCCGGCGTCGGCGGCATCGACCTGGCGATGCTGATCATCGCCGCCGACGAGGGCGTCATGCCGCAGACCCGCGAGCACCTCGCGATCTGCTCGCTCCTTCACATCAGGACGGGCCTCGTCGTGCTGACCAAGGCCGATCTCGTCGAGCCCGAATGGCTCGAGTTGGTCCGCGACGACGTGGCGGGCCTGGTGCGCGGCACGTTCCTCGAGGGCGCGCCCATCGTCGCCGCGTCGGCCAAGACGGGGGAGGGGTTGACCGAGGTCCGCGCCGCGCTGCGGACGCTCGCCGAAGCCGTCCCGGCGCGCGTGACCGACCAGCTCCCCCGGTTGCCGATCGACCGCGTGTTCACGGTGAGGGGCTTCGGCACCGTCGTCACCGGCACGCTCGCCGCCGGGCGGCTCGCGGTGGACGACCGCGTCCAGGTCTATCCGAAGGGGATCGAGGCGAAGATCCGCGGGTTGCAGGCGCACGGGCGCCCGGTCGAGCGGGCGCTCGCCGGTCAGCGCACGGCGGTGAACCTCCAGGGGGTCGAGCGCGCGTCGATCGAGCGGGGCGACGTCGTCGCGCTGGCCGGCACCCTCGTGCCGACGCACCTCGCCGACGGCACGCTCGAGCTCTTGAAGGACGCGCCACGCGCGGTGCGGACGCGGACCCGCGTGCGCTTCCACGTGGGCACGAGCGAGCTGATGGCGCGGGTGCTCCTGCTGGACCGCGTGGAGCTCGAGCCCGGCGAGAACGCGCTGGCGCGCTTCCGGCTCGAGGCGCCGCTCGTGGCGTTGCCGGGGGACCGGTTCGTCGTCCGCTCGTACTCGCCGATCGTGACGATCGGGGGCGGCACGCTGCTCGACGTGGACCCGCCGCGCTTCAAGCGCAAGGCCCCGGCGCTCGTGGCCCACCTCACCCTGCTCCAGCGGGGAAGCGCCGAGGAGGTGCTCGAGGAGCACGTGCGCCACGTGGGTGCCGTCGGGGTCCGGTTGGCCGCGCTCTCCGGTCGCGTGCCCTTCGGCCCCGAGCAGCTCCGCGGACTCCTCGAGCGCCTCCAGGCGGCGGGCCGCGTGCTCCCGGTGGACCGCGACTGGTTTCTCCACCCCGACGCGTTCGCCCGGCTCAAGGCGCAGGTGCTCGCGGCGCTGGAAGCCTTCCACCGTGCCAACCCGCTCCGGTCCGGGATGTCGCGCGAGGAGCTCCGCGGGCGCGCGGGGGCGCCCGACGAGCGGGTGTTCGCGTTCCTGCTCGCGACGCTCGATGCCGAGGGGGTCGTCCGGACCGAGCGCGACAAGGTGCGCCTCGCCTCCCACGAGGTGCGGCTCTCCGCCGAGCAGCAGCGCGTGGTGGACCGTCTGGAGGAGCAGTTCCGGCTCGCCGCGGCGGCGCCCCCGAGCCCCGAGGAGGCGCTCGGCCGCGCCGGCGTTCCGGGCGACGCAGAGCACGAGCTCTTCCAGTGGCTCGTCCAGTCGGGCAGGCTCGTGCGTGTCAAAGAGTCGCTCTTCTTCCACGCCCGGGCCCTGGACGCCATCCAGGACAAGCTCGTGGCGATGCTGCGGGAGCGCAAGGAGATCGGCCCGGCGGACATCAAGGACCTCCTCGGCATCTCACGCAAGTACGCCATTCCCCTCCTCGAGTTCTTCGACCAGCGGCGGGTGACGACCCGGGTCGGCGAGCGGCGGGTCTTGCGCGGCCCATAGGGGCGGAGTAAGGTTGGAGCGGAGTTGGAAAGGAGCCCCACATGTTTGGGCTGGGCTACCAGGAACTGCTGATCATCCTCGTCATCGTGCTGATCCTGTTCGGCGCGAACCGGCTGCCGGAGCTCGCCCGCTCACTCGGCTCGAGCGTGAAGGAGTTCAAGAAGGGCGTCAACGAGGCGAAGACCGAGGAGACGTCCACGAAGAAGGAAGAGGAGAAGAAGGCGTAAAGCTCGATCTCCTCGTCGCGTCCGCGCTCGCCCTCCTGACCGTCGTCTCGCGCCTGCCCTACCGGGCGCGCATGCTCTACAACTGGGACGCGGTGCAGTTCGCGCTCGCCCTCTCCGAATACGACGTCGGCAAGCACCAGCCGCACCCGCCGGGCTACATCCTGTACGTCGTGCTCGGCCGCCTCGTCAACGCGTGGCTCGGCGATCCTGCGGCCGCCTATGTCCTGCTGGCGGTCGTGTTCAGCGGCCTGACGACCTTCGTCGTCTACTTCCTCGCGCGGACGATCTACGAGCGGACGACCGCGCTGGCCGCCGCGTCGCTCCTCGCGGTGAGCCCGCTGTTCTGGTTCTACGGCTCGGTCGGACTCACGTACGCCGGTGAGGCGCTCTTCGCCTCCACCGTGGCGTACTTCGCGTATCGCGCGCTGCAGGGGAGTCGCGTCGACGCATGGCTCGGGGCCGTCTACCTCGGCCTCGCCGCGGGAATGCGTCAGTCGTTGCTCGTGCTCCTCTTCCCCCTCTGGCTCGGTGCCGTGGCCGTCGGGCTCCGGAGCCGCGCCGTGGTCGCCCTCGGCGGCGCGCTGCTGGTCGGGGCGGTGCTGACGTGGTTCCTGCCGATGATCTGGCTCACCGGCGGCTTCGGTCGTTACCTGGCGGCGGCGACCGAGCTGGCCGACGCGGCCGTCCGGCCCACGTCGATCGTCTCGGGCCCGCTCGAGACGACGCTCGCCATGGCGCGCCACCTGCTCGAGTCCATCCTCGTCGGGCTCGGTCCGCTCGTGCTCGCCGGACTCCTCGTCGGCTGGTACGTGCGCCGGCACGGCTTCAGGCGACGCGAGTGGTTCCTCCTCGGCTGGACGCTCCCGCCGATCGCCGTCTACACCCTCGTCCACTTCGGTCAGGCGGGCTACGTGCTGGCGTTCCTGCCGGCCCTCGTGATCTTCCTCTCCCGCGTGCTCGTGACCGCGCTCGGGTGCGCGGCCGGAACGCTGCGTCACCCACGGGCCGCCGCCGCGCTGACGGCCGCCGCGGTGGCGGTCGTCGTGCTCGTCAACGGCGCCTTCTTCGTCTCCGCGCGCCCGGTGTCGCGCGATTTCGATACCCCGCGGCCGACGTGGGTGCGGCGGGCGCAGGACGACGCGTTCGACTGGATCCTGAGCCGTACCGCCGCCGCGCTCCGGGAGCACGAGGACGTCGTGCGAACGTTCGTGGGCGCGATCCGCGGCCTGTACCCGCCCGAGGACACCGTGGTGATCACCGAGCAGGGCAATCCCCGGACCTATCCATGGTTCCGGCACGCGATGTTCTATCTGCCCGAATACGAAACCTACGAATTGCAGACGGGCGGGCTCGCGCCGGGCTACCGCGCCGCGCGACGCATCGTGACGATGGCGACCGTGCCGGAGCGGGACATCCGCCTGCCCGCACGGGTCAAGCGCCTGGTGTGGTTCGTCGACCACTGGAGCCCCGATATGGTGCAGCCTCCGGGACTCGCCGAAGTCGAGCTGCCGTACGGGCGCTTCCTGTACGTGCTGCCGCTCGGGCGCCGCCCCGTGCGCTACGCGGACTACACGTTCGTGCGCGACGCGCCGCCGACCCGCCGTGTCACCCGCTCGGCGCGATGACCTCGTCGTAGTCGCCGCCGCGCTCGCGCCGCTCGCGCTGTTCCTGGCGTGCGAGCGGCAGATCGCGGGCGCCGTCGGGTTCCCGCTCGACGACTCGTGGATCCACCTCCACTTCGCGCGCAACCTCGCCGAGGGCGGCGGGTTCGCATACAACCCCGGTCGGCCCGTGGCCGGATCGACCGCGCCCCTCTGGACCCTGCTCCTGGCGGCCGGCGCCGTGGTGGTCGGCCCGTCGGTCGCGCTCGCGAAGGCGGTCGGCGTCGCCTGCGGGGTGGGCGCCGCGCTGATCACGCGGCGGGCGGCGCTGGCGCTCGGCGCGCCGGCGCCCCTCGCCCTGGTGGCCGCCGTCGGGCTGCTCTGGACGGGACCGATGACGTGGGGCGCGCTGTCGGGCATGGAGGTGACGCTCGCGGCGTTGCTCGTGGCCGCGGCGCTTCTCGCGCACGCCCGTGAGCGGCTCTTCTGGAGCGCGTGGTGGGCGGCGCTCGCCGCGCTGGCGCGGCCGGAGGCCGTGCTGCTGGTGCCGTGCCTCGCCCTGGCGCGCCCGCTCGGCGTCCGCCGGCTGGCTGCCTTCGGCGCGGTCACCGCGGCGGCGCTCCTCCCGGTGGCGCTCTTCGGCCTCTGGACCGCCGGCTCGCCGTTCCCGGCCACGGCGGCGGCGAAAGTCGAGGGCGGCCTGCTCGGCTGGCTCGGCGGCCTCCACGAGCCGCTCGCGGTCACGCTGCTGACGCGGCCGTGGCGGTTCCTGGCAGAGTGGGTCGCCTGGCTTGCCCGCACGCAGTGGGTGTTGCCGCTCGCGTTGCTGCCCGGGCTGGCCATCGCCTGGCGGCGCTCGGGTCGCGCGCTCGGTGCCGTGGCGCTCGTCCTGCTCGCCCACCCCCTCGGCATGGCGATGCTCGCGCCCTACCGGGGCCCTGCCTTCCAGGAGGGGCGGTACTCGATCCATCTGCTGCCGGTCGCCTTCGTCGTGCTGGCCGTTGTAGCGGGGGCCGCGCACCCGGCGCTGGCGACCGGGCGCGCCCACGTCGCGCCGCGCCTGTCCGGGCGTGTCGGAGCCACGCCGCACCTGTCTCAGGCCACCCACGGACCGAGCCGTCCTCGCGGCCCCCGCTACAATAGGCTGGCCGCGCTCGCGACGACGGCGTACCTGGTCTCGGCGGCGCTCACCCTGGCGCCGGCGGCCACCCGGTACGGATGGGCCGTGCAGAACATCGACGCGATGCAGGTGCACCTCGGCCGCTGGCTCGACGGGCACGTGCCGCCCACGGCACGCCTCGCCGTCAACGACATCGGCGCGATCGCCTACTTCTCGCGGCGCGAGATCGTCGACCTGATGGGGCTCGTGACCCCCGAGATCATCCCGTACCGGCGTCGGGGCGAGGGCGGCATCGTGCAGTACTTGCTCGAGACGTGCCCGGATCACGTCGTGATCTTCCCCGCGTGGTTCCCCGACCTGGCGGCGCGTGCGGACCTCCTCGAGCCCGTCTACCGCGTCCGGCTCGAGCGCAACGAGGTGGCCGGCGCCGCGGAAATGGTCGTGTATCGGCTCAAGCGTTGTGCGGTATGATCCCCATCCATGAGGCGGGCCCGGGCCCTCGTGCTGACCGCCGTCCTGCTGACAGCGCTGCCCGGCGTCGTCGCGGCGCAGATCTACCGCTGGATGGACGACCGGGGCGTGCCGCATTACACGGAGGGGCTCGACAGCGTCCCCGAGCGCTTCCGCGCGACGGCGGTGCTGCTCTCGCTGCGCAACGAGCCGCCCGGCGCCCCGACGTCGGCCGCGGGCGCGTCCGGTGGCCCGGCGGCGGCCGGTGAGACGACGATCAAGTTCTCGCCGGGCCAGCGCATCATGGTCGACTCGCGGATCAACGGCACCACCCCCGCCAGGCTCCTGCTCGACACCGGCGCCGACCGGACGGTCCTCGCGCCGCGGGTGGTCGCGGCGGCGGGCATCTCGCTGACGCGCGGCGCACGGGGGGGGACCATCAGGGGCGCGACGGGCACCGCGCAGGTCCAGGCGGTGCCGGTCGACTCGATCGAGGTCGGCGGCGCGAAGGTCGACCGGCTCGTCGTGATCTCGCACGACATCGACCACGAAGGCGTCGACGGCCTGCTCGGCCGGGACTTCCTCGACCGGTTCACGGTCACCATCGACAACTCGCAGGGCGTCGTCACGCTGACCCCGAAGAAGAAGTAGCGGCCGCCCGCTCGGCTCGCCGCCTCGTGGTACCATTCGGTCCTTGACCATGGACTACAAGGCCACGCTGAATCTGCCGAAAACCACCTTCCCGATGAAGGCCAACCTCCCCCAGACCGAGCCCCGGATGCTCGCCTGGTGGGCCGAGCTCGGGATCTACAAGCGCCTGCGCCAGGTGGGTGCCGGCCGGCCCCTCTGGATTCTCCACGACGGGCCGCCCTACGCGAACAACAACATCCACCTCGGGCACGTGCTCAACAAGGTGCTCAAGGACGTGATCGTGAAGTCGCGCTCGATGCTCGGCTTCAACGCGGTCTACGTGCCGGGCTGGGACTGCCACGGCCTGCCGATCGAGCACGAGGTGGACAAGCAGCTCGGCCTGGACGGAGCGACGGTGGACGTGCGGCGCGCGATGGACCCGGTCGAGAAGCGGCGGCGCTGCCGCGAGTACGCGCTGCGCTTCATCGACGTCCAGCGGGACGAGTTCAAGCGGATCGGCGTCTTCGGCGACTGGGACAACCCCTACATCACGATGACGCCCGCCTACGAGGCGGTGATCGCGCGGGAGTTCGGCCGCTTCGTCGGGCGGGGCCTCGTCTACAAGGGGCTCAAGCCGGTCCACTGGTGCATGCACTGCAAGACGGCGCTCGCCCAGGCGGAGGTCGAGTACGAGGACGAGCGCGCGCCGTCGATCTACGTGAAATTCCCCCTCGCCGGCGCGCTGCCCGGGGTGGCCAGCGCGCCCAAGCCCTCCCTCGTCGTCTGGACCACGACGCCGTGGACGCTGCCCGCGAACCTCGCGATCGCCGTCCATCCCGACGAGGAATACGTGGCGCTCGCGGTCGGCGACGAGACCCTGGTCGTCGCGGCGAAGCTCGCCGATCGGTTCTTGATGACGGTGGACTTCCGGGACGCCCGGGAGGTCGGCACGGTCCCGGGCCGGCAACTCGTCGGCCTCGAGTACCGGCACGCGTGGATCGACCGCACCGGCACGGTCGCCGCGGCGGACTTCGTGGCGATGGACACGGGCACGGGCCTCGTCCACATCGCGCCCGGCCACGGTGAGGAGGACTACGAGCTCGGGCGGCGCCTTGGGCTCGACGTCTACAACCCGGTGGACGACGACGGGCGCTTCACGGCCGACGTCGAGCGCTTCGCGGGCCTCACGGTGTGGGACGCGAACCCGAAGATCATCGCGCACCTCCGGGCACTCGGGGCGCTCCTCGCGGAGGTCGCGCTCGACCACACGTACCCGCACTGCTGGCGCTGCAAGAACCCGACGCTCTTCCGCGCGACCGTGCAGTGGTTCATCGAGCTCGACAAGCAGGGGTTTCGCGCCCGCGTCCTCGACGCGATCAAGCGCGACGTCCAGTGGATCCCGGCGTGGGGCGAGGAGCGTATGTACGGCATGGTGGCCCACCGTCCCGAGTGGGTCATCTCGCGCCAGCGCGTCTGGGGCGTGCCGATCGTGGCGTTCTACTGCGAGGGCTGCGGGACGCTCCTGCTCGAGGAGCGGATCGTCGAGCACGTCGCGGGGATCTTCCGCGAGGGCCGGGGCGGCGACGAGTGGTACGCGCGCGAGGCCGCGGCGCTCCTGCCGGCCGGCACGCGCTGCGCCACGTGCGGCGGCGAGCGGTTCCGGAAGGAGACCGACATCCTGGATGTCTGGTTCGACTCGGGGTGCAGCCACGCAGCGGTCCTCGAGACGCGGCCCGAGCTCCGCTGGCCCGCGGAGATGTATCTCGAGGGCACCGACCAGCACCGCGGGTGGTTCCAGTCCTCGCTGCTCGAGGCGGTCGGGACGCGCGGCGCGCCGCCGTACAAGGCCGTGATCACGCATGGGTTCTTCGTCGACGGCGAGGGGCGGAAGATGTCCAAGTCCCTCGGCAACGTCCTCGGCCTCGAGGACCTCCTGCCGAAGTACGGCGCCGAGATCCTTCGCCTCTGGGTGGCCGCGGAGGACTACACCCAGGACATCCGGGTCTCCTTCGAGATCGTGGACCGGCTCGCCGATGCGTACCGGCGGATCCGCAACACGTTCCGGTTCCTCCTCGGAAATCTCGGCGACTTCGACCCCGCGCGCGACCGGCAGTCCTACGCTCGGCTCGACGAGATCGACCGCTGGATCCTGGACCGCCTCGCCCGGCTCGTGGGCCGCGTGACGCGCGCCTACGAGACCTACGAGTTCCACACGGTCTTCCACGGCGTCCACAACTTCTGCGCGGTCGACCTCTCGGCGCAGTATCTCGACGTGATCAAGGACCGGCTGTACACGTCCGCGGCCGACGACCCGCGGCGCCGTGCCGCCCAGACGACGTGCTACGACCTGTTCCAGGCGCTCGCGCGCCTGATGGCGCCGATGCTCTCGTTCACCGCCGAGGAGGCGTGGCAGCACCTGCCGGGCCCCCGGGCCGCGAGCGTGCACCTGGAGCGCTTTCCCGAGGTGCCCCGCGAGTGGCTCGACGACACGCTCGCGCGCGAATGGAGCCGGCTCCTCGAGGTGCGCCGCGAGGTCGCCCGTGCGCTCGAGACGGCCCGAGCGCAGGGGCTCATCGGCAGCGGGCTCGAGGCGCGCGTGAGCATCCGCACGGCGCCCGAGGACCTGCCGGCGCTGCTCCGGGCGAAGCGCCCGCTCCTGCCGACGCTCTTCATCGTGTCCCAGGTGGACCTCGACCCCGGCGAGGTCGGCGCCGCCGTCCAGTACGACAGCCAGGAGATCCCCGGGCTCGTCGTCGGCGTGGCCAAGGCGCGCGGGCGGAAGTGCCAGCGCTGCTGGGTGTGGAGCGAGCGGGTCGGCGCGAGTCCGCTCCATCCGGACCTCTGTGAACGCTGCGTCCCGGTGGTGCTGGCCATCGGCGCCGCGCGCTGAGCAGCGACGGCGCCGCGAGGCGACCGATGAAGCGATTCGGCGCCCGCATCGCCGTCATCGCGGGGGCCGTCGTCGTCCTCGACCAGGTGACGAAGCTCCTGGCGCTCGACCGCCTGGCTCCGGGGGTGCCGGTCTCCGTCGTCGACGGGGTGCTCGCACTCACCCTCGTCATGAACCCGGGGCTCGCCTTCGGCCTGCTCGGCGGCCTGCCCGCGAGCTGGCGCTGGATGGTCGCGTTGCTCTCGCTCGTCGCGCTCCTCGTCCTCCTGCGCGTCGCCGTCCGCGTCCTGCCGACCGGCGGCTGGCCGGATCAGACGGCGATCGGGCTCATCTTCGGCGGCGCGGTCGGCAATCTCGTCGATCGCGGCCGCTTCGGCGCCGTCGTCGACTTCGTGGACGCCTACTACGGGACCTGGCACTGGCCCGCGTTCAACGTGGCCGACTCCGCGATCACCGTCGGCGTGGCCCTCCTCGCGCTGCGGCTCCTGACCGAGAAGAAGCCCTCGTCCGGCTGAGCCACGCCGTGGCGGTGCTCACGGTCGTTCCACAGGCAGCCGGGACGCGACTCGATCGCTGGCTGTCAGACCGGCTCCCCGAGCTCTCCCGCGCGCGGCTCCAGGCGCTGATCGTCGCCGGCAGCGTCCGTGTCGACGGGCGTGTGCCCAAGGCGTCGTATCGCCTCCGTGGCGGCGAGCGCGTCGATGTCGAGGTGCCCCCGCCCGTGGCGGAGGAGCTCGAACCCGAGCCGGCGGAGCTCTCGATCGTCCACGAGGACGCGGAGGTCCTCGTCGTGGACAAGCCCGCCGGGATGGTCGTGCATCCCGGGGCCGGGCAGACCCGCGGCACGCTCGCCGCCATCGCGCTCGCTCACGCACCCGCGATCGCGGGCGTGGGCGGGCCGCGCCGTCCGGGGATCGTGCACCGGCTCGACAAGGGCACGTCGGGCCTCCTCGTGCTCGCCAAGACGCGCGCGGCCTACGAGTCACTCGTCGCCCAGCTCGCGACCCGCGCGGTGACGCGCCGCTACCTGGTGGTGGTCCACGGACACGTGCCGGGCGACGAGGGTGTTATCGACAAGCCCATCGGGCGCCACCCCCACGACCGCGTGCGGATGGCGGTGCGCCCGCCGGGCCGGGGCCGACGCGCGGTCACGCGCTGGCGCGTGCTCGCGCGCTTCCCGCGATTCACCTACCTCGAGGCCAGCCTCGAGACGGGGCGGACACACCAGATCCGCGTCCACCTCGCGTTCCTCGGTCACCCCGTGGTCGGCGATGACGTGTACGGCGGGCGGCGGCAGCCCCCGGTGCCCATCCCCGTGGACGGGTACGCGCTGCACGCGGCGACGCTGGCGTTCGTGCATCCGGCGACGGGTGAGCGCGTGGAGTTCCGGTCGCCGCTGCCCGCACGAATAGCCCGCCTCCTGGCTCACTTGCGCAACACTCGATGAGGCCCGGCGCGGCCGCGTGGGATAGAATGAGAGGCATCACATGGACGGAGTGACCGTGATCATCCTGGCCGCCGGGGAGGGCAAGCGGATGCGCTCGCGGCGGCCCAAGGCGCTCCACCACCTCTGCGGTCGGCCCCTCATCGGCTACGCGCTTCGCACGGCGCGCGTCCTGGCCGACCGCATCGTCCTGGTGGTGGGCCCGAACGCCGCCGACGTGCGCGCGGCCGCGGGCGACGACATCACCGTCGTCGAGCAACGCGAGCGACTCGGCACCGGCCACGCCGCGCTGCAGGCGCGGGAGGCGTGCGGCGAGGGGACGATTCTCGTCCTCCCGGGCGACACGCCGCTGCTCTCGAGCGAGACGCTCGAGCGGCTCGTGGAGCGGCACGGGGCCACGGGCGCCGCCGTGACGGTGCTCACGGCGGTCGTCGATCGCGCGCACGGGTACGGGAGGATCCTGCGGCAGGGCGGACGGGTCAAGCGCATCGTCGAGGAGCGCGACGCCACGGACGACGAGAAGCGGATCACCGAGATCAACACGAGCGTGTACTGCTTCGACGCCCGCCGTCTCTGGAAGGCGCTCGCCGAGGTGCGCCCCGACAACGACCAGGGCGAGTACTACCTCACGGACGTCATCGGCGTCCTCGGGCGGGCGGGCGCCCGGATCGAAGCGCTCACGGTGTCGGACCCCGTCGAGGCGCTCGGCATCAACGACCGGAAGCAGCTCGCCGCGGTCGCGAGCATCCAGCGCCGGCGGATCCTCGACGGGCTCATGGAGTCCGGCGTGACGATCCTCGACCCCGCGAGCACCTACGTCGAGGACACGGTCACGGTCGGGCCCGACACGACGCTGTACCCGAACGTCGTCCTCGAGGGGGCGACGACGATCGGCGGCGAATGCGTCATCGCGTCCGGGTGCCAGATCAGCGCGAGCCGGCTCGGCGACCGCGTCCACGTCAAACCCTACTGCGTGCTCACCGAGGCGACGGTGGAGGACGAGGCGCAGCTCGGACCTTTCTGCCACCTCAGGCCGCTCGCGCACATCGGTGCGGGCGCGCGCATCGGCAACTTCGTCGAGGTGAAGAAATCGCGAATCGGACGCGGCACGAAGGCGAACCACCTCGCCTACATCGGCGACGCGACGGTGGGCGACGGGGTCAACATCGGCGCCGGCACGATCACGTGCAACTACGATGGTGCGGCCAAGCACCAGACACGTATCGGCGCCGGCGCGTTCGTCGGGACCAACTCCACGCTGGTCGCGCCGCTGGTGATCGGCGAGGGGGCGTACGTCGGGGGCGGCTCGACGATCACCAAGGACGTGCCCGCCGGCGCCCTCGCCGTGGGCCGCGCGCACCAGGTCGTGAAGGAAGGCTGGGCGGCGCGGCGCGCGAAGAGGCGGCGGGAGGGCGAAGATTAGCCATGTGCGGCATCGTCGGCTACGTGGGGGACAAGAGCGCGGTCGGGATCATCGTGGAAGGGCTCAAGCGCCTCGAGTACCGCGGCTACGATTCCGCGGGCATCGCCGTCCTCCACGACGGCATCCTCGAGGTGCGCCGCGCCGCCGGCCGGATCCGGACGCTCGAGGGGATCCTGCGCGAGCAGCCCGTCCAGGGCTCGCTCGGCATCGGCCACACGCGCTGGGCGACTCACGGCCGTCCCTCGGACGAGAACGCGCACCCCCACACCGACTGCGGCGGGAACCTCGTCGTCGTCCACAACGGGATCCTCGAGAACTACGTCGAGATCAAGGCGCGCCTGGCCGCCGAGGGCCACACGTTCCGCTCGGAGACCGACACCGAGGTGCTCGCCCACCTGATCGAGCACCACCTGCGCGCGACGGGACGGCTCGACCGGGCGGTGAAAGCGGCATGCGCCGAGGTCACCGGCTCCTACGCGATCGGCGTGGTCTCGACGGCGGCCGCCGACCGGCTGGTGGCCGCGAAGCACGGGGCGGGGAGCGTCGTCGTCGGTCTCGGGCGCGGTGAGATGTTCATCGCCTCCGACATCCCCGCGATCCTCTCCCACACGCGCGACGTCGTGATCCTCGAGGACAACGAGGTGGCGGTGGTGACGGCGCACGGCGTCGAGCTCTCGACGCTCGAGGGTGAGCCCGTCCAGCGCGAGCCCGTGCGCATCCACTGGGACCCGATCATGGCGGAGAAGGGCGGCTACCGCCACTTCATGCTCAAGGAGATCCACGAGCAGCCGCGCGCGATCACCGACACGTTCCGGGGGCGCATCGCGCCCGAGACCGGGGGCATCGTGCTCCCGGACGCGAACCTCGACCCCGAGACCGTGCGAGGCCTCCAGCGCGTGGTCTTCGTCGCCTGCGGCACCGCCTACCACGCCGCGCTGCTCGGGCGCGCCATGATCGAGCGGCTCGCGGGCCTGCCCGCCGAGGCCGACCTGGCGTCGGAATTCCGCTACCGGGACGCGATCGTCGGTCCGGAGACGCTCGTGGTGGCCGTCTCCCAGTCCGGGGAGACCGCCGACACGCTCGGCGCCGTCAAGGCCGCCCGTGAGAAGGGCTGCCCGATCCTGGCGATCACCAACGTCGTGGGCTCGGCGCTCGCGCGCGAGGCGACCGGCGTGCTCTACATGCACGCGGGACCCGAGATCGGCGTGGCCTCGACGAAGGCGTTTTCCACGATGATCGTCGCGGTCTACCTGCTCGGCCTCTGGCTCGGCCGTCAGCGCGATGCCATCACCGTGGAGGACGCGAAGAAGCGCATCCACGACCTCGTCGAGATCCCGCGTCTGGTGGAAGCCACGCTCGCGCTCGACGAGCGGATCGACGCGCTCGCCAAGGAGCTCTGCACGGCGCGCGATTTCCTCTACCTGGGCCGTGGGCTCCAGTACCCGATCGCGCTCGAGGGGGCGCTGAAGCTCAAGGAGATCTCCTACATCCACGCCGAGGGCTACGCCGGGGGCGAGATGAAGCACGGCCCGATCGCGCTCGTGACCGGCGAGCTGCCCGTGGTGGCGCTCGTGCCGCGGGACGGCTCCTACGAGCGCATGCTCGGCAACATCGAGGAGGTCCGCGCCCGCGACGGGATCGTCGTGGCCGTGTGCCATGCGGGTGACCGCACCGTGGCCGCCAGGGCCTCGCACCTCGTCGAGGTGCCGCCCTGCGCCGAGCTGCTGGCACCGTTGCTCACGGTCGTGCCGCTGCAGCTCCTGGCGTATCACATCGCCGTGCGCCTCGGCTGCGACGTGGACCAGCCGCGCAACCTCGCGAAGTCGGTCACCGTCGAGTAGTCGCGCCCGACCGCTGCGGTACAATCGTCGGGTGCTCGACCGCCAGGCACTCCTCCTCGACCTGAACCCGCCGCAGCGCGAGGCCGTCACCGCGGGCGACGGACCGTTGCTCGTCCTGGCCGGCGCCGGCAGCGGCAAGACGCGGGTCATCGCGCACCGGATCGCCTGGCTCCTCGGCGTGCGCGACGTCCATCCCAAGCACGTCCTCGCGGTCACGTTCACGAACAAGGCGGCCGGAGAGATGGTCCGCCGGGTGGCGGACCTGCTGCTGCCCGTCGGGATCCCGGCGCCCCTGATCGCGACGTTCCACTCGGTCTGCGTCCGGGTCCTCCGGCAGCACGTCCGCCACCTCGGCGTCTCTCCGAGCTTCACGATCTACGACGAGGACGACCGGCTCGCGCTCGTCAAGGAGTGCATGCGCGAGCTCGACCTCGGCGACCGGGTCTGGACCCCGGCCTCGCTCGTCCACCGGATCAGCGCGGCGAAGAACCAGATGGTCATGCTCGAGGACGTCGAGCGGCAGGCGCGCGGACCCCGCGAGGAGAAGCTGGCGCTCCTCTTCCGGCGCTACCAGGAACGCCTCGCCGCGGCGTCGGCGGTGGACTTCGACGATCTCCTGCTCCTCACGGTGCGACTCTTCGACGAGGCGCCGCAGGCGCTCGCGTGGTACCGCGGGCTCTGGCGCCACGTGCTCGTCGACGAGTACCAGGACACGAACCGCGCGCAATACCGGATCATCCGCCAGCTCACGGGGGAGCACCGGAACGTCTGCGTCGTCGGAGACCCCGACCAGTGCGTCGTCGAAGGGACGCTGGTCGAGACGCCGAAGGGCCCCCGGCCCATCGAGAAGATCCGCGAAGGCGATCGGATCATCAGCGGCGCTGGGTGGGGCTCGGCACGGGTGGCTCGCGTCGAGGCGGTGCGACGGAACGAGTATGACGGCCTCGTCGTGTCCATCCGGACGGAGGCGGGCCAGGAACTGGTGGCGACGCCGAACCACATGCTGTTCGCTCGCATCGACCCGGATCCGAAGCGCCACTACGTGTACTTGATGTATCAAGAGCGACTCGGCTACCGGGTCGGGGTCACCCGGGGCGCCCGGTCCGGTGACGACAAGGTGATCGTCTCCGGGCTCCAGATGCGCACCAACGGCGAGGTTGCGGACAAGCTGTGGATCCTGGCCGCCTGTGACTCGCCGTCCGACGCCCGGTATCTCGAATCCTACTTTTCCGCGCAGTACGGCCTGCCGACGATGGTCTTCCACGTCCGTGGACGCCGGATGGCGCTCACCCAGAGCCACATCGACCGGCTCTACCAGGAGATCGACACGCGCGCCCGGGCCCAGCGGTTGATGGCGGATCTCCGGCTGTTCCCCGAGTATCCGCACCACCGGCCGGGCGCGATCACGCGGGGTGGTATCTCCAGGAAGATCGTTCATTTCACGATGTTCGGGGATCCGCGGCGGCGCGAGTGGCACGAGCACCGCATCCAGCTGGTCAGCTCCGATGAAGCGCTGTGGCAAGCCGTTTCCCTCGTGACGCCGCCTCGGCGCGGCAAGCGGCGGACGTGGCGCGTGGAGACCTCGCGGAAGGACTACGACAAGGGGCTCGAATTCGCCCGGAGTCTCTGCCTCGGCGAGAACATGGAGGTGGTGCGCCGGGCTCGTCTCACGGCGAGGAGGGCGTTCCAGTTCATGCCGGCCAGCCACCTGCGCAGGGGCATGGTCGTCCCGATCGTGGAGGACGGTGAGGTGCGCGAGGGACGGATTGCATCGGTCGAGCTCCGGTCATATCGCGGTTTCGTCTACGACCTCACCGTTCAGGACTTCCGCAACTACGCAGCCGGGGGACTGGTCGTTCACAATTCGGTCTACCGCTGGCGCGGCGCCGACATCCGGAACATCCTCGACTTCGAGGACGATTACCCGGGCACGCGGGTGATCCGGCTGGAGCAGAACTACCGCTCGACCAAGCGGGTGCTCGCGATCGCGGCCGGCGTGATCGCGAACAACCTCTCCCGCAAGGAGAAGACGCTCTGGACCGAGAACGCCGAGGGGGAGCGGGCGGCGGTCTACCGCGCGTGGGACGAGCACGAGGAGGCAGGTTTCGTTGCCCAGGCGATCGTCTCGGCGCGTTCCGCCGGGACTCCATACGATGCCGTCGCGGTGTTCTACCGCACGAACGCCCAGTCGCGTGTGCTCGAGGACGCGCTGCGGCGTGCCGGGGTGCCGTACGTCATCGTCGGCGCGGTGCGCTTCTACGAGCGCCGCGAGATCAGGGACGCGCTGGCCTATCTGCGCCTGCTCCTCAATCCGGCCGACGACGTCGCGTTCCGCCGGGCGATCCAGGCGCCCGGGCGCGGCATCGGGCGCGCGACGCTCGCGCGGCTGGACGAGGTGGCGGCGCGGGAGGGCCGGGCGCTGCTGGCGCTCGCCGCCGCGCCGCCGGTCGACGTCACGGGCAAGCCGCGTCGCGCGCTCGAGGAGTTCGCGGCGCTCGTGACGCGGCTCGCGGCCGCCCGCGCCGAGACGCCGCTCCCGGCGTTCATCGACCTTGTGCTGAACGCCTCGGGCTACCGTGAGGACCTCAGGCAGGAGCGCTCGTCGGAGGCCGAGGCGCGGCTCGAGAATCTGGAGGAGCTGATCGCCGCGGCCGAGGACTACGCGCGCGGGCGTGAGGGCGGTACGCTCGAGGGCTTCCTGGACGGTATCGCGCTCGCCAGCGACGTGGACGAGCTTCCCGACGACTCGCGCGGCGTCACGCTCATGACGCTGCACTCGGCCAAGGGCCTCGAGTTCCCGGTGGTGTTCCTCACCGGCATGGAGGAGGGAGTCTTTCCGCACGCGCGCGCGATGGGCTCGACGGACGAGGTCGAGGAGGAGCGGCGCCTGTGCTACGTGGGCGTCACGCGCGCCAAGGAACGGCTGACCCTGTCCTACGCGCTCCACCGGCGCATGCACGGCTACGGCCTCGGCGAGCCCTCGCGGTTCCTCCTGGAGATGCCCGAGGAGCACCTGGTCCTCCTCGGGGCCGCCGGCCGGACCCGGGAGCCGCAGGCGGCCGAGCCGGTGCTCGCAGACGACGCGGGCGGGGACGATCTGCCGCTGCGCGTGGGCGCCCGCGTCCGCCACGGGCGCTGGGGCGAGGGGCTCGTGGTGGGCGTCGAGCGGAGCGGGAGCGACACGCTCGTGACCGTTCGGTTCGCCTCCGTGGGCCGGAAGCAGCTCTCCCTCGAGTACGCGCAGCTGGAGGAGATCTAGAGGACGATGCCATGATCAGCCGGGACGACGTGGTGCGGGTGGCACGGCTCGCGCGGCTGGCACTGGAGTCCGCCGAGCTCGAGGTGATGCGGACCCAGCTCACCGGGATCCTCGCCTACATCGACACGCTGCGAGCCGTCGACATCGAGGGCGTCGAGCCCACCGCCCACGCGGTGCCGCTCGTCAACGTGATGCGCGAGGACGTGGTCGCCCCGTCGTTCGCCCTGGAGGCGATGCTCGCGAACGCGCCCGACCGCGTCGGCGGGCTCGTCCGCGTGCCGCGGATCCTCGAGGATTGAGAACGGTGCCGCCACCCACCGCGCGCACGATTCACAGCCTGGCGGAGGCGTACCGGCGGGGCGAGACCACGCCGAGCGCAGTGGCCGAGGCGCACCTGGCGCGGATCGCCGCGCTCGACCCGAAGATCGGCGCCTATCTCACGGTGACGCGCGACCGGGCACTCGCCGCGGCGGCCGCGGCCGACGCGCGCTGGCGCGCCGGGACGCCTCGCGGGCCGCTCGACGGGGTGCCGCTGGCGCTCAAGGACGTCCTCTGCACACGCGGCGTGCGCACCACGTGCGGCTCGCGGATCCTGGAGGGCTTCGTTCCGCCCTACGACGCGACGGTGGTGGAGCGCCTCGAGGCGGCGGGTGCCGTGCTGCTCGGCAAGACGAACATGGACGAGTTCGCGATGGGCTCCTCCACGGAACACTCGGCGTTCGGACCGACGCGCAACCCGTGGGACCTCACGCGCGTGCCCGGCGGCTCCTCGGGCGGCTCGGCGGCGGCCGTGGCGGCCGACATGGCGGCGGGCGCGCTCGGCACCGATACGGGTGGCTCGGTCCGCCAGCCCGCCGCATTCTGCGGCGTCGTCGGGTTCAAGCCGACCTACGGCCGCGTCTCGCGCTACGGGCTCGTCGCCTTCGCCTCCTCGCTCGATCAGGTCGGCACCTTCGCCCGGGACGCCCGCGACACGGCGCTGCTGCTCGCGGCGATCGCCGGCCACGACCCGCGCGACGCGACGAGCCTCGAGGCGCCAGTGCCCGACTACACCGCGGCGCTCGCGGGCGGCGTCCGTGGGCTGCGGCTCGGGATTCCGCGCGAGTACTTCGGCACGGGCATCGACCCGGAGGTGGACCGCGCCGTACGCGAGGCGATCGCGACCCTGCGGGGGCTCGGCGCCGCGACCGAGGAGGTGTCGCTGCCGACGACGGACTACGGCATCGCGGTCTACTACGTGCTGGCGCCCGCCGAGGCGTCGTCGAACCTCGCGCGCTACGACGGGGTCAAGTACGGCCTGCGCGTGTCGGGGGCCAAGGACCTGATCGAGATGGAGAGCCGCACGCGCGCGGCGGGCTTCGGGGCGGAGGTGAAGCGCCGGGTCATGCTGGGCACCTATGCGCTCTCGGCGGGCTACTACGACGCGTACTATGGCCGCGCGCAGAAGGTCCGCACGCTCGTCCGCCGGGACCTCGAGACGGCCCTCGCGCGGGTGGACGTCCTGGTCGCGCCGACTGCGCCCGGTGTGGCCTTCAGGCTCGGCGAGAAGGAGGATCCGCTGGCGATGTACCTCAACGACGTCTTCACGGTGCCGTCGAGCCTGGCGGGGTTCCCGGCCGTGTCCCTGCGCTGCGGCTTCAGCGCCGCG
>Ga0209343_10004005_pt1 | contig 18283 bp, 17 predicted proteins | sample RifCSPlowO2_02_FD_184026 | JGI IMG/M metagenome (GOLD analysis project Ga0209343, IMG submission 184026) | Groundwater microbial communities from Rifle, Colorado - Rifle CSP2_plank lowO2_0.2 (SPAdes) (version 2) | ecosystem: Environmental > Aquatic > Deep subsurface > Groundwater | place... | reverse complement strand
TCGGGACATTATCCTAGTTTGGATAGGTTGGTTTCGGCTGGCCTACTCCTCGGAATTATCCTGCCCCCGTGTTTTTATTGGCTCGGGTCTTTGCCTACAGATTATAAAGGTTCTTACGTCGAAATATCTAATTTCTAATATCTAATTTCTAATCAAATCCCCAATTCCTAATGACTAATTTTAGAAACTTAAGAATTAGACATTATCTAGAAATTAGGAATTAGTAATTAGAAATTTGCTATCCCAGTACTCTCTCTATCTCTTCCATTGATGTAACTCCGTCTATAAGCTTCAGGTAAGCATCTTGCGTCATTGTTACCATTCCCTCGGCAATAGCCAAATCTTGGACTTCTGATACTGCCGGCGATTTCAATATCAGCCTTTCCATGTCTCGAGACATCTCAAAAGCCTCAAAGACACCGATTCGTCCCTTGTAGCCGGACTCATTGCATTCTTTACATTTTCCCGGAGCGCCTATTTTCAAACCAGCGTCCAGTTTGGGATATTTCGACATATCGACATTTTGATATTTCGAGAGGGGCTCAAGCGCCTCCTGTATTTTCCCTAGTTCTTCTTTCCCGGCTTTTACTGTTTTTTTGCATTCCGGACAAAGTTTTCTAACTAAGCGCTGGGCCATAGCCATGTTTATGGCGGGTGCTATTATCTGGGGTCTTATACCCAGATCAATCAACCTAGGAATGGTGCCAGCAGCGTCATTTGTGTGGATGGTGGATAGTACAAGGTGTCCTGTCAGGGCGGCTTGCAATGCGATATCGGCTGTCTCGGCATCTCTTATCTCTCCAACGAGTATTATGTCTGGATCCTGTCTTACGATAGCTCGTAGGCCGTTAGCAAAGGTGTATCCTTTGCGAGCATCGACTTGGGTTTGAGATATGCCTTCGATGTGATACTCGATTGGATCTTCTAGCGTTATTATTTTTTTGTCCGGCGAGTTTAAACGGTTAATAAAGGCGTATAGCATCGTAGTTTTGCCAGAACCGGTAGGACCGGTTGTAAGAATGGCTCCTGTTGGTTTTTTTAGAACTTCTTTCACCTTTTCCAGCAGATCTTCTCTTATGCCAAGATCCTCGATATCTTTTTTAATAGTTCGAGGATCCAAAAGGCGCATTACTATTGTTTCACCAAATTCACTGGGCAGAACAGAAACCCTTACTTCTATAGATATTCTCTTTTGTTTTATCGTGAATCGTCCGTCCTGAGGCATTCCTTTGGCGTTAAGCTTCATTTTTGACAGAACTTTTATTCTATCCAAAGCTTTTTCATAGGGATGTCTGTCTGTGGATGCAATATCGTGCAGTAAACCGTCAATGCGGTATCGTAAACGAGCAGAGCTAGGTTCTGGTTCAAGGTGGATATCTGACGCCGCAGTTTTTAGGGCGCCGGCTATCAATAATTCCAGCAAGCTGGTAGTTGATATTTTCTGGAGCCGGCTCCTCAGGTCAGAAGTGTTGTTTATTTCTTTCTCTAGTCTATCCAGTTCCTCCTCTTTTATTTCTATAGCTCCTATCTCAAAAGCCTCAGCTCTTTTTATGGTCCGGAATCTTTTTAAAATTCCTTGAAAGGAGCGGGGATTTGTTAAAATCACATCAACTTTATAGCTGGCCCCAAAACGAGAAATAATATTTTGGGCGGCGGGGCTATCAGGGTCAGTTGTTACGACAATGATTTTAGAGTCGCTTTTGTATATGACAGCGGCGTTTGCCAACCGAGCCTCCTCTTCATCTAGTAAAGACAAGGCATCAGGATCGATGGGAACTGATTTGAGGTCAGAATAAGGGAGACCCAACTTTTGAGCCTGAATTTTATACTTATCTTCTTCGGCATCCCTCTTTATCCCCAGAAGTTTTTTTTCTAACGCCTCCTCCCGCCTTTGATAAGATTTATCTTCGGCCGTTTTTTCCACAGGTTTGTCGTCGGTCATAAGTAAATTCTAACATTTACTGCCCCACTGTTTATAAACAGGACTCTAGCTGACTCCTATTTTTTGTAAAGGAAAATTTGTGGACAACAAAGGATGTTGACATAATTAATACAAATTGATATCATTTAAACATACTGATAAGTCCGCTGAGTGGCGGGCTTCGTTATTAAATTAACCTAATTAACCTAATTTCTACTTAACCTAATCAATGCCCAAACCCCAATGACCTAATGTCTAAAACGAGAATTTTTAGAAATTAGGATTTAGAAATTGAGATTTGATTAGAATAATTAGGTCAATTAGAGCAATTAGAAATTTTAATTATGCTTGATATAAAACAATTTTTATTAGCCATCAAACAGATTGCCGAAGAAAAAGGTATTCCAGAACAGAGCGTTTTAGAAACCGTGGAAGCGGCCATAGCGGCCGCATATAAAAGAGACTATGGCAAAAAGGGCCAGATAATAAAGGCAAAATTAGACCAGGAAACCGGCGATATTGAGGTAACTCAAACTCACTATGTTGTTGAAGGGATGGACGAAGAAGGAAACATAACCGGCCAATTGCCCATAAAGTTGATAGAAGAAAAACCCGATTTTCTGGAAATGGAAGCAAGACCACGCCGACGACAAGGGGTAGAAGCTTTGCCTAAAAGTGAAATCGAAAACAAGGAAGAAGAAGAGCTCAAAATAAAATTCAATCCGGAAAAGCATATTCTTCTTGAAGATGCCAAGAAAAAGAACAAGAAGGCTAAAGTTGGAGACGAGCTTATAACTAATCTGGAGACACACACTGACTTTGGGCGTATTGCGGCTCAAACAGCAAAGCAGGTTGTTATCCAACGGCTGAGAGAGGCGGAGCGGGGTGCTATCTACGAAGAATTTAAAAAAAGAGAAGGTGAGGTTGTCAGCGGCGTAATTCAAAGAAAAGAGGGCCTGCTTGTTTTTGTGGATATCGGGAAAACTAACGGGATACTGACCACAACGGAACAGGTTCCCGGTGAAAATTACAGGATTGGTTCCCGGTTGAGATTTTTAATCTTGAAAGTTGACGAAACGCCTCGAGGGCCGGTGGTTATCTTGTCTAGAGCTCATTCTAAATTAGTGCATGGCCTATTCCAAATGGAGGTGCCGGAAATTGACAGCGGATCCGTGGAAGTCAAAGCAATTGCCAGAGAGGCGGGATCTAGAACGAAAATCGCGGTAACCTCAAAAGAATCAGGGGTTGATCCGATTGGCTCTCTTGTAGGTCAAAAAGGGGTAAGGGTGCAGACCGTTATCAATGAGTTGTCGGGAGAAAAAATCGACATTATCATGTGGAGCGAAAAGGAGACCGAATTTATTTCTAACTCTTTTTCTCCAGCTAAAGTTTTGAATGTTAAAATTATCGATAATGACAGAAGGCACGCTTTGGTCGAGGTGTCTGACGATCAATTTTCTCTGGCCATAGGAAAAAGGGGACAGAATGTCCGTCTTGCCGCCAAGTTAACCGGTTGGAAGATAGATGTCAGATCACCAAAGGAAAAAGTTGGATTTGACGAAGTGGAAACTCCAAAAGAAGAAACTGAAGAGGCTCAAGGCGCGGAAAAATAACCTGAAACAATAAAAACATAAAGCACAAACGGGTTTGTGTTTTCAATTTTGTTATGCGTAGCAACCTCAAGAAACTAAACAATAACCAGATCAAGGCGGTGGTAGACCTTGACCAGAAGGACCTTCAAAAATATCTGGACAAAGCCGAAGGGATTCTTGGCCAAGATGTTGAGGTCAAAGGTTTTAGAAAAGGAAAGGCCCCCAAAGATCTTCTCAAAAAACATATTGGACAAGAAGGGGCCAGGTCTTTGGCTCTTGAAATTGCCGTAGAGCAAAGCTTGTCCGAGGTTATTAAAAACAACTCTCTGGATGTCTTAAATACATCTAATTTGTCTGTAGAAAAAAACGATTCCGTCCAGTTAAGGTATTCTGTTGTTCTTGATTTGTTTCCAGAGGTTAACCTCGTTGACTTGGCTGGGATAAAAATCAAAAGAAAAGATGCAGGTGTTGTTGAGGAGAAGGAGATAAATGATGCCTTGGGAGCCATAAGAAACGCAAGAGCTAAATTTGTTGATAGGGCGGAGGACGAGGCGGCGGAAAACGGAGACAGAGTCGAGGTTGATTTCGAAGTAAAGAAAGACGGCCAGGCGATAGAAGGGGGCATCAGTAAAAATCACCCCCTTATTATAGGAGGACGAAACTTTATTCCTGGTTTTGAGGATCAGCTGGTGGGAATGAAAAAAGGAGAAAGCCGGTCTTTTTCACTTGTTGCTCCTGTAGATTATTTTCATAAAGATATCGCCGGCAAAAGATTGAATTTTGAAGTGAAAATGAACGACATCAAAAAAGTCATCACTCCCGAGATTAACGATGATTTTGCAAAAACCGTAGGACGATTTTCAGACTTAAACGAATTAAAGAAAAGCGTCAAAGAGGGATTGGCTCAAGAGAAAATCTTAAAAGAGAACCAAAAATTGCGCTTGGAAATTTTAGACAGTATAATTCAGCGATCTAAAATAGAAGTACCCGAAAACCTTCTGGATAACCAGCTGGATATCATGGTGTCTGATTTTGATCAAACTTTGCATGAAAAAGGAATGGAGCTTGGCTTGTACCTGGCAAAGATAGGTAAGACCCAGGAAGAGTTGAAAAACGACTGGAAAAAAGACGCCGAAAGACAGGTTAAGATTTCTCTTGTTTTAAGACAAGTGGCCAAGGATTTACACATTGAAGCATCGCAGGAAGAAATTGAAGAGGCAGCCGGTAAACTGATACAGTCGGCGATGCTAAGAGAAGGAGCGGAACAAGCCGAGATTGATCCTTTGAAGATTAAAGAAAAAGTGGCTGCCGGGATTGTTAATGAAAAGACCCTCGAGTATATTGAATCGCGTTGCGCTGTTTAGATCGGGCTAGGATGAGCCTAACGAGTCTAAATTAAAACCGCCCTTCGGCAAGCTCAGGGCGGTTTTAATTTAGACCAGCAACTCGATATTTGTTGCAGCAATTGTGATCCCTTAGTATAATTTATACAAGGAAAAATTTGTGGCCTGTTCTCTCAAACGAGAGTACAAGGTTTTAACGCTGCTTAAATACGCAGTTGCCAGTACTAGCTGATTAACTTTAAAGAATGTATTAATTATACACCTTTATTGTTGTTTTGTCAAGTGTTTCAATCTCTTCGTTATTCAAATCTTTTTCTTCGTCTGGGGCTGGCAACGGTTTTTATTTGGTTTGGCATAAACAAATTCATTGATCCTCAGTATTGGCTTAGTGCCTGGGTGACTCAAAGCGTACTAGCCATGGCCTCGAAGTTAGGCATAAGTGGATTAGACATAGTTAATATTAGCGGTGTTTTTGAAGTTTTGGTTGGCATAAGCGTCCTAAGCAATATTTTTATGAAAGTGTTTTCCGTTTTGGCGATAATATTTTTGGGGGGAATATTGTTTACATTTGGCTTAAGCGAGATTTTGGTCAGAGACATAGGCCTTGTGGGTGGATTTTTATCATTGCTTTTTTGGCCGGAAAGAAGGCGTTTTATATAGTTGAAAAAACAGACTGTCTGGTATATCGTGTCTTGGGGATTAACCCCTTTTTAATTTATGAATAAAATATACCTCGACAACGCCGCTTCTACTCCCGTAAATGAAAAAGTCATTGAAGAGATGGCTACGGCCGCTAAACTCTACGGCAATCCTTCTTCATATAATGATTGTGGGAGAAAGGCGCGAGAATATATAGAGATCGCTCGACTTAAGGTGGCCCGGTTTTTGGATGCGCACAGTGATGAGGTTGTCTTTACAAGCTCAGGAACCGAGTCAAACAATTTCGCAATTCAAGGAGTTGCTAGAAACTTACAACCTACAACCTACAACCTACAACCTAAGACAAAACCTCACATTATAACAACGCAGATTGAACATCTCTCGGTGTTTGAGCCGGTAAAAAGGTTAGAGAGAGAAGGGTTTGATGTTACTTATTTGTCGGTGGATAAAGAGGGGTTTGTAAACTTGGGCGAGCTTCAGAAATCTTTACGGCCTGAAACCGTCTTGGTTTCCATAATGTATGCAAACAACGAGATAGGAACGATACAACCGATTACGAAAATCGGAAAGTTGCTTTCCGATTTTCGTAGCCATCAGCCATCAGCCATCAGCCATCAGCTGGTTTTTCATGTTGATGCTTGCCAGGCGACGGAGTATTTAGACATGGGGGTAAATCATTTAGGCGTTGACCTTCTTACTTTTAATGGTTCTAAAATATATGGGCCAAGAGGGATAGGCGTGTTGTATGCAAGAAGGGGGGTAAAATTATCCTCCATATTGCTTGGAGGTGAGCAAGAATCGGGGTTAAGGGCGGGGACAGAGAATCTTCCAGCTATCGGCGGATTGGCCGTAGCACTGAACAAGATAGACGAAAAAGAAGGGAAGCGTATTGCTGGTTTGAGAGATTACTTCATCGAAAAAATAAAGACCTTGCTGCCGGACGTAAAAATTAACGGCCCTGTGGATAAACGACTTGCGAAGTCGTTTATCCACAGGCTGCCGAATAATATAAACATATCGGTTCCCGGCCTGACGAGCGAGGTGCTTTTATTGGAACTTGATAAACATGGTATCTGCGCCGGAAGCGGTTCCGCCTGCACTTCTCACTCGGTTGAGCCGTCTCATGTTCTTAGGGCAGTCGGTTTAGATAAAAAGTATCTAGATGGAGCTTTGAGGTTCTCAATGGGCAGACAAACGATAAAAAAGGACATGGATCGTGTTTTAAAAATATTGCTCAAGGTGACCGGCGATCTTCACAAAAGGTACAAAAAGATTTGAAAAATCGTCAATTTATGGTAAAATTACCACCATAAGCTGCCCCTGTAGTGAAATGGATATCACGCGACGCTTCGGACGTCGAATTCCGGGTTCGAGCCCTGGCGGGGGTACATTTTAAAATTTAGTGATATTCCGCCCTTAGCTCAGTTGGTAGAGCAGCTCGCTCTTAACGAGACGGTCGTAGGTTCGAATCCTACAGGGCGGACTATTGACACAGTAATGTTTTTAGATTACCATATAAGTACAGTTCTTAGTCATTCGGAGGTAAGAAATATGGAATCACGCTTTGAAGAAGTTGAAGTGATCGGCAAACTTATCAAAAGCCACTGGCTGTTCGGAAGAAAACATCTTGTAATTTTAAAATTTTCTGATGTCCATAATTCGATAAGAGAGCTACCCGTAAAACCTGAGCAATTTACCAACTTTATAGTTGGTAACAAAATGGAGTTGAAGTTTTACAAAACTCCTGACGGTATGTGGACCCCATTTAAAGAATTAGCAAGATAAAGAGTGGGGGGACAAATTAAATAAAAACTCCGAGCTATTTTTTTGCCGACTCGCGTCGGCTTTTTAATTCGCTAAATTAGGCACAAAACTCCTAAATATCCCTTGCCACCTCAAAACCACCTGTTCCAAGGTGTTCCATTCAAGGGTGAGTGGGCGGACAGTAAAAATCTAAACGGCTCACATGAGTGAGCCGTTTAGATTTCGGTTATTATCTTACTGAATAACTAGGAGATAATTTCGATTCGGATTTGTTTGATACCGAATTCTTTGGCCATTTGTCTTTCAGGAAACCAGATGTCTAGCCGATGAGAGAACCTTTTGTGCATCCTGTCTTCAACAACGAAGATCTTGTCCCCAAATAGTTCCGGTATTTTTATAACAGTTCCAAACGGTAAGAAGTTTGCCGCAACTATACCGTCTCTTACATATGTTCCGGAAGCGGTAATAAACGGCGTATCGTCAGTTTGGTCAACTGTAGAAGAGTATGCTGTTGCCGTAACGGTATAATGTTTTACTGCGGAAGGTTTTGTTTTTACCGGAGTTACCGGATTTTTTGTTTCCAGGATGACCGTTTCTTGAATGGCTGAGTTGTTTGTTCCTCTAGTCTGGCCAGTAATCTTGTCGTAGACATTATCAAAGGTCCACACGGTTTCTTGCCCTGCTACCCAATCAAAGAATCCAGCACTTGCATAAACACCGTTTGACAGCCCCAATATTAGGACAAAAAGAGCTATTGAAATCTTAATTTTTTTATTCATCCCGTACGAAGTAGCTGCTTCGCAGCCCTGGAACGACCAGTTATGCTTGCAGAACTATCGTGTTATTTACTGTGATCCCGCCCGTTTCACCCGTTAGGGCTACTTCGTTCGGGATTCATTTATTTCTTGAAAAAGGCCAGCTGAAAACCCACTTTGGGCACAAAAAAACGGCCTATCAAGCCACTTCTTTGTACTAAAGCCTTTATTCAAGTTATACTATAAGTATAGCAAATTAGGGTCGAAAAGTCAAGCGCAAAAACAAGGTGTTTTTGCGTGAAGATCCCGCACCAAATCCGCACCTTTTCTTAATGGCGGTCGCGGGCAATTTGGTGAGGGATCAATACTTCGACAAGCTCAGTACGAGCCTCTGAAAGGCCACAGAATTTTGAGTAACTTTAGGCCTCTTTTGGCAGAAATGATGATAAATATGAAGCCGGCAATAATTAAAAATCCGTCGTAACTCCATCGGGCAGGGTCGTCGTCTGTTAGCTTAAGCCAAAAAGCAAATTCGTCAAAAGCTAAACCCAAACCGAATCCGTAAAGAAGAGAAATAAAATACTTTGCCCTTGCCCCGTCAAAGACCAAAGCTAAATAGCCGGAAACGGCCAGTACAAAAATACCCCATGTAAAATGGTGAACCCTGAAGTCGCCGATGAATAATCCCAAAGAAGGGACAAGGTAACTGATTAGTCTGGCGACGGTGAAGGTGAGCAAAAAGGCAACAGCAATCGGAAATATCAGAGAAACATAAAGACCGGGTTCCTGAGTAGTAACCTTATGTTTAATTGACCTGCGCATTCTTGAAAAAATATTGATGACAAACATCTTGGAGCGGGATAGTGGATGATGTTAGAACCTGTTTCCAGTCAGCTACTGACTTTTTTTATATACCTAGTTTATCAGCAGAAACGATTAAAATCAATTAAAAAGTGCGACCTGAATCGCACTTAATCGCCACGCCTATACCAAAAAAGTTTAGTATGGCAGTCCAGACATTCTTTAACACTTGCCCCTGGTAATCTAATTAAATTACCATCAAATTCCTTTCCCATGTTTTTTCCAAGACACAATAAACAGGTATCGGAAACGCAGCGACTTTCTTTTTTGTCACAGATTTCACAATGAACATAAAAATTCCAGATTTTATCTATGGACATTATGCCATTACTTAACCTAGAGAAGGTACTGGGATGGCATAATTGGCCGTTCACCTTTTCGTCAGTACTTTGAAATGGATAATTATAAAGCAGTCCCTTTGTTTGCATTTTATGAATACAAGAGGATTGGATTGAATTAATTTTAACTTGTATTAAAACTATCTGCTGCTTGAGTTCTGTTACGATTTTAGTCATATCTCTCCTTACCTAAATTCGCATTTGAATCCGATCACTTGTAGAATTTAGAAATGAAAAAATTAAAAAAAATTCTCACATCTTTCAAAAAGTGAGAGAAATGAAATATCAATATTAAAGCAAAAAGACTACTCTCTTAGAGCAATAGCCAGAGCACTGGAGAGATCAATTTCAACGATAGTTGACGAGGTAAAGACAAATAGTGTTAAGGGTAAATATGATCCCAGAAAAGCAGACCATAAAGCATATGTCCGAAGGGGGAAAAGCAAATATCAAGGAATGAAGATAGCTGAGAACAAAGAGCTCAAAGAATTTGTAGACAAAAACCTGTTTGATGATCTATCGCCCGAAGCTCTTGCCGGAAGAATTCCTAAATATGAAAAACATCTGCCCAAAATATCAAAAGATAGCATCCGCAGATACATTAAGAGTGTGCCTGGCCGGAGAGTCGAATATCATAGAATCAAACAGAAAAGAAAGAGAAAGCAAAGTCGGAAAAGACCCAAGTCACTAAAGCTCCAAGACCGAATTTTCATTGATAAAAGGCCGAAATACATCAATCAAAGAAAAAGAATTGGAGATGCCGAAGCTGACTTTATGGTGTCGGGCAAGAGTGGCAAGGGCATCATCCTGAATGTGACTGATAGAAAATCCAGGGCTACTTTCCTGGAGCAAATTATCAATGTAACAATTGAGAATGTTCATAGGGCATTCCTGAGAATTAAAGAGAGATTTCCGGAGTTAAAAACCATCACTACTGATAATGATATTCTATTGCAAAAATACAAAGAATTAGAAGAATTAATGAATATTGTTATCTACTTCTGCGACCCATATTCTTCTTGGCAGAAAGGTACCGTAGAGAATAGCAATAAATATGTTAGGAGGGATATTCCTAAAAGAAGTAATATGTCAAAATATTCAAGACGGTTTGTTCAAAAATTAGAGGCAAAACTTAATAGAAGAATTATGAAATGTTTGGGTTATCAAACACCACGAGAAGTTTTAGACAAGCATAGAAACAAAAAGCACTCGCGTGCTTTAAAAACTAGGTGATCGGATTGAGCCCTGACTGTAGGAAAACTCTTACTCTACCATTATAACATACCTGGCACGATATTGTCAAATCCTATCAAAAGCCGGCCTTTTAAGCCGACTTTACCGCCAAAAGTAAGGGGGCAACAAGTCGAGGGATTAGACCGAGCAACTATTTATAATAAACCCTCCCGTCAATCCTCAAATCAATATACTGCGGGTTAAATCCCGACTCTTTTTGTTTTTCACCTAAAAATATCCTGAATACCTCCAATTGTTCTTTCATGTTTGAATCCGTGCTTAACAGCAATTCGTAGCCGGGAGAAGTGATAGCTTTAAAGTCACCAAAGAAGTCCTTTGGGATAATAAATTTATTCACAAAAATATTCATTTCTTTCAGATACTCTGAAATAAACAAGAAATTATCTAAAATATTTTTGTCGATTATGCCCTGCCTGTCTGGGCGAAGATCCTCAACACTTAAAATTAAAAACCCGGAAGACTGCGCCGCCTCGCCCCAGGCATTCCCCTCTTTATCAAAATATTTACAACTTGTGGTGAGCAGAGCCGAACCACCGCCAACAAAACACCAGATACCAGCCGTTGTTCTTTCCGTTACATTCACCGCTAAAGCATGCGGCAGTTCCTTGTTAACAGAAATTTCTTTAATCTCCGGAAAAGAAGCAAGTACTTCCGCTCTGAAAGCGTCGGAATTAAAGAAGAGTATGTTTTTTTGATGCTCGATATAACCAAACTTTTTTAAAGTTATTCTGTTGTTTAATTTCTCGGCAAAGTCATCTTGGTTAACTTTATCCAAGCCGCTTATGGAAATATCTTTTATATCCAAAAATCCGGAGAAGAAAAATAAATACAAAACAAGGCCAGCTGTCACAATGGTTAAGCCGATAAAAAATAATGTTTTGAGAATAAAGATTCTCTGCCTTTTCTCGGCTAACCGGTCATGATACTTAATATTTTTAGCGTCGTAGACTTTCACAAGCGGTTATTTAATTTCCTTCATTCCGCCCATGTACTTTCTAAGAACTTTGGGTACTTCTATGGTCCCCTTTGAGGTTTGATAATTCTCCATTATCGCAACAACAGCTCGGCTCAAAGCAAACGCGGTAGCGTCATTCATGTGAACATATTGAGTTTCGCCGTTATTTCTTTTGACCCGCGTGCCCAATCTTCTGGCCTGAAAATCAGTCATCAGATCCGAGGTGTGCGTCTCGCGGTATTTATTTTGTCCGGGCATCCAAATTTCAATATCAATGTGGCGGGCATCCTGTTTGCCCATATCGCCGGTGCACATTATCAAAACCTGATACGGCAGTTTTAATTCCTGAATCATGTGTTCAATTATTGCCACGATGAAATCTTGTTCTTTTTGGGAATCCTCCGGCAAGGTAAACGACTCCATTTCCAGTTTATCAAACTGATGCATTCTGATGAGGCCTTTCATGTCTTTCCCGTAAGAACCCGCTTCCCGCCGAAATGCGGTAGAAAATCCTATATACCGTACAGGCAGATCCTCTTCTTTAAATGTCTCTTCCATATGCATCGCCCCTATGGTGTGCTCCGCGCTCCCCACAAGATAAATATCGTCGCTTGGAATGTGATACCTTTCTTCCTTGGGCTCCAACCTATCCATTTTTTGAAAAACATCGGGCTTTATCATGACCGGCGGAAGAATCGGCTTGAAAGGTTTAGATGATAAATCAAGTTTCGACTTTTTAAGTATCTTTTTAAGAACTTTCTCGTCAGTAAGAACCGACATAGTATATTGAATAATAGCCAGTTCAAGTAAAACAATGGCTCCTTTTCGGTAAGCAAACCTTGCTCCGGATACCTTGGCCGCTCTTTCTGCGTCTATCACGTCCAGTTCCTGGCCCAATTCCCAGTGCTCTTTGGGCTTGAATCCGCCTTCGGCGGAAAATTTGGGAATTTCCCCCCACTGGCGCAAAACCTTGTTTCCCGATTCATCGGGCCCAACCGGCGTGTCATCTGACGGAATATTCGGGACTTGAAACATTAGTTGACTGAACTCCTCATCAACACACGCCAGCTCATGCTCCATTACTTTAAATTTTTCCTTTAGCGCTTTTAGCTCCTCAATATCAAACTGCGGTCCCTTAGACTTCCTATTTTGTTCTGCTTTTAGTGCTTCTGATGATTCAATAAGCTCCCGCCTTCTTGTGTCTGTCGCAAGCAATTTATCCAAATCCAAATCAATATTCTTATTTTGAATCGCTTTTTTTACTATTTCCGGGTTTTGACGGATAAATTTGATGTCCAACATTGTTCGCTTCGCTCACAACATAACACCAATCTACAAATTTACACGAATGCTACAAATAGTATACGAATAGCGCATTACAAATGCGCTCACACGAATATATTTGCGTGAAGCCATTCGTAGCCAGCGATTTGTAGAACTATTTGTGGTATTCGCATATCATTCGTAGATTTGTGTTACACTTTGGATTTCATTAACGGAAAAATTTGTGTTTCTCTGACCGGTTTATTCATTAAAAAACTAAATAGCCGTTCGCTGAATCCTTGCCCCGCAGTTGGAGGCATGCCATATTCAAGCGCCTCAACAAAGTCCTCATCCATCGGCTGCGCTTCTTTGTCGCCGGCCTTACGCATTTTTTCTTGTTCTTCAAAACGCTCTCTTTGATCTTGAGGGTCATTTAATTCGCTATATCCGTTACATAGCTCCGAACCGGCAATTATTATATGGAAGCGTTCGGTAACCTCTGGATCGGTTGGCGAAGATTTAGATAGGGGCGAAATTATTTTTGGCTCATTTATAAGTATCGCGGGTCCACCTATATTTCTACGGCAATATTTCCACAAAGAATCAATCAAGCGCGGCCTGTTTTCAATTTCATTATATTCTACTTTAAGCTCTCCGAGTTTATTTCTTATTTCTTTATCGCTCGCGTCCCAGATATTAATACCAGTCTGTTTTTTGACCTCGCTAGCATAATCCACCAAAGGCCAATCGGCCGCAAGATCGATATCAAAATTATTTATTTTAAATTTCAATGTACCGAATGTTTTCTCCGCTACATAGCGAAAACATTTCTGCATAAATTTATACATGTCCTCATAGTTAGCATAAGCCCAATATGTCTCGCATTGAGTATAATCCTGCGCATGTTCGGCCGACATTCCTTCGTTGCGGAAAATCCGTCCAATTTCAAATGTTTTATTAAAACCAGCGACCATCAATCTCTTCTGCCATAACTCCCCCGCTGAAATACGGAGATACACATCCATATCCAAGGCGTTATGATGCGTCTTAAATGGATTTGCGTCCGCTCCGCCTACCGTGGTTTCTAAAACTGGAGTTTCAACTTCCAAAAAACCGTGTTTCACGTGAAAGTCCCTGACTGCGTTCCAAAAAACAGATCGTTTTTCCACTATTTGCCTTGACTCGGGGTTAAAAATAAAATCCAAATATCTTTTCCTTAACCTCTCTTCGACATCCTGCAAACCATGCCATTTTTCCGGCAAAGGAAGGAGTGCCTTGCTTAATATCTTAAAACTTTTTACTTCGAGTGTTTTTTCTTCTTTTTTGGTTTTAAATAATCTCCCGATTATTTCAACAAAATCGCCGATATCCACAAACTCGCCAAATTGCTGGAAACTTTCTTTCCCCGCGATATCTTCTTTTATAAACCCTTGGATTTTGTCGCTATCGTTGATATCAAAAAATACCGACCCCCCATGCTCGCGTTTTGCCATTATTCGTCCGGCTAAAGTAATTTCTTGACCGGAAACCGATAGTTCGTCAAACTTCTCGACCGCCTCCGCCACCGAGTGGCTTCGGCGAGTCAAGGCCGGATATGGGTCAATGCCGGCCTTGCGGAGTTTCTTAACTTTCTCAATTTTCATCTTTCGTATTTCATCTAAAGCCATGACTAAATAATACCAAATAAATCTGGGAAACAACAAGGAAAAGTCTATTTGACTTTATAGGAAACATGGTTTATAGTTTAGGAAGTCCCGCATGGGGCGATGAAAGGAGAGAGAGGTCTGTGAGCAACAGGCCAAAAAGAACAACTGACGAAGAATTCGCGGCACATTTAGGAGTCGAGAAGACTGACATAAATACGGTAAGCTCGTGGCAGAAAAAGGACCGAGTCAAAAAACGATTAGTAAAAGGCCCGGCACAGTCACGGTCTCCCAAACAACCGCAAGTCGTTCGTAAAGAAGCCAGCGAGCTTCTCTGCGGAAAGAAGGTTTTCTTTTCTACTCACGCCATAGGACGTTTTATAGAAAGAGCCAGAAAATGCAATCCCCCGCTGGAGATCGGCGACAATCCGGAAGAAAAAGCCAGAGAACTTCTGGCTAAATCCAAAGAAGATCAATCCGTTGACGATGTCGACAGAGTCAAAGGACTCATTAATAACAGGTTCGTTGATGTAATTTATCTTTCCAACGCCGGTTTGCGGTTTATCTTAAAACCGAAAGACAATTCATTTGTAGTCTTGACGATTGAGTCAATAGAATAAAAACGGCGCTAACCCAGCCACTGCAATAAAGCACACTCGAACCCAGCCCCTCCTCGGGGCTTTTGATTTACTTAACCTCAAGTATCTTATACTTTGTAATTCCTTTGGGCGTTTTGACTTCGATGGTGTCCCCTTTTTTGTGTCCGAGAAAAGCATTACCAAGAGGCGATTCGTTGGATATGAATCCGGCATTCGGGTCTGATTCGGCGGCACCGACGATTACAAAGGCCTGTTCGCCGTTTTTTGATTCTACCCTAACACTCGATCCGACATTGACTACGCCGCTGCCATTTGTACTGGCAATAATTACAGCATTCTCTAGTATGCTTTTTATCTCCTCTATTTTGCCTTCATTTGTTGCCTGAGCTTCCTTAGCCGCGTCGTATTCGGCGTTCTCCGATAAATCGCCCAGCTCCTTTGCTTCTTTAATGCGGGTTGCTATTTCCGGCCTTAAGACCTCAACGCGATGTTTGAGTTCTTCTTTTAACTTGTCTAAACCTTCTTTTGAAAAATATTGATCCATCGTAGTAAATTTAAAATTTAAAAATCAAAATTAAAAATGACAATGTAAAATTCAAAATTGTCTCATGATAAAACATCTTTTGGCTTTCATCTATTTTAACATTTTGAATTGTCATTTTGCATTTTGATATTTGCATTTTACATTTAAAAGATATGCCAGTTTATCATAAACCACAAATAAGCACAACTATTGTACATCAGTATCTACTTTTTGATATTCTTCGAAGTACCATTTCATAAATCCGTAAGTTGTTCTTATTGCCAACCCCTCGTTTGTTGCTGAGCCTTCGATAAGAACAGTAATGCTCATCTCCGGATTTTCAAACGGGGCAAAGGCGGTCATTATGGAATTTATGGTCCGGCCTTTTGCAACTTCGGCTGTCCCCGTCTTCGCACCGGCTTTCACGGGCAAGCCACCAAGCAATCTGGCCGTTCCCGATATGACAGTTTCGGCCATAGCATTCTTCACTTCAGCCACCACCTCTTCTCTAAAATTTAACTTGCCTAGTGCTTCCGGATCAAAATTTTGAACGATATTTTTATCATTGTCTAATATTTGCTTCGCCACAAAAGGTTTATACAAAATCCCGCCGTTAGCTATAGCCGAAATATATGAATTAAGCCATAGCGGGGTAACCAAAAGATCTCCCTGGCCGATAGATATGTTATAAGTATCTCCCTGGTACCAATTCTCATCTCTTGCGGCCAGTTTCCAGTCGGGAGTAGGAACAAAGCCTTCTTTTTCACCGGGCAAATCAATTCCTAGCGTTGAATCGGCGAAAGCTGATTTTAAATATCTTGCTATCCTTTCAACGCCAAGCCCCTTAACATTGCCGTATCCCCCGCCGGCTATGAAAAAATAAACATTGCAGGAATTAGCAATCGCTCGTTTGAGATTGAACGGACCATATTCCAGCCGCCAGTTGTTAAAAGTATAGATATCACCAGAATTGTAAGGGTTAACGACGGTCAAACCGACGCAATCCCGTATCGTATCAGATGGACTGAAAATGTTTTCTTCAAGAGTCATAAGCCCCATGAATGGCTTGATTGTTGAACCAGGATTATAAAGGCCGCTTATAACCCTGTTGAACAAAGGACGGGAACTGTTCTTAAATAAGTTATCAAACTGGGCATCCGACAAACCGGAAACAAATAAGTTATTATCGTATGTAGGAAAACTAGCCATCGCCATAATAGCTCCTGTTTGAGGATTTTGCACAATTGCAGCCGCACGCGAATATCTGGTATCCCCAAGAACAGCAAAAAGTTCATTAAACAAACGTTTCTGCATTTCATAATCAATATTTAATGTCAAACTGTTTCCTATTACCGGGTTCTTGTTGTGAGAAGAAGTCGATCCGACTTCGTTGTTATATTGTCCATCAGAGGCAGATCTGCCATCAGCGGAAAAAAATATCTCGCCATGCTCTCCTCTAATATACTTTTCGTACTGAGCCTCAACGCCCAAGCGGCCAACCATATCAGTCGGATAATAATATCCATCGACACCCAACTCTTCTTTGTTGATTTTACCTATATATCCAAGCACTTGAGAAAATTGGGGACCATCTAAATATTGCCTTTTAGTGTTAGAGATGACATAGAAACCCTTCGGGTTTAAATGTTTAATTTCTAAAACCTGATTTTTGCTTAGTCCTGAGGCGACAAAAAACACAGAACTGTTTTTTACCCCATTGACGACAAGCTCTTCAAGTTCTTCTTTATTTCTGCCTAATATTTCCGATAATTTAACAATTTCTTCAGCTCCCGAGTTAACCCCACCCCTTGCTTCTTTGCTTACGACCAGTAAATCAAAGATCGGTTCATTTTTAACCAAAGCTCTGCCCAAACGGTCGAAAATAATACCCCGGGGCGGAGGAACGGAGAAGTTAACTGACTTGTTTTGAAACGCTATACCGGAAAAATAAACATTGCGTCTGACGCTTAGGTCAAAGATAAAAACGACAACAGCCACCGACAACATAGCGGCAATAAAAAAAGACGCCTTAAAAATTGAGTTCGAAATGGGCACTTCTAAATCTGAATAACCGCTGCTTGAATCAATCAGGGTTTCTTCAGGATTTACCCAATCCTCACTCGCAGAAATTTTATATTCTCGCCTCAAATCCAGCGACTAGCGACTAGTGACTAGCGACTAGTTTTTTACTAGTGGCCAATTATCTGTAGTCGGTATTTTTATTGAACGCCACATTAAACACAAAAATTAAGATAAGAGCTTCCAGTATTATCGTTAAGCCGACAAATAGACCGCCGCTTAATATCTCTATATTTTGACCGGCCAGAGAGAAGAGAAAAACAGAAAATATGCAGACAAATATCGTCGAAACAACAGCAAGGATAAACGACCTGCCTACACTGAACCTTGCCCTGTGAGTATATTTTATATCCAGAACCCTTTGAGTCAAATACACTAAAGTTGCTGTAAATAAAAACGGGATTGCCATGGTTCCCAAGCTAAGTCCTCTGAATAACTCTGAAAGAACGGATAATGACAGCCCCAAAATAATGGTTTGTCTTTGGACTCCCATATACAAAATGGCTATGATTATTACCAACAATGACAGCATACTGTCTCTAAAATTAAAAAATGCCGGCAGTAAAAGGCCATCGAACAGTAACGCCGTAACAAAAATTAACAAAAGCTTGAAACCAAACATAAATATTTAATGTCTAATATCTAATTACTAATTTCTAATGAAGCGATAAATGTTAAATTTTTAAAAAATTTATATATTGAAAATTAGAAATTTTATTAGAAATTAGAAATT
>Ga0209343_10004002_pt1 | contig 18285 bp, 11 predicted proteins | sample RifCSPlowO2_02_FD_184026 | JGI IMG/M metagenome (GOLD analysis project Ga0209343, IMG submission 184026) | Groundwater microbial communities from Rifle, Colorado - Rifle CSP2_plank lowO2_0.2 (SPAdes) (version 2) | ecosystem: Environmental > Aquatic > Deep subsurface > Groundwater | place... | reverse complement strand
GTGATGCCTATATTGATACAGAAGCTAATGTGCTTGTGAAAACCAAAGGTTTAACCTACGATATTGCCAAAGAAACCGTTCGAAGACGGGTTGAAGATAGCGTATTGACTTCCGATGATATTCTTTACTCTAAAGATAAGGGTGTCGTCAACGTTTCGGCAATCCTATTAAATCCAGAGCTGTACAAAAACCTAAACGTACTCGATCCTATTAATCCAAAAACGGGTGAATATGTTGCGATGGTTTACGTAAACGAGAGCAATATTATTGTTCATTCATTCAAAAATGGTGGTGTCAACTATAAGCTCGTTGCCGATGAAACAATCATTGAGCAATTGGTTAATACCGCAGAAAATAAAGGGGAGACGGAAAATAAAAAATTCGTTTCCAATATTGTTGCCCTTTGCGATGGTGCCAAAATGGATGAGAGCAAACGCAAAGAATACGCTACTACGTTAAAATCCAAAAAAATAGTAACCAGCGTCAATCATCTAAAAAGTAAAAACAAAGAGATACCGTTTCCCGATTTTAAAACAGTTGATGGCGAAATTAGGCTGTTGAATACGATTGAAAATCTAGCAGTATTTTTAGAACATAAAAGTATCGGTGTCCAGTACGATGTGGTACTTAAAGACGGTATTCTCACAGGTGGTGAGGGCATGGTTGGATTTGTAGATGACACGGACGATAAAATTAACACCCAATTTGCAAAGCTCAGAAGTGAATGCGTTAGAATTGGATTACCCGAAAAAATTGTGGATTCCTATTTACCCGCAATCATTGATAGCAATAGCATTAATCCATTACTGGATATGGTTAAATCAAAACCGTGGGATGGCGTGGATCGTATCAGTCAAGTTTTGCAATGTTTAAAAACAAACGATAATCCGTTTTACGTAAAAGAGATATTTACGAATTGGATAGTTCAATGCGTTGCGGCTTGGGACTATGCTCGAAGCTCCCCTATCCCTTATGTTTTACCGCGATTTGAGAATGTTATTATTTATCAAGCGCCTCAAGGGGTACAAAAAACAAAATTCTTTGAAATGTTGGTTCCAACGGATTTCAGAAAATACGTTACTACAGGTATTCATCTTGATACCACAAATAAAGACTCAGTGAAACTGGCAATCTGTGCTGGTATTGCGGAACTGGGGGAACTTGATAGTACATTTAAAAAAGAAGTGGCAGAGACCAAAGCCTTTTTATCCAAACCTGAGGACGTGATTAGGCTTCCATACGCACAAAAAGAATCCCGATATAAACGAAGAACAAGTTTTTGCGCCAGCGTTAATTCGGAAGACTTTTTAGTTGATCCAACAGGTAATCGACGATTCCATCCAATTTCATTATTGGCAATTCTTTTCAGTATCTATTTGGAGATTGATAAACAACAACTGTGGGCTCAGGCATGGGAGTTATACGTGAACGGTCGTAGATGGTGGGTTGATCCTGCACTTGATGTTGAACTTTTTGCAATGCTCAATATGAAGCACTCAAATCACATGGTAATAACGGCAGTTGATGACATCGTTGAACGCGTCATTCGAGATTCTATGGATGTTAATACTGATCCATTGGGTCTTGGTGCTCCGCAATTTCCACACGCTATCGAATCAGAAGGCTTTGTTTGGAAGACCGCTACCGAAATAGCTACACACTATAAAATTCCTTCTACAAAACGTGGGGTTTCTTCAACAATCAAAAAAGAACTATTAGCCGCTGGCATTGAACAAAAGGGAAACCTGTTCAAAGTCCGACTGGCACATTAAAATAAGGAGCATAATATGCAAATAAATAACGAAACGATCTATAATGGGTTAACGTACCCTCAACATTTAGTGGTGGCAAAATCTCTTGCCATCGTCCAACAGCAAATGCAGTGCAGAAGAAAAAACTTAGCTGTAATTAAAAGAGAGTTACAGATCGTGATAGATCTATGTCAAAACACATATTCTCGTGATTCAGCCGTAATGAAAGCACTAATGCGCTGGAAGCTAAAAAAGCTTGATGAAAATTATATGTATCTCAGAGCTACTTTAGCCTCTGAATTTGATTCGATGAGTGATGAGGATTATGATAGAGAGGGAAACATCTATCGCAACCTCGAAGATCGATATTTGAGCGAAGAAGAATTCTTTTTCAATCGATAAATCAATATATTTTTTAGCTATTCGGCTCATACCGTCGAATAGTTGTTTAAAACAAATGCCATATCTAAATCTAATCGCTAATTCGATAAATCGCTAATTTTTCAACTTTACATATAAATAATTTTTATTTTTTATTTTTTTCAAAAGGTTTAAAAATATCGATATTATCGATTATCGATTTAAAAAGGTATTTACAAAGAAATAGAGTTATGTTTGATTGCTCTTCTAAAAATATCTCAGAATTTAGCTCAATCGATAATCAATCGATAAATTTATCGATTTAAAATCCAGAGAAGAAGTTGATAATACCAAGTAAAAAGATGGGAGCTTGCGCCCCATATTCACTCTAGTTGGCTGAATTTTTTCGGTTTAAATATTTCGTCTCTAAAGATAGTATCAATCTGTTCCATCTCATTTAGTGAGAAATATCCCCATTCATTGCAAAACCCTTTAACATAGCCAAAACACAGTCTCTCATTTGGATCGTATTCAGTTAAGAACCATTGCCAGCCGCTATTGATCTCATAGTATCGTACATAAACAATCTTATCCCCTATTTTCGTATCCTCGGTATCGTATAGTCTGGGCAAGTTCTTTTGCAACTCATCATTCATCAGTTCCATTTTTTATTCTCCTTTTGTTTTATATTGATATATTTATTTCTATGGGAATGATTTGTATTTCTAAAAAGGTTTGTATAGACGCAGACTGAATGGTTTGCTAAGGCTTTATTTACAGCATAGAAGATATTGAAGAAGTTAACAAATAATATATAAGGAAGAAATTGAGCGGTGAGATAGAGATCATTCTATTACATCAGTGGCAATCATTATCAAGGCAGTGTATACACGAAAAATGCTTCCAATTAAAATATTCTATATATTTAAAAACCTACCTTGAGACAAGTGAAAACACTTGGTGTGCATTTTGGAATGGAACAATGCCCCTTCTGTGGGTCAACTGATCTGTCAACACTTTATGAGACACAAAATAAAATTATAGGAACATAACATGAAACATAAAGTACTAATAGAAGAAGTAATAATGGCATATCGTAAATTGGTGCCAAAAAAGAAAAAAGGGATTTGCGAGACTATATTCGCCCCTGATTTTAAAAACGATAGCAAAGAACTCTTTGAGAGTTACGGTATCCGCTACTATGAAAAAAATGTGTCCAGCTAGATAATAGTTTGGGCATATCCTTTCTTGTGGCAAATTTCATTGACTTCAAAAAAAAACTAACCTTTTCATCTAATTTATTAGGTTTCCCCTATTTATGGGCGGTTGATACACTGGTTGCAGTTGCTTTGCATATACACCCTAATAAAATATCCGTATCAAGGGTAAAAGGTTAGGTTTTATATGAAAAGTTCAAAAACACAACGAATCAAAGAAAGCATCACAGAAGTAGAGTACAAACGCCTCGTTAATTTTACAAAACGGGATGATGAGATCAAAGACTTCACCAAAGAGCGTTTTTTGAAGATATATGCCATCTTATTTTATACTGGCATCCGTATCAATGAAATCTCACAGTTGAGAGTAGAAGATTTAAAAAGTATCATTAACAACGGCGAAGTCAAAATAGTTACCCATAAGCAGAATATGGAAAGAAAGCTATATTTCTCTCAAAACGCGGTACAGGCTATCAAAAAACTCTTTGCAGATGACTTGTTATTGGATGATGATGTTAAGCTCATTCGAAAGCTCAATAAGCCGTATGCCTCGCTAAGTAATGTGAATATGATCAATACGATCAACAAGCATATGCAAAAAGCATTGGGAGATAGCGGTTACACTTCCCATAGTTTTCGGCAAGGACTAATTACAGAATTTGCCAACAAGGGAGTTAATACAAAAATAATTCAACACTTTATCGGTCATCGGGATACAAAAACTACTATGCGTTATATTCGCCCCACAGAAAATGATATTCGAGGGGCTTTAGTGAGATAATTCAGTTTTTAAGTCATTTTTATCTTCTAACTAATATAACGATATCATCCTTCCTATCTCTCAAAATTATCGTCATCTTAATATTTTAATAAATTTATAAATCACTATTGGTAACAAAAATATTATATAGGTTTATAATTTATTCAAAATTACCACTTACAAACTTCTTTAAACATAATAATGATTAGAATGCCACATTACAACTATTTTTAGACCTATAGGTAATCATGAGTCAATTAATTACAATCATTGAAAAACTATCCAAGGCATCTCCTGATGCGGTTTATACTCCAAAATCAATTTTTAGCATAGATACAAAAAAAATATTTGATTATCTCTATATTGAAACAGACATTGAAAAAAAATATAAATGTCTTTTAGAACAGTATAAAAACTCAACAAGTATAATCTTTTTATCTGGTAGTAGTGGCGATGGGAAATCAGCCATTATTGGAAGAAACCAAGACGGTTACAAAGAATATTTCGATAGTCATATTGATGCTACACATAGTTTCCGACCTAACCAATCAGCAATTGAAGCTTTAGATGAAGTCTTCACCAACTTTAAAAATAACAAAAAGTCGTTAGTAGTTGGTATTAATATAGGTATCTTACTCAACTTTTCCAGAGAAGGCAGTAGTGAGCATAATGATATTAAAGATGCAATCACTCTCTATATTAATAATAAAGAGCAATCAGAAAAAATAATATTTATAAATTTTGAGGATTATCCAAAATTTGAGCTGACAAACAATGCTATAAGCTCATCATTCATCCATCATCTTCTAAATAAAATCACATTACAATCAAGTATGAATCCTTTCTATAGTGCCTTTGATGAAGACTTAAAAAATAATATTCATACTACAGTTCATCAAAATTTCAAACTACTTAGTATCGAAGCTATACAGTCTTCCATTGTTGAACTCCTAGTGACTACACATCTAAAATATGATCAGTTCTTAACTACACGAGGCATTATTGATTTTATCTATACTGTTTTGAAAGGACCAAAGCTTTTAATAGATCAGCTCTTTGAAGATGATTCTAATGCTATTATTCAGAACATAAGAAAAGAAGATCCAATACTCTATCGTACGAAACAACTTGATACATTCATCTTAGAGCGTTCAAGTAAAAAGAACGACATTGAGTTAGAAATATTTATAGAACAGTTTAATAGTATATGCAAAGATCCCATTCTTAAATCCAACAACCCACACACCTTAATTAGAACATTTTTTCTTTTTAGAAAAACAGAGTGCTCAAGTAATTATCATAAAAAATTTGCAGAAGATTATAATGATGAAGCTACTTTAGAGTTTATTCGCATAATATCAGCAAATAATAGTAGTGAGAATAAATCAATAATAAATAATTTTTACAAAGAAATGAGAAAAGCAATATTTGCTTATGCGAATAAACATGCACCACTGCTAACAGATAAAAAGCTTTTTACTTTTTCATATCTAAACGGTTATCACATCTGTACTCAGGTTAAAATCCAACAGGATGCAGAGGCTTTAAAGAAGACAGATGACACCGCAATCAATAGTTTTCAATGTGCTTTAAAAGTTAATGATCATTCTATTGATCCAATCACAATTTCACTTAGTATGTACAAAATGATTTTATCCATTAATCAAGGATATCGTCCCAATAAGCATGATAGGAATAGCATAATTATTTTTGAAGAACTTTTAGAAAAAATTGCTGATAAAGTTAAGAATGCAAATGAATTGGTTTTTACTAAGAATAATACAGACTTCACTTTTACAAATAATATCGATGAAATAGAGGTTAGCAAACATGTTAATTGAAAAGTTAAAATCGATCAATATAGATAATATCCCATCCAAAAATCCTAGCTTAACAACGTATTTTTCATTGAGTACAAACGAAAAAAGTTCGGAAAAAGCCTTTGATTCAAATGATCTATGTGGCTTGCTGGTTGGATTGCAACAAAATAAACAGTTAAAAGAAAACTTTACACAAGAAGACTTTATAGCCAAATCACTTAAAAAATTTCAAAATAAGATCGATAACCAAGAGCATATAGATGTAATTCAAAATATGTACTTTTTAAACAATATGCTTCCCAAACTTTCTCCAGTAATGTACCTATCGAATCCAAAGGTTGATACTAAGACAAAAAAATCATTTTTAATTTTTGCGCAGATGCTGCAGGCGAGTGAGCAAAATGAAATAAAGCCGCAACAATTAAATTTTATAGAGCAAGAGATTTTTGATCTATTTAATGAATATATCCTAGATAGAAAACACGATTTTAAATCACATTCATATCTTCCATTTCTAGATGATGTCTTTACGCAAGACTTTAACAAACTTTTAAAAAATCAGCATTATTTTCGTAACCAGATTGACCGATTTTTAAAGTTTTATATGTTCACATATTCATCTCAACTAGCATTAAACATACATGATGCTCCACTCGAAGAACCAAGTCCAAAAAAACTCTACTTTATTTTGAATCATGAAAAAGCAAGTTCTGAACGTAAAAACCTTTTAAATTATGGCTATAAAATCTTGGCATCTAAAGCAAAAAAACTTTTTCCATATTTATCGCTTCTCGAAAACATATCCAAGGTCATAGATGAAAAAGATTTAAAGTATTTCCACTTTAAAGAAATTTCTGAAAATGAGACCAATTTAAAAATACTAGACAATATTAGAGATCTGTACAGACAAGCTAAATCTATGGATGAAAGCGTGCTTAGATCAAGTACACTTGAGGAAGCATTACAATTTTTATTAAATTCTACAAATGAGCAATTCAGAACAGATAAAAAAGCTGTTTTAGACAGATTTCTCACAGCATTTGAAATGCAAATTGCTCAGCCATTTTTCCAAACAAGAGGTCGAGCTGGAAAAGTTCTAGTCATGGATCAAGACACAATACTTCTTCTGACCAACTTGTCTATTGGTACTAAATCACAATTACGGTTCCAAGAGTTAATGAAAATGTTTGAAATTAGAGGTGTATTTTTTGATGCTAAGTCACAAGATGCACTACTAGAACTGTTTGAGCGTATAGGAAATATAGATAGAAAAAGCGATAGCGGGGATGCTGTGTATGTCAAATCAACAATTTAATAGTTTTCTAGTTGATCGATTAACTTCTTGGCTAATAGATAAAATAAAATCAGGATACAGATATAGGTTTCACTCTGATGACCCTCAAAATATTTTAGGGCTTATTGAGGCATTAAATACTTCCAAAACAGGTATTCTTACTTACAAAAAAACGATTTTACCCTATATTGAAATCAACGCAATAAAGCTTGTATATGTTAATGACGTTGAAGACGCCATGAATGAAAATTTCATCTCAAATTTACGAGACGCCGTATCGACTCCAGATGAAGCCTTTCAAAACTGTGCTCTTTTAGTATTGCATAAAAGTCGCCTCGATACAGTTCTGAATAGTGCGACAGAGTTAGCTACCAATAGTGCGCCTTTTCACCCTGAATCAATAAAAAAAAGCCTTGATGATTTAATTAAATCAAAAACGTCTAATTCAGCTCTTTTTGAAGAGCTGATGACCATTCAGACTAAGTTTATAAAAGAGGAACAGCAATCAGCTTTTGGTTATCAAGCCATCTATAACTCTATCGTAACTGATAAAGTCGTATTCAAAGAGCTTGGTCTCTTTGATGACGTCGATCTCCTTATAGAAAATAAACCCGATATCATCAAAAAACGCCTTGAGGAAAATCAGAAGCTTCATGATGAAATTGAAACAAATATCATTAACTTTTCATCAGAGCTAGAAGACAAACTTAAACAATATTCTCCTGAGTTCATCGATAAATATATTACCATCGATGATTGGGAAGATATTACCTATAATAAACTCATCAAAGAACTTGCTGATAATCGTGGGGAGTCTATCTCTTTTGAACATATCAACGTGCACTATAGTGATTTTTATCTTCGAGATGAGAGTACAACAGCAAGTGGGAAACGAACAAAAAACATAATCATTTTTTCAGATGAAAATAACGTCTCCATCTTTTTTAAATTCAAAGGAGATGGTTTAAAAGGTGAACAGTTTCAAATTTCAGATCATAAAGAGCTATCAAAAAAAGCACCTTTCAAATATATGGGTATATCAAGAACCCTCGAATTAAATATTCCATTTGACTTTAAACCTCTGTACTTTAAACTCAAGCTCAACGGTAAAAAATCAGCAGACACACATACATTTAAAGTTCTTATTCTCAAAAAAGGATCTTTCTATTTAGAGAACATCAAACACTACTTTATTGTCAACTCAAAAAAGCATGAACTACTTTTACAGTTAAACCAGTTTGATCTAAATTTTTCTGATGAAGATCAAGAAAAATATCTTCTAAAGAACGATGATACTGTGATAGATATACAAACCTATCCACATCTTAATATAGAAAATTTTTACAATGCCCATGAGGAAGTTACTTTTTCAATTACTAATGGCACCGAGCAACTAAAGTTCGCAGTCGAAGGGGAAAAAGAAAAAGAGAGTTTTTCAATTCCACTACTTTTCAATCAAGATAGACTTGACCAACTTTTTAGTAATGGCGTTAATGCTGAGTATAAACAAAGCTCTCAAAAAGCTGTTTTAGAAAATCGAGAGTCATCGTTGATTGCAGAACGATTAACCTATATTGATATGGAGCAATCTTTTATCAATGAGGAGCTCTTTTGCAAAAGCAACACCTCTTATGACATAAAATGGCTAGAACAAATTGATCTCGATATATATACAAAATTTTCATCACTAATTGACTATTTTAGAAAGCACAAGACAACCCCTTCTCTCTGCGCATGGGATGATGATCTATGTGCAAGAGCCTCTGACTTTGTAGATAGTTTTCAGCGCTTCATGTCAGAAGTTCAAAATAACAAAGCTCTCTCAGAAAAGCAAAAACTGATCTTCAACATAGGGAAAGTTGAAGTTGATGGGAAAGAATACCTTTCTCCTTTTTCTCCATTGATACTAGCTTATGTACTTCATTTACGAGACAAGGTAACTAGCGACAAAACCAATAGTTATAAAGATTTAGCAAATATCACACTAGAGCGTCTTAATCCTAAAGGGCTCTTTCCTTATCTCTACAAAGGTAATGATCAATATGCTTATACGAAAGTTGTTAAACATGATGCTCTGTGGCTTGAGTTCATTCCAAACGAAGAAAATGAGTTTAGCTATGTCTCTAAGCTAACGACAGAAAAGATTCTAGAGTTCATCAAAGCCTTTGAGCAGCTGTTTGAATTTAGACATGATGCTCCACTAATTATCAATAGCATAAACAACAGTTCAAATACAGAGGTATTTAGAGGTCTTATTGATTATTATAAAAAGACTTTTGAGAATAATCCTAAAAAGATAATTGTTAATCTCTATGATCAACACTTTCAAGAAACAGCCTTTGATCTTTTCGCAGACACCGATAGCTATGAAGAACTAAAGAAAACGCACAAGCATCTTACTCAAAATGCTGAAACAATCATTGATGTGATGCGCACCCACATTACTTACAGCAAACACTTACTCAGTGAAGGTCAAACGTACTGTCACCTTTCACTCTTTAAAAATAATGAAAAAGTCCAAGTCAAAACACCGCGAGTCAGTGAGCGAAAATCAGGGCTGGTATGTTCTGGATTGATCTCAGGGGAGAGCTCAGAAAAAGAAGGTAGTTATTATTACAGCGGATTTGGGCTAAAAAATATAGAAACTTCTATTGATCGACACCTTCAAGTTGCAAAAACATACAATGCTTTCCAACGAAGCGTTTATGAATCAGGAACCCCTTGTGACGAAGATGAAGTAATTTCTCTTATGATCAGCGATCGATTTAAAGAGCTTCTCAAGCAGTCTTATGAAAATGCTCTATGGACAGTGATCATCGATCCAAAAGTCACTCTGGACTTTTTTAGTAACGAAAAAGATCTTATCCTCATCCATTATTCGGATCAGTACAGCTCATCAGCAAACTATGATGCCATTACCGTAACAGCACAAAAAGAGCTCTATGCCAATGTAGTTGGAAATGAAAGCATTATTCGTGAGTTCAATGCTTTTAATGGCGAATGGCTCATTAAAATGATTGCTGAGAAAAATGAGAAAAATAAGCGTGAAAAAAGAGGCATCATAGCTGCTTATAAATATGTCACGGCACTAGTGGATGTTCCTAATATCACATGGGTTCCACTATCTGTAGCTGAAATGATCAGAGTTGCTGGCAACGTAGGTCTTAGCATGTCAAACGGTGATTTCTCACGCTACAATGCAAATCAAACAAGTGATGAAAAACATATTGGTTACATCTCTGACGATATATTACTCGTTGGTTTTTCAAATGATGGAGTCATCCTCTATCCTGTCGAAGTAAAATCAGGTAGTGCCCCTCTAACCAAAGCTATACAGCAAGCAAAATCTCTTAAATCATTTTTTTACGATTTTCTTTTTTATGGAGACTCATTCAAATCTAACTTGTTAAAAGGTCTCTTTATTCGACAAGTATTTATGCAAGTAGAAAAGTATGAGCTTTATAATGTATTTAATTGTGAATACTTCAAACCATTGCATGACAATCGAGAAGAACTTTTAAAAGGTACCTATCCATTAGTCGAGCTGAACGGTTACAGCGAAGGTGCCGTTATCGCTTACCTAGATGCACAAACATGGAGTAGTTTTAGCAAAAAAGAAAATATTTTAGAATGTATTCTTCCTTCTTCATATCAAGAACAAATGCTCGAAGAAACTTACGAAAAGTTAAAACTAAAAATGCGTAATGGTGAGTATGGCACAAATGAGGATTATATTTTAAAAGATGCAAGTTTCATAGCTGTTAATAGCACTGAGTATTCTCAAGAACCTCAATCTATAGATAACCTGACATCTAAGGAAGAAATTGAAGAAAATCAACTTCCTATCCAAACAACTGTAACAATAAGCCAACCAATCACTCCGATGCAAATAAAGTTTGGCACCAATGTTGAAGACAAAAAAGAGATCATTTGGTATCCCACAGATACAACGAAAACGCTCAATACAAATACAGGTATTATTGGAACTATGGGTACTGGAAAAACACAATTTACGAAGTCCTTGATAACACAAATAGTCCAAAATCAAGGCAATAATGTAAATGGTACAGACATTGGTATTCTCATTTTTGATTACAAGGGTGACTATATAGATGATGAATTTGTAGCTGCTACGAATGCCACGGTTTATGAGCTAGAAAAGCTACCGTTTAACCCTCTTGCATTATTTGGTGATAAACCCAAACAACCGGTGCACACAGGTAGAATTTTAACAACAACATTAGCAAAAGCTTTTAATCTTGGTACGGTTCAACAGTCCATACTAAAAGAGCTCATTCAAGAAGCTTACACAGGACAAGGCATATCAAGCAATGATAAAGATACATGGACATTAGATGCCCCTACGCTAAACGATGTCTGGGAAGTTTTTCAAGCTCAAGAAAAAGTACAAAAAGATTCTCTGTATGCAGCACTTGGTGATCTTATTGACTTTGAAATTTTTGAGAGTGATGTAACACAAACAAAATCGCTCTATGATCTTGTCAGTGGCGTTACGGTTATCAATCTATCAGGTTATGACTCCAATATTCAAAACCTTATAGTAGCTATTGCATTAGATCAATTCTATATCCAGATGCACAACCAAGGATATTCGGATACGCATGGGGACTATAGACAAATATCAAAAATGATCTTAGTTGATGAAGCAGATAACTTTATGTCCCAAGATTTTGCAAGCCTAAAAAAGATACTTAAAGAAGGACGTGCATTTGGGGTAGGAACAATTCTCTCCACCCAACAACTCACACACTTTAAAACCTCGGAAGATAACTACGCAGATTACATCCAAACATGGATTGTACATCAAGTATCAACGATCAAGTCACAAGATGTAACGTCTATATTTAACATCAGTAATAAATTAGAAGCGGAGAACTTAATGAATCAAATACGTAAGCTTGAAAAGCATTTTAGTATTTATGTTGATGGAAATAAAAATATGACTAAGATGCGAGACTTGGCATTTTTTGAATTACTTAATAAGGAATATACTAAATGAAAATAGAACCTACATATACAAACTTAAAGAGCATGTTTGCATCGCAAGCAACATATTATGTTCCTACTTACCAAAGAGCATACGCTTGGGAAAATGAAGCTATAAAAGACTATCTTAATGATTTAAACACATGCTATAAATTACGTTTATCAGGTACAGAAATTCAACACTTTTTTGGAGGAGTTCTTAGCATAAAAAATTCTATAAACGGAACAATTGACAAGCATCACTATGAAGTTATTGATGGTCAGCAGAGGGTTACCACTTTTACAATAACAATCAGATGTATTATTGATTCATATGAGAAGCTCAAATTTGAAATTATTGACTCTGATCATCTCTCTGGGAAAATTGCAATTATTACAAAGCGTATCAATAGTTTAAGTGAACGATTTATAGAATTTATTCAAGAAATCAATCTTGAGGAAACAGTAGTGAAGGTTTTCACTACATCTAAAAGAGATAAGGACTTTTATTCGGAACTTATGAAAGGGAATATTTTAGATCAAAATCCAGAAAGACATTCCCATCAAAACCTTTTAAATACTTATAATAAAATTGGTAAATTTTTAAAAGATACTTTAGATGTAAAAAATACTATTGAAGAGAAGCTAGAGGTTCTTCAGACATTAGAATTTGTATTAGATAATGATTTTACTCTTTTGCATATGGTTGCAGATAGTAAAAAATCTGCATACAGATTATTTCAAGTGATTAATGATAGAGGAGTAAGTTTAACAGAAGGAGATTTACTTAGAGCCAAAACACTTGAATTACTCGAAAATTATCCATCACAACAAGCTTCATCAGAAATACTTTGGGATAAAATACTTTCAAATAATCCAAATATTACATCAAAATATTTAACATGGATCTACCTGTCTCAGCAAGGAAAGAATCTCAAGAATAGTGAACTTTATGATAAATTCTTAGATGACTTTTTCCCTGAGCATAAAAAAGATACTTTAGTAAGTTCTGATGCTGATAAAATTTTAAAGACGATTCAAAGCTTAAGTAAAAAATTCCAATATTGCCACAAACTATCACGTGGAGAATGGGTCCACCAAGAACAAGCTCCTATTGTGGGATGGGATAGAGCAAGATTAGAATTGTTAATGAATACTCTTGACCATGATATGGCTATGCCATTACTTATTTCAGCAACTCAGTTAGATCATAAAATATTTTCTAGCTTAGTGCATATGATTGAAAGAGTCTTCTTTAGATATAAAACAATTTGTAAACAGAGCGTTAGTTTATTGCAAACTATTTATTTTAATGAAATTAAGAAAATCAATCTTGATCCCACAAAGTATACTTTGGATACTTTTAAAATCGAGCTCAATAAGCTTTTGGATTCAAAAGCAACAAATTTATTATTTTCTACAAACTTAAAAGAATTAAAATATGATATCGAGCAAGGAAATCGAAATTTAAAATACTTTCTTATGACAATGGAATATTACTTTCCTTGGTTTCTTCGATCACCTACTGATGATGCACCTAAATGTAACAATAAAAGTCATATATATGACTTTTCTGGAACATCTATCGAACATATTTATCCAAAAAACGCGCTTGCTATTGACTTAGATGCATCTGCAGAACCAGTAAAAAATTCTATTGGAAATTTAGCGCTTATGGATCCTAAATTTAATTCAGACCAAGGTAATAAACCATTTTCTGATAAGAAAGATGCTTATACTCATTCTTCAATTGAAGTTTTAAAACATTGCAGTATTAGCATTTCTTGGTCATTAACTGAAATAAGTAAGCTAGAAGAAGAATATATTAAATTAGCATTGAAATATTTTAGAGCATAGTAAAACTATTTAATAAATTCTTGCCCCAACCATTCAAACACATCACTCTTATCTTTCCAAGAAGAGGCTAAAATATTAAAGCCTCTTTCACAGTGGTACTCTAAAGACTTTTCAAGATCTTTATCACCAGCTATCTTTGTAGCATCACCATTGGCAACGATAAGTGCAATAAAGTCATGATAGTCTGCCTGTTCCCCATGAAACTCATTTTTACCTTTACCTGTTATAACATCCCATCCATAAACTTTACCACCTGTAAAATCTATCTTATCATCATAATTGATCGCTTCATCAATAGCTAATGAAGTAGATATAGCAAAACGAATGGTCAGCCATTTTGGCTCATTTTCAAAACCAAGATATTTAGCAATCCGAGGTAAGTTTTCTTCCGTATATTGAGTCGTTCGCATTAGACTAACTCCAGACTTAATTGTTGTACTTTAGCATTGTCAATACTATCTGCTGACACTTCTCGTACCGTTGTAGCGGAACCAGCGTTTTTAAGCTCGTATACTTGCTCTATATGCGATTTTAACTGCGTAAAGCCCTCATGCCTTAGCTCACTAGGTGTTGGCAGTATAATGACCTGATTTGAAGCGTTAGGATAGAAGTCCTTGAGTATACGTGTTTGGTTCTTTTCATCCAGACGACCTAATGGCGTATCGATGATCATAGGTATCTCTTCAGGGATGTATTCTGAGATCCCCCATATCAATGCTGTAGCAATGATCTGTTTTTGTCCTGACGAGCTTGAGAGGATATCCATAGCTCTATTTTCTTTATCGTAGATGTTGATATTGAAGTCTTCATCTAAGCGAATGCTATCTGCTTCGTAGCCTTCTTTTTTAAGTCTAGTAAATTTTTCATTGATGGTTTTCTCAAGCGAAAGTCGTTTATCTTTTTTGATCTTACTTTTCATCTGTCCTGCCACCTTGATAACCGAGTGAAGTGTATCAATCTTCTTTTGTGTAAGGTCATGTTTATGCTCAACAATGGTTAGCTTTGAATATTCGCTATTAAGAGCTTTATACTCATTTATAAGCTCAATAATCTTTGCCTCTAAAGCTTCACAGATGGCTTCTTGATGACCTATGTTTTTAAGCAGCTCTTTCTCTAGAGTTCTATCCGCTTCTGCATCTTTTAATTCGTTGTCTTGTTGAGCTTCGAGTGAATGTAGTTCTTCTTGGGTTTCTATCAAACATAGCCTATTTTGTGATAATGATTTCAGTAGATTCGGAAGATCAATACGAGATAGTGAATCAAACTGTTTTTCAATACGATAAGGGTCTGCGAACGAAACACTTTGCTTTTCGCCCGCAGCTGAAAACACTTTGTCAAAAGCACTTGCTACAGATGAACTGTCTAAATTTAAAAGTGCTAATAGATCAGCTTTCTTTTGCGCTAAAAGTTCGGTATCAATTTGAATTTTACCTCTGTAGTTAGTATCGATATCAGATGATACTTTTTCGGCTAATTTTTTGTTGAGCAATAGAGGCAACTGCACAAGTGTTGCTTGCTTTAAAAGCTCAGTTAATCTCTTTTTTTCTTCGCTGTGTTCTTTATATTTTTCTCTTGCTATAGATATAGAGTTAGTAAACTTGCTCTTGAGTTTACTTAGCTTATTTTCAACACGTGATAAAGAAATATTCAATTCTTTTAGAACAGCTTTTTGTTCATGCTTTAGCTTCTCTTTACTGTCATCAATTTCTACTTCAAGCTCTTGGAGTTTTTTAAATTTTTCTTCTACTTCTTTTTGAAGATCAGTACCTAACTCATTTTTTGTAATCTTACGAATGATTGACTCCGAATCTTTGATCATTTGATCATAAATATCTAGTTCAAGTACATCTTCAAGCATTTTTGTGAATTCTTCATGTGAGAAGTCAGCAATCGTTTGTACCTTTTCGCCATCAAAGAAAAAGAACTTTGCCATAGTTGGAGAGAGCTTAGAGTTAATAATATCTTGGGCATCACTATCTTGCGCAAAAACAGTACCGTCTTCATCTATTAGTGAGAGAGTTTCTGTGTAGTTTTTTCCTTCAAAATGAAAAGAACGCTCCACTTTAAAAATATCACCCTCATCAATTTCTATCACAACTTTAGCAGTATGTTCACCAGCCAATTTTGCATTACGATTAAGCATTCCACTAAAGTTTTTATCTTTACTTCCTAGAACAAACTCTGATTTCGTAAGGCTTTGTGCTCCAATTTGTAGTAAATCTTTAGAGATTCCATGAAGAGCCAGTTTGATAGAGTTTATAAATGATGTTTTACCAAAACCATTTTCCCCGATAATAAGAGTTATAGGCTGCTTATCATTATTGAATTCAAAAACAATTTTCCCATGATAAGAGAAAAGGTTTTGTATCACTATAGACTTAAACTTCATTGAGTTGTCCTTTTGCAAAACGTTCTACAATAGTCTCAAACTCACTAAATGCCTTGGATCGAATACTATGATGCCGATAAGAGTGTTCACACTGCATAATATAATCAATAAGCTCTTTATTTATATCATTTTCCTTGCATATACCATCGATATATTCTTGTTCATCTTCATTAAAAGCTTTAACTGATTCATAGTTGACATTACGACCATATTTTTTTGCTATATTTATAGCACTTTCAAAGAAGTCTCCGTCATTGAGCCATTCTACTTGAAGCTGTACAATCTCATCATCACTTATCAGGGTTTTACCTGCGAGTTCTGTTTTAAGATTTTGCTCTGTGGATAAAAGCTTTTCGAGTAGTTCTTTACGTGTTTCAAGCTTAAAAGGTCCAATGGATTTTTGCCCATTACGTCGACGAGGCTGACGCTTTCCACTGTCAGGATCTCGATAGTCTTCTAAAAGGTTCCTAAACTCATGAAGCGGTTCCATCCACATATCTTCAGGATTTTTAAGCATATTATCCATCGATTTATCTTTCCCGACAACAGTACAAACCCAACAGCCAAAACGTGTCTTTCCACAAGAAGAAGACTCAGGATTCAAAGCTACATTGCAGTCGCCTTCTCCTGAACCCTTATCATAGAGAGCCATCATATCTTCATGTTTCCCCCACGGTGCAGAATGCGTACTTAAAAAAGCCCATACTTCAGGATTAGTCCAATCTTTAATCGGCGAATAGATAAAAGCATTAGGGATGTCTGGATGCATCGAAAAACCACGATGATTATCCGTACGTTTTTCAATAGATGCTGCACGGGAAATGGATTCATCGCTTCTAACCCCTAACAACATTAGAATTGATTCATTTTGATCTGATAGACTTTTTAAAAAATAGGTAGCAGGACGGATTTTCATCCTATCGGTACACCATCTAAAAGTTTGATTAGGAGAAGGATAACCTTTACCTAGAAGTAAAGTCCAAAAACTCTCCGTCACTTTAGGAGAAAGCTTTTCCACATGAATATCTAGATTTTCTTTCTTGGAAAATTCACGAATTTGATTAAGTTTATTACCAACATAATCTTCTATCAACGGCATTTCTACACCCGTATCTGATGAAACAACATAAACTTTTTTAGATTGTTTAATACCTTCATTTTTCATTTCAAGAAGCATGTCAACTACTAAATGTAAAACCGTACTAGAATCTTTACCTCCAGAAAAGGTCACTACCCACGGACGAGTATCCGCAAGAAATTCTTCTTTTAGACGACCTTTAACAAGTTCAATTTTCTTGGATAATTCACTCATATAACTCATACCTTTACTGTTAAACGGATTATATCTAGTTAAGTAAAAGATTTCTATTTTATTGGCAGTCAACTAGGTACCTTTTATAAAAAAATTACAATAAGAGCATTCCGTAGAAATTTCTTATATACAAGGATAATAATCGGTTACACTGAAAAAAAATTACCAATAAATATAGGAAATGAAAAGAAATAGTGTCTGGAGCAAAGAAGCCACTAATATTTGAGGGTGTATATCTAGAAAGTGATCGAAGTGCTTGGCATAATATTCAAGCAAATATATATAAAGATAAAAGCTCTACCTTTGATTTTTTTCCGGCTATTTGACTGGATTATTTCCACAACTTGATAGTACTATACATGAATAGACAGAATATAAAATCTCTCATAAACCCATAGAATAGGCGATTGTATTTATTTTAAAGCATTAATTTCATCTTTTCAGAATCGAATTTTTCCGCTCCTGCTTCCGCAACCAACCTATATTAATACTTATTCCCTCCCCTATTCAATCAATTATTTTTATAAGAGAGCTTCTCC
>Ga0209343_10003998_pt1 | contig 18289 bp, 11 predicted proteins | sample RifCSPlowO2_02_FD_184026 | JGI IMG/M metagenome (GOLD analysis project Ga0209343, IMG submission 184026) | Groundwater microbial communities from Rifle, Colorado - Rifle CSP2_plank lowO2_0.2 (SPAdes) (version 2) | ecosystem: Environmental > Aquatic > Deep subsurface > Groundwater | place... | reverse complement strand
CTCCGCCTAGCCTGGCGAGTTTTTGCGCAGCAACGCGGCTCGCGAACGAAACGGTAACAGACCCGCATGGATCATATATCGGTGATGAATGTTTATACACGGTGAGAATAGGTTAGATAAATCCTAGTCCCTGATCTAGCATCATTTCCACCTCACCGAATCAGTCATTCACACTCAGCGTCAGAAGGTAGCCGCCCATGGATTTCGCCTACTCCCCCAAGGTTCAGCAACTGCGTGAACGCGTCACCGCGTTTATGGAGACCCATGTCTATCCAGCCGAGGCCGTGTTCGAGCAGCAGGTCAATGAAGGCGACCGCTGGCAGCCCACCGCGATCATGGAAGAGCTGAAGGCCAAGGCCAAGGCTGAAGGTCTGTGGAACCTGTTTCTGCCGGATTCCGAACTGGGCGCTGGCCTGACCAACACCGAATATGCACCGCTGGCCGAGATCATGGGCAGTTCCCTGATCGGTCCTGAACCCTTCAACTGCGCTGCGCCGGACACCGGCAACATGGAAGTGCTGGTGCGCTACGCCAACGAAGCGCAGAAGGAACAGTGGCTCAAGCCGTTGCTGGACGGCACCATCCGTTCCGCCTTCGCCATGACCGAACCTGGTGTGGCCTCATCCGATGCCACCAATATGCAGGCCAGCGCCGTACGCCAGGGCGATGAGTGGGTGATCAACGGCCGCAAGTGGTGGACTTCCGGCGCTTGCGATCCGCGCTGCAAGATTATGATCTTTATGGGCCTGACCAACCCAGACGGCCCGCGCCACCAGCAGCACTCGATGATTTTGGTGCCGATGGATGCCCCGGGGGTCAAGGTGCTGCGGCCGCTGCCGGTATTCGGTTACGACGACGCGCCCCACGGCCACGCCGAAGTGCTGTTCGAAAACGTGCGGGTGCCTTATGAAAACGTGCTGCTGGGCGAGGGCCGCGGCTTCGAGATCGCCCAGGGTCGCCTCGGCCCAGGCCGCATTCACCACTGCATGCGCTCCATCGGCATGGCCGAGCGCGCGCTGAAGCTGATGTGTCAGCGTTCGGTCGAGCGCACCGCGTTCGGCAAGCCGCTGGCACGCCTGGGTGGCAATATCGACCATATCGCCGACTCGCGCATGGAAATCAATATGGCCCGTCTGCTGACCCTTAACGCGGCTTATATGATGGACACCGTGGGCAACAAGATCGCTGCCAGTGAAATCGCCCAGATCAAGGTGGTGGCACCCAACGTCGCCCTCAAGGTGATCGACCGGGCGATCCAGATCCACGGCGGGGCGGGGGTCTCCAACGACTTCCCGCTGGCCTACTGGTACGCCATGCAGCGTACCCTGCGCCTCGCCGACGGCCCGGACGAAGTGCACCGCGCGGCCATCGGCAAGTTCGAGATCGGCAAGTACATGTCCCGCGACATGATGAAAGCCAGCCGCTGATCGGATAAACCCCGGCTGTAAAGAACGCCAATGCCCGCGGATGCGGGCCTTGGCGTTTGTGTTTGGGGTAAACGCCAGCCGTCGGCCAAGCGTCTGGCGGCGTTGCTGGCGACCTGTGCAAGTGCCTGTGGCGGTCTATAGTGCTTGAGTGGAAACGAGCCAATACGGATGTAGGGGGGGATGTCGATGCAACAGCGTACTGCCGTAATCGCTGCCTTGTGTCAGGCTGTCAGTACACATTTACCGCCTTGCCTGGAGGCTCTGGTCGATGCCTCGAATCGCGCCTTGAATGAACTGCGCCTGTCGGCGCGCAGCAATTTCGAGGCCCAGGGGTGCGACGATTTCCTGCGCCTGTGCAGCGCCCTGCGTGAGCGCACCATCGCCCAGACCGTGGCGGCCATCCTTGAACTCCTGCCCAGCGGCACCACCCCCCAGGCCGTAACCCCCTCGGGCAGCGAGTGGCAGCTGGTCGATGACGCGGAAGTGGAGGAGATGCTCGAAGCGCGCCGCCTGGTACGCCAGCTGCGCGAGCCCCTGGGTGTCATGGAGTGGCGCAGTTGCGCACGCCTGAACGCCGTCACCGGGGCCCACGCGAAAGATCGCGAAAACCCGCTGTCGCTGGAATTCATGATCCGCGTGCTGCAGTCGCGGCTCAATTTGCGCGGGCAACTGCCTGTGGTGCGCGAGCACTTCTATGCCGCGGCGGCCAAAGAGCTGAGCGTGGTGCTACAGGCCTATTTCAAACACCTGGATACGGTCTTCGCCGAATTTCAGATCGAGCCGCGCATCGATCCGGTGGTGCACCCGGCGCTGGAGCGGCAACGCGCCCGGGCGGCGCGCAAACCGGATGCGTCCTACCAGGCGATCCAGCAGTTGCGCGCGGTGGATGCCGGCTCCGGCGCAGGTTCGAGTCCGGTCGCGGCGCAGCCCGTCGACCCGACAGTGCTGCAGCAGGCGTTGAGCCAGGTGCAGCGCCTAGAACCGCCTCAGCAGGGCTGGTCAGCCCAGGCCTTTGTCCAGGAACTGCAGGCTGCCGGTGCCAGCTTGTCGCCGCGCCAGAGCGACGATGCCGGGGTGGTGGCCGAGCTCTTTCAGCACATCGAGCAGGAGTCGCTGATCGCCCAGGACATCAAGCCGGCGCTGCGCCATCTGATGTTGCCGGTGGCCCAGGCCGCGATGCTCGAACCCGCCGCCTTTGCCGACACCTCTCACCCGGTCCGGGCCACCCTGGACAAGCTGATCCGCCTCTGCGATTTTTCCGACCCGCCCAATCTGGCGCTGGAAAACCGCGTACAACAGCTGATTGCCGACATAGTGGCGGACTATCGCGGCGACAACAGCGTATTCAGTCGCTGCAATGACGAGCTGGAGCAGTTGCTGGCCATACAGCAGCGCGCCTACAGCAACAATGCCGATCGTGTGCGCCAGTACAATCGCGGGCGCGATGCCCTGGAGCGGGCCCGCCAGCAGGTCGGCCGCGAGCTGTTGGCGCTGTTCGGCAGCCGGGCACCGCAGATACTGCTCGATCTACTGGACAGCGGCTGGCGCGAACTGCTGGTGCACGAGCTGATTCGTCACGGCGAACAGAGCGCCGAATGGCTGGATGATCTGGCGGTGATCCGGCAATTGAACCACTGGCTCCAGGTGGAGGCCGGCGGTGCAGGTTCTGACAGCGAGCCGGTCGAACGTGCCTACGAGTCAGGCGCGGTTCTGGAGCTGATGCGCAAACGCATGGAGAGCTTCCTGCCCGGGCAGTATCGCCACACTCCGGTGCTCAATCAGCTGCAACAGCAGTTGCAGGGTGAACAGGCGGTCGAGCTGGTCGAGCTGCAGCCACCGCAAGCGCAAACCCAGGACTTGCGCGACCTCGAACCCGCGCAACAGCGTTGGCGCGAGCGGGTTCAGCAGCTCAAGGAAGGCGACTGGCTGGTGACGCAGAAGGGCCAGCATTTGCAGCTGATCTGGGCCAACCCGAGCAGCGACCACTATGTTCTGGTCGATAGCCAGGGCCGTGAAGCCGGCAGTTTCACGTCCCATGAACTGATGCACCAGCTCGCCACCGGTTGGATCGGCACCTCGGCACCGGAAGGCCAGGGTGTGATCCAGGACCATCTGGAGAACATCGTCGGCAAGCTCTACCGCGATATCGCCTATGCCCGCAGCCACGACGAGCTGACCGGCCTGCTCAATCGGCGCAGCTTCGAAGCCGCCGCGGCCCAGGCCCTGGCCAGCCCCCAGCCGTGCGCCTTTATCTATGGCCATATCGACCTGTTCAGCGTGCTCAACTCCAGCTTCGGCCCCCTGGCCGGGGACACCTACCTCAAGCACACCGCCAGCCTGCTGGCGGCCCAGTTACCCGCAGGGGCAACCCTGGCGCGTATCGGTGGGGTGGATTTTGCCGTGGTGCTGCCCCAGGCCGATGCCGACCAGGCCAGCCTGCAGGCCGAAGCGCTGCGCGCCGCCATAGAAGGCAACCCGCTGGAATGGCAAGGCCATTCGCATAGCGTGACCATGAGCCTGGGCATCGTGCTGACCCGCGATTGCCACGATGTGATCAACCTGTTCCGCGACCTGCAGATGGCCTGCAACAGCGCCAAGGAGGCGGGGCGCAACCGCGTGCATGTCTACAGCGACGAGATCGACGGTGCCCGCACCGGGCTGATGGCCATCGCCGGGCGGGTGGACGATATAGTCGAACGCGGCGAGCTTAGCCTGCGGGTCCAGCAGATCGCGTCCACCGAATCCAGCAAAGGGCACCTGCCGCATTACGAAGTGCTGCTGGTGATGGAAAACGAGCTGATGTTGCTGGACTTCATCAGCGCCGCCGAACGCTATAACCGCATGACCAAGGTCGACCGCTGGGTGCTCAAGCGGGTGTTCAGCGGTCTGGCCCAGCACCCGGGCATCTGGGATCACTGCAGCGGCCTGTCGGTCAACCTGTCCGGCAGCAGCCTGAATGACGACCGCCTGCTCGAGTTTATCGAGTCGCTGTTCGAGGACTACGCGATACCGCCGCAGCGTATCTGCTTCGAGCTGACCGAAACCGCTGCGGTGGCCAACCTGACCAAGACCGCCGACCTGGTGCGTTACCTGCAACGGGTCGGCTGCACCTTTTCCATCGACGATTTCGGTACCGGTTTTTCGTCCTACGAGTACCTCAAGCGCCTGCCGGTGGATTACGTCAAGATCGATGGCAGCTTCGTCAAGGAAATCGAGCGCTCGCCGAGCGACCATGCCATGGTCAAGTCGATCAACGAGATTGCCCATGTGCTGGGGCGCAAGACCATCGCCGAGTACGTCGAAACGGCCAGCATCCGTGAGTGCCTGGCTGCCATGGGCATCGACTTCGTGCAGGGCTATGGGGTCGAGATGCCGCTGTCGCTGGACGCGTTCTTCTCACGCTACCGCTAGGGCCTGGGTGTGGGCTCAGGAGGTTGGCTGGTCCTTGTCGGCGGCGGCCAGTTCGCGCAGCCAGAGCAGGCGCTGATGCAGTTGAGCGGCAAAGGCGCGGGCGGCCAGCTCCTCATAAAAGGTCAGCCCCCGCGGCCCCATGCGTACCTGCCACAGTGTGCGGCCATGGCGCTGCAACGCTTCGATCTGCACATCCATCCGCCTGCATTCCCCTGTCTGCCGAGTAACGGCCGCCACCTTCATGCGGCCGTCTTCCCAGAGGTTACGCCAAGTCCCGCCGAAGCGGGAGTAGGCCGCCGGCTCAATAAACCCAGACCTCGACCCGGCGGTTGCGGATACGTCCGTCATCGGCGTTGTTGGCGGCCACCGGCAGTTCGTCGCCGAGGCCGATGATCTCACGGAAGCTGACCCCGGCTTTGCTCAGCTCGCGGCGCACGGCCATGGCGCGCAGCTTGGACAGCAGCTCGGCGCGAGCGACATCGGCCTTGGCGTCGCCGAAGCCGACCAGCACCACCTTGCGCTCGAGTTTGTTCTGCTGCTGCAGGTAATCGAGTAGCCGCGGCAGATCGCGCAGGGCCTTGTTATCCAGGCTGGCACTGCCTTGCTGGAAACGAAAATTCACCGACAGCCGCTGTGCCTCCCGGGTCAGCGCCTGGTACCGGGCGGGCATCTCGGGGGTGGCCGTGACCTGCATGGCCTGCACGTTCTGCGCAATAAAGCCGCTGCGCTCGACAATGGCCTGGCCGCGCGGGCTATGGGCGAACTGGACCAGGGCACGCGCCCAGGGGTTGGCCAATGCGGGCTGGTTATAGAGGAACAGACGCCGTGACAAGGGGTAGTCCTCGGTGGCAATCAAGGCCGGGGTGGGCAGCATGGGCTGCGAGTCGCCGGCGGCGATGGCCAGGGCCTTGGCCTGGCGGATATAGGGCAGGCCGATAAAACCGATGGCGTTGCGGTCCTGGCTGACTGCATCGGAGAGCTGCTCGCTGGACTCATAGCGCTTGGCGTGGGCGGCCAGGGTCCTGGCGTTGGCGCTCAACACCAGTTCCTTGAAGGTGTCGAAGGTGCCGGACTTGTCATCGCGGGCGTACAGGCTAATGGGGCCGGGCGGCGCGCCGAGCTGTGCCCAGTCGCTCAGCTCGCCGGCAAACACCTGGGCCAGTTGCTCGGTGCTCAGGGCCGTCAGTGGGTTGCTCGGGTGCAGAATGATCGCCAGCCCATCGAGGGCGATAATCTGCTCGGCCTCACGGCTGGTCAGATCGCCCAGGGCGGCCAGGTTGCTGGCTTCGCTGTCCTTGATCGGCCGCGAGGAGGCGGCCAGCTCGGCGCTGCCGTCGGCCAGGGCGCTAAAACCGGTGCCCGAGCCGTGTGCGGCCACTTCGATGCTCAGACGGCGGCCATCGGCGTTTGTGGCGACTATCCTCTGCTCATTTTCCACCATCCCGGCTTCGATGCGGATGGCGCTCAGGCCCTGTTCTTCCAGCAGGCCTTCGACCAGTGCCGGCCCCAGCCGTGCGCCTATGGTGTTGGAACCCTGGATACGCAGCACGCTGGCGTTGTCATCGGCGGCCAGGACCGACCAGGGCAGGGCATAGCAGACGGAGCCGAGCAGCAGAAAGCTGAGGGTGCGAAGCCAGGTTTCACGGTCAGACGTGGAGAGGGCGCGCGACATGCGGCAGACACCTTGTGGTGAGTGAAGGTGCCGCGAAGATAAGACAAAAATATGACCGCAATATGACGACGGGGTGATGCCTGGAGGGCTCTGCGATGGGACGGGTCAGCAGGGTGCCGACCGCCCCGGTCGGTGGCAGTGGTCAGCCCAGTTCAAGCCAGATCGGCGCATGATCCGAGGGCTTCTCCATGCCGCGCAGCTCATAATCGACGCCGGCATCCTTGATCCGCTCTTGCAGCGCCTGGGAGGCGAGGATCACGTCGATGCGCAGGCCGCGCTTGGGGTCGTCCTCGAAGCCGCGGCTGCGGTAATCGAACCAGCTGAATCGATCATTCACCGCCGGATTGAGATGGCGGAAACTGTCGATCAGGCCCCAGTTCTTCAGGGTCGCCAGCCACTCGCGTTCTTCCGGCAGGAAGCTGCACTTGCCGGTTTTCAGCCAGCGCAGGCGATTCGGCTCGCCGATGCCGATGTCACAATCCTCCGGCGAAATATTGATATCGCCCATCACCACCAGGGCTTGCTCGGGGCTGAACTGGCTTAGCAGCAGGTTCTGCAAGTCGGCGTAGAAGCGTTGCTTGGCCGGGAACTTGGTGGGGTGGTCGCGGCTTTCGCCCTGGGGGAAGTAGCCGTTCATCACGGTGACCGGGTTGCCCTGGGCATCGGCAAAGGTACCGTAGATAAAGCGCCGCTGGGCGTCTTCGGCGTCACCCGGAAAACCCTTGTGCAGCGTAAGCGGCTCCTGGCGTGAGAGCAGGGCGACGCCGTAGTGGCCCTTCTGGCCGTGGTAATGCACCTGGTAACCCAGCTCACGAATCTGCGCCTCGGGAAACTGCTCGTCGGCCACTTTGGTTTCCTGCAGGCCGATCACATCGGGCTGGTGCTTGTCGATCAGCGCCGCTAATTGATGGGGGCGTGCGCGCAGGCCATTGATATTGAAGGAGACGATCTTCATGGGCGGCAGTCCTGGGTTGCGCTCTGGAAAGCAGGGGATGCTAGCCCATTCGCCGGAGGCGGGCCAGCCGTATGGCGGCCGGCGCAGTGCAGTGCTAACGTGGCATCAGGCCCGTAAATAAAGAAGAACTGAGGTCAATACCATGCCCAACAGTCCCGCCGAAGTTCGTATGCTCGACAGCGGCTATGCCCGCGAAGCCCGCTCGCTGCTGTATCACGCCTACCGCCACGACCCCACCTTTGCCTACCTGTTCGAAGCCGACCGGCCTGGCTATGATCAGCGTGTGCGCGCCACCGTGCGCGAGCTGGTGCAGCAGCACTTCAGCGAGGACCTGCCGGCCATCGGCTTGCTGATCGACGATCGCCTGATCGGCATGGCCCTGATCGCGCCGCCTCAACGGCGCATGGATATCACCGAGAGCTGGAACTGGCGTATGCGCATGCTGCTGACCACCGGCTTTCGCTGCACCAAGCGCTATCTTGAGTACCATGATGCGGTAATCGCCTGCCTGCCGCCTGGCCCTTATCACGTGCTGCCGCTGCTGGGTGTGCATCCGCAATATCAGGGCCAGCACCTCGGCGAACAACTGCTTGAAGCGCTGCACAACTGGTGCGCCGAAGATACCGGCTCCCAGGGGGTGGTGCTGGATACCGGCAACAGCCATTACCTGGACTTCTACAAGCGTCAGGGCTACCAGGAGATTGGCGAGGTGGCGGTCGGCCCGATCATCGAGCACGTCTTCTTTCACCCCAGCCCGCAGCCGGCAATCAAGGCCAGCGCCTAGGGCGCTGTCGATCACCACCGGTAATCGTTTTGCCCATGGATACTGGCCTTGGTTGGGTTTGAACGGCGGTTACCGGTTGAAATAACTGCGTGCTGAAAATCGTTCTCAACGCTCTAGGCTGGCACTTTGCTCGTGCTAGCATCCGCCCATGGGTGTTTTCTTCAGGCTTACTGCTGCATGTGTTCTGCTATTGCTCGGCTCTTCAGTGCTGGCCGAAGCGCGTTTGCTCGTGCGTGTGCAGCCGGCCAATAGTGCCCTCAAGGACAATATCGAAGGCCATATCGGCAGTCTTGGCGAGCGCGATGCCCGGGCCCTGCGGCGCTACGTGCGCAGCGCCGAAGCGCAGGCACAAAAGGCGGCCCAGGCCCTGGGCTATTACCATGCGCAGATCAGCAGTGAAGTCAGCGATGGCGCGCCGCCGCGCCTGACCCTGCGCGTCAACTCCGGTGAGCGGCTGCGCTTGCGCGAGGTGACCCTGCGTATCGAGGGCCCGGCCAGTCAGCTCGCGGCGTTTCGCCTGCCGCGTGATGCCCAGTTGCGCAGTGGTGCGCCACTCAATCATGGGCGTTACGAGGCGGCCAAACGCAGTATCCAGAATCAGGCGTCACGCTATGGCTTCTTCGCCGGACGCTTTACCCGGCAACGCCTGGATATCGATCCGGCGGCGGGGGTGGCCGATATCGAACTGGTCTATGACAGCGGGCCGCGCTATCAGTTGGGCGCGATCAGCTTTACCGGCGACGTGCCCTTCGAGACGCAATTGTTGCAGCGCATGGTGCCCTTTGCCGCCGATAGCCCCTATGACTCAGAGCTGATCGCCGAGCTGTATCAGGCGCTGCGTTCCAGCGGCTATTTCGAGACGGTGCAGGTCGATGCCAATCCGGCTAGCGCGGAGCAGTTGCGCATCCCGGTAGTGGTTCAGCTGCAGGCCCGTCAGCCGCGCAGCATGGGTCTTGGCCTGGGGTTTTCCACCGATGTGGGGCCGCGGGTGCGGGCCAACTGGACGCGCCACTGGGCCAATCCCCAAGGTCATAGCTATGGTGCGGAAACCGAGCTGTCGGCACCGCGGCAGAATCTCGGCCTCTGGTACGACATCCCCCTCGACCCACCGCTGACCGACAAGCTGAGGATTGCCGGCGGCTACCAGTTTGACGATCTGGCCGATAGCGATATCGACAGCCGGCTACTCACCTTCGGCCCGGAGTGGCACCGCAAGCTCGACAGCGGCTGGCAGCGGGTGATCTCGCTGAAATGGCAGCATGAGGAGTACGACCTGGGTGATGACAGCGGCAGCAGCACCCTGTTAATGCCGGGCGTCAGCTATTCGCTGTTGCGCAGCGATAACCAGATCGACCCCAACCATGGCTACCGCCTGCAGTTCGAACTCAAGGGGGCCGCCGAAGGCCTGCTGTCCGATACCAGCCTGGTACATGCCAATGTCCAGCTCAAGGGCCTGACTACCCTGGCCAGCCGGCATCGTTTCCTCGGCCGGGTGCAGTTCGGCGGCACCGAGGCCGGCGGCTTCGGCAATGTGCCGCCGTCGCTGCGCTTTTTCGCTGGCGGCGACCAGAGCGTGCGCGGCTATGACTACCAGAGCCTGTCGCCGGAGAACCGCGACGGCGACAAGGTCGGTGGTCGTTACCTGTTTGCCGGCAGCCTCGAATACCAGTACAGCATCGCCGAGCGCTGGCGGCTGGCGAGCTTTGTCGACCAGGGCAACAGCTTCAACTCGCTGGATATCCCCTCGCTGAAAAGCGCGGTGGGGGTCGGGGTGCGCTGGGTCTCGCCGCTGGGGCCGTTGCGCTTCGACCTGGCGCATCCGCTGGATGATCAGGGCGGCGTGCGCCTGCATTTCTCCATGGGGCCGGAACTGTGAAGCCATTACCGCGCAAGGGACTGCGCAACGCACTGTTAAGCCTGTTCTGCGTGCTGCTTCTGCTGAGCGCCGGGCTGAGCCTGCTGCTGAGCAGCCAGACGGGCAGCCGCTGGCTGCTGGAACAGGTGCCCGGGTTACGGGTCGACGGCTTCAGCGGCACGCTGGGCGGTACCTGGCGTGCCGAGCAGCTGCACTGGCAGCAGGAGGCCAACAGCGTGCGGGTCGACAGCCCGAGCCTGGCCTGGTCGCCGGCCTGCCTGTTGCGCATGACCCTGTGTATCGAGCGCCTGCATGCTGCGCAGATCAGCCTGGTGTTCCCGCCTGGCGAGGCAGCTGACAGCGAAGCCTTCAGCTTGCCGGAACTGTCCCTGCCGTTGGCCCTGCAGCTGGGCGAGATCGCCATCGACAGCCTGCTGTTCAATGACAATGAGGTGCTGCAGGGTCTGCAGCTGGCTGCACAGTGGACCACCCGGGGGCTGCGCATCGACAGCTTGAGCCTGCACAGCGGCGAACTGCAGCTCGAGCTGACGGGCCTGCTGCAGACCACTGGCAACTGGCCGCTGCAGCTCGCTGGCCAGTTGCAACTGCCCGCACCGCAGCAACAGCCCTGGCTGCTGGCCTTGCAGGTCGAGGGCGATCTGCGTGAGCGCCTGCAACTGCAGGGCGACAGCAGCGGCTACCTGCTGGGTCGCCTGAGCGGCGAGCTGCAGCCGCTGGCCGAGCATTTTCCGGCCCGCCTGCAACTGCAGGCCGAGGGTTTCAAGGCCAGCACCGAGCTGCCGGACAGCCTGCGCTTCGACCAGCTGGCATTGAGCGCCGACGGCGATCTGCAGAGCGGTTACCGGCTCAGTGGCAGTGCCAGCCTGGCGGCCCAGCAAGAACCCGTCGCGCTGGTGCTGCAGGCCCTGGTAACCGCTGCCGGTGCCGATATCGAGGCGCTGCGCCTGACTGCCAGTCCGCAGCAGCAGGTGCAACTGAGCGGCCGTCTGGACTGGCAGGAGGGCTTTAGCCTCGACAGCCGGTTTGACTGGCAGGACTTCCCCTGGCAGCGCCTTTATCCGCTGGAGCAGGAACTGCCCGTGGCGCTGCATGGGCTGCAGGGCGAACTGGCCTACGACAAGGGTCATTACCTTGGCTACTTTGCCGCCGAACTGGAGGGCCCCGCCGGAGCCTTCAGCCTGCAGAGCCCGCTAAGTGGCGACCTGCACAAGCTGTATCTGCCCGAGCTGCGCCTGCAGGCCGGCCAGGGCCGTGCCGAAGGCCAGGTCAGCCTGGGTTTTGCCGAACAGCTGAGCTGGGATGTGCAGCTGCAACTCAGCGAGCTGAATCCCGCCTTCTGGCTGACGGAGTTGCCCGGCACCCTGGCAGGGCCGCTGAGCAGTAGCGGCAGCCTGAAGGATCAACGCCTCGAACTGACAGCCGATATCGACCTCAGCGGCCGCCTGCGCGGCCAGCCGGCCGTGGCCCAGGCGCGGTTCGCCGGCAGCCTGGACAATGGCGAACTGAGCCGCCTGGAGTTGCGTCTGGGGGATAACCGCATCTATGGCCAAGCCTCGCTGCAGCAGCAATTGCAGGGGCAGCTGACCCTGGCCATGCCCCGTCTGGGGCAGCTCTGGCCGCAGCTGCAGGGTCAGTTGCAGGGCCAGCTCGATCTGGCCGGCAGCCTGCAGGCACCGCAAGGCCAGTTGCAGCTCGACGGCAGGCAGTTGGCCTTTGGCGATCAGCGCCTGCAGCAGCTCAGCCTCAACGCCAGCCTGGACAGCGCTCAGCGTGGCCGTCTGAATCTCGATGTCAGCGGGATCCAACTGGGTGAAACCAACCTGGGCCAGCTGAGTGCCAGCGCCGAGGGCGACCGTCAGCGCCAGAGCCTTGAGCTGCAGCTTGAGGGACCGTCGCTGCAAACCCGGCTGACGTTGGCCGGGCGTCTGGATCAGGACAACTGGCGCGGCCAGCTGCAGAGCGGTCAGTTGCAGAGCGGCGGCCAGGACTGGCGCTTGCAGCAACCGGCAACCCTCAACTACCTGGCCAGCGGCCAGCTGGATCTGGGCGCGCACTGCTGGCGCTCGGGACCTGCCAGCCTGTGCGGCGAGGCCCAGCGCCTGCTACCCGAAACCAGGCTGCGCTTGCGCCTGAGCGATTTCCCCCTGGACAGCTTGGCCCCCTGGTTGCCCGAGGACTTCGCCTGGCAGGGGGCGCTCAACGGCCAGCTGCAGCTGGACCTGCCGACCAGTGGTCCGAGCGGACGTTTGCAACTGGATGCCGGCAGCGGCGTCTGGCGCGTGCGTGACCAGCAACACTGGCTGGACTTTGCCTATGACAGCCTGCGTCTGAACACCGAGCTTGGGCCGCAGCGCATCGACAGCCTACTGGAATTGCGCGGCCCGAAAATCGGCGAGCTGGTGCTGCAGGCCCGGATCGACCCGCGTCCGGCGGATAAGTCGCTCACTGGCAGCTTCCGTCTGAGCGGCCTGGATCTGGCATTGGCGCGGCCCTTCGTGCCCATGGTCGAGCGCATCGCCGGCCAGCTCAACGGGGCAGGAACCCTCTCCGGTGGCCTGCTGGACCCACAGGTCAACGGCAACTTGCGCCTGCTCGACGGCGAAGTGTCCGGCGGCGAGTTGCCACTGGACTTTACCCAGCTGCAGCTGCAGGCCCGCATCGACGGCGAGCGTCTGCTGCTCGAAGGTGGCTGGCGCAGTGGCGAGCATGGCCAGGCCAGCCTCGACGGCGAGCTGAGCTGGAGCCAGGGCATGGTCGCCGATATACGCCTGCGCGGCAGCCGCCTGCCGGTCAGGGTGGAGCCCTATGCGGCGCTGGACGTCGAGCCGGACCTGCGCCTGCGCCTGCTCGATGAGCAGCTTGCGCTGACCGGCAAGGTGCTGATCCCCAGCGGCCGGATCGAGGTGCGCGAGCTACCGCCGTCAACCGTGCAGGTTTCCAGTGATGCCCGGGTGGTTGGCCACGAAAGCCCGGCGCATCGGGCTCCGGCAATCGCCATGGATATCGCTGTCGAAGTCGGTCAGCAGCGCCTCAGCTTCAGCGGTTTTGGCCTGGATGCCGACCTGGCCGGACGTGTGCATATCGGCAACGACCTGGATACCCGCGGTGAACTGAGCCTGAACAAGGGGCGATTTCGCGCCTATGGCCAACGCCTGACCATCCGCCGTGCGCGCCTGCTGTTCGCCGGGCCCATCGACCAGCCCTATCTGGATATCGAAGCGATCCGCCGGGTCGACGACGTGACGGCGGGGCTGCGCCTCAGCGGCAATGCCGCGCAACCGACCAGCACGGTGTTCTCGGAACCGGCCATGAGTCAGGAGCAGGCGCTGTCCTATCTGGTGCTGGGGCGGCCGCTGGGGCAGGGCGGTGATGACAACAATATGCTTGCCCAGGCGGCATTGGCCCTGGGCATGGCCGGCAGTGCGCCGCTGCTCGGCAACCTGGCCGCGGGCCTGGGGCTGCGCGATTTCCAGCTGGATACCGAAGGCAGCGGGGTGACCACCAGTGTGGTGGCCAGCGGCAATCTGTCCGAGCGGCTTAGCCTGCGCTATGGCGTCGGTGTATTCGAGCCCGCCAACACCATAGCGCTGCGCTATGAACTGAGCCGCCGGCTCTATCTAGAGGCCGCCAGCGGGCTGGCCAGCTCCCTGGATATTTTCTACCGGCGCGATTTCTGATCGCCGCGCCCGGTAGGTAAACCAGCCCTGATGGCCTCTGTGTTTATGCGGTCTTTGTTGTTGAACAAAGGCCTTCACTCCCGGGTAGCCGCAGGTTCACGATAAAAACGTCCAAGTAATTGAATCTAAACAGTTAAAACAACTGCACAAGTCTTCATATACTGACGCCCCCAATCTCGGGGCAGCCCTGGCTGTGGCTGACAGGCATTGCCGACCCGTTGTCGGCGGTTAACGCTCACCTGAGGGGTTAACCGCATTGCAACAGCGCCTATCCGGCGGTCGCGCAAGCGAAGGATACCCACCTCGCGCTCACTACAAGAATAAGGAAACCAACATGGAATTCATCAACACCCTGGTCAATCAACTCAATGGCGTGGTCTGGGGCCCGCCCATGCTGGTCCTGATTCTCGGCACCGGTCTGTTCCTCATGCTGCGCCTGAATTTCATGCCGCTGACCAAGATCGGCGCTGGCTTCAAGCTGATGTGGCAGGGCCGCAAGAAAGGCGATGCCGAGAGCGGCGAGATCAGCCCGTTCCAGGCGTTGATGACCTGTCTGGCCGCCACCGTGGGTACCGGCAATATCGCCGGCGTGGCCACCGCGATCTTCCTCGGCGGCCCGGGTGCACTGTTCTGGATGTGGTGCACCGCACTGGTGGGTATGGCCACCAAGTACTGCGAAGTGGTGCTGGCGGTGCATTACCGCGAGAAGGACGACCGCGGCGAGCACGTCGGCGGGCCGATGTACGCCATCAAGAACGGCCTGGGCAAGAAGTGGCTGTGGCTGGGCACTGCCTTCGCCATCTTCGGCGGCTTCGCCGGCTTCGGCATCGGCAACATGGTGCAGGTCAACAGCATGGCCGCAGCGCTGCAAACCACCTTCAATGTGCCGCTGTGGCTGACCGGCCTGGTCACCATGCTCTTCGTCGGCATGGTCATCCTCGGCGGTATCAAGCGTATTGGTAAGGTCGCCGCGACCCTGGTGCCCTTTATGTGTGTGGCCTACATCATCGCCGCCATGGTGGTGCTGGTGGTCAATGCCGCGGAAATCCCGAAAGCCTTTGAAATGATCTTCACCTACGCCTTTACCCCGATTGCTGCTACCGGTGGTTTTGCCGGTGCGGCGGTGATGGCGGCGATCCGCTTCGGTGTGGCCCGCGGTATCTTCTCCAACGAAGCAGGTCTGGGTACTGCCGGTATCGCTCAGGCGGCCGGCACCACCAACAGCCCGGTACGTTCGGGGATGATCGGCATGCTCGGAACCTTTATCGACACCATCATCATCTGCTCGATGACTGGCCTGGCGATCATCACCTCCGGCGTATGGACCAGCGGTGTCAGCGGTGCGGCACTGTCGGCGGCAGCCTTCGAACAGGCCATGCCGGGCGTCGGCGGTTATCTTCTGACCGTCGCCCTGGTGGTGTTCGCCTTTACCACCATCCTCGGCTGGAGCTACTTCGGCGAGAAGTGCTGGGAATATATGGTCGGCACCAAGGCGATTCTGCCGTTCCGCATCCTCTGGGTGTTGGCGGTGCCGTTTGGTGCCATTGCCCAGCTGGACTTCGCCTGGCTGGTGGCCGACACCCTCAACGGCCTGATGGCGATTCCCAACCTGATGTCGTTGCTGCTGCTTAGCCCCATCGTGGTCAAGCTGACCAGAGATCATTTCGCGAAAAAAACCCAGGTTGGCGTGGTTAAGGCTACAGCCTGACCCGTCGGTCAGTTAATATTGTGGACCTTCAGGGGCGCGAGACTTGCCATTTGCCAAGCTCGCGCCCTTACTTGTTTACCGTCCCCAATCTGCACAGAAGGATCGATTCCATGGCACAAGTCACCCTCAAAGGTTCCCCGGTCGAAGTGACCGGTCAATTGCCGCAAGTCGGTCAGCAAGCGCCGTCCTTTACCCTGGTCGGCGCGGGTCTGGCCGATGTCAGCCTGGCCAGCCTGGCTGGCAAGCGCAAGGTGCTGAACATCTTCCCCAGCGTCGATACCCCGACCTGCGCGACTTCGGTGCGTACCTTCAACGCCGGTGCCAGCAAGCTGGCCAACACTGTGGTGCTGTGCATCTCGGCCGATCTGCCGTTTGCCCAGGCGCGCTTCTGCGGCGCGGAAGGCCTGGAGAACGTGATCAACCTGTCGACCATGCGCGGCTCCGAGTTTCTCAAGGACTATGGCGTGGCCATCGCCTCCGGCCCGTTGGTCGGTGTAGCCGCCCGCGCCGTGGTGGTGCTGGATGAAAACGACAAGGTGCTGCACAGCGAGCTGGTCAGCGAAATCGCTGACGAGCCGGACTACGCCGCGGCGATTGCCGTACTCAAGTAACAGCTGCTCAATGATTGTCCAACGGCCTGCCTTGCAGGCCGTTTTCATTTCTGCGGGCTTTTCTGGAGAGCACTTTTTTATCGGCGTATCAGGCAGTTAGTTACGTAAGGAAATGGTAAATAGGCGGTAAAGAGGCTTTGCAGGCTGGCTGATACTGCATATCGTTCAGGCTTCCCAAGGAAGTGATCCTCGCCATGCCTGATTCCGCGTTCGCCCCCCGTCCTCGCCACCTGTCGCGCCAATGGCTGTTGGGCGCGCTCGCACTGGCTGTTCTTGCCGTACTGCTGTGGTGGTTCTGGCCCAGCCCGTCGGAAGCGCCCCAGGGCCGTGGCCGTTTTGGCGACACGGGACCGGTGCCGGTGCGTGTGGCGACTGTCAGCCAGGGCGACTTCCCGGTTGAACTCAAGGCCCTGGGCACTGTGACCGCCTATAACACGGTGAATGTGCGCGGCCGGGTCGAGGGGGAGCTGGTCAAGTTGCTGTTCAAGGACGGCCAGCAGGTCGAGGCCGGCGATCTGCTCGCGGTAATCGACCCACGTGCTTACGAAATTGCCTTGCAGCAGGCCCAGGGCGCACTGCAGGAACACCAGGCGCAACTGCGTAACGCCGAGCTGGACCTGGCGCGCTACCGCGGCTTGTATGCCGAAGACTCGATTGCCAAGCAGACCCTCGATACCCAGCAAGCGCTGGTCAACCAATACCGCGGCAGCCTCATGAGCCTGCAGGCTGATGTCGCCACCGCGCGGCTGAACCTGGATTTCACCCAGATTCGCGCCCCCATTAGCGGCCGCCTGGGCATTCGCCAGGCCGATGTCGGCAATCTGCTCAGCTCCGGTGATGCATTGCCGCTGGTGGTGATTACCCAGACCCTGCCGATTGCTGCGATCTTTACCCTGCCCGAAGCCGAACTGCCAGCCGTGGTGCAGCAACTGCGTGCCGGAGCGACCCTCGCGGTCGAGGCCTGGGACCGCAGTGAAAAACTCAAACTGGCCGAGGGCGAACTGGAGAGCGTCGACAACCTGATCGACACCGCCACCGGCACGGTCAAGCTCAAGGCGCGCTTCGCCAATGCCGAGGAAATGCTCTTCCCCAACCAGTTCGTCAATGTGCGTCTGCGGGTAAAAACCCTGCAGAACGTCACCCTGATGCCGGCCGCCGCGCTGCAGTTCGGGGCCAGCGGCACCTTCGCCTACGTGGTGGATGCTGAAGACAAGGTGCAACTGACGCCGATCAGCGTCGGGGCCAGCGACGGCCTGCGCAGCGTGGTCGAGCAGGGCCTCAAGCCGGGTGATCGCCTGGTGCTGGAGGGTACCGACCGCTTGCGTTCGGGCAATCAGGTCGAAGTGATCGGCGACAAACCGGTTGCCGCCCAGGCCGAGCCGGCCACGCTTGAGCGCCAGGGCGCGCCGCGCGCCCAATGAACGCCTCACGCCTGTTTATCCTGCGGCCGGTCGCCACCACGCTGATCATGCTGGCGATCTTCCTGAGCGGGCTGATCGCCTACCGGCTGCTGCCTGTCTCGGCGCTGCCGGAGGTGGATTACCCGACCATCCGGGTGATGACCCTGTACCCCGGGGCCAGCCCGGACGTGATGACCAGTGCGGTCACCGCGCCGCTGGAGCGCCAGTTCGGCCAGATGGCCGGGCTCAAACAGATGTCCTCGACCAGCTCGGGCGGTGCCTCGGTGATCACCCTGCGCTTTAACCTGGAGGTGAAGCTGGATGTCGCCGAGCAGGAAGTGCAGGCGGCGATCAATGGCGCGAGCAACCTGCTGCCCAGCGACCTGCCGGCACCGCCGGTGTACAACAAGGTCAACCCGGCTGACACCCCGGTGCTGACCCTGGCCATCCGCTCGAAAACCATGCCGCTACCCCAGGTGTTCGACCTGGTCGATACCCGCCTGGCGCAGAAACTGGCGCAAACCAGCGGCGTCGGCCTGGTCACCCTGGCCGGCGGGCAACGTCCGGCGGTGCGTCTGCGAGTCAACCCGCAAGCCTTGGCCGCTTATGGCTTGAACCTCAGCGATGTGCGCAACCTGATCACCGCGAGCAACGTCAATCAGCCCAAGGGCAACTTCGATGGCCCGACCCGGGTGTCGCAGCTGGATGCCAACGATCAGCTGAAATCCGTCGACGAATACCGCGAGCTGATTCTGAGCGACCAGGACG
>Ga0209343_10003995_pt1 | contig 18294 bp, 16 predicted proteins | sample RifCSPlowO2_02_FD_184026 | JGI IMG/M metagenome (GOLD analysis project Ga0209343, IMG submission 184026) | Groundwater microbial communities from Rifle, Colorado - Rifle CSP2_plank lowO2_0.2 (SPAdes) (version 2) | ecosystem: Environmental > Aquatic > Deep subsurface > Groundwater | place... | reverse complement strand
AGATATTACATGGGTCAACTTCTGTGATACTATTGCAGACTGAACAAAGCCTAACCTTCTCTTTTAACTCTAATATCGCCTTTACAAGTGCATCTGCTTCATGCCTTTGTGATTTTAGAATATAAAACGCAAGCCTCTCGGCAGTTTTTCTCCCTACACCGGGAAGTTTTCTCAACTCCTCTATTAATTTAAAAAGCGATTCCGGACCTTTCATAAAGAAAAAACTAATTAGCCACAGATGAACACAGAAAAACACAGAATTGCCAGAAAAAGAAAAAAAGTTATCTTTAATTAATCCTAATTATCCTGTTAATCCTGTCTAAATACTTTTTAAAGTCTGTTAAAATCTGTGACTAAAATTTATGAGTTCACATTAACCCCGGTATTTTTATTCCACCGGTTACTTTTGACATCTCCTCAGTTATAATCTCTTGTGATTTTCTCAATACCTCATTGACTGCTGCCAATACTAAATCTTCAAGCATTTCCACATCCTGCATACTTATAACTGAGGGGTCTATCTTTACTGATAAAATCTCCTGTCTGCCGTTCGCGGTAACTGTTACCATTCCACCACCCGAAGAGGCTTCAACCTTCTTATTGATTAGGTCTCTCTGCACCTCCGCAATCCTCTCCTGAACCTTCTGTGCCTGTTTCATTATATTGCCAATATTTGTCATGCCAACCCCCCCTTTTTTTACCCTGAAACATGCTCAGGGTCTCCGCCAACCTCCCGAATAACTACACCAGGAATAATATCTATGACCTCTTGAATCTTTTCCTTCTTCCATTTTTCAATGTCATTTCCACTGAAAGACCTCTTAGACGATTCTCCCTTAGAAGAGGCTTCAAGTATAATCTTTACCTCTCTCCCAATCACCTCTTTAATCGTATCCCTTATTACATTCTGATTCAACTCTATTGTCTTGCGATGAAAAGATTCTGATGCCTTCTCTTTAAAATTTAATATTATCTCATCTCCTTTTATATTTGATAGTTTAATATCTTCAAGTATGCCACCTAAAGATGGTTTTTTTGCACTAACTAACTCTTTAATTCTTTCCCATAAACTTGAAATATCTTTTTCTTCAACAGATACGGTATCTCTACCTTCCGCTCTCTGTTCTCTGTTCTCTGTTTTTTGTCTTTTATCTTCTGTCTTTTGTCCAAGATTTTCAAGCCGTTTTAAAATTTCATCAACTGCCATAATCTTCCCAATCTGTGTCATCTTGATTAATGCCATCTCAATAATCAGCGGGGGTTGTGACGCATATCTTAAATCTGCCTCGGCTTTCAAGATTATATTAAACATCTGCTGAAGCTCCTCCATGCTTATTTTTTCCACTTCTGACTTAAAGTGCTCAATCTCAGCAGTAGAAAGATCAATTAGGCTTGCAGGGTCGGCAACTACCTTAACGACCATCAAATTCCTTATATATTCCAAAAATTCTTTACAAAAAATTTTTAAATCCGTGCCATTTATAGTCAGCTCTTTCATCAATTTTAAGATATTCTGAATATCCTTTTCTATGATGCTGTTCATAAATGTGCTGAGGACTTCCCGACCTACAAAACCAAGGATTATCTTAACATCCTCCTCTTTTATAGTATCGCCGCTGAATGAGAGTATCTGGTCCATTGCCACAAGAGCATCCCTCATGCTTCCTTCAGCGCTCTTTGCAATGAGTGTCAATATATCCCTTGACACATTTATCCCTTCTCTCTTTGTAATCAACATAAGCTGTTCTACAACATCATTAATAGAAATTCTCTTAAATTCAAAATACTGGCATCTTGATATTATTGTCTCAGGTATTTTATTTGGTTCGGTGGTTGCAAAGATAAATATTATATGGGCAGGAGGCTCTTCCAATGTCTTTAAGAATGCGTTGAAGGCGGCCTTTGACAGCATGTGAACTTCATCTACTATATATACCTTGTATTTGCCTTTTGATGAGGCATATTTTACATTTTCCCTCAGCTCTCTTACATCATCTACACCGGTATTTGATGCACCATCTATCTCTACTACATCAGGACAATACCCGCCTGTTATGTCCCTGCACATCTCGCATTCATTACAGGGCTCAGGGGTTGGCCCCTTGACGCAGTTTAATGCCTTGGCAAATATCCTTGCCATTGTAGTCTTCCCCACCCCCCTTGTGCCTGAGAAGAGATAGGCATGCCCTATCCTGTTATTCAGTAAGGCATTCTTAAGGGTTTGCACGATATGCCCCTGACCTATAACTTCACTAAAATTCTGGGGCCTCCACTTTCTTGCCGAAACTTGATATGCCATAAATTTATTACATGCCATTATCAGGCACCCCTATGGCACACAGAGAAGTCTGCTTACCGCTGCTTCCTTCCGGATCTGACGGGGTTCACAGGTCACTGTTGCACAGGACCCGATAATGGCACAATTACTTTAGGAGTCAGTGACCAGCGATCAATTGAAATCTTTTAATCCTGAACACTTATCACTATTCACTGTTTCTTTGGCGGAGAGGGTGGGATTCGAACCCACGTTAGGTTTCCCTAAACACGCTTTCCAAGCGTGCGCCTTCAGCCGCTCGGCCACCTCTCCCTACTTATGAGTTGATGAGTTGATGAGTTAAAGAGTTATTTCTTTCAACTCCTCAACCCTATAACTCACCAACTCACTAACTGTTTCTTTGGCGGAGAGGGTGGGATTCGAACCCACGTGGCTGTTAAGCCAACCCGATTTCGAGTCGGGCCCGTTATAACCACTTCGGTACCTCTCCATGGTGCGCCCAAGAGGATTTGAACCTCCGACCTGCGGACTCGCATTCCGCTGCTCTATCCAACTGAGCTATGGGCGCAAAAAAACAACGTATAACTGCTAACAAAAATTGATTCTTCCGTTATCTGTTATAAGTCATCAGTTATAAGTTGTCTTTATGGCGGAGAGGGAGGGATTCGAACCCTCGGTGGAGTTTTAGCCCCACAACCGCTTAGCAGGCGGTTGCCTTCGGCCGCTCGGCCACCTCTCCACAACCACTAACCGATAACCTATAACCTATAACTTATAACAAAAATATTTCTTCTGTCATAAGTTATTGGTTATAAGTTATAAGTTGTTTTAGTTGGCGGAGGAGGTGAGATTCGAACTCACGGGACTTTCGTCCTCCGGTTTTCAAGACCGGTGCCTTAAACCACTCGGCCACCCCTCCGAAAATACTAACTGATAACTATTGACCTATAACCTATAACTCTCAACTCTTAACTATCTTTTCTATTCCATCCATATACGGTCTTAACACTTCTGGAATAATTACACTCCCATCCTCCTGCTGATAATTCTCAAGAATTGCAACCATTGTCCTGCCTATCGCAAGGCCTGAGCCATTTAATGTGTGCACAAGTCTTGGCTTCCCACCATCTTTGGGTTTATATTTAATGCCGCCCCTTCGTGCCTGAAAATCTTCAAAATTACTGCAGGTAGAAATTTCTCTATATTTATCCTGTGATGGTATCCATACCTCTATATCATAACTCTTGGCAGATGAAAATCCTATATCTCCTGTGCAGAGAGTTATAACTCTGTAAGGAAGTTGTAATCTTTTAAGCACCTCCTCTGCATGAGAGAGAAGCTTCTCTAATTCATCATATGACCCGTCGGGCTTGACAAACTTTACCAGCTCTACTTTATCAAATTGATGCTGTCTTATCAGCCCTTTTGTATCTTGCCCCCATGAGCCTGCCTCTTTTCTGAAACAGGGGGTGTATGCAACATAGTAAAGAGGAAGCATCTCCTCTGGTATTACCTCATCCCTATGCATATTGGTAACAGGAACTTCTGCAGTAGGTATTAAATAATAATTTCCATCATCCACCTTAAACAGGTCTTCCTCAAATTTCGGAAGATTCCCTGTTGTTGTTGCACTCTCTCTATTTACCATAAACGGAGGCGAAACCTCCAGATACCCATGTTCCTTAACATGGAGGTCTAACATGAAATTTATTAATGCCCTCTCTAATCTCGCCCCCATTCCCTTATATAAAACAAATCCTGCACCTGCAATTTTTGATGCACGTTGAAAATCAAGTCCAACAACATCTCCCAATTCTATGTGAGATTTTACCGGAAAATTAAATTTACGGGGATTTCCCCATTTTTTTATTTCTACATTATCCCCTGCTGACCTTCCAACAGGAACGGAGGAATGCGGCATGTTGGGGATATTCAACAGCCTATTATTTATATCTTCAGAGAGTTCCTTTGTCCTGGCATCAAGCTCTTTTATTTTCTGAGACACCTCCCTCATTTCAAGTGTATCTTTATCTGTATTAACCCCCTTTTTTTTAAGTTCGCCAATTTTATCCGACACCATATTTCTCTTATACTTAAATCCTTCCGACTCTTTTAAGAGTCTCCTCATCTCTTCATCTAATTTCAGGAGCTCAGTCAGTCCTATATCCTGACCCCTTTTTTTTAGTCCTTCTGTAACTTTTTGAATATCTTCTCTGATTAAGCGTACATCTAACATAATTTTAAATCAAATATAAATTCAGTCTCGGTAAATTTTGAATTTTATCTTATCTCCCGCGTTCCTTCAACCTTTTTTCTACACTCTCTATTTTTTTCTCAAGCATCTCTTTATTTACATATACATCCTTAACCTCTTTGTAAACAGAGAGTGCCTCCTGCAATTTATCCTGCTCCTCAAGGCACATCCCGATTCCATACTTTGCATCGGCAACATACCTGCCACTGCGATACTTTTCCATTAGTTTCTTAAAGCCACTAATTGCCTCATTATATCTTCCGAGGAGATAATGGCAGTTTGCAGAATAATACATTGCGTCAGGATAGAGCTTGCTTTCAGGGGTTTTTTCTAAAAAAACTTTAAATTCCGTTACTGCCTGTTCATAATCACCTTTTTTGAAATAACACATTGCAATATTGTATTGATTGGCATCTGTATCTCCCCACTTTTTAAAATTACTAATCAGTTTATTATATTCTATAACAGCCTGGTCATAGTTTTTAAGATATTCGTCATAAATCAAGGCTACATACTCCTGCGATTTAAAGCTGATTTTATTTTTTCCCCCCTTACTTATCAGCTTCGAGAAGTATTCAAGGGCAATCTGTATATTGTTTAGATTTAAAAAGTAGGTTTCGCCTAATTTGAAAAGGGTGTCATCTGAATATCCGCTGCGGGGATACTTTTCAAGTATCTTATTATATTTATCTATCGCTTTCTGATATCTGCCATCAAGCAAGTCTCTCTCTGCATCATTAAACAACTTCTTGGGGGCATCATCACATGAGAAAAGCAGTAAGCAGTAAACGGTAAGCAGTAAGCAGTAAAAATAGTAAGAACCTTTGCTGCCTATTGCATACTGCCTACTGCATACTATTTCTATCATTCTTCTTCTTTTTCCTCAAGTTTTGCTATACCTACCACCCTGTCTCCTTCTCTAAGGTCTATCAATCTTACACCTTGTGTATTCCTGCCTATTACCGAAATCCCTTTCACCTTGAGCCTTATAAGGGTGCCGTCAGATGAGACTATCATAAGCTCGTCTTCTTCAAGCACTTGTCTTATTCCTATTACTTCTCCATTTCTTTCTGAGATTTTTATATTTATAATCCCCTTACCCCCTCTGCTCTGGATCCTGTATTCCTCTATCGGTGTCCTCTTTCCATAACCCCTTTCTGAAACGGTGAGCATTGTGGAATTTGGGACGATAATCTCCATTCCAACCACTGAATCATCCTTTTCCAGTTCAATCCCCTTTACACCCCTTCCGCCCCTGTTGATTATCCTGACATCATCCTCCTTAAACTGTATTGCCTGTCCTTTCCTCGTTCCAAGGAAGATATTTTTATTTCCATCGGTCTGTCTGACTGCTATAAGCTGATCGCTTTCGTCAAGACTTATAGCAATAATCCCACCCGTTCTCGGATTACTGAATCCTGATAATGGAGTCTTATTTACTACCCCCTTTTCTGTTGTCATTACAAGAAACTTACCCTCAGAAAATTCCTTGACGGCGAGCATGGCTGTAACCCTCTCTCCTTCCTGAAGCTGAAGGAGGTTTACAATAGCCTTACCCTTTGCAGCCCTTCCTGCCTGAGGTATCTCGTGAACCTTAAGCCAATGGACTTTTCCTATATTGGTAAAGAACATCATATAGCTGTGGGTGGAGGCGATGAAGAGGTCCTTCACAAAATCTTCTTCCTTAACATCCATAGCCTTTATGCCTATCCCGCCTCTCTTCTGGCTTCTGTAAAGACTTATAGGGTTTCTCTTTATATACCCTGTATGAGATACCGTAATAACCATATCCTCTTCTGCAATCAGGTCTTCTATTTTAAACTCAGTAACTGTATCTATTATTTCTGTCCTTCTTTTATCACTGTATTTATTCTTTATCTCTTTTAGCTCTTCCTTGATTATCTTCAGCTTTTCTTCTTCGTGGTCTAAGATAAAGGTTAGTTTTTTTATTGTTTCTTTCAACTCCTTTAATTCATCTATTATTTTCTGCCTCTCTAACCCTGTCAGTCTCTGCAGCTTCATTTCAAGGATTGCATTTGCCTGCAGTTCATCAAATTTGAATTTGGACATCAACCCTTCTCTTGCCTCCTGAGGTGTCCTTGATTTTTTTATCAATTGGATAACCATGTCTATATCCTCTACGGCAATCTTTAATCCCTCAAGTATGTGTGCCCTCTCCTTCGCCTTTTTTAATTCAAATTCTGTCCTCTTTGTTACTACTTCACGCCTGTACTGGATAAAGTAAAAGAGTATCTCTTTTAAGTTTAAAATGCGGGGCTGATTATTAACGATGGATATCATAATTACCCCGAAGGTATCCTGCATCTGGGTATGCTTATATAGATGATTTAAAATCACCTGAGCAGGCTCCCCCTTTTTCAACTCAATTACAACCCTCATCCCTTCTCTGTCCGATTCATCCCTTAAGTCTGATATTCCCTCAATCTTTTTATCCCTTACAAGCTCTGCTATTTTTTCAAGCAATTTCGCCTTATTAACCTGATATGGCAGCTCTGTTATAATTATGCTTTCCCTGTCCCCTTTCTTCCCCTTTTCAATAAGGGACCTCGCCCTCATCTGTATAATCCCTCTGCCGCTCTCATACGCTGATTTTATGCCATCCCTCCCATGAATAAAACCGGCAGTAGGAAAATCTGGCCCTGGTATATGCTTCATCAATTCCTTTACACTTATATCCGGCTTATCAATCATCGCCATTGTCCCATCCACTATCTCTCCAAGATTATGCGGTGGTATATTTGTAGCCATTCCAACCGCAATTCCTGCAGAACCATTTATGAGAAGATTTGGAATTTTTGCAGGCAGGACTAAAGGTTCTTTAAGAGAATCATCATAGTTTGGCCCAAACGCAACAGTATCCTTTTCCAAGTCTTCAAGAAGCTCTTGTGTAAGCTGAGACATTCTTATCTCTGTGTAACGCATTGCTGCCGCAGCATCACCATCAACCGAGCCAAAATTTCCCTGACCATCTACTAAGGTATACCGCATGGAGAAGTTCTGAGCCATTCTTACTATCGTGTCATAAACAGCCACATCTCCGTGGGGATGATATGTACCTATTACATCACCAACAACCCTTGCAGATTTTTTATAAGGCTTATTCCAGACATTTCCCATGTCATACATGGCGTAAAGAACCCTGCGGTGGACAGGTTTAAGCCCATCTCTTACATCGGGAAGCGCCCTTCCTATAATTACGCTCATGGCATAATCAAGATATGCCCCCTTCATTTCATCTTCAATATTTACCGGGATCTTTTGTTCTATTGTCTGCATATATCCTTAATTCTCCTTTTATATATCTAAATTCCTTACCTCGAGTGCGTGGGTCTGTATAAATTCCCTCCTCGGCTCAACCTGATCTCCCATAAGAACAGTAAATATATCGTCTGCCTCTACCACATCTTCTATCCTTACCTGAAGGAGCGTCCGGGTCTCGGGGTTCATTGTAGTAGCCCACAACTGTTCAGGGTTCATCTCTCCCAATCCCTTATACCTCTGAAGATTTATCCCCTCCTTGCCTTCTGAAGTTATATATTCAATCAGTGTACTTATATCATCAAATATCCTCTCTTCTTTCTCAAAAATTACTTTAAATGGCGGATTATAGATATCTCCAATGTTCTGGTGCATCTCAAGCAGCTCCTGATATTCTGCCATAGATATCAAATCCCGATTTATCTTTCTCTTGGTACCAACTCTCTTATCAAACCACTCAATGCCATAACCGCCATGTTCCTCATCCTGAACAATTTCAAAATCTATCTTTTCCTTTTTCAATCCCTTTGTCAACAATTCAACCGCCTCTCTCTCAATAAAGAAGTCCTTTTCTTTTATCCCCTCCCTTAGGAGAAAATTAACAACCTCTTCCAGGTAGCCCTTTCTTTTTATGCTTTCTAAGAGGTCGCCATACTCCATGAATTTCTTTAAGACAGAGGTAAAGTTTTTCCCGCTGTATGTCTTAGCCCCTATCTTCAGTATTCTGCCTTCTACACCCAATTCAAGAAGATAATTATTCAGCTCCTTTTCATTTTTTATATACCTCTCCATTTTACCCTTGGCGACCCTGTAGAGCGGCGGCTGGGCAATATATAGATACCCTTTCTCTATTATCTGGGTCATCTGCCTGTAGAAGAATGTCAACAGAAGAGTTCTTATATGGGCACCATCTACATCTGCATCTGTCATTATTATTATCTTATGGTATCGGGTTTTATCTATATTAAAATCCTCTGTCCCGATTCCTGTTCCAAGTGCTGTTATGAGTGTCTTTATTTCTTCATTGCTCAACATCTTATCAAACCTTGCCTTTTCCACATTTAAAATCTTCCCCTTTAAAGGTAGTATTGCCTGATACTTTCTGTCTCTCCCCTGCTTTGCCGAGCCGCCTGCAGAATCACCCTCAACAACATATATTTCACAATGTGCAGGGTCCCTTTCAGAACAGTCTGCCAATTTTCCCGGCAGTGAACCGGAATCAAGGGCGCCTTTTCTTCGTGTCAACTCCCTTGCCTTTCTTGCCGCCTCTCTTGCCTGCGAAGCATTTATTGCCTTTTGGACAATCAGCTTTGCAATAGACGGTTTCTCCTCAAAGAACTCTATCAGCTTTTCATTTACTAAAGTCTCTACCATCCCCTTTACTTCACTATTGCCAAGCTTTGCCTTTGTCTGTCCCTCAAACTGAGGCTGCGGTATCTTGACACTCAATACGGCAGTCAGGCCCTCTCTTACATCTTCTCCTGTTATACTGACATCCCCTTTTAACATCGCCTTTGATGAGGCATAGCTATTTATGGTTCGTGTAAGTGCAGACCGAAAACCGATGAGATGTGTTCCGCCCTCTCTGGTGTTTATATTATTTGCAAAGGAAAATGCCTCCTCATTATAGCCGTCATTATACTGCAGGGACACCTCTATTGATGTGCTGTCCCTCTCTTTATAAATATATACGGGTTCTTTAAAGAGCGGTGTCTTATTTCTATTCAGGTATTCAATGAAGGAGACAATTCCACCCTCATAGTAAAATTCGTGACTCTTGTTGTTTCTCTCATCAATAATATTTATCTTCAGCCCCTTATTCAAAAATGCCATCTCCCTTAGTCTCTGGGATAAAATATCAAAACTAAAATTATTTACCTCTAATATCTCATCATCTGGCTTGAATTTAATCTTTGTGCCACTTGCCGCCGTCTTTCCAATAACCTTTAGTTCTGTAATTGGTTTACCCTTCTCATAGGTTTGTGTGTATACCTTTCCATCTCTTTTTATCTCTACCTCAAGTTTCTTTGAGAGGGCATTTACGACAGAGACACCAACACCATGCAGACCTCCTGATACCTTATAACTCTCATTATCAAACTTACCGCCGGCATGTAAAGTGGTTAGTACCACTTCTACGGCAGTTTTATTTACCTCTTTATGTATATCAACAGGAATTCCCCTGCCTTCGTCTATTACAGTAATACTATTGTCAATATGTATAATCACATCTATTTTTTTTCCATATCCTGCCATTGCCTCATCAACACTATTATCAACAACCTCATATACAAGATGATGCAGACCATATGTAGAGGTATCTCCAATATACATAGCAGGTCTCTTTCTCACAGCATCTAATCCTTCAAGGATTTTTATTTTAGTTGCATCATATACATTCTTTACCATTATTATCTCCTTAAATAAATACAGTAGTAGTTAGTAGTGTTTGTATTTTTGTTAGTAAGTCATTTTCCTTTTTATAAAACAAATTGTTAGAGTATAAATTTTTGTTAATGAAGAATAATCTTATTAAGAAAAATATTTTTAAAAAATTTTATTTTCTTTTTTAAACAAGATACTAACAAAGAACTAACCTCTTATTTACAATTCCAGCGATTTCTTAATCTGCTTAATCGCTGTTGATATTTCATTATTTTCTTTACAAATTTTTTCTATTTTTTTCTGTGCGTGGATAACTGTTGAGTGATCCTTCCCCCCAAAACTTTTTCCTATATCTTCAAGAGATAGGTTTGTTAATTCTTTACAGAGATACATTGCAACCTGTCTTGGAAGTGAAATATTTCTTTCTCTCTTTTTTGACCTTAAATCAGTTACTCTAACATTAAAATATTCAGCAACTGCCCTCTGTATATCATTTGTACTGATTGCTTTTTCCCTCGCCTTGAATATATCTCTAAAGGAATCCTCAGCCAAATGGAGAGATATCTCCTTTCCCTTGAGAGAAGATACAGCAATAATCCTTGAAAGGCACCCCTCTAACTCCCTTATATTTGATTTAACCCTGTTTGCTATAAACTCAGCAACATCCTGTGGAAGATTTACACCACCCTCTTCTGCCTTTCTTTTCAGTATTGCTATCCTTGTTTCCAGTTCAGGCGGCTGTATATCTGCTATAAGTCCCCATTCAAATCTTGATTTTAATCTCTCAACCAGTCTCGGTATTTCCCGAGGATACTTGTCACTTGATAAAACAATCTGTTTATGTAATTCAAATAGCGTATTAAATGTATGAAAAAATTCCTCTTGAGATTGCTCCTTCCCGGCAATAAAATGAACATCATCAACAAAAAGGACATCAAGCCTTCTATACTTTTCCCTAAAAGAGGTCATTTTACTATGCTGAATTGATGTTATCATGTCGTTGACAAAAACCTCAGATGTTACATAAAGCACCCTCTTCTTGCTATTGTTGAGTATAAAATTTCCGGTTGCATGCATGAGATGGGTTTTTCCAAGACCGACATCGCCATAAATAAATAATGGATTGTAAGTAATACTGTTTTCAGCAACCGCCTTTGCTGCCGCATGGGCAAACTGATTGCAATTACCGACAATAAAATTATCAAATGTATATTTTTGGTTTAACCCGGTAACATGAGTTGTGCTTACCACCCTTTCTTTCTTTTCTTTTTTAATAAAACTATCCTGTGCTGTGAATTCTCCAGTCTCACCACTTGAAATCAGATTTATACCAAAATCTCTTTTAAAAATGTCTCTGACTATTTCTTCAAGCAATTTCAGATAATCCTTATTTATTCTATCTATATAATATTTATTTGGGACAGAGACTGTGATAAATTTCTCGTCAACAGAGACAAAAGATATAGGGTCAAGCCAGATTTCATAATTGCTCTTGTTTACCCTATTTTTAAGTTCTTCTTTACACTTATTCCATAGTAATTTCATTTTAAATTTCCTAAAAAGAGAAAATAAAATTATATTATAATAATAACAAACAAAAAGCAATCAAAAATTATCAATGGTTGTTAATGTAACATCTTGATTTATATATAATTAGCAAACAGGTTGACATTGTATAAATACTTTTTTATACTTACCTAATAGTAATGAAGTTTTTTATCATAAAATCTCTGGAACACAAATTCCGCGAATTTATGAATAACACAAACAGATAAAAACTATAGACTGAAGACTTTAGACTCAAGCCTTAAGTTTATAATCTATTGTCTATTGTCTTAAGTCTATCATTTGTGTGATTTGTCAATTTGTGCCATTCGTGTTCAAATCTTTTTTCTTTAGATTATTTATGTATAGCTATCTGAAAGAATATGATGTAATTGTGGTTGGTGCAGGACATGCCGGCTGTGAGGCTGCCTTAGCGGCAAGCCGCATGGGCTGTGAGACATTAATCATTACAATGAATCTTGATAATATCGCCCTCATGTCATGTAATCCTGCAATCGGAGGGGTTGCAAAGGGGCATCTTGTCCGAGAGATTGATGCATTGGGCGGTGAGATGGCTAAATGTATTGATAAAACAGGTATCCAGTTCCGCGTCCTAAATACAAGCAAAGGACATGCAGTTCAGGCATACAGGGCACAGGCAGACAAGCAATTGTACAGATTGGAGATGAAGGCAACACTGGAAAGAGAGAAGAGGCTTGATATAAAACAGGGCATTGTAGAAGGATTACTAATTGAAGATGGAAAGGTGGTTGGTGTTAAGACAAATACAGATATTTTATATAGGTCAAAGGAAGTGATATTAACTACTGGGACATTTTTGAAAGGGCTTATTCATATCGGTTTAATAAATTTTTCCGCCGGAAGGGCAGGTGAATTTCCTGCAGAGAGATTGTCTGATAATTTAAGAGGACTTGGATTTGAGATTGGAAGATTAAAGACAGGCACACCGCCAAGGCTTGATGCAAAGACAATTGATTTTTCAGGGCTTACCAGACAAAATGGGGATGATGAACCCAGTCCCTTCTCATACTCAACAGAAAAGATTACCCAAAGACAGATTCCATGCTACCTTACATATACAAATACAGATACCCATAGAATAATCATAGAGAATCTGGATAGGTCTCCATTGTTTTGTGGGGTTATAAAAGGGATTGGGCCGAGATACTGCCCGTCAATAGAAGATAAGGTAAAAAGATTCCCCGAAAAGGACAGGCATCAGGTATTTCTTGAGCCAGAGGGGTACGAGACAACTGAATATTATGCAAATGGTGTTTCAACGAGCCTACCTGTTGATGTTCAGCTAAAATTCTTGAGGACAATCAAGGGGCTTGAAAAAGTGGAGATTATGAGGCCCGGCTATGCAATTGAATATGATTTCATCCAACCGACCCAACTAATGTCGACACTGGAGACAAAACTAGTAAAGAATCTCTATCTTGCAGGACAGATTAACGGGACATCTGGATATGAAGAGGCGGCAGCACAGGGTTTAATGGCAGGCATAAATGCAGGGCTTTCAATTCATGGTAAGGAGCCATTGATACTTGATAGGTCAGAGGCATATATAGGTGTCCTTATAGATGACCTGGTTACTAAGGGGACAGAGGAACCTTATCGTATGTTTACATCAAGGGCAGAATATCGTCTGATTTTAAGACAGGATAACGCAGATTTAAGATTAAAAGAGAGAGGGTATAGGGTTGGGCTCGTAAGCGAGGAGGAATTTGTAAGGTTTATTAATAAAAGGGAAGGGATAAAAAGAGAGATTGATAGATTGAACAAGACAATACTAAAACCAAATACACATATAAATAAAATTTTGGAGAGCATGGGAACGAATATCCTCAATGAACCTGTAACATTATTAGAACTACTGCGGAGACCTGAGATAAAATACACCGAATTGGTTCGATTGGAAACTATCCCTGAATCACAGTTTTTAAATCCAGATATAATAGAACAGGTTGAGATACAGGTAAAATATGAAGGCTATATAAACAGGGAGCTTGAAAAAATAGGCAGGTTCAAGAGATTAGAGGGGAAAAGGATGCCTCAGGGGATAGATTTTAAGAATATTCCGGGATTATCTACAGAGGTGAAGGAAAAACTGTCCAAGATTAAACCGGTTTCTATTGGCCAGGCATCAAGGATATCAGGGGTTACCCCTTCAGCCATATCAATATTGATAGTATATTTAGAACAGCTTAAGAGGAGAGCTGCATCAAAACCGATAGGCAGGGATTCTTGAGAATGGAAAATCTAAGAGATTTTCTTAAAAATGGATGTCTTGAATTAGGGTTTCAATTAACAGATAACCAGATAGAAAAATTTCTCATATATCTCTCAGAGCTTAAAAAGTGGAATAAAAAGATAAACCTTACAGCCATAAGAGATGATAAGTTAATAATTATAAGGCTTTTTTTAGAATCCCTTACCTTTATATATGGATTCAATTATAAAGAAACGAAAAATATACTTGATATAGGGACAGGTGCAGGCATACCAGGAATCCCCTTAAAGATAGTCTATCCCGATATTTCCTTTACATTGTTAGATAGTTCAAGGAAAAAGGTGGCATTTTTAAAACATATATGCAGGCAGATTAATTTAACTGGTGTTGAATGTATAGCAGAGCGGATTGAGGATATAGAAGAGAGGTATAAAGGATTTTATGATGTGGTCTTATCAAAAGGAGTTGCTGAAATGGATATTTTACTAAAGGCATCGTTTCAAGTATTGAAATCAAATGGGCTATTTATCACACAGAAAGGTGAAGACTTAGAGGAAAAACTAAAGGGTGCGGATGTGGAATTTAAAAAAGGGAACTGGACTATTAAAGAAATTATTGAAATAAATAAACCGATATTTGATAGAAAATTCAGGCTGGCAGTAATACAAAAATGTTTCACGTGAAACATTTATATGCTGAATGAGAAACTATGCCTGACCCCCTTTTCTTGCCCCTCGCCTTTATTCTCTTTGCAAAGATTGTCAAGGGTTATGGAATCAAGGACCTCGGAGATATGTTTTGCAAGTCTCTGCCATAGTATGCTTGTAATGCAGTTTTCAAGCTTATCGCATTGAATCTTATTTTTATTGCCGTTCAAATCAGCACACTCATATATAGAAAGATCTTCATGGACAGCCCTCAGTATATCGCCTATTGTAATCTCAGATGATTTTTTTGCAAGTACATATCCACCCCCCGGTCCACGGATACTGTTTACCAGCCTTGCCCTCCTCAATTTTACAAAGAGCTGTTCTAAGTAATGTAGTGATATCCCCTGCCTTATTGATATGTTGGATAAGGGGACAGGATAATTGTGGGATTGTCCTGTCAGATCAAGCATTGCCCTTACGGCATATTCTCCCTTTGTTGATATTTTCATACAAAAATAAAGTTATAAAGCTCATAAAGTAGAAAATTTATAAATCTCAATGACTTTATAACTTTATAAACTTGATAACTTTTAACTTTATTCTATTATATCCCCCTCAATGGGGTTCACATTTATATCTCTTTCTTTTAAATAATCTATTGCTTTATCAATATCGGAATCTTCACCAATTATTTCTAAATCCATCCATCCTGCCTTTTCTGTCATATCAGCCCTTCTTATATTTGTAATTATATTGTATTTCTTGCCAATCTCATGGATAACCGGTTTTCTTGTTTCCATATCCGGAAAGGTTAAATGAATCTTTACCATACTTATCTTCTTACCCTTTTCCTTTTTTAGAATCTCCTCTCCACCCTCTTCCACGATAACCCCTTGATTTTTTAAATAATCTATTGCCTTTTTAATCTCTGTCTTTTCACCTTCCAGTTTTAATATTATCCACCCTTCCGTATGACTTACCTTTGCCTTGAAGATATTTGGAATTATGTCAAAATCTTTGCCCAATCTATAGATTATCGGTTCTTTTATGAGCCTTTCTGGAAATGTCAGTGATACATATTTTTTTGTCATATTGTTATCCCTTTTTAACAATTATCTGCCAGTCTGTATCATTGATTTTACTGATATCAAGGACCTTATTCCCCTCATTTTCCATACTTCTTGGCACATTCTTTGTTGCAGGTTCATGGTCAACTATAACTTTTAGGACCTGCCCTGATTCCATGTTCTCAAGTGCCAGCTTTGAGCGGACAAATGTATATGGACATACCTCCCCTTTTATATCAAGCACCTTATCAATTTTACCTATATTTTTACTCTGTTCAGTCATAACTTTCCTCTACCAGCATGTTACGAGGTCAGATTCAAAAACTTTTTTTATGATATCATCGTAATCTATAGTTTCCCATGCTGATTTGATACCCCTTGTCTCAACATCATTTTTACAGGCATAGGTCTTTACACCTGCACAGCTTATATTCAAATAAACCCCATCGTGCATGAGAATTAATTCTGTATCTGTATCAATTCCATGGGATGTAACAGCCTCTATTGCATATTTATTGTTTGGGTCTCTTAATATATGAACTATCTTCATCTCTTGGGAATACCGTATTTATTGAAATTGCCAGTGGTTACATAGCATTCACAACTGTCCGGAAATACTGTAACTATAACTCCTTTACCTATCTTTTCTGCCAGCATAAGTGCTCCCTTCATCGCCGCACCTGATGAATGGCCTACTCCAAGTCCCTCCTCCTCTTGTAACAGCCGGACCATTTCATAGGCATCCTCTGTCTTTACGCTTATCTTGCCGTCTAAAAAACTCTCGTCATATATTCCAGGTTTAATTGATGTCTCCATGTGTTTAAGGCCTTCTATGCCATGTAAGGCCTCTGCAGGCTCTACTGCAAATACCTTTATATCTGGATTGAACCTCTTAAGCCCCCTCCCTGTCCCCATAACGGTTCCGCCTGTCCCAATCCCTACAATAAAGTGGGTTATCCTACCCTCTGTCTGTTTAAATACTTCTGCTGATGTCGTATCAAAATGTGCCATCCAGTTTGATGGATTGTTATACTGGTCAGGCATGAAATATTTATCAGGATTTTCTTTTAATATCTTCTTTGCCATCCTTATTGCTCCATCCGAGCCTTCAATTGGGTCTGAGAGGACTAATTCCGCCTTGTAAACCTCACCCATAAGTCTCTTTCTTTCTCTGCATACATTTGCTGGTATTGCCAGTTTAACCTTATATCCTTTTACCAGCCCTATCAAGGCATAGGCAATACCTGTATTACCCGATGTAGAATCAAGTATGATCTTGTCTTTTGTCAATCTCCCTGATTTTTCACCATCCTCAATCATCCTTAGTGCGGGTCTCGCCTTTATTGAGCCGCCTGCATTGTACCACTCAAGCTTTGCATATATCTCAACATCCTTAAATCTCTTTGCAAGATTTTTTATCCTTACAATAGGGGTATTGCCTATCTTTCTTAAAATGGACTCGTCTATTTTCTGGGTTTCAGGTTTTTCTGCTATAGCTGTATTTGCCATAATAAACCTCATTAATATGTAATTACAGTGTTACTCTCCTTTATAAATTTAAATACTTCTGCCCTCTCTTTTACCTCTACATTGTAATTGACATCTTTTACATCCCTTTCTTCCATTGATTCCTTCTCTGCTATGAGCTTACACTTTAATGTATTGAGCATCTCAATATGTCTCCCGAAAGCAGGGGATTTAATATTCTCAGGAAATGCAGGCAAGAGATTATATACAGCATCGCTGGTAAAAATTACACTCACTGCATTGTTTGCAAGGGTAAGCCCGAGGCTCATCCTCAATGCCTCCGAGTTTCTCAGTGTATTAAATGGCGATTTCTGTAAAACTACTGTTACCTTTTTCATGTTTTTTTTGCCACTGACTTTCACTGACTAAATAAAAAAAGTTCAAACAGTTTAAAAAGTCTGTGTTTGTCCGTGGCTAATTTTTTATGTGAAGGATAAAAATCTATCAGATTCGTTTACAATATAGGCATGGTCATACTGGCTTCCAAAGTTTATACCCTCTCTCTTTTCAACAGACCTCTCTGAGGCATTATGGGCGCATAGCGTAACGGATACACCCTTATCCAGCAGAGATGTAAAGTCTTTATTATTTATATTGTAAACACCATCACACATAAGAAATATCTGGACATCCTTACCTGATGAAATCGCTGCCTCGGCTAATTTTATAACAGTAAATGTATTCTCACTCTCAGGACTTGTAGTAAGTAATATTCCTAATCTTTGTTTTTTTTCTTGATGCATACAAGGAAATTATAAAATTATGGAACACAAATTTCACGAATATACGAATGGCACGAATAAAAACTAAAATCAAAAATAAAAATATTTTCTGTAATTAGTAGTTATTCGTGTAATTTGTCCCATTCGTGTTATTCGTGTTCAAGTTTTTGTTCTTTTATTAGAAATTAGAAATTCATATTAGTGTCTCACTACACCACAAAACTCTTCATAATCAATGAGTTCCTTTATGGTTGGATTGTCGCCACATACAGGACAATGGACATCCCTTCTCAATCTGACCTGCCGGAACTCCGCATCAAGAGCATTATAGAGGAG
>Ga0209343_10003992_pt1 | contig 18308 bp, 14 predicted proteins | sample RifCSPlowO2_02_FD_184026 | JGI IMG/M metagenome (GOLD analysis project Ga0209343, IMG submission 184026) | Groundwater microbial communities from Rifle, Colorado - Rifle CSP2_plank lowO2_0.2 (SPAdes) (version 2) | ecosystem: Environmental > Aquatic > Deep subsurface > Groundwater | place... | reverse complement strand
TTGGGTGGTGGACCTCACTGACAAAGAAGTGTACAAGTACAACACCAATGGCACCTACGCCTCCTTCTCCTTTGACACCGCCACAAGCGGGAACGGCAACCCCCGCGGCATCACCTGGGACGGCACATACTTTTGGGTGGTGGACCTCACTGACAAAGAAGTGTACAAGTACAACAGCAATGGCACCTACGCCTCCTTCTCCTTTGACACCGCCGCAAGCGGGAACGGAGGCCCCCTCGGCATCACCTGGGACGGCACATACTTTTGGGTGATGGACGAGGATGACGACGAAGTGTATCAGTATGGCGGAGGAACATCGGGCACTCCCGTTTCGGGTGAGGATGGTGGCCAATCCATGTTTGGCAGTCCGACTCCACTCGTTGCAAACGGCGGCTCTGGAGGCACAGGCGGAAAGAGCACTCTCGGCACCGGCGGCGCGGGCGGCAGTGCTTCAGGCGGGGACACCAATACTGCGGGGAACTCTGGTGCCGGAGGAACATTGGGCACTCCCACTTCGGGCGGCGCAGGCGGCAATTCTCCAAGCGGAGGCACGGGCGGCGCAGGCGGCACCGGTGACAGTGACGGCTCGGCAGGAGGAGCGCCGGGAGCAGGCGGTGGCGGCGCATCATACAACACGCAGACAACCGCGGGCGGTGGCGGCGGCGGCGGCGCATACAGTGAGAAAACATATTCCGCAGGAGAGCTTACACCCGGCTCTATTATTGACGTAACGGTTGGTGCGGGTGGCGCCGGTGGAGACGATGGAGGAAGCGGCCACTCCGGCGGCGCGGGCGCGGGCGGGCGCATTGAAATAACCTACGCGCAAAATCCCACCACCGACGCAGACGGCTGGGACGGGTGGATTAGTTTACGAGGCACGAGTCCCGATTATGGCGTGGTCGGGGCGGAGACAGGCGCTTTTTCCGGCTTTGCATGGGGAAGCGATGTCGTCGGGTGGGTTGACTTTGCAGGTGCATACACCACCTACACACCGTGTAGTCCTACGTATTTCTGTAGCGCAGACGACCAATGGTATCGCAACCAATTTTGCAGTGAAACGTTCGTGCAAACATGTTCGTACCTCTGCTCGTCTGGTGTATGTGTGCCGCTGCCGCCCCCAACACCGACAGAAAACGAGGACGGCAACGGGAATCTGAAGGTGATTCCCCAGTTGGTGCGCGTCGGAGGAACAACCAATGTGATATGGAACGTAGAATTCGCCTCGTTGTGTATCGTAAGCGCACCGGATGTCGGAGATGAGTGGACCGGAAATACCGGCAACTATGAGTCAAAACCGATACCATTCCCAACCGTCTATAGCTTGGACTGCACGGGCGATGGCGGAGAACTGCACCAGAGTGTGACTGTTAACATCGTGCCCGTATGGCAGGAAATATAGGGTATACTATTTATTATAATTATAAACACAATAAACATACACCTATGCAAAGCAATTTTTCTCTTAGACAACTCTTTCTGTTTCTCTTTGCGCTTCTGGTCGTTCTCTTTGCCGCATCTCTCATCTCCGCCTGGACCGGCCCCACCCAGTCGCCCCCGGACGGCAACGTCCCAGCGCCCATTAATGTCGGCTCCGTAGACCAAGTGAAAAACGCAGGCCTCTCACTGGATGCGCTTGCGGTGTTCGGGAGTCAATATATTTCAGGGAAACTAGGCATAGGTGTTGAAAACTCGACTGTTTCGCTTGATGTTGCGGGCTCTATCCGCATGCGCGGCGGAGGGTCTCCTCTTGGGGGTAAAGTGCTCGTAAGCACGGATTCGAGTGGTACTCTCGAGTGGGCGACTATTTCGTATCAGGTGGAGCAAACCTCGGGTCCGCATGATACTTACAATCTCAAAGCGACACAGACTCCGGGAACACCTTTGTATCTACTCGTCCAAGATATGGTCGATAATGGAAATGTCACCGTCAGTGGGGTAGGTACTCCCTACAACGATGCGGCAACACGGGCACGCATGTGTTATGCATTGACCGGCGGCAACAGTGATGCGACGGTGCTTACTTATACGACCGATTCCTATGCTAGCCCCGGCGATAATCACGTATACAAGTGGATCGGGACTCGATGGGTTCGCTACGGGGCGAACGGTAATAACTCACTTATACGTGTAATAACGTGCAAGATTCCTGGAGGCCTGCGCATCACCACTGACAGCGGCACGATATTCACATTCTGACCTCCCTTCTGGAGAAGATGAGATACATCGGTGGCACCTCAAGGGGCGACTTTTGGGGTGTTTTTGTGCCATTCTGGCGGCTGCGTTAACAGCTAGTCCAGATACATTAAACCACGGAAAGGCCCGGCCTTGCCGCATGTACACCAAAGTTCAACACAAAAACCGGTTTTCGTGTTGGAATTAGCATCGCTTTTTACCATTAATCCCAAATATCGGGAGATACGATCTCCCGATTTCTCCTCTAGCGCACCACGTCCATTACAACAATTCCATGGAATTGTTGTAATGGACGGAACGAGATTACTTCCTCGCGACGATTATGTCGTCCTGCACCCCATTGAAAGTGCTCCACGCTTCTAATGGGGCAGGCCGAAGAGCTCGGAGAACGGAACCCCAGTAGCACCCAGCACCTTTCGCGAAAGGTGCTGGGGCTACGGGGCAGGCTTTGGCGTTAACGACGCGAGTCCGGTCACGGTATTCAGTCGTTGTCTGCGAGCGCTTTTTTAGCTACCGAGAGTAACGTCGCCATGTCGTCGAGATTCTTCGCGAGAAACTCCGCAACTTTTGCATCATCAAGTGTGCCGTATGCGTGTACAAGACGATTCCTAAAACCGTACATACTCGTTAGGCGGCTGGCGAGATCGTCGGGGATAACCTTTTCTCGCGCGAGTAGTGCTCCGATATCACGCTCACTCGTGGCATGAAGCCCTCTACTCGCAAGAATTATTTGGCCGATATCAAACAAGGCTTCAATACCAGTGACAAAACGATAACACACCGCGTGGTACACGTCGGGATTCTTGCGGAAATATTCGACAGTACCGATCTCACGGGTTTGCGTAAGAAGGGACAGCGCCTCTGCGCACTGCACCAACTTCTGCCGTAACAAATCTTTAGAAAATTCAGTCATATGCGCGCGTGTTCTTGTATTTGTATTGTAGAGCAAGTTCTTGCCCAAGACGTACCACCTGTCGCGAATATTCATATTCATGCATGGCGCGCATTTCGAATAGAAGCGCGTCGTCCGGTAATCGCGCATACAGCAGCTTCCCCTGTGAAGCCACCGTCTGATTCAGAAGCGGGCTCGCCTCGTTGAGAATGGACACATCCATCTCGCGCTCTTTCTCAAAACCGTGTAACGCGGCGACAATGCCAGCTGTCGCCTCCACGGAGTCCGCGGGCGTGTGGTCGAAAAGAACAGCAATGTCAACATCGCTGTCCTTCCGAGCACTACCTGTTGCCACAGATCCATGCACATACAATAGCACCACGCCCAAGTTTTTAAGCGCTTCCTGTTGCGTTTCTGGAAGCACAGTTAGGACAGCATTATTCATGCGCTGATTGTACGACAACCGCAGAATGTGCACAAGAAATGTCCATCCGCATCAAGGCGTTGCCTTGATGATTTTGACGCATTACAACAATTCCATGGAATTGTTGTAATGGACGGAACGAGATTACTTCCTCGCGGCGATGATTTCATCCTGCACGCCGCGCGGCACCACTGCGTAGTGACTAAATTCTACATTTGGTACTCCTCTTCCTTCTGTCGCGGAGCGGAGTTGCGTGGTGAAGCCAAAGAGTTCGGAGAGCGGGACTTTCGAAGTGATAACTCTCGCTTGCCCGCGCTCGCCCATCGCCTCAATGGTGCCGCGCTTGCTGTTAATCATGCCAGTCACATCACCCATGAATTTCTCCGGAACGACGACTTCCAATTTCATGATGGGTTCCAGAATAACGGGCTTCGCTTTTGCGACCGCATCTTGCATCGCGTTAATGGCCGCAAGCTTGAACGCTATTTCGGAAGAGTCCACATCGTGATACGAGCCGTCGTAGAGATCTACTGATACGTCCACGATGGGGAAGCCCGCGAGAACTCCCCTGTCCATCGCTTCTCTGATACCTTTCTTGATAGGCGTGATGAACTCCTGCGGAATGACACCGCCTTTAATATTATTGATGAACTCAAAGTGCTCCTCGCGCTCCACATTGTTCTTTATCCTTTTTCCCTCAATGACCGGTTCAAGCGGCTTCACGCGGAGCTTCACGTGCCCATACTGGCCGCGGCCGCCGGTCTGCTTGATGTGCTTGTACTCAACATCGCTTGTGCCCTGCACCGTCTCGCGGTAGGCGACTTGCGGTTTCCCCGTAGACGCTTCCACGTTAAACTCGCGCTTCATGCGATCCACGATAATTTCCAGGTGGAGCTCACCCATGCCGGCAACGATGGTTTCCATGGTCTCCGGGTCAGAGGTAACGCGAAAAGTCGGGTCTTCATCGGAGAGGCGCGACAGGGCGACGCCCATTCTCTCCTGGTCGGCTTTTGTTTTCGGCTCAATGCGCATGGAGACGACCGGCTCTGGGAATACTATTGCTTCAAGTGCGATTGGGTGCGCGGCGTCGCAAAGCGTATGCCCTATCTTCACTTCCTTTAAGCCCACCGCGGCGGCAATCTCACCCGCATATACTATCTTCACATCCTCGCGTTTGTCGGCCTGCAATCGCACAATGCGGCCAAGACGTTCTTTCTTGTTGTTCGCGGAATCATAAATGGTGTCGCCTGTTTTAATGGAGCCGGAGTAGACGCGGAAGAAGGAAAGCGCGCCAACAAATGGGTCAACTTGCAATTTGAAAACGAGCGCGGCGAACGGTGCCTCGTCGGATGCCTCTCGCGTTTCTTCCGCACCGGTATCGGTGTTCACGCCATGCGCCTGCGGCACTTCCAATGGGGACGGTAGATAATCAGCGACCGCGTCCAAGACGAGCTGTACGCCCCTGTTCTTGAGGGAAGAGCCGAGGAGAACAGGAAATACTTTGTTCTCAACGACTCCCTTACGGAGCGTTTTTTTCAGCACGTCAAGTGGAATCTCTTTGCCGTCCAGGAAATCACCCATAACCGTGTCGTCATTTTCTACGATTTTCTCAATGAGCTCCGCGCGATATTTTTGCGCCTCTGCTTTCAGATTTTCCGGCACATCATATAGAGCGACGTCTTTCCCCATCTCACCCTCAAACTTGTATGCTTTCAAGGTTAGAAGGTCCACAACGCCCTCAAACTGCGCCTCCGCACCAATCGGAATCTGCATGCGCACAGCTTTGGTGGAAAGGCGATCAAGAATGCTTGCGTACGATTTCTCAAAACTTGCGCCTGTGCGGTCTAATTTGTTGATGTAGCAGATGCGTGACACGTTGGCCTCTTCGGCGTAGCGCCAGTTGGTCTCCGACTGCGGCTCCACACCCGCGACGCCGTCAAAAACGACGACTGCGCCGTCCAAGACGCGCATACTTCTTTTTACTTCGCTTGTGAAGTCGATGTGGCCCGGCGTATCAATGATGTTGAAACGGTGCTTGTGCTCCTGAATTTTTTTTCCGCGTTCATCCGCGTTTTGTTCCGCGTCTATCTGCGCCAACAGGTAAGTTGGGACCCAGAAACACGTGATGGCGGCGGCCGTAATGGTGATGCCGCGCTCGCGCTCCTGCTCCATCCAGTCGGTTATCGTGTCACCTTCGTGCACTTCGCCTATTTTGTGCGACATCCCCGTATAAAAAAGGATGCGTTCGGATGTAGTCGTTTTACCCGCGTCAATGTGCGCGATTATTCCGAAATTGCGAACTTTTTCTAATGGGTAATCCCTTGACATAGCTTCTAGCTGCTAGCTTCTAGGAAATCCCATGGGATAGCTGTTAGCTTCTAGGTGCTAGCTGCTAGAGAATCCTAAATAGCGACCCAGCTCCAGTTTTGAGCTGTGGAAATTTCCACAAACCAAAACTGGGGCTGGATGATGAAAACAAAACGCCCGATGGCGTCCTCATAATGTAGCTCAAACTGTGGAAAAAAGCAAAAGCTTTGTTGGCTTCGGCCATGCGGTACGTTTTTTCTTGGTGACGGCGCTGCCTTCGCCTTTGTGAGCTTCTAATGGAGTTCGTCCCAAAAAGCAAAGGGCAGCTTTCCCCATTTCTCGTACTTCAACTAAGCGTGGAGGTAGGCACCGATAGAACACTTGCAATACCTTGTCGTAGCTACGTGCCGGGCGCCGTAACGCTACATCTCCCGTACTTGTACTCTATGCTGCCGCTTAGAGCGGCATTTGTGCATACCCTAGACTTAGACACGGAAGCGCATCCTATCCCAAACGCAACATTTGTCTTGTTATAAAAGATCGTTGAACTGCCGTGCTGAACTGTTATACCGTCGAGTATACATGGCGCCGTGTCAGAACATCTTGCTCTGTTATACGAACTTGAGCCGGAAAGGACACCGCTTGTGCATGTTCGACTCAAAACATAAGACGAGCACGACTTTCCGGCCGGTGCTTGTGTCGTAGAATAAAACGGTGTCGAGGAACTATGTGCGACAACTGCGTTGTCGAGTGCGCAATTTTGCGCGGCTACGGGAGCACACGATGTATATATGTATGAACTATTTCCTGAAAAAACACCGTCGGAACATAAGCGAGACTGTGAGTATGATGTGCACAGCTCGTTTCGGGGAATATTTTTTGCGAAGTAGAGCAGACGCGATTGTCCGTGCGAGACTGATTCACCGTCAATAACACATGATATGCCGACTGAACAGCTTGATTTGTTGTATGAATCGCTTCCACTTAACACTCCGTTCACGCATGTGCGCAATTGCGAGACTGTGAGGCACGATGCAGTGGAAGCAACGGAACTTGCAGAGTAAAATGTGCGTGATGCATTATGTGAAACTTCTACGTTGTCTAGTGTGCACACGCTTGGTGAATCAGTTGAGCATGAGGGGTACACATACTGTGACGACCCCAGAAGTACGCCGTTATCGCATGTACGTGTCTGCGAGTGGGAGCTACACGATGTATTAAATGGAGCAGATGATTGCGAGTAGAAAACACGAGACGTCCCGTGGGGTACGGTTAATCCTGCAATAGAGCACGCAGACGCAGAGCGTATCGTACACGTTCCGTACTGGTATCGAGAGTCTCCGGTAAGCACACCGTTTATACACAACCTAGATTGAACCTCGCACGTTAGGTTAAATGGCACAGACGACTGAACGTATAGCGATGCTGAACCACCTGAAGGAATAGAGAGCCCTGCAATTTGGCATGCTGGTGCAGTGGGACCAACAAACGGAGAAATTCCTTGCGTATTCGCACAAGAAAGTGATCGTATCTGTCCACGAGTTAGTGGTCCTACAACGCCATATCCACTTTCCGGAGTTCCAGAAGATACGATGGCGTAACGAGCCTGAAATCGCTGGACTGCCGCTTGTGTAAGAGATCCAAAAAAACCACTTACTATCTTCTCCGGATATATCGACGCATCTTGTGCAAGAAAACGCTGTAGGTCCGATACGTCATTTCCATGTGCACCATATGAGAGGTGCCTCAAAATAGTGACACACGATGATCCTGTTTGTGAAGCGGACGGCGTCGGCAATGGAGTGGGTGTTGAAGAAGAAAGACCGAGCTTTGCCTCGAGTGTTTGTATTTGGAGAAGAAGCGCCGCAATCTGCGCCTGTAATGCTTGAACCTGGGTCTGAATGTCAGCACCCTGAGCCGGAGAGACTATTGGCGTAACCAGTAGAAGGAGGCCCAGAAACCAGAATGCTATTTTCTTGGTCATGATATATGGCGATTTAGCCGACTAGTATCCTCAAGTATACATGCGCAGCGCCCACGATAAGTGCGGTTATGGTGGATAAGAAACTTAAAAAAACTGAACCATTACACAATGCTTGAATGGGATTCCCACCCCGTTCTTTTATTGCGGCTAGCGAGGAGCGAAGTGGGAGAGTACTCTCTCACACTTAGTCCGACCTGCCCGCCAATGACAGAGCGATCGAGGTCGATATTAGAATCTTGGTGAAATATGCACAGTATCATTTGTATTGCACGCACACAGCCAAAACAAAAAACTGGTGGGAAATTGCTTTGACCCTAGGGCTATATTGAGTTATCCTGTAGAGAGAAAGAGGGGTGGAAAGAGAGATGGGGAGTGCTTTATGCACGTAATCTTTGCCAAACCAAGAGGTTTTTGTGCTGGAGTTGAACGAGCTATCGCCATTGTGGAAGGTGCTCTTTCGCGCTTTGGCTTACCCCTTTATGTGAAGCATGCGGTTGTGCACAACAGACATGAGGTTGAACGTCTAGAAAAACTCGGTGTTATTTTCGTCGAAGACGTGTCGGAAATCCCCGAAGGATCGCGAGTAATCTTGAGTGCGCATGGTTCTCCACCGGAGTGCTTCACGGAGGCAAGGGCGAGGAATCTGGGAGTCATTGATGCGGTGTGTCCACTGGTAGTGAAGGTACACAGTGAAGTGAAGCACTACGCGAGCGAAGGCAGGACGATTATTCTGGTGGGGCATAGGAATCATGTAGAAGTGATTGGAACAAAGGGAGAAGCGCCGAATCATACGGTGGTTGTAGAATCAGTTGAGGACGCAGAGTGCATCGTTGTTTCGGACCCTGAAAAAGTTGCCTACACGACGCAGACGACGCTTAGCGTTGACGATGTGAAAACAATCGTCGAAGTTCTTAAGCGGCGATTTCCCGACATTGTCGGTCCGCACAAGACGGACATCTGTTACGCCACGCAAAATCGCCAAGATGCGGTAAAAGTGCTCGCAAAGCGTACGAACCTTATTCTCATTGTTGGCTCTGAAGAGAGCTCGAATGCGAACCGTCTAGTCGAAGTGGCCCGTACTGCGGGCGTGCCTGCGTATCTCATAGAGGACGCGGGCGCGCTCTCGACAAAATTGTTTATCGGCATTCGAGCGGTGGGCGTAAGCTCCGGCGCGTCAACTCCGGAAGCATTGCTTGACAAAATACGAACGCGTCTTGAAAAATTCGGGGCCGTGAGTTTTGAAGAGATGCGGACTGAAGACGAGCGCGTACGCTTCTCACTTCCTAAAATGCTCACCGAAAAAGGAGGGGTGCGCCGATGAAAGCAACGCATCAAACGCAGGAGGTTTTTGTGGGCGGCGTGGGCATCGGCGGGGAACATCCTGTCCGCATCCAGTCAATGACAAATACCGAAACGAGCAATGCGGCGGAGACAATAAAACAAGTCCGCGCGCTTGCCAGGGCAGGTTCGGAGCTCATTCGCCTTACGGTGAACACTCCCGAAGCGGCAAAGGCCGTTCCCCACATCAAAGAGCACCTGTTGAAGGAGGGAATCACCAATCCACTCATCGGCGACTTCCATTTCAACGGTCACCTACTTCTTGTAGATTATCCCGATTGCGCCGCCGCGCTTGATAAGTACCGCATCAATCCCGGCACGATACACGGCGGAAAACTCCGCGATCGGCGTTTTCAAAAGATGATCGAGGCGGCAATACGGCACAAGAAGCCGGTGCGCATCGGCGTCAACTGGGGTTCGCTCGACCGAGGTCTCCTCGCCGAACTCATGGATGAGAATGCGAAGAGTAAAGAACCGAAAAGCGACAAGGTTGTGCTCTGCGATGCAATGGTTAAGAGCGTGCTCGAGTCGTCTCTACTTGCGGAGCACTACGGCCTTCCGGCGGATCGCATTATCGTGAGTGCGAAAACCTCCGCGATAGACGATCTCATTTTCGTCAATCGTGAGATTGCGCGGTGCTCGACCTACCCGATACATCTTGGGCTGACGGAGGCTGGTTTGGGAATAAAAGGCGTTGTGGTCTCAACCGTAGCACTCACTCTGTTACTCCAAGAGGGTATAGGGAACACTATTCGCGTTTCCTTGACGCCAGGCCCCGGAGGGTTACGGACCGATGAAGTGCGCGTGTGCCAAGAAGTGCTTCAAGCGCTTGGCTTGCGAAAATTCGCACCCGCCATTTCCGCCTGTCCGGGTTGCGGACGAACAACGAGTACTTTTTTCGTCGAGTTGGCCGCCAAAGTAGACGGGCATATCAGAAAACGGATGCCGACGTGGAAGACGCAATATCCCGGCGTAGAGAATCTACGCATCGCGGTCATGGGTTGCGTGGTGAACGGCCCGGGAGAATCGAAACACGCCGATATCGGCATCTCTCTTCCCGGTACCAACGAAGCACCGCGTGCGCCAGTCTACGTTGACGGCGCGCACTTTGCCACCCTAAGTGGTCCGACAATCGCAGAGGACTTCTGCGCTATTATTGAAAAATATATTGCAGCAAACCCAGCACCTTTAATGACAGATGACCTAAATCAAAGAATGCGGGGTATGAAAGGTGCTGGGTAAAATTCTAAAAACCGCACACCCGAAAAGGAGTGCGGTTTTCTTTAATGATAAAGAAAAGTGCCATAAGTGCTTGGACATTACCAACCCCCCTTGACAAGCTGATTCGCCCATGATAGGATTGATGTATCGATAAGTGCTGATCCAGAGAATCAGGGATCGAGCTTTTTCTCCAGCCTCTATTGATACCGGCCCGACTAAAGGATTACCTTTGCTGACTCCTCGGCTCGGAAGTGCAAAAGCAAGCTTTTCCACTTCCTCGCCCTACGTCGTCAGAACACATCGAGCAGGCATTAGTCAACAATTCTTATTGCTCTATGCAAACAGGAACTATCGCCCGTCTCACTGACAAGGGTTTCGGGTTCATCTCTCGCGAGGGTGAGGAAAAGGATCTCTTTTTCCACTCCAACGAGTTGGTCGGCGTTTCGTTCGACGAACTTCGTGAGGGAGACAAGGTAACCTTTGAAGTAGCAGACAGCCCGAAAGGGCCGAACGCGGTCAAGGTTAGCCGCGCCGCATAACGCAGCGCACAAGGCCCCCACTCCAACAATTTTGTTGAGCGGGGGCTTTTGTGTTTCAACCATAGATAGTGGCAAGGGAACACTCTATGGGTGGTGAGAGTACTGTGCCTGTCCCTGCTTCTTCTAGACCCTTCCATACCTGCACTTCTAGGATATAATGAATCCGCGTCACAGACGGTGACGCTTTACGATAAGCCCAAAGGAGGGTGAAATGCGTGTTCTTTACAGACTCACTATTGTCATCGCGACCCTTCTATGGGCTCCGATTACGAGCGCGGGAGAACTGGAATTCAATACCTTGCCATTCCAAACACTGGCGGGAGGGTGCAGAGGCTCCAGCCCAGATACCGAGGGGAGCGCTCAGTGCCGTTGGCGGAAAAACGGCCCGGGTAACTACAGCGTTAAGTGCACTGTGAACATCAATGACCAAACGATCGTCATGCAGGCACAGATTCGTCCGATCAGGAGGATCAACGAGAGCATTCCTCCCGTATCTATGGGTCGAGAGTTCCAGATTGACGAGATCATCTGCAAACCCGGCTTCCTGCTCTTTCTTATCACAAACAACCTACGGTGTGCCGACCCTACTGCAAGCAAATTCACTTGCGGTTGGTGCGAAAAAGACTCCTGCTACGAAGGCACCGCGCGCTTCAAGTGAGAACCACCACAACTGAAAACGCCGCTCTTCGGGGCGGCGTTTGTTTTAGATAGATAACACAAACATAAGTGTAGGGGTCAACTGGGCAAAGTTTGAATAGTGCGATAGAGTGGCCAATATGAAAGAGGGGACGGAGAAAAAGGAAATGTCACGACGAGATTTTTTGCGCGGCATCGCCGCCGCCGGAGCCGCCTTAACAATGCCCAACCTATTGAGTGCTGTTTTTACAGAACGTGCGTGGGCGGTAGAGGTGAAAGAGGGTATGACATGGGAGGAGGGTCTCGCCGCTCTCAAACACGATGTATTTAACACGCCAAACGAAACCATCGCTTTTTTCACCGGAGGTGAGCGCACGATGTGGCGAAAACCGCGCGACCTCGGAAAAACGCGCGGTACGACAGCCGATGTAGACTTTTACGAACAGTTTATAAAAAAAGTTTTGGCAGAGGAGAATGTTAGTGAGGTAAAACGTGCGCATACCCACACATACGCAACTCTCGTGCACGCTGGATATATCACTGAAGAATCACGTGAGGCACTGGCACGCAAAGAAATCCTACCCACTCTCGCTCCACCGAGCACCCAAGACATACTGTTACTAATCTGGACCCATAAACGCTGGTTTGAGCGAGAGAATACTTCTTTTGAGGACCTAGTCCTGGACCCAGCCGGGGTGTGGCGCATGTCACTTACGAACGGCCCTCTTTCTTCGGAGATATTTGACCTCCAGCTGCTATGGCGGGAAGAGATACCGCGCGCCTTAGAGCGCTCAAATCTGCCGCTTGAAGACCGCGAGAGAATTTTGGCATGTATCAAAACTTTTGACAGAAATTGTGTAAGGGAGTACAACATTGCGGAAATCTCCAAGCTTTTCGAGCGTAACAGAAGATACCGTATGGCATCAGATGTACTTTTCGCCATTATGTTCCGGTACGGTATGCTCGTAGACCGCTTGCAAAAAGAATCTCCAGAGATGTCCGACGCGGAACGTCAAAACAAGATTGCGGAAGTTATACAAATAGCGGAAAAGTTTAACGTTACGCTTTCCTTTCAGCCGTATGGCAAAAAAACAAACCGTTGAATCCGGTGTCGCGCGCGTCTACGGCGGCCAACCATCGCTCCCGCGCGGGCGCATTGTGTCCGTTGAGTGCGACATCACGAAGGGCCTCCATGCCTTCTCCATCGTCGGATTGCCAGACAAGGCGGTTGAGGAATCGAAAGATCGCGTCGCCGCCGCGATAAAAAATACCCCGTCCTTCCAAGCCGATGACTTTGAGTCGCCAAAGAGAAGCAACAAGAAAATCGTTGTGTCGCTTGCGCCCGCGGAACTTAAAAAAGAAGGGGCGCTGTTTGACCTCCCCATCGCGCTCGCATTCTTGCTGGCCTCCGAACAGCTGGTGTTTGACCCGGCCGGAAAATTATTCGCGGGGGAGTTGTCGCTGAATGGAAACGTATGCCCCGTACGCGGCGCACTTTCTCTTGCCATCGCCGCTCGTGAAGCAAAATTCAAAGAATTATATGTTCCGGCAGAAAATGCGGACGAGGCCGCGCTTGTATCCGGTATTGCTATTTTTCCGGTCCGCACGCTCTCCGAGCTGGTGCGGCATTTTGCAAAAAAAGAAAAGTTTTCTCTGGCGCGCCACCTGGCGCAGAAGCGCAAACATGCTGAAAAAGAAGGTGGTGTACCTACTCTTGATGACATCCGCGGGCAAGAGAGCGCAAAGCGCGCTCTCCAAATCGCGGCGGCAGGACGGCACAACATTGCGCTCTACGGCCCGCCCGGCACCGGCAAAACAATGCTCGCGCGCGCGGCGGCGGCACTTCTGCCGCCACTCTCTGAAGAAGAAGTGCTTGAGGTTACCGCGATACATTCACTCGCAGGAGCGCTTCGCGCCCCTGCGGTATTCTTTGCACCATTTCGCTCGCCGCACCACACCTCCTCCTATGCCTCACTTATTGGTGGCGGCACCATACCGCACCCGGGAGAAGTAACGCTCGCTCACCGCGGTATTTTATTTGTAGATGAATTTCCTGAATTTCATCGCGATGTGGTGCAAGCGCTTCGCGAGCCGCTTGAAGACGGAAAGGTGTCGGTCTCGCGCGCGAAGGGCTCCGCCGTGTACCCGGCGCAGTTTATGCTCATCGCGGCCTTGAACCCGTGTCCGTGCGGACACGCGGGAACGCCGCGATGCGAGTGCATGCCGCACGTGGTAGAAAAATACCGACGGAAAATTTCCGGCCCTGTGGCAGACCGTATTGATATGTGGGTAACGGTGCCGGACATTCCGCCAGAGATGCTCTCTCAAAAAAGCAAGGGAGGTGGTGGTGAAGCGGACGCGGCGCGCGGACGCATAGCGGCCGCGCGCACTTTGCAAAACGAGCGCTTCAAAAAAGCGCCGCGTGTGTCCGTAAACGCCGAGATGAAACCGCGCGACATTGAGACATACGCGAAACTCACACAAAAAGCAGAGGACATTCTCGTCAGCTCGGCGCACTCCATGAAACTCTCCGCCCGCGGCTTTCACCGCACTATCAAAGTGGCGCGCACCGTTGCCGACCTTGTGGGAAGCGACACCATCGAGCCATCACACATGTTGGAAGCCCTCCAGTATAGAACCCGCGAACTGTAACTTACAAAACAAAAAGAGGTCCCCCGCGAGAGACCTCTCAAAAGATCCATCAAACCCCCTTAATGTCCTGCGCTCTTTGGTGCGGGCTCTATGTGAATTTTTCCGATGCTGCGGGATGTAACGTCCCGCAAAATCGGAAAGGTGCCGGGTTCACATTACCGAAGTAGAAGAAAACGGTAGCGTATCACACGCGTTTTCTAATCCCGTATGTATGTGTTGCATTACTTCAAGTGTCTGTTGAGAGCAGGAAGAAATATCTGCCACTGGTATATCGGTTTTTTTAGTGGCGAGATACGCTTCAACGACTGCCTGTTGTATTAACCCAAGATTGTGCATAACAATCGGGTATAAGTCCAGTTCCCTTCTAGCGGGAATTCCCGGCGCAACAGGATAAAAGAGGATTCGTTCATGTGACACCGCAGACACTGGGAGTAGCACGTTCATATAGAGCCACTTTCGGTTCACCGCCTGGTCCACAAAAATTCCTACACACACGGTGCATCCCCTGTTTGCGACAGGAAGTTGCTCCTCAAACTCGCCGCTTACTGGCACGAAAGCAACAAAAACACATGTTTGGTAGTCCTTTCCGTGTGTCGCGATATACTCTTCGGCACCCTCGAAAAACAATTTGAACCACTCCCCGCACTTTGCGAGCGGTACCGTCGTGTGTCGTCCGTCGTCTGAAAACATTGGCACGCTGACAACAGAGCTCTCTGCATACCCCATACGTGCAAAAACCTTTTTAATATGTGAGACGGCCAGACCGGCAGACGGATATGCCGTATCAGAAACAATAACCAGCACGGTGGGCATCTCTTTTTTGCTCGCCGCCTCTTCTGTTTGCGCTCCTGCGTCGCGCCCCGCGAGCGGGTATTCAGATACCATCATCACCGCTGGCTCCTTTCTTGGACTCTGTTCTATGACGCACTATGCGCTTCCACGCCAAAATACGCAACATATTGTACGGGTCCACCACATTTGGCACTCCTCAGCGGATAATGTCCTCACATGGTACTGGAGAGGCGCGAGCATTCCAAGCGATTCATGCGGACGTTCTGTGTTGTACCAGAGAAGCCAATCGATCATCGCCTCGTTGAATCGGAAAATGTCATCGCGCAGAAGCGGAAGATTGTGCTGTATGAAATCCTCGGAGAGGGTTCTGTTGAATCTCTCGACGGTGCCGTTCATCTTCGGACATCGCGGGTAGCTGTGGTAATGGCGGATGCCGAGTTTTTCACATGCGTCGTGGAATAGGTGGGCAAACTCAGAACCGTTGTCAGTCTGTATCTCTGTAATTGGAAACGGAGCAACATGGATGAGTTTTGTGAGGAAGTCTGTCGCGGTCTCTGACGAATGTCGCATGTACGCGCCTCCGAAGGCGAACTTGCGCTCAAGGTCAATGGCGGTGTAGATGTATCGCTTCGTGCTTCCAATGAAGCGAACGACGGTATCAATCTCCAGTCCTCGCTTTTGCTTTGGACGGCGTATCTTTGGCTTTGAAACGCGCGTTTTCTCGTGTACGCGCCCGGTGCGGGCATTCACGCGTACGGTTGCGTACTTAGGCAGCAATCCTCGTTTCTTGATGTCAGAGAGACAGCGTCCGGTATATGACACGGATACTGTGAACCCGGCCTTGTTGAGAATGTGGGTCAACTTCTTCTTGCCGAGGCGGTGATGTTCTTTTCGTAGAGTGAGGATGCGCACCTCCAGTTCTGCCGGTATGCGACGCGTGTTTCTCTTCTTCGGCGCCGTACTTCTCTTGTCCAATCCATTCAGCTTGCCGGCTTCCTTCCGCAGGGCTCCTTGCCAACGGTACAGTGTTCGCCGGGAGACCCGAAATGCCTCTCGTGTCGCATCGTCCCCGTGCTTCTCCCAAAATATCAGTGTCCGCAACCTCTTCTCCGCCTCTTCTTTGTTATTCATACGAGCTAATCGTAGCTGTCTTTCGTACAGCCACAACCAGCCCTTTGTGCCTCTAAATATGTTGAATTGGCGCATGATTCCTCTGTTACGAGGAGTGCCAAATGTATCTGAACCTATTCAAAGTGTGCATGACTTTCATATACGGTATACTAATATTCTGCAGAAGTATGGTATAAAAAATAGCATTATGGACAAGCGAGGATACAGGAATATTGAGCGTATATTCAAAGGTGTTGCGAGCCATCGTCGTGCGCAAATCATGGATACGCTTGCCAAAGAGCCCGAGCTTTCTGTAACTGACATTGCCGAACGGCTTTCAATTGATTTTCGAACGGCGTCAGAGCACACACGCAAGCTCGTACTTTCCGGGTTGATAATGAAACGACACGACGCAACTGCGGTTCGACACGGACTTACCGAGCGAGGAAAAACTATACTCAAGTTCTGCAGAACATTGGTAATAAGCGAGGGGGCAAGATAGGTGGGCGAGGAGTGGAACGGGCTCGCAAAAATTGTTACTATTTGATTGTTTTGGAGGAGTCGGATAGTGGTTTATTCCAGCGGTTTCGAAAACCGCCATGCCGAAAGGCATCGTGAGTTCGAATCTCACCTCCTCCGCAGATTGGCAACTTTGAACCCGAGTAAAATAAGGTTCGGTTTTGCCAACAATTAGTGGTATTATTTGCTATGATCATAATTCTCAATTTTGGAAGTCAGTTTGCTCATCTCATAGCAAGACGTGTACGAGATCTCGGCGTAAAAGCCGAGATTTTGCTTTTTGATACCCCCGCTTCTGAAATACAGAAACTTAATCCTGCCGGGATCATCCTTTCTGGAGGCCCCGCATCGGTATTAAAGAAAGGCAGTCCTCGGCCAGACAAAGTAATATTCAAACTTGGCATTCCAGTTCTGGGTATCTGTTACGGTCATCAAGTGATAGCGCAGATGCTTGGTGGCAAGGTTGTAAAAGGTACACATCGAGAGTTCGGCAAAGAAATTTTAAGCATTCAAGATAGAAAAGATATTTTCCAAGGCCTAACTGCAAAGGAAGCCGTGTGGTTCTCTCACGGCGATCAGGTATCAATACTCCCGAAAGGATTTAAGAAAACGGCATCTACGACGGGTTGCAAATACGCAGCCCTTGCTGATCCCAAGAATAACTTCTACGGTATCCAGTTCCATCCAGAAGTCACCCATACCCAGCACGGAGAGAAGTTGCTCAAAAACTTTCTATTCTTTATATGTAACGCAAAGAAAAACTGGAAGATCAGCACAGTGACAGAAAATATCATCGCGAAAGTTACGAGCGAGGTTGGCAGCAAGCATGTCGTTGTAGGTATCTCGGGCGGTGTAGATTCACTTGTGGCTGCAACACTCATATACAGAGCAGTCGGTAACCGACTTCACGCAGTATTTGTCGATACAGGTCTTCTTAGAAAAGGTGAGGTGGAACAAGTGGCCTCGTATCTCCGCAAAAATGGTTTCAAACAGCTTCACGTTATTGATGCGAGCAAGCTTTTCCTAAAACGCCTGAAGGGTATTACCGATCCAGAACAGAAGCGTAAAATCATTGGCCACAGTTTTATTGAAGTTTTCGAAAAAGCGATTAAGAACGAACTTAAAAAGCATCCAATCGTATATCTAGCCCAAGGAACAATCTATCCAGACCGAATTGAATCTGCGTCAACATCAAAAATGGCAGCAAAAATAAAAAGCCATCACAATCTGGCACTTCCGCAAAAGATGGGCTTTAAAATTCTTGAGCCGCTAAAAGACTTATACAAAGACGAGGTAAGGGGAGTGGGGCTAACACTCGGGTTACCAAGGGAGCTCCTCTGGAGGCATCCTTTCCCGGGTCCAGGACTTGCGGTGCGTATTGTCGGAGAAATTACCGAAGAGCAGCTTCAAATACTCAGTGAAGCTGATGCAGTATTTATCGAGGAACTTAGAAAGGCTGGTGAATACGAGAAAATTTGGCAAGCCTTTGCTGCGCTGCTTCCGGTTAAAGTGGTCGGTGTCATGGGTGACATACGAACTTACGAATATGTTATCGCGCTTCGTGCTGTTGATTCTGTAGATGGCATGAGTGCGGACTGGCACAAAATTCCGAATGAGCTCCTAGAGAAAATCTCAAGCGCTATTATTGGGAAAGTACGAGGAGTAAATCGAGTGCTTTACGATATCACCCAGAAACCACCC
>Ga0209343_10003989_pt1 | contig 18316 bp, 6 predicted proteins | sample RifCSPlowO2_02_FD_184026 | JGI IMG/M metagenome (GOLD analysis project Ga0209343, IMG submission 184026) | Groundwater microbial communities from Rifle, Colorado - Rifle CSP2_plank lowO2_0.2 (SPAdes) (version 2) | ecosystem: Environmental > Aquatic > Deep subsurface > Groundwater | place: Rifle... | reverse complement strand
TCTCCGGCCTCGGCGGCAAGATGGGGCTGGACGCCACCAACAAATGGCCGGGCGAAACGCAGCGCGAATGGGGCACGCCCATTGCGATGAGCGCAGAGGTGAAAGCGAAGGTGGATGCGATGTGGAGTGGGTTGGGGTTGTAGCAATCGAAATCCTATCCCGCATTGACGATCTTTCCCGGCTTTATTGCTTTACGCGTGAAGCGCGTAAGACCCGAATTGTCGAGACCGATTCCCGCGAACATTCCGCACGCATGAAGCGCTGCACATGATGGCGCACGTCTCTTGCATAGGGCTTGCCATTGGCGTCCGGGTGGCCGGAGCGGGGAAAATATGCCCGTCGGCAAGCACGTCGACGTGGGGAGCCGGCACTTCGCGACAGGGGTGAAGCAGACAAACAGAGGACTTTGGCTTTGACCAGCAGGCAAAGCGCCTTGCAAAATCGGTAGATCATAGTTTCACCTGCCAGATAATATGAATGCGGTTATTGAAGTCGTTTCGACAAAAATCCCGCCAAAGGCGGGATAATCGAAACAAAAGTTTCCAGTCATACAGCAACCACGATCGCCACAGGAGTCAACAAACACCCCGTGGCGGCATTGGCTTTCCTACATCCTGCGTCTGCGCATCGACACGAAGCCAAACAGAAGCAGCAAACCTGCAAGCGCAACCATCATCGACTCGGACAACGTTGGGATATCTACAGGAACCGGGATCGGATCAAGCGGGATATTGTTGTTTATAACATCTACCGTCGGCAATGGCCCGGACAGGTAATACGTCGTCGGATCGGCACCTGTCGGCGGCCCCACGATTGCCGTGATCGGGCCACCGCCAGCAGGCCAGGTTCCCACTTGCGGTGGGATTGCGGTACTGGGGGACGTGTAACCGGCGCTGCTTACCGTCAGGCTGTAATTAAAGACGGCGCCCGTACCGTTAAGGAAGAACGCGTATTGACCCAACGCATTCGTGACCAGAGTCGCATTTCCCCCCACCACAAAGGCATTGGCATTGCCACCGTTATACAGCAGCGTGACCGTAGCCCCCGAGATCGGCAGCCGTGTTCTGCTGTTATACACCACCCCGCTGGGGTCGATGGGTACCGACATGGTCGCTGTGGCAATATTGCCAAGGCTGTCGCTGATCGCATAGGGCAACGACGCAGTGCCGTAAAAACCCGCAGCAGGTGCAAAGTTCACCGCACCGGTAACCACGTTCGTTACCTGCCAAGTACCCTGCGAGGTCGTGATCGTGAGCTGAATACCCGGTGTGGTGGGATCGAGATCCAGCGTACTTGGGTCAAGTACGGCTCCGGAGGACGCCGAGTCGTTGCCTACCGGCGTAAGATTTCTTGTGCCGGCCGGCGCCACATCGTCTATTGCAGCAGGTGCCACTGGATTGACTGTTATTGTAATGCTGGCGATGTTACTCGTACCGGGACCGGTATCCTGAACCGTGTAATTTGCCGTAGCGTCGCCAGTGAAACCGGCTGCGGGGGTGAACGTGACCGTGCCGTCGGCATTGGCCACCCAAACGCCCTGCGCGGGGTTCGTCCCGCTCAAGATGATGGAAGTCAAAGTGAGCGTGTTTCCCAACCCCGGAACGTCATTGGCAAGCACCGACAGGGTCACGGGCGTGGTCGGCTTCGTGGCTCCGCTATCATTCTGGGCGGAAGGCGTTGCACCTCCTCCCACTACGACCGTAATGGTGGCGACGTTGCTCGTACCGGAACCGGAATCCTGAACCGTGTAATTCGCCGTGGCGGTACCGGTGAAGCCGCCTGCGGGGGTGAACGTTACCGTGCCATCGGCATTGGCCACCCAACCGCCCTGCGCGGGGATCGCCCCGCTCAAGATGATGGAAGTCGCCGTGAGCGTATTGCCCAACCCCGGAACGTCATTGGCAAGCACCGGCAGGGTCACGGGCGTGGCTGGCAAGGTCGAACCAAAATCGTTCTGCGCGCTCGGCCCGGAGCTGCTCGCCGGGTTCCGCACAGTCACTGTGATATTCGCGACGTTACTGGTTTGCCCCAGAGAATCCTGGATGGTGTAGGGCGCGGTGACCACACCATGGAAACCCGACAGCGGGACAAACAGTACGGTACCGTCGCCATTTGCGGTGAAGGTTCCCAAGCCCACGATCGTGCGACTGTTCTGCATTCCGACGGTGCTCGGATCCATGTCTATGGAATTGAGCGCTAGTGTTGCCCCCGTTCCGGCACTGTCATTGGCATACGCTGTCACTATCACGGAAGTGTTGTAGTTTGTCGTTGCCGTGTCGTTAGCTGCCGCTGGCGGCGGAGCTAAACTCCACTGCGCATATAGCGTTGTGTCTGCTGCGATGACGAAGGTCGCCGCTGCCGCGTAAGACGTGCCGCTACCATCGGCGGCGGTGTTCCAACCGGCAAAGGTATTGCCGGTCTTGGTCAATGTTCCCACACCCAGCACGGTGACCGTCGCACCAGAAACGTACGGGCTGCTGCCGTCGGTCGGCGCGGTGCCGCCGGTATTGGTGTTGCCGTTGTAGGTGACGGTGTAGGTCGCGCCGCTGTAACCAACATCCTGTGAGCTTATGGCACCTGCCACCACGTTCAATGTCTTCGGAGTTTGTCCGACTGTCAGGCTGACAATGCCTCCGGGAGATGCATTGGTCACAATCCAGTCCCCCGCCGGAACAATGGTCGAGAAGAAACCGGCATCATCGGTATAGGCGATATAACAACCGGCATCGGAAGGTGTCGTTGTACAGATTCCCGGATCCGACGCGGCATTTTCCATCGTCACCTTGAATCCGGAGTATCCTCCGTCACTCTCATCCCACGCACCCGGAATATCTCCCGTGTCGAGGAACACGTAGCCATTGATCACTCCGCTTCCCGCCGGAGGAACCGTCACATCCTCAGCGGTGGTTAACAAGGGGTCGAATGGGGTGATTGCGACGCCGGGCGCTGCGGTCGCAGACACCGCGTTCTGGAATACACCCGGCCCCTGATTGGCATCAACGATAACATTGATGGCTAGAACCAGTGATTGTCCGGCCGCGATGTCTGCCGAGAAATTGCTCCATGTCGGGTACTGGTCGCCCGCGACCGGATTAACGGTCGCTGTCGCAACCACACCGTTGATGGTCAAGCTGGAGGTTGAGTCATAGGCGAATCCGCCCGGCAACGTATCGGTAAGCGAGAGCGATGCGCCTGCTACCGCGCTTCCCAACGTGTTCTGCACCGTGATGACATAATTGGCGGTGTTACCGGCAACAACCAGCGGCGTCGTCGTAACCTTAGTAATGATCAAGCCCCCCACTGTAGTGCTGGCCGATGGATCAGCCGGAGGCGTGCAACCGGTGCAGGTAATGTGTGCGCTGTTGATGATACTGCCGGTTCCGCCGGGGATAATGGTCACCGTCACTGAACCGCTCACATCGGAAGCGACGTTACCTATCGTCCAGGTGACCGTCCCCGCCGCGTCAATCCCGCCATCCGACGCCGACACAAAGATCGCGCCTGCGGGAAGCGTATCGGTCAATATGACGGAAGGGGCTATTCCCGTTCCGGTGTTTTTGTAACTGAGCACATAGCTCACTGCTGGTAGCACACCTGTTCCAGATGGTGCCGTCACGACACCGTCGAGGGTGAGGCTGTTGCTCGTCTTGGACAGCACCAGAAGATTCGTCCCGTTGATGCGCACCGTTTTTCCGACATCGATATTCAGTGTGCTGTCGACGGAAACCGTAGTGTCCGCCGTCACTGCGGCGGTCAAGATAGCTCCCGGATAAGGCACGGTCGATGGGCCTGTCTTGCTCAGCGTCAGGCTTGGCGTCGCTGTGCCGGTGGCGCTCGCACTGGCCGTAATTAGCGGTGCGTTGGCGGCACTTGCCGTCGCCACGTTACTGGTATTGATTGCCGTTGTCCCCGCAGGCGGCGTCAGCACGGTAGCCTGGAATCCCAGTGTCGCAGAAGCACCGGCTGCCAGATCGCCGACCGAATACACCACAGCATTGTTGACCGCATCAAAGCTGCCGCTGCCTGCCGTGGCGGTAATCGAACCTTGGTAGGCCATACCCGACGGAATGGGATCGCTGACTGCCACACTGTTCGCGGTGGCGCTGCCGGTATTGGTGACGGTAATCGAATAGCTCACCGTGTCATCCGGTTGCAGCGCGTTATTCGGGGTCGCGGATTTAACGAGAGTCAGGTTCGGGTTGCCGCTGATGCTCAGCGTCACGGTGTCGCTGGTACAACTCGCTGGCGGCGAGCCGCCGGTGCAATAATCACTGTCAGCAACCGTTGCAAGATTGTCCAGCATCGTCACGCCTGCGGGGACGCCGGTTGCCGCGACACTCATCGTGAATGTGAGCGTTGCGCTGGCGCCGGCAGCCAGTGTGCCAACGTTCCAGGTCAGAACACCTCCTACTTGATTACAGCTGCCGGTTGCAGTCGTGCAGGAACCATAGGAGAAATAAGCCTGCTCAGGAAAATCGTCGCTGACGACCACACTCGACGCGCTCCCGGTGCCCACATTAACCACGCTAATCGTGTAGGTCACCGATTCTCCGGCAAGGAGCATGGTTTTATTTGCGGATTTTGTGACTGAAAGCGATGGCGTACCGGCAACTCCGCCGCCGATGACGGAGGTCGTTGCGGTGGCGGTGACTACGGATGTCTGTGTGCTCGATAGCGACCCGGTGTTGTTGATCGCAGCCGTTCCGGTGAGATCGTCCGGGACATTAACGGTCACGCTGGCCGAACCCGAAGCCCCGGCGGCAATCGTTGCGAAATTCCAGGTCACAGTGCCATTTGCGCCGACTGACGGAGTTGTCGTGCTGTCCGCCGCAGGCCCCGAACTGGCCGATACAAAAGTCGTCCCCGCCGGCAAAGCATCGGAAAGCACCGCAGAGGTCGCGGCGGTCGATCCGCTGGTGTTGGTATAGTTGAGCGTGTAAGTCAGCGTGCGTCCGCTCCCGGTCACATTGACGGTTGAGTCGCTGGCGGTTTTTTGCAGAACGAGGTTGGCCGGTGGGGTAACGCAGTAATTAGCATAGGAAATCGCCGCAGTCGTTCCACTCGATATTCCATTGGTTACCGTCCCGTTGTACTGGAACTCCACCGGGAAGGTAGTTGTATTGTGATTGGACTGTACCTCGTACACCCACAAAAGCCGATGGTCTTTCTGCAACGTGCCGGACAAGCTCACTGAAAAGGTCAATAAACCTTTGGTGCTGCCTCCAAAGGACATCGCTGCATTGGTCGTCGGATCGGCCAAACCCAATTGCGTTGTCGTTCCGGTGACAGAGTCGTAATCGTAGACAATTGCCCGAAAATTCAATGCAGGTCCAGGGCTACGATCGATATAGATGTTGTTGGTCAGTGTGCCGCTGAATGTGACGTCGGCGCCCGAAGAGGGGTCTTGGTAAAAGCGCACCGCTTCCACGTAGACGCCGCCATCTTTCCCCGGCGCGGTAACGGTCGTTTTCGATCCGGTGTCCAATGCGGTCGGCACCGGCGATTTTGTCGCCAACTGTTTCGTCCCGTCAAAACCCACGTTGCCGGTCGTGTCGCGGAAATAATAACTGCTGCAGGTCGAGCCGGTTTGCGTCACGCCCACATCTGAACTGGATGTCACCGGTGTGCCACCGGTCCAACTCACGGTCGCGGTGTTGGTCGCGGGGTTGTCGGTGCCGGTAAAAGACGCGGCAGTCTTCGCCACCACCTGGACGCTGCCCGAAGCGCCGCTGGCCAACGTTCCGAGATTCCATGTAACAGTGCCATTGGCGCCAACCGATGGCGCACTGTCGGCATTCGGTGTCGAGGAAACGTAGTTGAATCCGGATGGCAGCGGATCGGATATGACAACATTGGACGCGGACCCTGTGCCGTAATTGTTGTAGGCAATTGTCCAGGTAAGGTTGGTGTTTTCTGCGATCTGCGCTGCACTCGCCGTCTTGGTCAGCGAAAACGCTGGCGCGGGGACATTGACTGCAATGGTGCTGGTGGCGGTCTTGGTCACGTGCGTAACCCCGTCCGGCGCCAGCACGTCGAGGGTCGCGGAATTGACCAGCGAGGTGGTGTTATAACCGGCATCCACCGTCACGGTCAGCGCGACGGTGCCCGTTGCGCCCGCCGCGAGCGAACCGAGACTGATCGAGACGCTGGTGCCGGAGCAACTGACCGGAGTTCCGCCATTGACCGTGTAGCTCGTGCAACTGACATTGGCGGGCAGCGTGTCGGTGAGCGTTGCGCCAGTGACCTGCACAGATGAGTCGTTCGAATAGGCGAGCGCATAAGTCACCGTCCCGCCCGGGTTAACCAGATAGGCACCCGGCGTCTTGCTCAGCGAAATGCGCGCCGCATCGACGCCGACCGCCACCGGCGCGCTGGTGATGCTGCCAAAACTCGTGTTCGCCGTTGCCGTGTTGTTGTAAGTGCCGGCGGTGCCGCTCGCCGTTGCGTCGAAAATCAGCACGACACTCGTGCCGTTTGCGATACTGATGCCGGCGCCACCGTTCAATATCCAGCTCACGGTGCCGCTGTCCCCACCGGCCGGCGAGGCTGTCGGTATTACTGGGACACCGGCGTTGGTGACACTGGTGGTCGATGCATAAGTGAAACCGCTCGGCAAAGAATCGTCGATTTGCGTCAGCGTGATCGCCGAGCCGCTGGCATTGGCAATCGTCACGGTGTAGGCGACCGGCTGGCCGGTCGCCACGCTGGACGGGTTCACCGCCTTGGTGATCGTTGGCGCCTTGCCGCAGGCGTTTACCGCCAGCCCAACCATCGCGGTCTGGACGCCGGTCACCGCCGGGTTGCCGAACCAGTCCTCGGTCGCTGCCGGCGTCATCGGAGAGGCGTGGGGCTGCGCGGCAAAGGCAGCTTGCTGGTCGGGGCTGCCGGGGATTGCGCCTTGACCAACCCAACCGATGTCCACACCCTGACCCCAAGTCTTCGTCGCCCCGTCGAAACTCCATGCGTTGGTGTAAATTTCCCCCTGCACGGCAAGTTCGGCATCGCTCGATGTCGCCGTACTGCCGGTCAGGTAAGAAAAGGTGCGATTATCGACCGGCGAATCGGCGACGCCATCATCGTGCAGCGTGCGGTCGTCGACCGCCTGCACGCCGATGAGGTACTTGCCCTTGAGAAGGGTGGTCGAATCCCAGTTCGCGACCCAGGTATTAAGTGATCCTGTCTTCAATGTACCGGTGACGGCGAAGGACCATGCGCTGTCCAAATCCCCTGCGGTTGTCCCATCACCGTCCTTGTCTAGCCAATAGTAGAACTCCACCTCTTTTATCGACGGCTTGACAGTGCCGCTTGCGTCAACATACATCGTGTCCTGCACCTTGGTTTGCAGGCTGTAGTTGCCCGGGCAACTGGATGGCGCGGTCGCGGTCACGCTCGAGATGATCGGTTGCGCATAAGGCTTTGTCTGATCGAAAGAGATATAGTCGCCGAAAGGCGCCGGCTTATTGGCATCGGCCAACCAACTGCGGTTAAGTGCACAGTCTTTCTGGAACGGGTTATTGAGGCTGTTGGCGGTGCAGAACAACATCGAGATCGGCGTTGAACGGGTGATCTTGGGTCCGGTCAGTGCCGGGTCCGGCCCGCTCGACGAGGCATCGAGCATGCGGATCGGAATCTGGTAATCGACGAAATATTCGGTGCAGGCGTTGTTGCTGGCGACGCGGGCGCGTGTCGTCCCGTAGTCGTAGGTCGTGCCGTTGAGGACGCTGCCGGCCGGCCAGGTGGTATCCGGGCTCAGCGTATTGTGAAAATTCAGAATCTTGCTACCCAACGTAAAGGCCGTCGGATTATGCGCGATCAGGTGAATGTTGGGATCGCTTGTGTAGTCAATAGATTGGGTGGGAATATTACCCCAGACCCCTGCCAGCAGGTCAACCGGGTTCGCGGGAGCACCCGAAGAGCCGTTCAGGTGAGCCGCAAGGCTGCGGTAACCGCTGCCATCGACGTCAAACAGCACAGTCCAAAGGGCGGAGCTCCAAGGATCGGTGGCGCCATAATTCCCAGCCGATGGGCCGGTGGCATAATTGTTGGCGATCTGTTCGACCCGCCAGCGGAACATCAGAACATCCTTGGTCTGGTCTGTCGGATGCTTGTAAAGGTAGTAGTAGATGCTCGGGGCATTCTTGTCGATGCACGATGAGGAGATGTTGACGTAGTTCTGCGGTGCCGTGCCCCCGTTAGACGGGTCCCGGGTGCGCGGATCGTTGATCGGGGCCTGAAAGCGCGAGTAGGGCTTCCAATCGCCACAGGCTGTGCCGCACTCGGTTGGGTCAGGCGGTTCGGTGGGCCACGCTACGGGCGCGAAATGAACCGGACCCGCAGCTTCGTCAACTATTCCCACTCCCCAGTCGGGAGGGAACGTATCCCCGACCGCTTGAGGGATAGCAAATATCATGGCGGCAACCATTGCCAAAATACGTGAAAGAACGATTCTTGTTAACATGAGAACCCCTCTAAAAATTCTAGTTGTCGCTGATTTTCGCAGCAAACCAACAGTCGATGCTGACAGTTCCTGACGTCGGGTAATGGTTAGCTTTAACCCAGATAGATCATTAGTGAAATTCGCCTGTCATCCAATTGCCGCATTGTCTTTGTGGGAGCGGCTTTAGCCGCGATTGGTACGCCATGCCACACGAGCTATCGCGGCTAAAGCCGCTCCCACAAAAGTGGCTCACCCTAAGCCGGACAAGCCGGAACCAAAAATGGGAGGCTGTATTCCTGAAATTGGGCAAAGCGTAGCGTGCCCAAAGAATGAAAATACCGTTGTTAATGTTGTGCACGCTACGCTTTGCCCAACCTGCGCAATACCCAACAAACAGGGTACCTACCCCTCCTCAGGCACTGGATTTTCGTCCCTCAACGGTAAGCGAACAGTGATTTTCAACCCCTGTCCGAAAACGCTTTGCGCGGAAACCTTGCCGCCGTGGAGTTCGATAATTTGCCTGACAATAAAAAGCCCCAGCCCGGATCCGCTGACGGCGCTGCCTTCCGCCCGAAAATATTTGGTAAAAATGCTTGCCATATCTTCGGGTCTGACGCCACCCCCCGAATCGACGACGTTAATTTCCGCATATCCGCCATCCGTTTGTCCTTCGATGCGTATCTGTCCGCCATAGGGAGAATATTTCATGGCGTTGTCGATCAGGTTGGTGAAGGCGATTCCCAGCAATTCACGGTCACCCGTGATGTCCGGGGGAAGCCCGCCCACTTCGACCACCATATCGGGCCATTCGACACGAGCGGCGGCCCGGGTTAGTAGTCCGGCGATATCCACCCTTTCCATTCTGTGAATAACATTGGGATGTTTGAGGCGGTCTTCTGTCAGGAAATTGCCGATCAGCCCCTGCAACTGTTCGCTGGCGCGGCGGATTTTACGGTGACGGGAAAGTACATCTTCCGGCGCATCCTTCACCAGGCGCTGGAGACTTTGCAAGCTCGCGTCGATGGTGGCGAGAGGCGTGCGAAATTCATGCGAAACCATGGAGACAAAAAGCTGCTGCTCGCGCGCGTGCTCCATCTCGGTGGCAGCACTTGAAATGATCGCTTCCGTTGTCTGTTCGAGGCGTTTCTGATAGCGGTTGATGACCAGTAGGGTGAGCGCCAAAACCAGCAGCGTCACTCCCGCACTAATCGCGAGATTGACCCACAGTATCCGGGTGATCTCCACGATGTTCTCGCTCCCGCGTTCCTCGACGACCAGATACCAGCCCAGCTCCGGAATAAAGCGCGAGTTGATCATGCCTGCAGCGTCATTTTCCCGGTATTCCAGTTTGGTCGGAATGGTGTTCCGGTTCAGGATGGCATCGGCAATCTTGCGGATACCCGGATGGGTGCGAATGGAGTCCTGGGTTTGGCCCATAGACTTGCCGGCCAGCATGATCATGCCTTGCTGATCGACAAAATACACTTCGCGCCGGAACCGCTCCCGGTAACTGTCGATAATGTCCTTCACTATATCCAGCGAGAGGCCGACCCCGGTCGTGCCGATGAAATTGCCGCTGTAATCCATCACCCGATAATTGATAAAAATCGTCATGGTGTCCAGCGTCGCCAGATCCGGATCGACATTGGTTTCGTAAGGCTCTTTCATCTGGCGGACGCGGAAGTACCATTTATCCCGAAACTCGTCTTCCCGGACGGACGGCAACATGCCGTAGGCGGTGTAATGCTTGCGGGTGCGCTCGGACACCAGAAAACTGGTGATGGCCCCGTTCTCTTCCATCACCTCTTTCAGATAACGGTCGATTTGGGTGGTGTCCCGCTCGCCATTGAGAATCCAGTCGCGCAGGAAAGTGTTATTCGCCATCTGGGCGGAAATGAAAACAGGCCGGAGAATATCTTTCTGGATTTCGGAGTAAACATTATCCCCGGTGAGGGGCAGCGCTTGCTCCCTGATGTCGCGGTGTATCGCATCGCGCGATACAACATAGCCCGCGATCGAGACGGTGAGAAACCCTGCCACAAGAATCAGGCCGATCCGCCCGATAATTTTGGTTTTTTCAGATAGCATTGCCATATTTTTCCCGTTTCAGGTTGCAGACAATTTCACAATTACCGCATATTATCGAAATGCTTTCTTATCCGCGAATTATGGAAGAAAATAGGCCGACGTTCCGTTATGACAATTTAAAAGGCGGCAGGGTTTTTGCTCCTTCCCCCGTGCAGGGGGAGGTTGGGATGGGGGTAGAATCTCGATTGTACTCACGCTTGGTTTCTACCCCACCCTAGCCCTCCCCCTGCAAGGGGGGTGAAGTTGCCAAACTTAGGCTCTTCAATGACCGCCGGAACGGTCAAACCAACCGAGTCCCCGGCAGGCTGGGGTTTACCTCACTGAATTAACGGGCGAGAGGATGAGGATGCGTATTATTGTTGTAGAAGATAACACCGACCTGCGGGAAGAGCTGGTGTTCAATCTCGTGGAAGACGGATTCAACGTGGTTGGTGTTGGTGACGGCGCAGCCCTGACAGCAGAATTGAACGGGCATCCGCCGGACATCATCATTCTTGACGTCGGATTACCCGGCGAGGACGGATTCAGCATCGCCCGCCGTATCAGGGACAATCCTTCTTTGCGGTCGACGGGAATTATCATGCTGACAGCGCGGGGAGAATTGAGCCACCGCATTCATGGATTAACCATAGGCGCCGACAACTATCTCATCAAACCCGTCGATTTCGCGGAACTTCGGGCCTGTATCGAGAGCCTGTCCAGGCGTTTGAGAGTTTCCAAACCTGAGCCCCGCGCTGAAATCTGGAACTATTACCCCTCACAGTGGCAACTCATCTCCCCATGCGGCACAACAATAAAACTCACCTGCAACGAAAACAAGTTGATCGAAATTCTTGTCCGCAATCCCGGCACGGTCGTCAATCGACGGGACATCATTGTTCAAGGGTTAGGAGAAAGCCCCGCAGAATATGATGAGCGGCGGCTTGAAACGACAATCAGCCGTTTGCGGCGAAAGCTCGACATATCCTGCCCCCGATACCAGCCCATCCAGGTCGCCCACGGAGCCGGCTATTCATTTACCGAACCGGTCATTAAAGTATCTGTGTCAGATCAGGCATCCAGGTAAAGGAGCCCAGCTGCGCTGGGCGATGAGTTCTGGCTTACTCCGACACGGACTCGCCATCGAGCGCATCACCATGCGCCGTGACCCGATCTATCACTCCACTTACACCGGCAAGCCGCCCGACGAACCGGCAATGCTGGGCGTGGCGCTCAACGAAGTGTTCGTGCCGCTGCTGCAAAAGCAGTTCCCGGAGATCATGGATTTCTACCTGCCGCCGGAAGGGTGCAGCTATCGCATGGCGGTGGTGAGCATCAAAAAACAATATCCGGGGCATGCCAAGCGCGTGATGTTCGGCATCTGGAGTTTCCTGCGCCAGTTCATGTACACCAAGTTCATCATCGTGGTGGACGACGACATCGACGTGCGCGACTGGAAGGAAGTCATCTGGGCGATAACTACGCGCGTCGATCCGGCGCGCGACACCCTGCTGGTGGAAAATACCCCGATCGACTACCTCGACTTCGCCAGCCCGGTCTCCGGCCTCGGCGGCAAGATGGGGCTGGACGCCACCAACAAATGGCCGGGCGAAACGCAGCGCGAATGGGGCACGCCCATTGCGATGAGCGCAGAGGTGAAAGCGAAGGTGGATGCGATGTGGAGCGGGTTGGGGTTGTAGTTGCGGATATCCTGTTCCGCGCCAGCGATATTTCCCGGTTTTTGCACCAGGCGGGAAACGCATGAAGCCGCGCTTTGCCAAAGGTCCGGCTGACGGCGATCACAGGTGCTCGAGGAAGGAAACCAAGCCCATCGGCAAGCTCGCCACCGAAAGGCGTCGCCCTTCGGCCGCAAAGCATCATGATGATCGTGCCCGCCCGTTCCGGCTAACACATCTTGTGGCAGGCGGGTATTGTAGCTACAATGACAATCCTTTTTTCCGCCCGATTGGGCGGGGGTTGTCGGCCGTATTGCTAGTGTCGGGGCGAGGCTCGTGAAGCGGGTTCCTGTTTCCATTGACCGAGAATTGAAAATTGCTTTTTGCGCTCATTCTGCCCTCGGCTTGCGGGAGATGGATCGAGCCGGGGGCGCGGGAGATGGTCGCGGCGGAAACGGGCGTAGCAAATTTTGTTTTCCAAAGGACTGGCGATGTGCGGAGGTGGAAAATTCGCCGCCGCGCGTCGCCAATTGCTGTTTGCGCTAATGTTTTATTCAAGGAATGCCGTGAGTTTCTCTGTTTCTCATCAACAACAAGGTTTATATGACCCGCGTCACGAGCACGACGCTTGCGGTGTGGGTTTTGTCGCGCACATCAAGGGCAAGAAGAGCCACAGTATCGTCGAGCAAGGCCTCCTGATCCTGAAAAACCTGGATCACCGCGGCGCCGTGGGCGCCGATGCCTTGCAGGGAGACGGCGCGGGGTTGCTGATCCAGATTCCGGATCAATTATTCCGCGAGGAAATGGTCAGGCAGGGCGTAACCCTGCCGCGCGCCGGCGAGTACGGGGTCGGCATGGTGTTCCTGCCGCGCGAAAGCGCATCGCGTTCCGCCTGCCAGGAAGAGATCGAGCGCTCCGTGCGCGGCGAAGGGCTGGTGGTTCTCGGCTGGCGCGATGTGCCGGTCGATACCGATATGCCTATGTCGCCGGCGGTGCGCCAGCAGGAGCCGGTGATCCGCCAGATATTTATCGGCCGCTGCAACAATGTACTGGTGACGGACGCGCTGGAGCGCCGCCTGTTCATCATTCGCCGCCGCGCCGCCAACGCCATCCAACGGCTCGATCTGGAGCACGCCAAGGGCTATTACACGGTGTCCATGTCGGCGCGCACGATTGTTTACAAAGGCCTGTTGCTGGCGGGCCAGGTCGGGGTGTATTACAGGGATCTGCAGGATAAACGTTGCCTTTCGGCGCTGGCTCTGGCGCACCAGCGCTTTTCCACCAACACCTTTCCGAAGTGGAATTTGGCGCATCCGTTCCGCATGATCGCGCACAACGGTGAAATCAATACCATACGCGGTAATTACAACTGGATGCGCGCCCGTGAAAAAGGCGTTTCCTCGCCGCTGCTGGGCAAGGATCTGCAAAAAATATGGCCTTTGATCTACCCAGGCCAGTCCGATTCCGCCGCTTTCGACAATGCGCTCGAACTGCTGGTGATGAGCGGCTATTCGCTGGCACATGCCGTCATGATGATGATTCCGGAGACTTGGGAAAAACACACCACGATGGACGCGAACCGGCGCGCTTTCTACGAGTATCACGCGGCGATGATGGAGCCGTGGGACGGGCCGGCGGCGATGGCGTTCACCGACGGGCGGCAAATCGGGGCGACGCTGGATCGCAACGGTTTGCGCCCGGCGCGTTACATCATTACCAAAGACGATCTGGTGCTGATGGCTTCCGAAGCCGGCGTGTTGCCGATTCCCGAAAGCAGCATCGTCAAGAAATGGCGCTTGCAGCCGGGCAAGATGCTCCTGATCGATACCATGCAGGGGCGCATCATCGAAGACAAGGAAATCAAGGATACGCTCGCCAACGTCAAGCCCTACCGCGAATGGATCGAAAAGATACGCATCAAGCTCGACGACGTCCAGACTGCGAGCGAGCGGCAGGCCAGTTCGCCGGTCTCTTTGCTCGACCGGCAGCAGGCTTTCGGCTACACGCAGGAAGACCTTTCGTTCATCCTGCAGCCGATGGCCGAAAACGGCGAAGAAGCGACCGGATCGATGGGCAACGACAGCGCGTTGCCGGTGCTGTCCGGCAAGCTGAAACAGTTCTACTATTATTTCAAGCAGCTGTTCGCGCAGGTCACCAACCCGCCGATCGATCCGATCCGCGAAGAGCTGGTGATGTCTCTGCTGTCGTTCATCGGGCCGAAGCCCAACCTGTTGGAAGTGTCCGACATCAATCCGCCGATCCGTCTCGAGGTCGCGCAACCGGTGCTCTCCCCGGAAAACATGGCGAAGATCCGCCATATCGAAAAATACACCGGCGGCAAGCTTCGTTCCTACGAACTGGACATCTGCTATCCGGTGGCATGGGGCAAGGAAGGGATCGAGGCGCGCCTCGCTTCGCTTGCTGCCGAGGCGGAAGATGCCGTGCGTTCCGGCGCGAACATCCTGATCGTCTCGGACCGCAAGGTGGCGGCGGAGAAGCTGGCTATTCCGGCGCTGCTGGCGACATCCGCAGTGCATCACCATCTGGTCAAGAATGGCATGCGCACCAGCACCGGCCTGGTCGTCGAGACCGGCTCGGCGCGCGAAACGCACCACTTTGCCCTGCTCGGCGGTTACGGCGCGGAAGCCGTGCACCCGTACCTGGCGATGGAAACCATCGCGCAGTTCGCCGGGGGCGATTCCGCCGCAGCCGAAAAATATGTGAAGAATTTCACCAAGGCAATCGGCAAGGGGCTGTGCAAGGTGATGTCCAAAATGGGCATCTCGACCTACATGTCCTACACCGGCGCCCAGATATTCGAGGCGGTAGGGCTGAAAAAAGGTTTTGTCGATAAATATTTCACCGGCACCGCATCCAATATCGAGGGCATGGGCGTGTTCGACGTGGCCGAAGAAGCACTGCGGCTGCACCAGCAGGCCTTCGGGCTGGAAATGGTTCTGGGCGGCGCGCTGGATGCGGGCGGCGAATATGCTTTCCGCGTGCGCGGCGAAGAGCACATGTGGACGCCCGACTCGATCGCCAAGCTGCAACATGCGACGCGCTCCGGAAAATATTCGACCTACAAGGAATATGCCGCGCTGATCAACGACCAGAGCAAGCGCCACATGACCTTGCGCGGCCTGTTCGAGGTCAAGCCGTCCGGCCCGCCGGTGCCGCTCGACGAGGTCGAGCCGGCCAAGGAAATCGTCAAGCGTTTTGCCTCAGGTGCCATGTCGCTGGGTTCCATCTCGACCGAGGCCCACGCCACGCTGGCGGTCGCGATGAACCGTATCGGCGGCAAGTCGAATACCGGCGAAGGGGGCGAGGATGCCAGGCGCTTCCTGCCTGTCAAGGGCGGCGAAAAGATGTCCGAGATTATCGGCGCCGACCGCATCGAGCGCGATTACACATTGCAGGCCGGCGACTCGTTGCGTTCGGCGATCAAACAGGTGGCATCCGGCCGCTTCGGCGTGACCGCCGAATATCTGGTCAATGCGGAACAGATCCAGATCAAGATGGCGCAAGGTGCCAAACCCGGCGAAGGCGGGCAATTGCCGGGCCACAAGGTCAGCGAATACATCGGCTTCCTGCGCCACTCGGTGCCGGGCGTCGGCCTCATTTCGCCGCCGCCGCATCACGACATCTATTCGATCGAGGATCTCGCGCAACTGATCCACGACCTCAAGAACGTCAATCCCAAGGCCGGCATTTCGGTCAAGCTGGTCTCCGAACTGGGCGTCGGCACGGTGGCGGCCGGCGTGGCAAAAGCCAAGGCCGACCACCTGGTCATCGCGGGGCATGACGGCGGCACCGGCGCTTCGCCGCTGTCCTCGATCAAACATGCGGGAACGCCCTGGGAACTCGGCCTCTCGGAAACGCAGCAGACGCTGGTGCTGAACCGTTTGCGCGGCCGCATCCGGGTGCAGGTCGACGGCCAGGTCAAGACGGGTCGGGATGTATTGATCGGCGCGTTGCTGGGGGCGGACGAATTCGGTTTCGCCACCGCGCCGCTGATTGTGGAAGGCTGCATCATGATGCGCAAATGCCATCTCAACACCTGCCCGGTCGGCGTGGCGACGCAAGACCCGGAGCTGCGCAAGCGCTTTACCGGGCAACCCGAACATCTTGTGAACTTCTTCTTCTTCATCGCCGAAGAAGTCCGCGAATTGATGGCGCAAATGGGCGTGCGCAAATTCGACGAGCTGATCGGTCGCACCGACCTGCTCGACATGCGGGCGGGCATCGAACACTGGAAGGCCAGAGGGCTGGATTTTGCTAAGGTATTCTATCAACCGAAGCTCCCGGAGACGGTTGCGAGGCGGCATGCCGAAACGCAGGATCATGGCCTGACCAAGGCGCTCGATCACCAGATCATGAGACTGGCTTCACCCGCACTGGAAAAAGGCATCAAGATCAACGCCGAGGTGGCGATCAGGAACATCAACCGCACGGCGGGCGCGATGCTTTCCGGCCGTGTCGCGGAAAAATACGGCGCTGCCGGGCTGCCGGACGACACCATCCATATTCGGTTGAACGGAACGGCGGGGCAGAGCTTTGCCGCCTTCCTTGCCAAGGGCATCACCTTCGATCTTGTCGGCGAAGCGAACGACTATGTCGGCAAGGGGCTTTCGGGAGGCAGGATTATCGTCCGCCCGCATGCTGATTTCGGCGGCCAGACCACGGAAAACATCATCGTCGGCAATACCGTCATGTACGGCGCGATTCAGGGTGAAGCCTTCTTCGCCGGAGTGGCGGGAGAGCGTTTCTGTGTGCGCAATTCGGGTGCGACTGCCGTTGTCGAAGGCACCGGCGATCACGGCTGCGAATACATGACGGGCGGCACGGTAGTCGTGCTCGGCGCGACCGGGCGGAACTTCGCCGCCGGTATGTCGGGCGGTATTGCCTATGTCTATGACGAGGAGGGCAGGTTTCACAATTGCTGCAACAGTTCGATGGTGGCGAACGAGGAAGTGCTGCCTGCCGCCAAACAGCGCAAGGAGGCCGTGCTGCACAACGGGCAGCCGGACGAGCTTCAATTGAAGTCGCTGGTCGAACGGCATGCGCTCTATACCGGGTCGGCGCGCGCGAAGCAGATACTCGCCGATTGGGAGCACAGCCGCAGAAAATTCGTCAAAGTGTTCCCGCACGAATACCGGCGCGCCTTGCAGGATATGGCGGCGCAGCAGAAAGTGGGGGCGTGATGGGTAAGCCAACCGGATTTATGGAGTTCCAACGGCAGAGCGAAGCACACCTGCCGGTGGCGGAGCGACTCAAGGATTACCGCGAGTTCACGCTGCATCTGACCGACGAGCAGGCCAGAATACAGGGCGCGCGCTGCATGGATTGCGGCGTGCCGTTCTGCAACAACGGCTGCCCGGTCAATAACATCATCCCTGACTGGAACGACCTTACGTACCACGGCAACTGGCGCGAGGCGCTGGAGGTGCTGCATTCCACCAACAATTTTCCCGAACTAACCGGCCGCATCTGCCCCGCGCCATGCGAGGCGGCCTGCACGCTGAACATCAACTGCGATGCGGTGGGCATCAAGTCCATCGAGCACTTTCTGATCGACAAGGGCGGCGAGAACGGCTGGGTGACGCCGCAACTGGCGGCACAGAAAACCGGCAAGAAGGTCGCCGTGGTCGGCTCCGGCCCGGCAGGGCTGGCGGCGGCGCAGCAACTGGCGCGCGCCGGCCACGCGGTCACGGTGTTCGAAAAAAACAGCCGCATCGGCGGCCTGCTGCGCTATGGCATTCCCGACTTCAAACTTGACAAGAATCTGCTCGACTGGCGCATGGCGCAATTGCAGGCCGAGGGCGTGAGCTTTCAGACTTCGGTGTTCGTCGGCAAGGAAGCACCATGCAAAGGCGTGGCGAACGACGCGCAGAAAACCGTTGCGCCGGACGAGCTGTTGAAGAAGTTCGATGCGGTGATCCTGGCGGGCGGCTCGGAGCAGCCGCGCGACCTGCCGCTGCCGGGGCGCGAACTGAACGGCGTGCATTACGCGCTGGAATTTCTGATCCCGCAGAACAAGGAAGTGGCGGGTGGCGGCAGGAACCCGATCAACGCCAAGGGTAAGCATGTGGTGGTGATCGGCGGCGGCGATACCGGTTCAGATTGCGTCGGCACCTCG
>Ga0209343_10003987_pt1 | contig 18331 bp, 20 predicted proteins | sample RifCSPlowO2_02_FD_184026 | JGI IMG/M metagenome (GOLD analysis project Ga0209343, IMG submission 184026) | Groundwater microbial communities from Rifle, Colorado - Rifle CSP2_plank lowO2_0.2 (SPAdes) (version 2) | ecosystem: Environmental > Aquatic > Deep subsurface > Groundwater | place... | reverse complement strand
TGGGGAGCACCGCGACTGAGATGTCGCTCCGGGCCTTCCACCTCCTGTTCATCGCGCTGTCGGTCGTCCTCGCGGCGTTCGTGGCCGCCTGGGCGACCGGCCAGTACCGGCTGGAGCACGACACGGGGTACGCCGCAACGGGGGTCCTGGCGGTCGCGTTTGGCGCTGGCCTGGCGGTGTACGGCGCCAAGTTCCAGCAGAAGACGAGAAACCTGTAATCATGCGCACATGGACTTTGACCCTCGCCCTGCTTGGAGCGCCCCGCGCGCTGCTGGCGTGTCCCGTCTGCTTCGGCCAGAGCGATTCACCCCTGGCGAAGGCGATGAACATCGGCATCCTGGCGATGCTGGTCGTCGTGGCCGGCGTGCTGGCGAGCTTTGCTTCGTTTTTCATGTATCTGATCCGGCGCGCGCGCGTGGCTGACCAGTCGCGCCCCGGCGAACCGGCACGCTCCCTTCTCGAAGGAGCCCGCCCGCAGGAAGGGACCGCCCAATGCTGAGCTACCTGGGATTACCGATTCAGGCGTCGACCCACGCCGCCGAACTCGATCACATGACGGTGCTCGTCCACTGGCTGATGCTGGTCCTGTTTGTGGGATGGGGTGCCTTCTTCGTGTTCGTGTTGTTCCGCTTCCGCAAAGGCGCGAACCCTCACGCCAGCTATGCTGGCGCGAAAGGTAAGATTTCGAAAGGCGCCGAAATCGGCGTCGGGGTCGTCGAGGCAGTCCTGCTGATTTTCTACGCGATTCCGGCGTGGGCCACGCGCGTGCAGGATTTCCCCGCTGACAATGAGGCCGTGGTCGTCCGCGTCGTCGCGGAGCAGTTTGCCTGGAACGCGCACTACCCAGGCAGCGACGGCCGGTTCGGGCGCAGGGATATCAAGCTCGTGGCGGCTGACAATCCGCTCGGCATCGATCGAACCGACGCGGATGCGAAAGACGACATCATCACGACCAACAACCTGTACTTGCCGGTCGATCGTCCGGTCCTGATCCATTTGTCCAGCAAGGACGTCATCCACAGCTTCGGTCTGTTCGAGATGCGGGTGAAGCAGGACGCGATCCCCGGTATGGACATCCCCGTCTGGTTCATTCCGAATCGCATCGGGGACTACGAAATCGCCTGCTCGCAGTTGTGCGGCCTCGGTCACTACCGGATGCGCGGGACGGTGCAGGTGAGGAGCGACGCCGACTACAAGGCCCTGCTCGACAAAGAGGCGAAAGGGCTGTGACGCCGTAACGTCCCGCCGCTACACGTCTTTCAGCGCCTCCAGCACGGCCTCCGCGTGCCCGTTGACTTTCACGTTGTCCCACCGCCTCGCGACCTTGCCGTCGGGACCGATGAGATACGTCGTGCGTACGATGCCCATGTACGTCCGGCCGTAGCGCACCTTCTTCTGCCAGACGCCGAATTTGTCCGCCACGCCGTGATCGGGATCCGCGAGAAGAGGAAACGGTAGGTCGTACTTGTCGGCGAACCGTGCCTTGCTCGCCTCGTCGAGAATGCTGACGCCGAGCACGACCGCCTTGCGCGGCTTGAACCGGGAGAGGTTGTCGCGGAAGGCACACGCTTCCGTCGTGCAGCCCGGGGTGTCGTCCTTTGGATAGAAATAAAGAACGACGGGCCGGCCGGCATAATCGGAGAGGCGCCTCGCCTTCCCGTGCTGATCTTTGAGGCTGAAGGCGGGCGCCTTTTTCCCCGGGTCTACAAGCGGCATGGACTGAGCTCCCTTCGCACATCGACAGGCGCGGTGCAGTAGAGTTCTACCGCATGCTGACGATGAAGACAATCGATGCACATGCCGAGGGCGGGCCGCTGAGGCTCGTGACCGAGGGCTTCCCGTCGCCGCGCGGCGCGACGATGCTCGACAAGCGCGACTGGGCCGTTCGCCGCGCCGACCATCTCCGGCGCGTGCTGCTGCTGGAGCCCCGGGGGCACGCCGACATGTACGGCGCCGTGCTCACGGAGCCGGTTTCGCCGGCGGCGCACGCGGGCGTGCTGTTCATGCACAACGCCGGGTTCAGCACGATGTGCGGCCATGGCATCATCGCGCTCACCACGATCGCGCTGGAGCGGGGCCTTCTGGTTCCGGGAGGCGACGGCGCGTCCATCGTCTACGACTCTCCCGCCGGGAGGATTCGGGCGCGGGCGACCCTGCGATCGGGCGGCTCCGGAACTCGGGTCGAAAAGGTCTCGTTCCTCAACGTGCCGGCGTTCGTGCTGCACGGCGGCATGGCCGTGAAGGTGGGCGGGCGCCACCTTCGTGCCGACGTCGCTTTCGGCGGGGCCTTCTACGCGATTGTCGACTGTGAAGCCGTCGGCCTGCCCATCGATCGCGTCCATCTGGCCGAGCTTGGTCGCGTCGGGATGGAGATCAGGCGGGTCGTCGAAGGCGCGCGCACCGTGGCGCATCCCCTGAATCCGCGCCTCGGCGGAATTTACGGCACGATCTTTACGGGCCCTTCGAACGATCCGCGGGCGGACCTCAGGAACGTAACGGTGTACGCCGACGCGGCGATCGACCGATCGCCCTGCGGAACCGGCACCGCCGCGGTGATGGCGGTGCTCGACGCCATGGGCCTCGTCGCCGACGACCGGCCGTTCGTCCACGAAAGCGTGATCGGCACCCGCTTCACCGGTCGCCTCGCTTCGCGGACCACGGTCGGCGAGTACCGCGCCATCGTGGCCGAGATCGAAGGATCAGCGTGGATCACCGGCGAGCACACGTTTCTCGTCGACGAGAGCGATCCGCTCCGGGCCGGGTTTCGGGTGTAGAGCTTCCTTCACTGCAGGTTCGCGAGCTTCTTGAGATCGGTCCGCTGCATGACGTCGTGCAGGATCTTCGTGTCCTCAATGCCGCGGCCCTCGATCTGCACGATGAACCGCTTGTTGACGACGACGTTGAGCTCGCCGTCCTTTCCTTCCTGATTCCACTTTTCCCAGCCGGGATAGTCGCCGACTTTGACCGACTTCTCGTCCCGTTGACTTGGATCGATCGCGCCGCGCACCCCGGCTCAGGCGGGTCCGTCGGGAAACGCGCGCGCGAGTCGGTCGAGCATCTGCGGTAGAGTTTCGCCATTCAGCGAGAAGGCGCCGAGTTCGGGCGCCCACGAAAGCTTATAGCTTCTCGCCATGGCCGACACCCAGATCTGCCTGACGGGCGCGTTCGGTGAGACGACGAACTTCGTTTCGATCGGCTCTTCGAACACGAGGTTGAGGACCCCGTTCTGAAGCTCGATCTCGAACCCTTGCGCGTCTGCCAGGGGCAACAGCGCGTGCCGTGCTCCCTCCAGCGCCTGGTCGCTTTTCACGCGGAATTCCTGCTCGGACAGGGCCGTCATGTCCCTCCATTAGACCCTTGCAGGGGTCCGCGCGACTAACGGTATCGATCCGGGGGCTCTGACCCGGTGCGACCGGCCTACCGCTCGGAAATCGAAAACATATCAGGCGCGGCCTGATAGGTGCGGCGCGCGCGGGCGGTGAGCCCGGGCTGTCTCAGCCGTACCGAGAGCTTGTGTACCCGTCCATCGAGCTGGGCCGGCGCGAAGCCGATCACGTACTGGCTGTGCAGTTCCTGCGCCACGCGCGTGAAGGTCGGTGCCAGATCGGCCGTCTTGGTGAGCTCAAAGTAGCCGCCGCCCGTCTCCTCGGCGATCTTCCGGAGGCCCCCATCGGGTCTGCTCCGAACCGTTCTCGCGCCGTTGAAGAAAGCGCTCTGCAGCCCGATGGCGTACACCATGACGTCTTCGGTGCGCGCGCGTTCGATGATGGATCCGGAACCCGTGCGGCTCGCCGTGTCCTCGCCGTCGGTGAAGACCAGAATGACGCGGCGGCCCTCGATCCCTTTCAGTTCGTCGAGGCTGACCCCCAACGCGTCGAACAGGCGCGTGCCGTTGCCGAAGTCCAGCTCGCGCATCTCCGCGATCAGATCGTCGCGATCGCCGCTGAAGCGCCCGCTCACCTCGATCTTGTCGTTGAAGGCGCCAACCTTGGCCCGATCATCGGGAAACAGCCGGATGATGAACTGCTCCGCCGCATCGCGCAGCAGCGAGAGGCTGCCCGTCATGCTGCCGCTCGTGTCGAGCATCACGACGACGCTGATGGGAAGGGCTTTGTTCTCGAACAGCACGATCGGCTGGGGTTTGTCGTTATCGCGGACCTCGAAGTCGTCCTGCACGAGGTCCGGCGTGAGTCGCCGCTGTGCATCGGTGACGGTCACGAACAGCGACACGATCTGGGTGCCCGAGCGGAACGTGGGCGGCTGCTGCGCCGCCACGCCGACCGCGGCGACGAGCGCTGCGAAAAGCCCCAACCGGAACAGCATGCGTTCAGCTTACTGCAAACCGCGCGCCTGCCGGCGCTCTGAAGCGAGCGTCGCCGCCGGCGACCCGCCGCGATTGACGGTGACGCGGATGTGGAGGCTTTCCTGACGGCCGGTGCACGGGCAGCGCCAAACCGCTTGTAACCCTCGGGGGACGGATGCGTGGTGATCCGGAGAGGACACTGATGACCTCTCATGGGCCTTAACCTTCATTGGGGATCAGCTGCTCCCCTGGCCCAAGGCGGATTTGACCGGTCGGGTAGCAGGAAGTAAACTGTCCGCGCATCTTGAGACTGAGTCTCGTTTCCCGGCGGCGGTCCGATTTGACTACGGGTCTGCTGCACTGGTGCCATGCTTCAGGCATTCGTCATTACCCTTCGTGAGGGCCTAGAGGCCTTCCTGATCGTGGCCATCAGCCTGGCCTACCTGCGGAAGAGCGGCCGGGACGAACTCGTCCCCGCCGTGCACTGGGGTATCGGGCTCTCGATTCTCATCAGCATCGGCGCGGCGTTTCTGTTCCAGCGTGCCTCCAACCAGGCGCTCTGGGAAGGCATCCTGGCCATCGCCGCAGCGATTTCCGTCGCGTCGCTGACGGTGCACATGTGGCGGACCTCCCGGCGCATCAAGCGCGACATTGAAGGACATCTGCACAGTTCGACGCTCAAGGGAGGCACGGCCGCATTCTTCGGCGTGTTCGGGTTCACGTTGCTGATGATCTCGCGCGAAGGCATGGAGACCGCGTTGCTGATGGGAACGCTGCTGTTCCAGATCCAGGCCGTCGACGTCATCAGCGGGGCGGCGATCGGCACGCTCTGTGCCGCCTTTGTGGCCTGGTTGTGGTCGCGGTACGGTCATCGTGTAAACCTCGCCCTGTTCTTCCAGGTGACCGCGGTGTTCCTGCTGGTGTTCGTCGCGCAGCTGCTCATCTACGGGTTCCACGAGCTGACCGAGGCGAATATTTTCCCCTACAGCGAACCGCTGCACTGGGCCACCGAACCGTACGGTCCCGATGGACGGTATGGACAATACCTGACGTATCTTCTGGTGATGCTGCCACTCGGCTGGCTGGTGATCAGTACGCTGATGCCTCATCGCGCCGCCGGACAACAGGAGTCCGCGAAAGTCTAGGCGGTGTGACACCAAAGCCGTCTACGGTCGTCGATCTCGTCTGGATCGACGCGCTCAAATTCTCGACGGTGTCGAGACCCCAGATCATCATCGACAGCGCGGGAGCGGCGGGACCCTCGCCGGTCGAAGCGCTTGGCCTCGCGCTCGCCGGCTGCATGTCGGTCGACGTGGCGCACATCCTCTCCAGGGGCCGGCGTCCGCTGCGCGCGATGCGCGCGCAGCTCGTTGGGGATCGCGCGCAGGAGGATCCCCATCGGTTCCTGTACGTCGCGCTGCACTTGACCATTGAGGGTGATGTGCCTGCCGGCGCGGTTGAGCGCGCCATTCGGCTGTCGCGCGAAAAATACTGCTCCGTCTGGCATTCGATGCGCCAGGATATCGACTTCCAGGTGACGTTTGACCTCGTCCCCTGAGCCGCCGTCGGCCAGCCGCCGGCGCGACATCGACTGGTTGCGCGGCGTCGCGGTCCTGATCATGGTGGCGGCTCATACCTTCGATGCCTGGACGGTGCCCGTCGAGCGGTCGACCGCCGCGTTCCACAGGGTCATGATTCTCGGCGGGTTCGGGGCGCCGCTGTTTCTGTGGCTGGCGGGGGTGGCGGTCGTGCTGTCGGCCGAGCGTGTCGTTCGCCGTGGCGGAACGCGGCATGTGGCCACGGTCTCCATCTTGCGGCGCGGCATCGAGATCTTCATCCTCGCGTTCCTCTTCAGGCTCCAGGCCTTCATCGTCAGCCCGGGCAGCTCGCCCATTACGCTGTTCCGGGTCGATATCCTCAACGTGATGGGACCGTCGATCGCGGCGGCCGGCCTGATATGGGGACTGTGGCGAAGCCGCGCCGCCGTGACGCTCATGTTCGCGGTGATGGCCGCGGCATGTGCGATGGCGACTCCGCTCGTCCGGGTCGCGGTCTGGGTGAACGCGCTGCCGGTTTGGGTGCAATGGTACGTCCGGCCTGCGGGAGACTATACGAACTTCACCTTGTTTCCGTGGGTCGGATTCGTGTTTGCCGGGGGCGCTGTGGGTGTGCTCATCGCGGCTGCCCGCGACCCGCGGGCCGAGCGACGCGTGCAGTGGTCGCTGGCGGCGGCCGGCGCCATGGTGGCCGGCTGTGGGTTCTATACCGCGTCGCTGCCGTCGATCTATCGACAATCGTCGTTCTGGACCAGCTCGCCGACCTATTTCGCGATTCGCGCCGGGGTCCTCCTGATCGCTCTCGCGGTCACGCATGCGCTCGCGCGGGGCGCGGCTCGTCGTGGCACCGATGTGGTATGGCTGGAGCGGCTCGGTCGTCGCTCTCTGTTCGTCTATTGGATTCACGTGGAGCTCGTGTACGGATACGCCACGTGGCCAATCCGTCACGCGCTGCGGCTGTGGGAGGCGGTGATCGCGTACGTGGCGTTCTGCGGACTGATTTACGGATTTGTGCTCCTCCGCGATCGTCTGGTCGGTCGATGGCGCTCAAGAGGCCCGGCGGCCTCGCCTTTATTTAGCCGGCCCTGAGACTACGGTCGTTCGACAGAAGTCTTTCTTTGATAGATACTTAACTGGACTACTCGGGAACTATGTTCCCGTCGACGCCTCTGTGGCGGCGAAATAACCGTTGAGATGCCTGTCGGCGGCTCAGTAGAATCCATCTTTTTGAGCATCCAGCTTTGACCGACCCAGTCGGCTGTCCGGGGGAGTGCGGGACCTGAGCCTATGATCAATGTGGCCGCGATTCGTATGCACCAGTTCGGCGTGCAGTTCTATCAGGCATCGCTGACGGCGAACGACATCGACAAGCTGGTCCGATTCGAGGTCCTGAATTACGGCGACACGGCGCAGCCGCCCGTCAGAGGCGGCAAGGCCCGGCCGGGCGCGGCACCCTCGAAGGTCAACTGGGATCTGCTCGAGCGTCGGATCGCGTCGAGTGAAAAGGCTTACCAGCGTCAGATCATCCGCCGGAAGATCGACGAGCTGGTGCAGTACTACGAACAGTGTCGTCAGGCCCGCGATTTGCCGTCGATTCCCGGTGCCGTCATTATCAGCTGCGACGAGCGCCTGACGTTTCAGGCATCGGACGCCGACAGCCGCGTCGGCATTCTGAAGGTGCCGGAGCGGGAAGGCATTCTTCGTGCGATTGATGGCCAGCACCGCCTGCTGGCGCTGCACGCGGACATCGACCGGTTTCAGGGCGAGGACTTCAGCGTTCCCGCCATCATCTTCGACCGCTTGCCCGAAGATCACGTTGTGCAGATGTTCGTCACGATCAATGCGAAGCACACGCGGCTGAACGCGTCGCATCTGGTCAGCCTGTCGGGTCGGCAGCTGTATCGGGACGAGGCGCTGGCAACGGCGCACGATGTCGTTCGGGCGCTCAACGATCGCGAGGATTCCCCGCTCTACGACGAGATCAAGCTCCTCGGCGTGGGCCGTGGGCGCGTCGCTCAGGCGCCGCTCGCGCAGGAGCTGAAGAAGCTGTTCGCCGCCGACGTGTTCACGGGCCGCCACTCGGGCGACATGCACGAGGAGGCGAGGAAATTCTTCGTCAACTACTTCAAGCAGATCGCGCTGGTTTTCGGCGGCGCCTGGAACGGACGGAAGTACAGCATCAAGTCGGCCTCGGCGCTTCGCGCGTTCCTTCGGGTCGCGCCCGACGTGCTGCGCCGGATCGACCAGGAGCACGCCGACCGGACCGACTTCCGGGCGATCGGCCGCGTGATCGCGCCGTGGGGCCGACGCATCGGTGACCTCCGCTTCGAAACCGAAGGCGCCTGGAAGCGGAGCGGAACGACGGTCGATTCGCTCGCCAAGGAGCTTCGGCTGGCCCTGCAGTATCCCGAGGGAGCCGCCGTATAGGCACGCTTCTCGTTACCGGCGGAGCGGGATTCATCGGGTCGAATTTCGTTCGCCACGCCCTCGAGCAGACAACCGATCGGATCGTCGTCTTCGACAAGCTCACCTATGCCGGAAGCCTGCTGAACCTGGCGGGCCCGCTGAGCGATCCGCGGGTCACCTTCGTTCGCGCTGACATCGCCGATCGGGACCAGGTGGCACGGGTGTTCGCCGAGCATCGGCCGACCGCCGTCGTGAACCTGGCGGCCGAAACCCACGTCGACCGATCCATCGACAAGCCTCGTGCCTTCATCGACACGAACATTGTCGGCACGTTTGTCCTGCTGCAGATTGCGACCGAGTTCGTTCGGGAGCAGCAGCCGGCCGACCGCGACGCGTTTCGGTTTCTGCACGTGTCGACCGACGAAGTGTACGGAACCCTTGGAGCGGACGGCCGGTTCAGTGAGGAGACTCCGTACGCGCCCAATTCGCCGTACGCCGCGAGCAAGGCGTCCGCGGATCATCTGGTTCGCGCGTACCTTCGGACGTACGGGCTGCCGGTGCTGATCACGAATTGCTCGAACAACTACGGGCCGTACCAGTTTCCCGAGAAGCTGATCCCGCTGATGATTCTGAACGCGCTGGATGGACGGCCGCTGCCGATTTACGGCGACGGCGGGAATGTTCGCGATTGGCTGCACGTCGAAGATCACTGCGCGGGGCTGCTGCTGGCTCTCCGAAGAGGCCGCGTGGGCGAAAAGTATAATGTCGGCGGAGGCAACGAGCGCAGCAATCTCGAAATCGTCGACGCGCTGTGCGGCGCGCTCGACGAGCTCTGTCCGGTCGCCTCGAGCCCGGCTCTCGCCGGAAGGCCGGGCCTGTCGAGCTATCGGGCACTGAAGACGCTGGTACCCGACCGGCCCGGGCACGACCGTCGGTATGCGATCGATGCGAACAAGATCCGGAGGGAGCTTGGATGGGTGCCCCAGCACGTCATGGAGGAGGGGCTCTTCGGCACGGTGCGCTGGTACCTCGAGCACCGCGCCTGGTGCACGCACGTGCTGGCCGGGCGCTACGACCGTGAGCGCCTCGGCTTGACGCCATGAAATCCGCCATGCCGTCCGTCCTGCTCCAACCGGCCGTGCCATCTGCCATGTCATGAAGGGGATCATTCTCGCCGGCGGATCGGGATCGCGGCTGCATCCGCTGACGCGTGCCGTCAGCAAGCAGCTGGTCCCGATCTACAACAAGCCGATGATCTATTACCCCCTGTCGACGCTGATGCTCGCCGGCATTCGGGACATTCAGATCATCACGACGCCTCACGACCAGGACGGGTTCCGCAGGCTTTTCGACGATGGATCCGAGCTCGGGATGCGGATCGAGTACGCGGAGCAGCCCCGTCCTGACGGGTTGGCGCAGGCGTTCATCATCGGACGTGAATTCGTCGGCGAGGATCGCGTCGCGCTGGCCCTCGGCGACAATGTCTTCTACGGCGCCCACGTCTCCGACTACCTGAATCGCGCCGTCGCGCGCACGGTGGGCGCCACGGTGTTCGCGTATCAGGTGCGCGATCCGGAGCGTTATGGCGTGGTCGAGTTCGACGCGGAGGGCCGGCCTCTCAGCCTCGAAGAGAAGCCCGCGCGGCCCAGGTCGTCGTATGCGGTCACCGGTCTCTATTTCTACGACAACCAGGTCCTCGACATCTCGGCGGGCCTGAAGCCGTCCGCGCGCGGCGAGCTCGAGATCACCGACGTCAACCGCGCCTACTTCGACCGGGGACAGCTGCACGTCGAGAAGCTGCCCCGCGGCGTGGCCTGGCTCGATACCGGGACGCACGAGGCGCTGATTCAGGCGTCCAACTACATCCATGCGATCGAAGAGCGGCAGGGTCTCATGGTCGCCTGCCTGGAGGAAATCGCGTACCGCATGGGGTACATCACCGCCGCGGACCTCGCGCGTCTCGCGCGCGCGATGGAAGCCAGCGCGTACGGCCAGTATCTGTGCCGTCTGCTCGAGCACGAGCTCTAGCGGATGCGTATCGTGCCGACCGACCTGCCGGGTGTGCTCCTCATCGAACCCGACGTGCACCGCGATCGCCGCGGCTTCTTCCTCGAGACCTACCACGCCGACAAATATCGCCCCTTCGGCATCGTCGGACCGTTCGTCCAGGACAGCCATTCAAGATCGGTCGGCGGGACGGTGCGCGGCCTGCACCTGCAGGTGCGTCACCCGCATGCGAAGCTGGTTCGCGTCATCGAAGGCGAAATCTACGACGTGGCCGTCGACGTGCGACGCGGCTCGCCCACCTTCGGGAAGTGGGTGGGGCTGACGCTGTCGGCCGACAGCTTCCGCCAGTGCTACATTCCGGCCGGGTTTGCCCATGGGTTCGGCGTGACGAGCGACTTCGCGCAGGTCGAATACAAGTCCACGGCGCTGTACGACCCCGCCGGCGAGATCGGCATCGCGTGGAACGATCCGACGCTCGCTGTTTCGTGGCCGATTCGACAGCCGGTCCTGTCGGATCGCGATCAGCGCCTCCCGACGCTCCAAGCGGTCGAGAATCTTCTTCCTGTCTACGAAAAGACAAATCTGTAAGCCCCGCGACAGACTCGTGACGTCCGGCGCCGGCCGAGCTCGAAAATCCGGCGCGTTTCCAAGGTGTTCCGCTGGGCACGGGCCTTGCGATCTTGCCTGGCAGTCGCCGGTCTGATTACGGCAGGGCGCCGTGAATGCTGGGGGAGCCAGACCGGTGAAGGCAGGGGGGCACCATTTATCGTGGTGCCCTTTTGTTTTGTACAGGGCTCTCAGATCGGGACCCGTCACCCTTGCCACCGTCGTCCGGGGTCGGACCAAGGACTCTCGAACGACTCCTCGCATACAACACCCCCGTAACAACGCGATAGCGCGTGACGGCGGATGCAGCCCCGCCACGGGGCCGTTGAAGCCACACGGCCCGATTGGGACTAGAGAAGCGCCCACAGAAACACCACGGCCATCACGCTCGATGCGCCGAGCGGCCAGCCGGGGACGGCCGCAGGCCGCCGTTTTCCTGATAGCATTCGATGTTTCATGCACCTGACGGTCCTCGGCGGCGGGGTAGCGGACCTGGCCGTTCGGTTTTATGCCATCAACGACGGGATCCCCGTCACGCTGTACGAGGGAGCCGATCGGGTCGGCGACAACTGCATCACGCTTCAGCGCGGCGCATTCCGCTTCGACTCCGGCGCGCATCGTTTTCACGACAAAGATCCGGAGATCACGCGCGACGTGCAGTCGCTGCTCGGCGCAGACCTCCTGGCCGTGCAGGCACCGAGCCAGATCTACTTCCGCGGACGGTTCATTCAATTTCCGCTGACGCCCATCAACGTCCTCACTCGGCTTGGACCCCTCAAATCAGCGCGGGCCGTCATCGATCTCGCTGCAGGGCGGTTACGTCCCGTCGTCGGCCCCGACTTCGAGTCGTTTGCCGTTCACGCATATGGACGAACGGTCGCCGATGCATTTTTGCTTGGCTATTCGGAGAAGCTGTGGGGTGTTCCAGCTTCGAGGCTGTCTCCCAGCGTTTCGGGTCAGAGGCTCGTGGGTCTGAACGTTCGTGCGTTTCTCAAGGAAGCGGTTCACGGCGGCAGCTCGGCGCGCGCGCATCTGGATGGCGCGTTCTATTATCCGAAACAGGGCTACGGTGCGATTGCCGACGCGCTCGCCGCCCGCTCGAACGGGAGCGATCTTAATCTGAACTCACGGATCACACGACTGTTCCATGACGGGGACCGCATTCGGGCCATCGAGGTCGCAGGGCGCAACCGCGTCGAGGTCAGTGAAGTCGTCAGCACGTTGCCGCTGACGCTCATGCTGAAGATTCTCGACCCGCAGCCGCCCACAGAAATTCTGGCAGCCGCCCGGCGGCTGAGATTTCGCAATGTCGTGCTGGTGGCGCTGTTCGTCGATCGCCCGTCGATCACGCGCAATGCGACGGTCTACTTCCCAAGTCGCGAGATCTCGTTCACGCGCGTGTACGAGCCGAAGAATCGCAGCCCGCTCATGGCGCCGGCGGGCCAGACATCGGTCGTCGCAGAGATCCCGTGCCAGTTTGATGATCACCTTTGGACCATGCCTGAGGCCGATCTCATTGCCGCTGTACGACGGCAATTCGAGGCGCTCGGTTGGTTCCCGGACTCCGCTGTCATCGATGCCTGCACCTACAAGATTCCCTACGCCTATCCAGTGCTGGAAATCGGATCCGACGAGATCACGCGCGACATCCTCGCGTTTCTGAGCCGTTTCAGGAACCTCAGCGTGGCCGGCCGGAGCGGCCGCTTCTCCTACACGCACCTGCACGATCTGATGAGCTTCGGCCGCGACGTCGTGAACGAGTTCCGAACGCGGCGGATCGAGGCGACGGCATGTGCGGCATCGTAGGTCTCGCGCGAACCCGGCTGCTCAGCGACAGCGACCGATCGTTCGTTGCTCAGGCGACACGCCTTCTCGCCCACCGCGGGCCGGACGGAGAGAGGGTGTGGACCTCGGACGGCGTCGCGTTCGGACATCGCCGCCTGGCCATCATCGATTTCGCTGGCGGGTCGCAGCCGATGACCGACCCGTCGGGCCGATGGACGGTGACCTACAACGGCGAGCTCTATAACTACCGCGAGCTCGTGCGAACGCTCGAGGGTCAGGGCGTCAGTTTTCGAACCCGATCGGATTGCGAGGTGCTGCTTTTACGCCTACGCGGTGTGGGGCGCCGACGCGGTGAACCGCTTCGATGGCATTTTCGCGTTCGCGGTATGGGATTCGATCGAGCGGACACTCTTTCTGGCCCGCGACCATCTGGGCGTGAAGCCGCTGCTTTACGCCGAGCGCGATGGCTTGATCGTCTTTGGGTCCGAGCTCAAGGCGGTCGCCGCGCATCCGGCTGTCGGCGACGACCTCGATGGGACCGCGCTCAGCGACTATCTGAGCCTCTGATACGTGATGACCCCGAAGACGATCCTGCGGGACGTGCGCAAACTGCCGCCTGCCGGTTGTCTTACGTGGCGCAGTGGCCGGTCAACTGCAGCCAGGTACTGGAATCTTGCGGCCGTCGTCTCGCAGGAACCTGTCGATCTGACCTTCCAACAGGCAGCCGACCGCCTCGCCGGCGAATTAACGCGCGCAGTCGACGGGCAGCGCGTGAGTGACGTGCCCCTTGGCGCATTCCTCAGCGGCGGCCTCGATTCGACCGCGATCACACATCGCCTGGCCGCGCACGCCAGCGGACCGGTGCACACGTTCAGCATCGGGTTTCGTGAGAAAACGTACAGTGAGCTGCCGTACGCGCGGCTGGCTGCCGCCTCCCTCGGCACCGACCATCACGAAGAGGTCATTGCGCCAAATCTTGATGACCTGCTGCCGAAACTCGCATGGTACCTCGACGAACCGTTCGCCGACACGGCGGCGGTGCCGATGTTCATGTTGAGTGCGCTCGCCCGGCGACACGTCACGGTGGCGTTATCGGGTGAGGGCGGGGACGAATGCTTCGCGGGATACGACACGTACCTGGCGGACCGGCTCGCCCGAACGTATCGACGGCTCCCGCCCTTCGCGCGTCGGCTCCTGCGGTCGGCCGCATCGGGGCTTCCGTCCACGCGAAGAAAAGTCTCGATCGATTACAAGGCGAAGCAGTTCACGGCCTACGCCGGGGAAAGTCCCGAGCGCGCGCACTACAGCTGGCGCCTGTTGTTTGACGAGCCAGAAAAGGCGCAGCTTCTCGGCGGCGACGTCATGCGTGCACTGGCGGGATACTGCCCGTTCGAGGGCTTTCTTGAACGCTATCGCGAAACGGCAAATGCGGCGCCACTTCACCAGGCGATGTACGTCGACATGCAGACGTGGCTCGCGGATGCCATGTTCGTCAAGGTGGATCGCACGAGCATGGCACACGGGCTCGAAGCGCGAGTCCCGATGGTCGATCGGCGCCTCGTCGAATTTGCCTTCTCGCTTCCGCCATCGTTCAAGCTGCGCGGCCTCTCCACCAAGCGCGTGCTGCGTCACGCTGTCCGGAACGACATCCCAGGCAGCATCGTTCGCCGGAAGAAGCGCGGCTTCAACGCGCCGGTGGCACATTGGATTGTGTCCATGCAGCCGGCGAGGAACCATCGCGACGAGGTGATGAGCGGATTCGACCGCACGTGGCGGAGCCTGGTTGATGCGCATGGTGCGCGCCAACGCGACAACGGATTCAGGTTGTGGACCCTGTCTCAATGGACGTTCTGGTGCCAAGCCGTCCGTCGGTCTCGCCCGGTCCAGGCGTAACGCCGGGCATCGGCGTTCCACGCGCAGCTGCCGTCTTCATCGCGGCGGCAGGAGCGAGCCTGTTTCTCGCCATCGCCGCGACGCATGTATTCAACAAAGACGAGATCGAGCACATTCATGCCGCGTGGCTGGTTTCGACCGGGCTCGCGCCGTACAGGGATTTCTTCGAGCACCACCATCCGCTGATGTGGAACCTGTACGCGATCGTGCTGCCGTGGCTGGGGCAGCACGGCTGGGTCCTGCTTGTGTTCCGCGCGATTACGTTCTGCCAGGTCGCGGCAATCGCGGTGCTGACCCATCGTCTCGCGCGAGCGACCGTCGGTGACAGGACCGCAGGGCTGTCGCTCGCGCTGCTCGCGACGATGAGCGCGTTCGGACGCGACGGCCTGCTGATTCGGCCCGACACGCCGCAGGCGCTTTGCGTGGTTGCCGCGGCGTTCGTTCTCGCGCGCTCCAAGCTGCGGTCGCGCGACGCCGGCGTTGCGGGAACCTTGTTAGGACTGGGATTCCTGTTCTCGCTGAAGGCGCTCGTGACGATCGCCGTCATCGGGCCGCTGTTGCTGGCGTGGCTGTTCCGCCGCCGCGTCGGCGTGCCGTTTCTCCTCGCGATGGCCGGGGCGTGCCTTGCTCCAATCGGCCTCTATCTGGTCTATCTCATCGCCAGCGGCAGCTTTCGCGACTATTACCTCGCGAACTGGCTTTTGAATGTCGACATTACCGCGGGCCAGCGATCGGCAAGCCTGACGCCTGGATACGCCTTGTGGTTCAACTTCCCATTCTGGATCATAGGACTCGGAGGCGCCGCGTGGTGGCTTTTCCGTGCCGGTGCGACACCTGCCCAGCAGGTGGTCGCCGTCAATGCCATCGGCACGATTGCGATCCTCGTTGCGCTCGGTCGGACGGAGAACCGTTCCATTCTTGTCGCTGTTCCGTTTGTCTCCATTGCGGCGGCTGCGGCGTTCGATGCCATCCTACGATGGTTGCGTCTGTCTCATTGGACGTCGGCATGTGTGCTGGTGGCTCTGACCGTCACCCCAGTCGTCGATCTGACGCGCTGGCTTCCGCGCACACATCGGCGGCAGCTCGAGGTCGTTGATTTCGTGCTGCGCGAGACGTCTGGGGGCGACCTGGTATACGATGGCAATTGCTCGTTCAATCTGTTCCGTCGGGATCCGGATTATTTCTGGTTTCATCCGACGCTCGGCGACCACACGCTGGGCAAGACTGCGGCGGCGGCCAGGATCCGCTCGGCGCTGGCCCTCAGGATGAGCAGGACCTCCTATGACGCGTGCGATCTGCTCCGAACCACGACGCCGCGTATCGTCTTTACCGTGGCGGCGGATCCCGTGGCCTGCGGGCTCGAGCCGCGGTACGAACGCACCCCCTACCAGGGGATGTGGCGGCGTCGGCTGTGACGAGGTGCGGCGCAACCACGATTTCGTAACCGGATGCCCGATTTCGTGTGTGCCGCCCTTCTCTTTGTGGACCGGTTGATATTGGTTCCGTGGGAAGCTCCACGCGAAGGCGCGGAACGGCCTTTGCCCCACGCCCCGGAGCAGGGAGCAGAAGCCATGGACACACCAGCGCACATCGGACCATCGATTCGCATCAAAGGGGAGATCACAGCAAGCGAGCCGCTGACGATCGCCGGTATCGTCGACGGATCGGTTGAGGTTCAGGGCCACCCGCTCACCATCGTGGCTGGCGGACGCGTGAGCGCGACGCTCGTCGCCGACACCATTGTGGTCGGCGGATCGGTGAACGGACGACTCAACGCGGGCGCGCGCATCGTGGTGCGCGATACCGCGACCATCGAGGGAGACCTGTCGGCTCCGACCGTCAGCCTCGCGGACGGCGCGACCGTACACGGACGCGTGCAGACGGCCGAGCGTCAGAAGCCGGCTCTGGTTCTCGCCTCGTAGGACCGTTCGACGTTCGATCGCAGCCCCCCCTTTGCTCCCGATTTGCGACCGGGAGGAGACTGCTCGCATGGCCGAGCGGACGTTCGGCGTCACAACATCCGACGAAAAATGTCATGCGCGGCAACTTCAACGTGAAGGCGCCGGGCCGCAGCGCGAGTGGTTGCCGGGCCGCTCTAATACACAGTCTGGGGGGCCGCCATGCCGGCGTCGTGAAGCCAGTGTAATATCAGGTTTTTGTCTCGTTGCACTCCGAGGGCTTGCGAGTGGAGGTCATGATGACAGTCTCAGCGCGTTCCCGTCTGGTCCGTCGAGGCGCCCCCGTCGTCGCGCTCATGATGGCTGGTTGTTCTAATATTCCCATCAACGGCAGTCGCTCAGTCAGGAACTTCTACTGCATACCGTCCACCGGCTGGTGAAGGCGTAGCTTTCATCGTCCCGGACGGAACACCGATCTCCCCCGACCCGCAAAGTGTTGATCCGAACGGAGACGTGGTCATTTTTACGGGGCTATGGAATACAAAATCGTTCTTGAACCTGATCCCGAGGACGGCGGCTACGTCGTGCATTGCCCCGCTCTTCCTGGCTGCTACTCGCAGGGCGACACACGAGACCAGGCGCTCGACAACATCCGCGAGGCGATCGAGGCGCATCTCGAGAGCCTGGACCAGATGAACGACGCCGCCAGCGTGTGGAGCAGCAGGAGGACGAGATGGATCTGTTGAACCCGGCGCGACGCGGCGTTCATGCCGCTTCTAAAGATATGTGATGCTGCCCTAACCTTTATGCGGAATGTCGATGGCGGAGGTGTCGATACCGTGCCGCTTGAGCAGCTCGATGAAGGCCGGCCGGTCGGTCGCGTGCCGACAGGCCTCGCGCACGTCGACGATGCTGTTCTGCACGTATGCAACGAGTGAGTCGGTGAGCGGCTTCATCCCATGTTGCCGGCCGGCTTCGATCGCCTTTGGAAGTTGCGATGTGTTTCCCTCGGCGATGAGACGGGCCACCGAGTTGGTCTTCAGCAGGATTTCACGCGCCGGCACTCGTCCTCCGCCGGCCTTGGCCAGCAGAACCTGCGCGATCACAGCGCGCAGATTGTCGGCGAGCGCAAGCTGGGCCTGCCGGCGGGTGTATTCCGGCATGTAACGATCGATGATCCGGTCGATCGACTCGGTCACGCTATGCGCGGAGAAGCCGGCGATGACCAGGCGGCCCGATGCGGCCGCCTCGAGCGCGACGGTCATCAGGGCCCCCGTCCGGATCTGCCCGAGCACGAGCACGTCAGGATCTTCGCGCAGCGCGGCGCGGGCGGCGGCAGCTACGTCCTCGTCGTTGCCGCGCACTTCACGCTGACTGATGACGGTGTACCTCTGCGCGTGAACGATGTCGATTTCGCGTTCGATGCTGATGACGTGACGCTGCGAGGCGCGGTTGATGAGATCGACAAGCGCGGAGATCAACGTCCGTTTGCCGCTTGCGCGTGGTCCAGTCACCAGGATCAGACCGTCCGGCGCGAACGCGAGCGACTGGATTGCCCGCGCCAGACCGAGTTGATCGACGGAGACCGCGCTGACCGGCATCATCCGGAACACGCCGGCCGGATTTCCCTGATCGTTGAAACTCGCGCAGCGAACGCGTCCAATGTCTTTGACATCGGCGATCCACTCGGTTGTTGCGCCTGTCTGCCGCACATCCTGACCGGCGACGGGTATCGACCTCGTCAGCAACGAGATCACATCGCTTGCGGTATACACCGGCTCAGTGTCGATAATCCGCACCTGACCATCGACGCGGACCGACGGTCGCGCGTTCGCTATTAAGTACAGTGTCGAAGCGCCGCGGCTTGCGGCGACCCG
>Ga0209343_10003986_pt1 | contig 18332 bp, 16 predicted proteins | sample RifCSPlowO2_02_FD_184026 | JGI IMG/M metagenome (GOLD analysis project Ga0209343, IMG submission 184026) | Groundwater microbial communities from Rifle, Colorado - Rifle CSP2_plank lowO2_0.2 (SPAdes) (version 2) | ecosystem: Environmental > Aquatic > Deep subsurface > Groundwater | place... | reverse complement strand
GAAATCTCATCTTCCTGACCTCCTGTAACATCTCTGTCCGTTTCATGGTCTCCTCCTTGAAATTTAGGAAACCATACAATAGGACAATTCATGTGCTATAAAAAGGACAGTTTATGTGTTGCTGACAGGAGTAGAAAAATATATTGCTTACTTGGTTAATACATGATAGGCTACTCTGCACAAAAAATATAAGGGGGCTACCAATGAAATTTTATACAAGCATCACTGTAACACTCTTGGCCATTTTTCTTGTTGGAGGTTTGCATAAAACTTCCCATGCCGCTGAAATTAAAAAGGCAAAAGGCGGATATACTGTGGAAGAGCTGTATGTCAAGAAGAACGAACTCAACGGCAAAAAAGTTGCTGTCCGCGGTAAGGTGGTAAAATTTAATAGCGGCATCATGGGAAAAAATTGGATACATCTGCAGGACGGCAGCGGCAAGCAAGGCACTAATGACATTACCATTACTACAAATCAAAGCGTAAAGGCAGGAGACACAATCCTTGCAACCGGCAACCTGGCTATAAACAAGGATTTTGGGGGCGGATACAATTACGAAGTCATAGTAGAAGAAGCCACCCTTGCCGGCGAGTAACGTAAATTAACGATAACAAAATTCTTTGCCAAGAGTAGGACACAAGGTGCGTTCCCAGAACGCACCTTCTTTATTTCACCTCTCCACCCACCACAATCTCAGGTATGCGTAGTGTTGGCTGAGCATCTGAGACTGGCACGCCCTGCGCATCTTTGCCGCATGTACCTATTGCAAAACCCAAATCAGAACCTACCATATCTATATTTTTTAATATTTCCGGACCATTGCCTGTAAGTGTTGCGCCTCTCACCGGCTCTCCAATCTTTCCCTTTTCTATTAAATAACCTTCTGTGACCTCAAAGACAAAATCGCCGTTCACTGTATTTACCTGGCCGCCGCCCATCTTTTTCACAAAGAGCCCCTTTTCAAGGGATTTGATAATCTCATCTGGGTTTGACTTGCCAGAGGCAATCATTGTATTTGTCATTCTTGGGATGGGCCTGTGATGGTAAGATTCTCGTCTGCCGTTTCCGGTAGATACAGCGCCATCCTTCATTGCTGTAAGACGGTCATATATATAGTTTTTCAAAACACCATTTTCTACAAGCATGGTCTTCTGCCCCGGACTTCCCTCATCATCAAAAAAGAAGGAGCCTCTTTTATAAGGAATTGTTGCGTCATCTATTACGGTTATAAGCTGAGAGGCAATCTTTTCTCCAACCTTCCCTGAATATACTGAAAGACCCTGCTGGGCAAGGTCTGCCTCAAGGCCATGGCCAACAGCCTCATGTATCATGGTGCCGCCGGCCTCGCTGGACAAGACAACAGGCATCTTTCCTCCTTGAGCCTTTTTTGCCTTTAACATAAGTATTGCCCTCTTAGCAGCTATCTCAGCAACCTTTTCAGGCGGATTCTGTTCAAAAATTTCTAAACCCATGACGCCGCCAATCGGCTCGTATCCTGTCTGCACAATTTCCCCTTCCCTTGCTACCGCCTGAACTAAAAATAAAATCCCTGCCCTGCTTTCTTCAATCCACTGGCCGAGGGAGTTTACAACCGTCATTTGCCTGAAACCATCGCCATAGACAACCTTTACCTGGCCAATCTTTTTATCAAAGCCTCTTGCAAAGGCATTGCCTTTTTTTACCAGAAGAACCTTTTTTAAGAGGTCAACGTCTGCCGGCGGAGTTTTTATAAAAAAGCCCTCAGAGCTTTCCTTTTTAACAAGACCAATATCCTTTTTTATCTTTCCTTCTTTTACAGCCTTGCTCACGATATCCGCCAATTCCAAAAGCCCCTTTTCTGTCACATCATTTGTATACGCATAGGCTGTCTTAAAATCAAAGGTGACCCTTAAACCCAACCCCCTGTCTCTTCCAGATATAATCTTTTCTATTCTGTTTTCCTCGCATATTATGGATGTATTGACAGTCTCCTCCATATAGATATCTGCAAAATCGCCGCCTTTTTTTAAGGCTGCTTTGAGAATTTTAAACGGGTCAAAATCTTTGATAAGCTGCATACTCTTTCCCCTGTCTCCACACTTTTATTCAGATAATCGTTTGACCTCTGATAAATTGTCTGCTGCAATTGCCACATCAGAGCAGAATAGTTGTTTTGCTAAAGCAAACCATACAATTTCTCAAGGGTCAATATTAAATTTCCGCTTTTTTGCTAATCATCCATGCTCCTCATCAAGAAACAGCTTTGCAAACCCTGCCTCTATTTGTTATAAAAGTTTTATGGGCAAAGCTAAAAGAAGGAAAGGTGAGAAAAGAGATTTCCTTGATAAAAAATCCGGCAGCACCACTTCTCCTTCTGGGTCTCTCTATTTTTCTATCTTTATCCTTGTAATTCTTATCCTTCTTTCATTTGCTACCTATAAAAGAAATGGAATATGGAAGGAAGACTTACAACTGTGGGAGGACGTGATAAATAAGAGCCCAGAAAACGCAAGAGGGCGCCATAATATTGGGTTTGTCTATTATAACCAAGGTCGATTAAATGAAGCCCTCCAGAAATACATAATTGCAGTAAGAGTAAGTCCAAACTATTCATTAGCCCATAACAATCTTGGACTCGTTTATTATAAACAAGGTCGGATAGATGAGGCTATAAATGAATACATAATTGCATTAAGTTTGAAACCTGACCTGGCAGAAGCATACAATAACGTGGGGAATGCTTATCATAAGAAGGGGCGCATGGAGGACGCCATACAAAATTTTCTTATTGCCTTGAAACTCAAACCTGGGCATGCAGAAGCTTACAATAATCTCGGAAATGTCTACGCTGAACAAGGTCGGTTTGAAAAAGCCATACAAGAATACTTGACAGCCTTAAGGATGGATTCTAATTTTGCAAAAGCCTATTATAATCTCGGCAATATCTATTCTGAGCAAGGCAGGTCAGAAGAAGCCATCATAGAATACAGAAAAACTCTAAAACTGAATCCCGGCAATGCAAATGCTTATTATAACCTTGGCAATGTCTATTATAGACAGGGTAAATTTGACGAGGCCATACAAGAATACCTGACAGCCATAAGAATAGACCCGAACGATGCGGAACTCCGTCATAACCTCGGACTCGCTTACTGGAAAAAGGGATTAAAGAAAAAGGCTCAAGAAGAAATTGAGACAGCATTGAAACTAAGACCGGAATTTTCTTTAGCTCAGGACGCCCTTAAATCGCTTCGTATAGAATTGCAAACTCCTTCTTCAAAATGACAATGCGGGGGTGTTAGTCCCCGCATTGTTGAGGCAGTTCTTTACTTTCGCTATTATGGGGCTGGGGCAGGATCACCGTTGGAATTTACATTCTATTACTTGATATTCCTCAAAAATAGAGATGAAAATCTTATCTTAAGTATGCTATGAAGACTATTGTGACACGCATTATCATCTTTATACTTTTAATAATTCTGCCTGTTTCTTATGCCACCTATGAAAGGAGTGTAATATGGGAGGATGAAATAACGCTATGGAAGGACATTGCAGCAAAATCATCTAATAAGGCAAGGGGACATGATAATCTCGGAATCGCCTATGAGAAGATAGGATATGTTGACGATGCAATAAGGGAGCATCGTCTTGCAATAAAATTAAATCCTCATAACCCCAATTTTTACAACAATCTTGGCATTGCCTATATGGATATAAACCTCCTTGGCGATGCAATTAAAGCATACCTTACCGCACTGAATATAGAACCGTATAATTTTGAAACCCGTATGAATCTCGGAATTGCCTATCGTAGAAAGGAGTTATTTGATGATGCCATTAGAGAATTTAAAATCGCATTAAGCATAAAACCAAACAACACAGAAGCCATTTACAATATTAATTTTACTTATGCCGAAAAAGAATATATCGGGGGAAAGTGAGTCATCGGCCAACAGTTGGGCTGATTGATATTGAACAGCCTTTTCTTTATAATATTCTGTTTACCCAAAACTTTAGATGCAGGGATCGTTCTTTGAGTGAGGAAGCCCAAATGATAAAAAGAGACAGACAGAATATTACTACTCTGCCTGTCTCAATAGTATCGTTATGGTGCTGGTGCAGGGTCGCCATTAGAATTTACATTATATGAACCCACACCAGTTGTCCCTGTAATATCATCATATACATTAAAGCTGATATTTGGCGTAGCGCCACCAGAATCTATATAAATATCAGTATAAGTTGCCCCGCCGTTGTCTGTTATCGTGTTGTGGATGATCTTTGCTGAAGAGGATAGAGAATGAGAAATCCCCCAGCGGTTATTCCCTGTGATAGTATTACCATCAATTATCGGCGAAGCAGCTGCAATATTAACCCCATCAGAACCATTTCCTGATATTGTGTTCCCACTGATCGTTGCTGAAGAGCCGTTATGGATGGCAATCCCGTAACCACCATTACTTATAACTGTATTGTCACTGATCACTGACGATGATCCAGAGTCATTGAAAATCCCCATCATACTGTTACTTGTAATTGTATTCTCAATGATCTTTGGCAAGGATTGATAATTGCAAATCCCTGCCACATCATTATTTGTGATTGTATTTGCACCAATCGTCGGCGAAGATAAGATATTGTTAATCCCGCAGTAGCTATTCCCTGTCATTATATTTCCAACGATTGTAGGTGAGGAGTTTTCGTTGTAAATCCCGGAGTAACCGCCTTTAATCGTGAAATCTGATATGGCCACATTGGTAAGACCGTAAGGCCAAGCGCCCACAGCGATAACATTGTTTGATACAGATGGCGACTGTATCGTCGTCACATCCCTTCCAGCCCCTTGCAAATGGATATAACTCTTCATAGTGATGTTCTCCACATAAGTACCAGGCATTACCTTGATTAGATATGTGTTAGTCGCGCTCGGAGTAATGGAATCAATAGCTGCCTGAATGGTTGTAAAGTCACCTCCAGACTTTGCCACCGTTATCACATTGGCAGGTTTTTCAAGTTTTGAGGCGCTTATAGGCCCGGCTATCTTTGCATCTGTTACAGACCCATCAGCAATCTTAGTGCTTGTAACAGCGCCATTTGCTATATCGGATGAAGTAACCTGGCCATCCTCTATCTCATACGAATTAATGCACGGATTTGTGCACTTCACATCTGATGCGCCAGCAGCCATTGCGTCCTTTAATCCCAGAGTCATGCAGAAAAGAATTGCGCTCAGTAAAACAATAATTTTGTTCTTCACTATTTCATCATCCTTTGATTTAAAAGATTTTTTCTAAAAGCTAATTCACCGCAAACCTTAATCATCCGCCTCCCTTCTGTGAAATTTTTAAGACATGAAAAACAAAAGTTGTAGGGCAACCCTTTAGGGTTGCTTAGGCAAGGCTAAAGCCTCGCCCTACATGTAACATTATTTAATTTGTTTGTATTAATCCTGAACCTTCGCCTCCCTTCTATAAAATTTTTAATGCCATGAAAAACAAAAGTTGCAGGGCAACCCTTTAGGGTTGCTTAAGCAAGGCTAAAGCCTCGTCCTGCATGTAAGATTATTTAATTCGTTTGTATTAATCCTGAACCTTCACCTCCTTTCTGTGAGATTTTTAATGCCAGGAAAAACAAAAGGGGCAGACTGTATGGTCTGCCCCTTTTAATGAAACGATATAAAAAAAGCTATTAAGGTGTAATTCTGTCTGTCTGTGCAAGGTGAATGCCATTATGAAACTTCTTTCATATTTTGGAAAAATCGGATATTTAAGTTTCTCGTCTTTTGAAAGGCTTTATAATATAACCCGGTAATCCTGTCAAGCCAATTGTATTACTATGTCCGAATCTGGCTTATGGTTAACATATTTTAATCAAAATTTAAAGTATTGCAAATTTGTCTTTGTTATTTTAATCTATGCGTGATTGTTCAATACTTTATGAAAAGGGAGAACACCATGAGATTAAGATTTGTAAAAGTATTATTGGCAATCCTTTTGCCATTCTTCTTTTCAACCTACTGCGCTGCCCAGACAAAGCTTGCCCCTGCAAGTTTTAAGCAGGGGGATGTATTCAAGACAAAATTAGATAACGGTATGACCGTAATCCTTGAAGAAGACCACTCTGCAAGAGTTGTTGCGGTCCAGATGTTTGTCAGGGTTGGCAGCGCTGATGAAACTGAGAAAGAGGCAGGCATAGCCCATGTATTTGAGCACATGCTTTTCAAAGGCACTGAAAAGAGAAAGGTCGGACAGATTGCAGGCGAGGTTGAGGCAGCAGGCGGTTATATAAATGCCTACACCTCCTACGATAATACAGTTTATCACCTTGCGGTAGCGAGCAGATATTTTGATACAGGGCTTGATATAATCTCAGATGCAATACAGCGCTCATCCTTTGACCCCAATGAGCTTAAGAAAGAGTTGGAGGTCGTGTTGGAAGAGCTTAGAATGGGCGAGGATGACCCTGGCAGGAAACTCTACAAGAATATCTTTTCCACCGCATATACGACCCATCCCTACAAAAGACCGGTCATAGGATATACAGAGATAGTAAAAACTTTTACACGCGAGCAGATTCTTGATTTTTTCAAAAAATGGTATATCCCCAACAACATGACACTGGTTGTGGTTGGAGACTTTGATAAAAACAAGGCGCTGGATGCTGTAAGAAATAGTTTTAAAGACTTTAAATCAGGCCCTGAACCACACAAGGCAAGACCGCAAGAGCCTTTGCAGAATGAGCTGAAAACAACTATCTCCAGTGATGAGATAAAGGAAACCCATCTCGGCATAGCATTTCACATACCTGAGCTAAGCCACCCTGACGCTTATGCAATAGATGTGCTTGCAAATATTCTTGGGCAAGGGGAAAGCTCAAGGCTTTACCAGAGACTGAAGGAAAAAGAACAGATAGTTCATGGCATCTCAACCTATGCAATGACCCCAAAAGAGCCAGGCGTGTTCTTTGTGAATGCAAATCTTGAGGCAAAGAATGCAAAAAAGGCTATAGAAGAGATTTTGAGGGAGCTTTATAAGATACGATACGAAGGGGTTTCGCCTGCTGAATTAGACAAGGCAAAGCTTAATCTTGAAAGCGATTTTATATATGAACGGGAGACCATGGAAGGAAGGGCAAGGCAGCTCGGCTATTTTGAGGTAACTGCCGGCGATATAGCTTATGAAAGAAAATATCTTGACGGCATATCAAAGGTAACATCTGATGATATAAAACGAATGGTACGGCAGTATCTGAGAGAAGACAATATGACAACTGCCTTTATGCTGCCAAAGGTTGAGAAAGATGTCGTCAATAAAGAAGATATTGTTTCAGCCGCAGGGGTAGCCAATATCTCGTTATCGCAAAGTGAAGAGCCTAAGAAATCAAACAATACGTTCAAAAAGGGCGAAGAGGCGGTAAAGATAGAACTTAAAAACGGCATAACCCTTCTCGTAAAAGAAGACCACTCCAATCCTACGGTTGCCGTTTATGTGGCATTCCCGGGCGGATTAAGATATGAAGATGAAAAGACAAACGGTCTTGGGAATTTTCTGGCAGGCATGCTTACCAAAGGAACCGAAAAAAGAACAGCTGCTGAACTTGCGCGAGAAATAGAAGGCATGGCCGGCAGTATAAACGGTTTCTCAGGCAAAAACTCTATCGGTATATCAGGAAAATTCTTAAGCAGATATTTTGATAATGGAATTGAGATGATTGCAGATTGCCTTCTTAACCCAACATTCCCCCAGGATGAACTGGAAAAGACAAGGAAAGAAATACTTGCGGCTATAAAGAGGCAGGAGGATTATTTGCCTGGTTACACATTCAAGCTGTTTTATAAAGCGCTTTATGAAAAGCACCCTTACAGGATGCCGGTCGTTGGCACTGATAAAACTGTATCAAGCTTTAAGGGAAAAGATATTGTAAACCATTATAGGAGACTCATCGTCCCGCAAAATATGGTTATATCCATTGTTGGCAATATCAATAAGGATGAAGCCATAAAAAAGATTGAAGGCCTCTTGGGCGGCTTTAACCGAAAGGCCAAACCTCTGGGAAATCTTCCCATGGATGACAGACAAGGACATATTAAAAAAACTGGTGATGTAAAAGAAAAACAACAAGCCCATATTGGTCTGGGCTTTCTTGGCGCAACCATTACCAGCGAGGCGCGGTATCCGCTGGGGGTTCTTACAGAGATACTTTCCAGCCAGGGCGGCAGGCTGTTTGTGGAGCTGAGAGATAAAGAAAGCCTTGCATACGCTGTAAGCGCATTTTCAAAGGAAGGTGTTGAGCCAGGGGTATTTGCCGTATATATGGGTACAGCCCCTGATAAAAAAGACAAGGCAATAGAAGGTATATTAAGGGAATTAAAAAAGGTTATTACAGAAAAGGTGACAGATGAAGAATTGAAGAGGGCAAAGAGCGCACTTATAGGCGGCTATGAAATGGGGCTTCAGGAAAACTCGGCTCAGGCATCAGATATGGCAAACAATGAGCTTTTAGGCCTTGGCTTTGACGAATACAAGAGATATCCCGGCAAGATAGAGGCAGTTACAGCAGACGACATATTAAAAACAGCCCGGAGATATATCAATCTGGATGCCTATACTTTAAGTGTGGTAGGGCCGAAATAGGCAAGCGCACTCTTCGAAATAGCCTTTGTCTCATCAAATCTTATTATGCAGACAAATACGGGAAGTGTCTCCTCCTTATTATTCGTAAAGATTGACCGCTCTACCTCTGCATTGCAATACCGTGGAATATGAGACTATTGGGATTTGTTTTTGTAGTTCCATCAAGCAGGATACCGTGTCCACGATTTACAATCTGGCCATGAACTGGATTGGGATCAACCGGTTCATCAATTACCAAACTACCGTCACAATTTACAGAATAGGTTAACGAGGCAGCCTCTGTGACCAGACCGGTAAGGCTGCACCGTCTTGTGTCTGTTACTGTAGCTGCGCTTACCCCATCAAAGTTTACTACCCCTGTATGGTCGCAATAATTAGTTCCTGGGATAGGGAAGGTTTCAGTCCGCACCTCAACAAGATTGAATATGTATTCTCCGTTTAGGTCACGGTTGGAATAGCACCCTCCTCCTGCCACAGCAGGTGTGTAGCCGGCAAATATCCATGCTATGCTCATCCCGCTTATAAGCGTCAACAAAAAAATCTTTCGCTTCATGGTTCTTTCTCCTTTGCTTTGGTTTTATTGTTCATGATAAACAGGTAGACACTCCCCGTTTTCATAATATAGCAGAAAATAATAATTTAACAACCTATGTATAAGTCCCACAAATAGCGATTGATTTTTTAGGGATAAGTTGTTGTGCTGCATATGGAAGCCATAAAATCCTTGCAACTTTGAATGATATTTGGTAGCAATAGAATATGGATAAAAAGAAAGAGATTTTGGTAAGGTCTTTAAAGGACCCCGACGAAAATATAAGAAAACTGGCAGCAGCGTCTCTGGAAAAGATTGAGACCAGAGAACGGATGGAGACCATTGAAAAGATTATAAACGAAGGCGAACGGTTAGCAAAAATTCGCGCTGTCTACGCGCTGAATGGCTTAAAAAGCCAAAAGGCCATTTTGCTGCTTCTTAAGGCTCTTAAAGACTCTATTGAGGATGTCCGGGCTGCTACAATAAGGGTGCTTGGAAAACTGGGTGACGCAAGAATAATGTCTCCTTTAGTGGAATGTCTTTCAGACAGCAGCCATATAGTACAAAGGGTTGCTGTAGAGGCCCTGGGGGATTTTAGAGACCCCCGATTGACAGATTCTATTATGTTGATGTTAAAGAACGAAGACAGCGGTGTTGTAGAAAAGGCAATAGAAGCCCTTGGAAAAATCGGTGATAAAAAGGCTGAGGATGCCTTACTATATTTTGCTGTAAAGGGTTCTGCTCATACCAAGGCCAATGCTATAAAGGCCCTTGGAGAATTGGAGCCTTAAGTATACACAACGACATAAAGAGAGCAGCATACAGAGCGTCAGAACACAGCAGACCAAGGCGCGACGAAGGTGAGGAGTGAGGCGTATTTTTAGCATACGCCGCAACGACGAGCCGAGGAGCAACACAGGTATGCGAAGTTATGATGCTCTGTATAGTATGTCCTGCCGTATTTCTTTTAATTTGTCTTTCTCCTTTTAAAATTCTTTTTATAAACTTGCTGTTATAAAAATATCTGCTATAAATATATCAATACTCTAATAAGCACGATTTTTTACAGGGTAAAACAGCAAAAAGGAGGTATAAACTATGAAAGTACTCGTTGTCTACTATTCCATGTATGGCCATATTCACCGCATGGCAGAGGCTGTTGCAGAAGGCGCTAAAGAGGTAAAAGGCGCGCAGGTAGAAATGCGCCGCGTTTCAGAAACTCTGCCGCAAGAGACGCTGAAAAAAATGGGGGCAGTAGAACCTCAAAAGGCATTTGCCCATGTTCCAGTGTGCACTATAGATGAATTGGCCTCTGCAGACGCAATCATCTTTGGCACGCCAACACGGTTTGGGAATATGTGCGGGCAGATGCGTCAATTCCTTGATGCAACAGGCCAGCTCTGGGTTAAAGGTTCCCTTGTTGGTAAGGTGGGGAGCGTATTTACAAGCTCTGCTACACAGCATGGAGGTCAGGAATCTACGATCCTTAGTTTTCATATCACACTTCTTCATCAAGGCATGGTTATTGCCGGTCTGCCGTACAGTTTTCAGGGACAGATGCGTATAGATGAAATAACTGGCGGATCTCCTTATGGCGCATCAACTATTGCCGGAGGCCAGGGTGAACGGATGCCGAGCGAAAATGAACTGGCTGCAGCGCGGTTTCAGGGTAAATATGTGGCAACAATAGCCTCTAAGCTTGCAAAATAATTATTTTGCCTTTAACTGCCATAGCCCGCCGTATGCCGCGTCCTGTGGGCGGAGTTATTAACTTAGACACTATTAAATATTCGGGGGCGAGATAGAAAGAGCGCCCCTGTTTTTATTTCAAGCTTCACATTTTATTGAACTTATGTTAGTTTTTATGTCACATGTTAGCGCACTCTTTCATTTCATATGTAAGCGAGGAAGAAATAAAGAGGGAAAAGGCAAAGGCCCGGGAATTAAGAGACAGTCCGTGGTGGAAAAACAAACGCGGCACCGGTATCTGCTATTATTGCCATAAGAAATTTAAACCCCAGGAGCTTACCATGGATCACATTGTGCCTATAATTCGCGGCGGGAAAAGCGCCAAAGGCAATATGGTTCCTTGCTGCAAGGAGTGCAATAATAAAAAGAAATATATACTGCCAATGGAGTGGCAGGAGTATATGGAGTCGTTAAAGTAAGTTGCAAATTAAAAACTCAAAAGACACGGTATTATCTTGAAATATAAACTCACGCTCATATATCCTGCTCACAAAAAAAACCTGGGGAATAATAAAAAGAAAAGGAATAAATATCCTATCCCGCAGCTATCCCTCCCCACAATTGCCGGCCTGACTGACAGCCGTTTTGAAGTCACTATTACAGATGATAATATAGAGGATATTGATTTTGACGCCAAGCCTGACTTGGTAGGAATAACTACCATGACGGCGCTTGCCCCTCGTGCGTATGAGATAGCGCAGGAGTTCAGGAAAAGGGGTGTGCCTGTAATACTTGGCGGCATCCATGCCTCAATGCTTCCTGAAGAGGCGGCACAATATGCGGACTGTATTGTTATAGGCGAGGCAGAAGATGTATGGCCCGCAGCGCTGGAAGATTTTATCCAAGGCAAGCTTAAAAAAGTATACAGGGGCACAGGCCGGCATACGCTTGTAAATCTGCCAAAACCGCGGCTGGACTTGCTTAAAAGAGGCAGATACTTTTCAAGCAGCCTGCTCATGGCCTCGCGCGGATGCCCTCACGACTGCCACTACTGCTCTGTAACCACATTCTGGGGCAAGGGCTTTAGATACAGGCCGATACCGGAGGTGATAGAGGAATTGAAGTCACTACCCGGCAGGATGGTCTTTTTTGCTGATGACAATCTGTATGGCAACAAGGTATACGCCAAGAAATTGTTCAGGGAGATGATTCCGCTAAAGAAAAAGTGGTCGTGCCAGGGAGACAGCCTGATTGCAAATGATGCGGAACTCCTGAGATTGGCTGCTGAAAGCGGTTGCCAGTGGATATTCATAGGCATAGAATCCATATCTGAAAAAAATCTTGCGCAGATGAGAAAATCGTTTAACAAGGTCAAGCAATATAAAGAATCTTTCAAAAAAGTGCATGATGCAGGCATCAACGTATTCGGGTCGTTTATCTTTGGCCTTGACGAGGACGATAAAAATGTATTTAAAGATACTGTAGACTTTGCAATTGACGCAAAATTGGATGCGGCAAATTTTTATATACTTACGCCCTTGCCCGGCACAAAACTTTTTCAGGAGATGAAGGATGGTGGCAGACTCCTGCATACGGAATGGGATAAATACGATGCCAATCATGTGGTGTTTAAACATCCAAAGCTGACTTCTGAGGAGCTTCTTGACGGTCTGATATTTGCGTATAAATATTTTTATTCCATTCCTTCTATATCAAAAAGGATGCTGCGGACAGGCCATAAAAGGCCGGTGCAATCGCTTATATTAAACCTTGGCCGCTTCTTAAGGAGGAAGCGGTTTGAAGCCATATGCAGGATGCAGTAAATTTATAAACAGTTCACCATTAAGAGGTAACTCATGAAATACGAAGCAGTAATAGGTCTTGAAGTTCACGCCCAGCTTTTGACAAAATCAAAGGTCTTTTGCGGATGCTCAACAAAATTCGGCGCAGAGGCAAATACACAGGTCTGCCCTGTATGCCTCGGTATGCCGGGCACTCTGCCTGTCCTGAACAGGACAGCAGTTGAGTATGCCATAAAGATGGCTCTGGCAACGCATTGCAAGGTTAACCGTAAAAGCATCTTTGCGCGAAAGAATTATTTTTACCCTGATTTGCCAAAGGGATATCAGATATCCCAGTATAATGAGCCACTGACACAGAAGGGCTATGTTGATATAGAGGTAAATGGTGCAAAAAAGCGCATCGGGATAACAAGGATACACATGGAGGAAGATGCAGGAAAGCTTCTGCATGGCGAAAGCTATGAGGATGCGGATTATAGCTTTGTTGACCTGAACAGGGCAGGCGTACCATTGATTGAGATTGTAAGCGAGCCGGATATTCGCACCTCCGAGGAGGCGGTGGAATATCTCAAAGCGCTTCGGGATATATTGGTCTACCTTGAAATATGCGACGGCAATATGGAAGAGGGGAGTTTCCGCTGCGATGCAAATGTTTCCGTGCGTCCGGTGGGACAAAAAGAATTCGGCACAAAGACGGAGTTGAAAAATATAAACTCATTCAAGTTCGTGCAGAAGGCCATTGAGTATGAGATAAACCGGCAGATAGAAGTTGTTGAGGACGGCGGAAAAGTTATTCAGGAAACACGGCTATTTGATTCTGATAAAGGAATAACCATCTCAATGAGGAGCAAGGAAGAGGCGCATGATTACCGCTATTTTCCAGAGCCGGATTTACTGCCGCTTCAAATTGATGAGGCATGGATAACAGAGATAACGTCAACCTTGCCTGAACTGCCTGCGGAAAAAAGGGAGAGGTTTACCAAAGATTACGGCATACCTTCGTATGATGCCGGTGTTTTGACTGCAAGCAAGGAACTGGCTAATTATTATGAAGAATGCGTCAAACTCTTTAATCAGCCTAAAGTTGTTTCAAATTGGGTCATGGGGGAGTTGTTGAGGCTGCTGAAAGAGGACAATCGTGATGTGAAGGATTGTCCGGTAAAACCATGTAATATGGTAAAGCTGATAAAAATGGTAGATGCGGGGGCAGTCAATTTAAAAACCGCAAAGGAAGTATTTGAGGATGTGTATAAAACAGGTAAGGACCCGGAGGCTATAGTAAAGGAAAAGGGGCTTGTCCAGGTTTCAGACGAAGGCGCATTGATAAAGGCAATAGACGAAGTGATTGCCGCCAATCCAAAAGAAGTTGCTGAATATAAGGCAGGAAAGGAAAAACTGTTCAGCTTTTTTATCGGCCAGACAATGAAGGCAACAAAGGGGCAGGCAAATCCGCAGGTGTTGAACAAACTGGTCAAGGAAAGGCTCGCCAAATAAGTTAAAGCCAAATGTCAAATTTCACCATTCATGACCTACCAAGAGCAGAAAGGCCGCGAGAAAGGCTAAAGCAATTTGGTTCAGAGGCGCTTTCTGCACAGGGGGAATTTGGGGACACTTCACGTATTAAGAAATACGACAAGTGTCCCTCTTCGTCAAATATAATGGGGGGGGGTAATGGCCTGTATTTTATGCGCAACAAATAGTTTTAGCGAGATAGGGGAAAAGAGAGGTTTTACCATAGTAAAATGCGCTGGCTGCGGATTTGTTTATACAATGCCGCTGCCTCGCGAAGAAGAACTCATCAAAGCTACCCAAAAGAAATCGTCTAATTTTAAGCCGCATGTAAGTCTCAGCCGGAAGATAAGGTATCACTTTTTTGCATCAAGGATTAAGAGGCTTTTTCCGCAGCATGACCGGATAAGACTGCTTGAGATTGGGTGCAATCATGGGAATTTTCTGAGCGCCATCAAATCCGACAAAAAGTTTGTTGCAACAGGCATAGATTTAAACTCCGCAGCCCTGCAATATGCCAGAAGCCAGAGACTTAATGTATTAGAAGGAACTCTGGAATCTCATAATTTTTCAGGCGGGAGCTTTGATGTTGTGGTGGCGCTGCATGTTATTGAGCACCTTCACGACCCGGTCAGGACGCTGACGGAGATAAACAGACTTTTGTCCGCAGGTGGAATGCTTATTACAATTGTTCCCTGTGTTACTCATATTAAGGCGAGGCTTGCTGGAATTAAATGGAACTATTTCGGCCCTCCCAGCCACCTGTGGTATTTTTCTCCCAGGACATTTGCCTTGTTGCTTGAAAAGACCGGATTTGCGCCTGTTTATTCTTCCTGTTTTTATAACCGGGCCCATTTAAAGACGATTGCCAGAAAAGGATAGATGTAGGGGCATAGCCGTCCTCGTGAAAACGGAGAAGGATTTTTATATAAAGAACCCCAAAGAACTCCAGAAAGAGATAAGGGCATTATTAAAGGAAAAAAACGCCCTTATGCTTGCGCATAATTATCAGCGCGATGAGGTGCAGGAGACTGCGGACATCTGCGGTGATTCCCTTGCATTGAGCCAGGCTGCTGCGCAGTCTGATGCAGAGGTTATTGTGTTCTGCGGCGTGCATTTCATGGCAGAGAGCGCATCCATCCTCTGCCCCGATAAAACCGTAATTCTGCCGAGGCTTGACGCGGGCTGCCCCATGGCGGATATGATAACCGCAGAGGATTTAAGAAAGGAAAAGGAGAAAAGGCCGGGTGTGCCTATTGTAGCGTATGTGAATACAACGGCAGAGGTAAAAGCTTTGAGCGATATATGCTGCACATCTGCAAATGCAGTCAAGGTTGTAAATTCCGTAAAATCAGATAGGGTTTATATGATACCCGACAGAAACCTGTCCATGTATGTTGCAAGGACAGCAAAAAAACAAATGGAGTGGTGGGAAGGTTTTTGTCCTACGCATGAAAAACTGAAACCCGCTGAAGTGCTAAAGGCCAAAGAAAAACACCCCGATGCGGTTTTTATGTGCCATCCTGAATGCCGACCGGAGGTGATAGACCTTGCTGACGCCGTGCGCTCCACATCAGGCATGTATAAATTTGTAAAAGAGACAAAGGCAAAGACAATTATTGTAGGCACGGAGATGGGGATTCTCTACCGCCTAAAAAAAGAGAACCCGGAAAAAACATTTATTCTGGCATCAAAGAGTTTAATCTGTCCGAATATGAAGCTAATCACACTGGAAGATGTACTTGAGGCTTTGCAGAAAATGGACAGGCCTGTCCTGAAAGGTTTTAATTCAGGAATTGTAAAGGTGCCGGAAGATATAAGGATACCAGCAAAGAGGGCATTAGACAAGATGCTGGAGGTGCCGAGGGATTGACGGTTCAGGCCGGCTGTAAAATCCTGCGGGCTGTGGCGATATGAAGCAATCTTTAACCACAAGCCTTATTTCAATTGACAATTCATCCCTTATCGCTGTATCTTAGTATCTTATTTAAAAAGGATGCTTTGACGACATGAGAAAAAACCTCTCAAGTTCCAGAGGCTTGACGCTTTTTTGAGGGAGTATAATTCTGGTGTATGAGATTTACCGGTAAGTAAAAAGCCTGTGTGCCACAGGTGGGCGAGATTCCTCGACATGGAGGAATTATCATTATAATGAAGATATATTCGGTAAAGTGAAAACATCTTCATTAAAACGAAACAGATTAAAATGCTTGCCGATTAAAACAACCCACCAAAAGGCTTAAGTTTCTTTCTCATCCACCCTACACAACGTTTTTACGGCTTGGAAATCTCAAAAAAGACAGACAGTATTGGCCAAACAAGCAAGGCGCTGAATAACCTGCTTAAAGCAGGTGTAGTAGAGACTGTCATTATAATGGATGATAAAAATAAGTAGCTGTAGTTTGCCCATTTATGGGCGTATTTTAAAATCGCCGATAAATCGGCAGACTACAAATTTATGTCGCTGACTATAAACGGAGGTTAAATGGAAAAGAAGGAAGTAATCAAATTCACTGACTTAGGCTTAAGCAAAGAGGCGCTTCAGGCTGTCACCAGCATGGGGTTTGAGGAACCGACACCTATCCAGGCAAAGACAATACCCATACTTTTAAAAGGCAAGGATGCTATCGGACAGGCACAGACAGGGACAGGTAAGACCGCTGCGTATGGCATACCGATTGTGGAAAAGATAGACCCAAGAAACTTTATGGTGCAGGCAATAATCCTTACACCGACAAGGGAGCTTGCCATTCAAGTTGCTGAGGAGATGAATAAGATCGGCAGATTTAGAAAAATTCAAGCTGTTCCAATTTATGGGGGCCAGTCCATAGAAAGGCAGATAAGGGCGCTAAAAAAGGGCGTTCAGGTTGTGGTTGGCACGCCTGGCAGGGTTATTGACCACATAGAGAGGAAAACGCTCAGGCTCAATTATATCAAAATAGTTGTGCTTGATGAGGCTGATGAGATGCTGGACATGGGCTTTGTTGATGACATTACAATAATACTTAAAACAACTCCAAAGGAGAGGCAGACCCTCCTCTTCTCAGCCACAATGCCGGACCAGATACTCAAGATAGCAAATCGCTATATGAATAGTCCTGAAAGGGTAACTATTGCCCAAAATGTGCTCACTGCACCGAAGATAAACCAAATATTTTATGAGGTGAGGCAGTCTGAAAAGACCGATGCCCTTTGCAAGCTCATAGATGTGGAGGATTCAGACCTCTTTCTTGTATTCTGCCATACCAAAAAAGAGGTTGACGATGTGGCAGCGGATTTGAAGCTCCGGGGATATGAGGCAGAGGCCATCCACGGCGATTTCAGCCAGTCCCAGAGAGAGTCTGTAATGAAAAAATTCCGCGAAAGCAGGATTGATGTGCTCGTGGCAACGGATGTGGCTGCAAGAGGCCTTGATATAAGTAAGATTACGCATGTGATTAATTACAGCATTCCCCAGAATCCGGAGTCCTATGTGCACAGGATAGGAAGGACAGGAAGGGCAGGAAGGGAAGGTGTTGCCATAACCTTTGTTACGCCGAGGGAAGACAGGCAGCTTCGGCTTATCCAGTCCGTTGCAAAGACAAAGATAACGCGGGGGAAACTGCCGTCTGTGCAGGAGATTCAGGAGGTGAGGACTGAACGGTTAAAAGAAAGGATTCAGGAATTTATTGATGATAAACGGTTTGATATCTATCTTAAAATGGTTGAAAAACTTTCAGACGGTCTTCAGCCTATAGATGTTGCAGCAGCGCTTTTAAAATTCCAGCTTGAAGGGTTTGGCACAGCAGCAGCGCCAGCAGGTGAGCCATCACTTGGTGAGACCGGCGCCCCTCCTGGCATGGCGAGACTCTTTATAACAGTTGGCAGAGAGCAGAAAATAAGGCCCGGCGATATAGTCAAGCTCATTGCAGACAAAACAGGTTTGAGCGGCAAAGCTATCGGCAATATCAAGATTATGGAAAAGTTTACCTTTGTTGAAGTGCCGCGAGACTCGGCAGAAAAAGTAATAGATGTCCTGCAAAAGAGCATGATAGCAGGACGGAAGATTACAGCAGCGCCGGCAAGGCCGCGCTAGCGTAGTGTTACATAAATAACTTTACTTATATAAAATATTATGCATAATGGTTTTATGTGTAGAGCAGCAGAAGCCATTATATTGGCAGAAAAAGAGCAGATAACAATAGACG
>Ga0209343_10003984_pt1 | contig 18338 bp, 19 predicted proteins | sample RifCSPlowO2_02_FD_184026 | JGI IMG/M metagenome (GOLD analysis project Ga0209343, IMG submission 184026) | Groundwater microbial communities from Rifle, Colorado - Rifle CSP2_plank lowO2_0.2 (SPAdes) (version 2) | ecosystem: Environmental > Aquatic > Deep subsurface > Groundwater | place... | reverse complement strand
GTAGCCGCGGGAATAAGGAGAATAAGAGCTACCGTCTGCTAAAAAGCCAGTTTTCACTGGCTTCGGTACGGATCTATAATCGTAAGAGTTCCTCTTTGAGTTAGCGTAGAATAGTTAATGCTCACGACATCCCGGCCTCCCGCCATTGACCTTACCGTCGCAATCATTACGGCGCGATCATCAATTTTTCGGAGGATACTCTGATAAAATCCTTCTGCCAGTTGCCGGGCCGAAGGTTCTATTAAAACTCCGGTCAATTCCCATCGGCTTGTTGAAGATTCCTCGCTTGTTTTGGTTTGCTTTATTGAAAATATCAGGACATTCAATTTCTTGCCATGGACAGACATTTCGGCAATTTTTCCTTCTTTGTAGCCCAAGAAGTCAGATTCAAACAAAACATCGGTAATCGGATATGTTTGGGGTATTATTGGCGTTTTTTCTTGGTTTTTCATGTTTCCTTTCCTGGGACTTGCTTTTCCCATAAAAATAGGTTATCATATATTCAGCTTATTTTCAATGTTAGTTACCCACAGGGTGTCCCACACAATTGGCATATGCCAATTGTGTGGGACACCCTTGTTCAACAAAAACCAAGCAGTTATTATGTGGTCGCGTAATAACTGCTAAAACGCCCGAAAAGGAGGGCACGGTGGATAGTGTAAGTTTTTACAATATCGTACTGCGGTTTCCAGAGGTGGAAGCCGCAATCAAAAACAAAACGGGGAAATCAGCCCGGGAGATGGCGAGCTCCATTGATTTTATTCAAGTAGAGTTCCTCTCCTCCAGAGAACAACTGGAGAAGCTCGCCGCGGCAAACAATCTGCCGTTGAGTGAAGAGGGGCGAGTGGTGAGGTGTAGCGAAAATCTTCGCTACATCGAAATTTTCTGCGCCGACTAGGCGCAGGTGCAATTTCAGGCAGGAACACAATTCCTGCCTTTCTTTTTGCCCAAAGATACCCACACATTGCGTCTTTATCTTTTTTATAACTGCCGTATAATTAAAGGGTGAGTTCAACTAAGATTCTAAAGGTCCTCAAGGACGACAAGTTTGGGGATTTATTGAATGAATTCCGAAATACTTCGGCCGAAGAAGTGATTTTCGTACTGCCCAAGAACGGCAAAGCATTCAAAAACGAGGCGCATTTCGCGGCTTTACAAGAAGAGTCCCGAATATCGGGCAGGGTCGCATCATTTCTATGCTCAAACCCCGAAATTGCCGCCACAGCCAAACAATATAACTTCAGTGTCTTATCAACCGAAGAGAAACCAAAAGCAAAAACCGTAGCCGTAACGACCGAACCGGAAGATGAAGAAAATCCCGACTTCATACAGAAAGAATGGGAAGACAAGGAACCGGAAGCGCATATCGGTTTTCACGAAGAAAGCGATGGCAAAGAAGGTGCATTGAAAGAAGATGAGGAGCCCTACGAAGAACCGGCTGAAGAAAAAAATGAAGAGAATGGAGAAAATGAGGAGGAAGAGGAAGAAGCGCCTACGGAAGAAGAGGCTGAACTTTCCGTCGCCAAAGAGCCGGATTTTGAAATTGTTGCCGCCGCCGCCAGAAAACCAGCCACAAAGATAACCGGCCACGGGACAAAAATACCCGTCAAAATGCCCGGAAAAAAGATGCCGGAACCGGAACAAACCGACAACATCTGGCAAGAAACGGCCGAAGAGAGCGGGGAAGATTTCTGGTCTAAATTGGCCCGGGGCCGTACTGTTGCGCCGCAAAAACACAAGGCCGCCATCCGCCGCCAACCCAGAAGTCTTTCGCAAAAAGCAATCGTGTGGGGCAGTGTTTCTGCGGTTGTTACTATCGGAACAATCATTTATTTAACCGTCGGCAGTGCTAAAGTAATCATCCGCCCTCAAGACCAGAAGTTAGATTTCCAGCTTAAAGTAACGGCGTCCGACAAGTTTGCTTCAGTTGATACGGCATTTAACAAAATACCGGGCCAGCTTTTTACGATTGAGAAAAGCGCGAGCGATACCTTTACGTCGTCAGGAGAAAAAGAAGTAGCCCAAAAATCCAAAGGCAAAATAACCGTTTACAACGAATACGGGAGTTCGCCTCAAATTCTTATTGCCACAACAAGGTTCCAATCCGTTGAAGGTTTAATATTCCGCACCCTTAAAACAATCTCTGTGCCGGGTGCACGGGTAGAGAACGGCAAAACCATAGCTGGAGCCATTGATGTTGAGGTCATAGCCGACAAAGCCGGGCAGGTTTACAATGTTGCCCCGGGCAAGTTTACAATTCCGGCATTCAAAGAAAAAGGCGATGCCGACCGATACGGCAAAATATATGGCCAGTCTACGGTTGCGATGAGAGGCGGCGCCATTGGAAAAGCTAAAGTCGTAACCGAATCTGACTATCAGAACGGCAAACAGCTCCTGCTCCAAAAAGTTAAGGAAGCCGCCGAAAAAGATTTAAAGGATAAAACCGCTGGTTTTAAAATAATTGACGGGGCCAGCATTTCTTACGATTTTGACAGCGGCGGAATCGGTGTTGACGACGCGGCTGAAAGCTTTACCCTGACCATAACCGAAACTATAAAGAATATCGGATTTAGCGAAAAAGACCTTCTGGGGCTGATCAGCCAATATGTCAACAAAACCAGCGACCTCGTGACATTGCCGGAAAAACTGGAAATAAGTTACGGGGGAATATCGTTTAACACAGCTGAAAACAGTTTGCAATTTACCGTAAGCGTCAAAGGCAAGGCCTATGCTAAAGTTGAAAAGGTTAAGATTGTTTCTGATTTGCAGAACAAGAAAGAGGGGGAGATAAGGGATTATTTTAAGGATGCCTCCGGGATTGCTGAAGCAAGAGTAATCTTATCGCCATTTTGGGTCAGAAAAGTGCCTCAAAATCCGGCAAAAATTAAATTAGAGTTGGTGTATGATTAGCCCCCAATTGACACATTTTCTATAATTTGCTAATATGCCGAGGCCGTAAAATTTAACCCATGATTTCTAAGTGGGCGGGGATTTCGACAGTGTCGGGAGCCCTCGGCATTTTTTTTGTTAAATTGGACAACCAAAATAAAGAAAAAGTTAACGGTACGGTTCTGGAAGCTTTACCAGATACTACCTTTAAAGTAAGGCTGGAGGACGGTAGGGAACTTTTGGCTTATTTGGCCGGCAGAATGCGGATAAATTACATAAAGGTGATGATCGGCGACCGCGTAACGGTCGAGGTAAGTCCGGATGGGACAAGGGGAAGGATAGTATTTCGTCATTAAGAAGTCTTTAATATTTTAGAACGCAGCTGGCTTGACCAGATTCAAGGCAAAAGCGAGTATTGCGACAAGGTATACTATAAGTACATTTAGGAGCAAACGGAACTTTTAACGAAGAAGATGGCCAAGAGCGTACTGCTTAAGCCGAAGGCTAGCAGAGCGGCCAACAAGTTATAAATGAAGGTCAGAGCATCCGTAAAAAAGATGTGCAGTAATTGTAAATTAGTGAGGCGAAAGGGTCGCTTGCATTGTATTTGCAAAAATCCAAAGCACAAGCAGAGACAGGGTTAGAATAGCCAGTAGCCAATAGCCAATAGCCAATAGAATAAAACTATTTGCCATAAGCTATTCGCCATTCAACGGTTTGCCTAGAATACTGGGGGTAGCCATTCCCGACAATAAAAAAATATTATATTCTCTGCCGTATCTTTACGGCCTTGGCTTGACATTAAGTAGAGTTATCCTGAAATCAGCCAATATTGATCCGGACCGGCGCGCCAAAGATCTGACTGCCGACGAAATAAACAAAATACAAAAAATAATTGAGGCAAACTATAAAGTTGAGGGGGATCTAAGGCGCGAAGTGGCGCAAAACGTTAAAAGACTTAAAGAGGTTGGGTCATGGAGAGGCCTGCGCCACTCCAGAAGGTTGCCGATTCACGGCCGTTCTAGGGTTAACTCCCGGACAATAAGAGGCAACGTCCGTAAAACTATGGGTTCGGGCAGAAAACCATCAACGGAAAAAACATAAGCAAATGTCCGCGCGCAGTCCGAGCGTTGTCGAGGACAAGCGCAGAAACAGTTGCTTACCATGCGTTTTCAAATGATTTATAGAAAGTTCGCGGTGACGAGTTTTGCGGCAGTTCGGATTGCTCGCAGACTCGCATTTCCTCACTGACAAAATCGTCATGGGTCAAAAGAAAATTATCACAAAAGCAGATGCGACAGCAACCGAAGGACAAACGGCGTCCGATGTTTCGGTTGCTAAAAAATCCTCGAAAAGACAGGTAATAAACGGTGTCGCCTATGTCAATATTTCTTATAATAACACCGGGATAGCCATTACCGACTCAAAAGGAGAAACAATCGCTTGGTCGTCATCCGGTTTAATCGGCTTTAAGGGAACCAAAAAATCAACTCCATATGCCGCCGGTATGGTAGCCAGAGATTGCGTTGAAAAAGCAAGGAAATATAATCTGGCCAATATAAAAATAGTGGTAAAGGGAATCGGACCCGGACGCGACTCAGCCATCAGGGGATTGGCCGGCACTGGCTTGAATATAATTTCAATAGTTGACGCAACGCCAATTGCGCATAATGGAGTAAGGAGAAAGAAACCGAGACGAGTGTAATTTTAATTTTTAAATTTTAAATTATTGTTATGGCACGCTACACTGGTCCAAAAGATAAAATAGAAAGGCGGCTGGGCGAAAAACTTTTTTTAAAAGGCGAGCGTTCGCATTCTCAGAAATCCAGCGTTCTCAAAAAACCGTATCCTCCCGGCATGCACGGCCATAACCGAAGGGGAAGGATCTCGGAATTTGGAACACAACTGCAATCTAAGCAAAAAGTCAGGAATACATATCGCATGCTTGAAAAACAATTTAAAAACTTGGTTAAAAAAGCGCTGGATACCAAGGAAGAACCTTATTCCGCCATCTCGCGCCGGTTGGAACAGCGACTTGATAATGTTGTCTTTCGATTAGGTTTTGCCCAGTCCAGAGATCAGGCGCGCCAGCTTGTAAATCACGGCCACATAACCGTTAACGGAAAAAAGGTGGATATCGCCTCTTATGAAACAAGGGTCGGCGACGTGGTAAATGTGCGTGAAAATGACAAAAAATCCTCATATTTTAGTTCATTAGTTCCGCAATGGTTAAAAAATTATGACGCTCCGGAATGGCTAGAATTGAACAAAGGCGCTTTGAGCGGCAAGATAAAAAAACAACCAATGCCAGAGAACGGCGGCCTTAGGCCGGACGATCTGCAAGCCATAATTGAGTTTTATTCGAGATAAATAAAAACAGTTGGCCACTGACCATTGACCATTGACTGCGAGCTACCTGTCAAATGTCAAATGTCAAATGTCAAATGTTGTAACATGTCGCAACTACCAGAAATAAAACTAATATCTAAAGAGGGCAATCGGGCAATTTTTGAAATTGCTCCCTTGATGCCCGGATACGGCGCTACTATTGCTAACCCGCTTCGGAGAGTATTGCTGTCATCACTGGAGGGCGCGGCCATAACCGCAATTAAGATAAAAGGGGTAGACCATGAGTTCACGGCCATACCGGGAGTATTGGAAGACATGATACAGGTAATTTTAAATGTCAAAAAAATACGCGTTAAACTGTTCGGCGAAGGTCCGGTCAAGCTTACACTGGAAGCCAAAGGAGAAAAAGAGGTTACCGCCGGTAATATTAAAACCACGTCTGATGTTGAAATAGTCAACCCCGAACAGCATATCGTTACTCTGACAGATAAGAAGGCGGAATTTATTATGGAGCTTGACGTTGAAAAAGGCACCGGTTATGTTCCGGCCGAACAACGGCAAAAAGACAAATTAGCGATTGGGATTATCGCAATTGACGGTATCTTTTCTCCGGTTAGCCATGTAAATTTCAATACAGAAAATATCCGCGTAGGACAAAGGATCGATTACAACAAAGTTGCGCTGGAAATTGAAACTGACGGTTCGACAGAACCGGAAGTGGTATTAAAAAGGGCTAGCGAGATATTGGTGGCTCATTTTAAGTTGATTTCGGAAATTCCGGTTCCCGAAACAACATCTTCAGAACCAAAGCATTCGTCCCGAACTCAAGCCGAGGGGAAGAAAGTCTCTAAAACCAAAAAAACCAAATAAAATGAATAAGAGAGGCAACATACGAAAATTCGGCAGAAAAAATGTGCAAAGACGGGCACTGTTGCGGTCGCTAATCACAGCGCTCGTTAGCCATGGCAAAATTAAGACAACTAAGGCCAAGGCCAAATCCCTTAAAGTGGAGATGGAAAAGTTGACAACTTTAGCTAAAAAACAAAATCTTGCCTCAAGAAGATTGGTCAACCGATCGATGGGAACTGTTGCAACCGACAAATTGATTTCCGAAATAGCTCTGAAGCTCGGAGAAAAAAGGGGGGGATATGTCAGAATTATTAATCTGGGTCAGCGAAGAAGCGACGGCGCAGAAATGGCGCTTATTGAATTTACTTCGTAAATTCAATCAAAATCAAAATGCAAAATTAACGAGTTCATTTGATTTTTTAATTTCTTATTTTAAGTTCTAAATCATGCAATACGAATTGGACGCTACAAATCAAACACTTGGAAGATTGGCTAGTAAAATAGCAATTTTACTGCGCGGCAAAAATTTGCCCTCATTCAACCCGCGGATATTGCCGCAAACGGAAGTCACCATAAAGAACTTGAGCAAGGCGCGGTTTACCGGTTCAAAGCTTGATACCAAGAAATATTACCGTTATACTGGCCATCCCGGGGGAATTAAAACACAAACATTGCGGCAGAGGTGGGAAGCTAAACCGAAAGAACTGATGACCCAGATGGTTTACCATATGCTACCGGAGAATAGGTCACGCAATAAAATTATAAAAAATCTAAAATTTGAATAATTATGATTGAAGCTGATTTAAAACAACAAAATATGGAGTTGCCGCTGACCGATGAGACCTTGAACGATAACGACTCGGATGTGGAAAAGGCTATCGCCAAAGAAGAAGGCGAGTTCAAGAAAAAAGGCGGCAAGGAAAAGTATTATGAAACGGTCGGCCGGCGCAAAGAATCTGTCGCGCGGATCCGACTTTACACCAGAAAATCAACCGATGAAGTCGGTGAAAATAATGCTTTGATAACCGTGAACAACAAGAGCTATACCGACTATTTTCTGGACGGCAACTTACGGTTGATAGTTGAGTCGCCACTAAGACGGCTAAAATCGCTAACCCGCTTCAAGGTTACCGCCAAAGTAAACGGCGGCGGCATTGCCGGGCAAGCCGATGCCGTAAAACACGGCATTGCTCGGGCTTTGGAAAAGTTTGACACCAACTTCCGCAAGAAGCTCAAAAAAGCCGGTTTCCTGACCCGCGACCCGCGCGCCAAAGAACGCCGAAAATACGGCCTCAAGAAGGCCCGCAAGGCCCCACAGTGGCAGAAGAGATAATCTTCACAAAAAACACACCGCTCTGGTGTGTTTTTTGATTACTACATTGACTCAATAAGGGCAAGCGCAAAACAAGTTAGAAATCAACCGCATTGACCCCGCCGCGGGTGTCAGTTTCTAGGATTTGATAGCTGGAGCTGGCGTTTTTGTTTTTGAATTCTACAACGATATGGTCATCGCCGCGGAACCAGCCGACACGGTTGACGGTTTGGCCGAATCGGCTTATTTTTTCAGTATCCCCGTCTTTTTTGTGGGGTTGATAATCCATATCTTTTAGCCAAATAACCCAAACCTCATTGTTGGTATTCCGCCAAGTCACCTTGTTTCGGTTAGGCGAAAATGCAAAGCCTGTAACTCCGCTGTCAATTTCTTTTGTCTGGCCGTCTTGGCTGCGCAATAGCTTGCCGCTAAAAAGTATTACCGGCGCATTTTCGGAAAATGTCGGTGTAGACGTAGGCGTCGGCTTGATGGTTTTCTTCTTAACAACCGGGGTTGACGAAATTTTTGCCATGGGGGAGAAGGCGGGAGTGGTAAAAATTTTATCTATTTCAGCGCGCAACTGGGCCTTGCTGGTTTCATCCGTCGGCAAAATAATTACATGCCTGAAGTCGCTTACCAATCCTTCGCTGACAGTAATATCTTTTACCCATTTTGAATAATTCTCACCCGAAAGTTCTACGCGATATTTGTTCGGCAGAAGTTTGCTGATCGTAAAAGAGTCGCCCAAAAATGAGGTGTCGCCCTCATATGAACCGTTCAAATATACTCGAGCGCCGGCGCTAGACTTTAAATAAATTGAGCCGGTCTTTATAAATTTACCGCTGGCAAAGCTGTATTTATAACCTTGAGCATAAAGCAGGGTTGTATAACTAAGGACCAAAAATAGCGCCAGAGCCATATAAAACAGTATTCTCCTCGATTTTTTAGACATAACAGGGTGTATCATATCTCAGTTCTTGTTAAAAATCCAGCTAAATTGTAGGATAACGGGATGAAACTGGGAATTGATCTGGGAACAACCAATACTGTAGTTTTCGCGCCCAAAAGAGGAATCATAATCAATGAGCCGTCCGTGGTGGCGATTTCGGTTTTGGATAATAAAATAATTGCCGTCGGCAATGCGGCCAAAGAAATGGTGGGCCGTACACCCGAAAGCATTATTGTTTCAAAACCATTGGTTGACGGTGCCATTGCCGATCATCGCATTACCAGCGCCATGATAAAATATTTTATCAAGAAAAGCCCCGGCATAAGTTTTGTGAAGCCGGAAATTCTTATTTCGGTGCCAGCAGGCATTACTTCCACGGAAAAAAGAGCGGTAATTGAGGCCGGTCTTAATGCCGGAGCCAAAGCGGTATATCTGGTAAAGGAGCCGGTATTAGCGGCCATCGGAGCAAAAATATCCATTAACAGCCCACTGGGCAATATGATCCTCAATATCGGCGGCGGAACCACCGAATTGGCGGTCATTTCTCTCGGCGGCATCGTCAGTTGCTCTTCTGTCCGCGTAGGAGGCAATAAGCTTGATCGGGCTATTGTTGAATATATTAAGAAAAAATACGGTCTGGCCATCGGAGAGCGCACCGCCGAACTTATAAAGATAAGCATCGGTAGCGCCACCAAGCAGGCCAATGAAGAAAAAATAAGCATCAAGGGGCGGGATCTGGCTAGTGGCTATCCAAAAACAATTGAAGTTACTTCCAACGAAATCACCGAGGCCATAAACGAACAACTGCGGGAAATCGTGCAAATCATTAAAAGCGTACTGGAGGTTACGCCCCCGGAGCTGTGCGCCGATATTATGGATAGGGGAATTGTGATATCGGGCGGCGGAGCCATGCTCAAAAATATTGACACCTTGATAACACGGGTGACCGGCGTACCGGCCTCTATCGCTGAAGACCCTTTATTCTGCGTTGCCCGCGGCACCGGTATCGTGCTGGATAATCTGGACACCTATAAGAAAAACGTCATGGTGAAAAGATAACCGATGACAATTGACAATTGACAATTGACTTAAGGTCATATGTTACATGTCAAATGTTAAATGTCTCGCTGTGCGTATCGCATTAGTCCACGATTGGCTCTTAAATATTGGCGGGGCCGAGCGTGTCCTGAAAGAATTGCATAATATATTCCCGACAGCGCCGATCTGGGTGCTGTTTTATGACCGCAAGTTCACGGACAAGTTTTTACCCGAAGCGACTATCAGCGCAAGCTGGCTGCAGAAATTCCCGCTTATTCGGAAAATTTATCCTTATTTATTTTTTCTTATGCCATCAGCTATTGAATCGCTGGACCTTTCGGATTACGACTTAGTTATCTCATCTTCGGTTATTTTTTCAAAAGGGCTTATTCTCAAGCCCAAGACCAGACACATCTGCTATTGCTACAGTCCTACACGCTTTCTTTGGGATCGCAACAGTGAAGATGAGAGAAAAGGTGTTTTGGCCAGTCTCGCTAAACATGTCTTGCGTATCTGGGATCGCCAGGCCTCCGACCGTGTGGATGAATTTGTCGCTATTTCTGAAAATGTCCGCCAGCGCATCCAGAAATACTACCGGCGGGATGCGAAGGTGATATATCCTCCAGCGCCGAACTTGAATTCGACGACAATTGACCAGGAACAATTAACCATTGATGATTCTATCAAATGTCAAATGTCAAATGTCAAATGTTTTTACTATCTGATAGTAAGCCGCTTGTATCCTCACAAAAACATTAAACTGGCAGTAAAAGTTTTCAATAAACTAAAGCATGAGTTAGTAATTGTTGGCAACGGACCGCTTAAGAACAAACTGCAAAAAATCGCCAGCAAAAATATAAAATTCCCTGGCCATGTTTCCGATGAGGAACTGGCGGTATACTATCAAAACTGCAAAGCACTAATTATGCCGCAGGAGGAAGATTTCGGCCTGACACAAATTGAGGCGATGTCTTTGAGCAAACCGGTTCTGGCATTGCGCCGTGGCGGCGCCCTTGAAACAATCCGAGAGGGGATTACCGGCGAGTTTTTTGATGATCCAATTCCCGAAGCTTTGGCCGACGGTATCCGCCGCTTGAATGAAAATTATGGAAATTATAGTCCCGAGGAAATAAAAAAATCCGTCTCCCAATTTTCCGTAGAAAATTTCAGAAAGCAGATTCTAAATTTGATAGCTTAGTTTTTCGATTATAATTCTGCCATATTTAACTAATTATGTCAATCACAATATCCATCCTCCAATACAACAACTCTAGAGCGACGATAAGATGCCTGAAGTCGCTTGTCAGTCAAATGTCAAATGTCAATTGTCAAATGTCAATTGTTGTCGTTGATAACAATTCCGCGCCGGAAGAGGCAAAAACCCTGCGGGATTGTTGCCAGAACAACCGTTGGGTCCAACTCATAGAAAACGGCCAAAATCTGGGGTTTTCGGGGGGGAATAATGCGGGTATCCGCCAAGCCCTTCAAAACGGCGCAAATTGGGTAGTTTTGCTCAATAATGATACTTGGGTAGAGAATGACTTTGTCTCGCGTTTGAGGGCTATTTTAGGCGAACCGGTGGGCATATTGGGCATTCCCCTAGACGAGGGTAAGGGGGTCGCCTACGCCGGCAAGGTTCAGTGGCTTCGCCCAACCCTAAAACATGAGTATGCCAGATGTCAAAGGTCAAATGTCAAAGGTTTATACGCCATCGGCGCCGGCATCGCCATTCACAAATCGGTTTTTGAAAAAATCGGCTATTTGGATGAAAAATATTTCCTCTATTTTGAAGATGCCGATTTTTCAGTACGCGCGCGCAAGGCTGGCATCCCGATTCTGTTTGCGCCGGATTTAGTCATTCATCACAGCGTGTCGCAATCAACCAAATCTCTCGGTTCTCCTCTACTCCTACGCTATCATTACCGCAATGCTTTATATTTCAACCGCCGCAACGGCCCTTGGTGGGTCCAGATACTTTTGCCATTTTGGGCTTTGCTCATTATGATCAAGCAGTTAATAAAACTGGCAACCGGCAGAAATAGAGAAGAATCAAGGGCGATTTTGAATGGTATGATGGGATTTCTTTGTGGCGAAACTGGTAAAATCAAATAATAGAACGTAGCTGGCTTGACCAGATTCTGGGCAAAAGCGAATATTGCGAGGATGTGTACTAAAAGTACATTGAGGAGCAAACGGAGCTTTTAACAAAGAAGATGGCCAAGAGCGTACTGCTTAATCCGCCACAGGCGGATAACAGAGCGACCAGCAAGTTATATGAGAATAGGTATTGAATGTGAGTCTATTGAAGGCAAAAATCCGATATGGGGAATTGGGAGAATTATTATGAAACTCCTTGAAGAAATCTCCCGTCGTCCGGAACTGGAAAAGAATTTCCGCTTTGTTTTGTATTTCAAAGATTCTGTCCCCGATTTTGAATTTCTAAAGGCGCCGGTATTTGAGAAGAAATGCGTGCCGGCGCCGTTTGTGCGCGGCCGTCTTTTCCCCATATATTATTTCGCGCTTCTGCCGCTGAAATTATGGTTTGAAAAGTTAGACCTGATGTTCTGGCCCAATTATATGCTTCCGATAATCGCTTGGGGAAGCAAAAATATGGTCGTATTAACCGAGGATATCTGGCACGAGATGCATGAGGGAAAACTGCCTTTCCGCTACCGTCTTGCTTACGGCATTTTCGGCTGGTGGACCGCCAAGTTCGCCACTAAAATAATGGCTATTTCAGAATCATCCAAAAATGAAGTTTCCAAACTATTTAAAATAAATCCCGAGCGTATCGCCGTTAATCATCTGGGCGTTAACCTCGATAAGCAAATAGCGAATGGCCAATGGCCAATAGCTATAAGCCCTAAGCCACTAGCTCAAACAAAAGATAGTAACTATCTTTTGTTTGTTGGCCAATCCTTTCCGCGCCGGCATTTGAAAGAAACACTAGAGGCGTTTGAACAAATCGCCCCACAATTTCCTGATATAAAATTGGTTGCTATTGGGCCGGATAAATATGATACGCCAACGGTCGCTCCGTTGGTTGAGAAAATAAACAAAAACCTCGGCAGACAGGCGATTACCCACCAGAATTATTTAACCGACGAAGAGCTGTTGTCGCACTACCAATCCGCCAAAGGATTGATCTATGTTTCCGACCGTGAGGCATTCGGTCTTCCGCCCATGGAAGCGCTAACCTATGGTGTACCGTCAATTGTCGCCGATATGCCACTGACACATGAGTTGTTCGGCGAGCGAACGTTTTACGTTCGTCCTGAACTTGTTGAAGGACAACAAAAAATAACAGCCAATGCCATCGCCGCCCAAATGCGCGAGCTCCTGACCAACTCCTCCAAAGTTGAGCAAATAAAAAAATCTGCCCCGCAAATTGTTTCAAAATATACTTGGTCCAAGTTTACCGATAGATGGGTAAACATTATAAGGAGAGTTTGAATAAAAAAACAGCGCTTGTGGCTCTGCTTAAATATTATACTTCCAGATCCCAGACGATCGGAGCATTCAGATTGTCGGCGAAGGGAGCGTTAGAGATTGAGGCGTTAACAAATGCCGTTCCATCCTCATGGGTGATTCCGTATCCTTCGTGAATATGTCCGAAAATATGAAACCGCGGCCGCACTGCTTTAATCCTCCGCAATAAATCCTCGCATCCAACCCGGATTTTGCCTTTTACCGGACGCAAGAGATCGCCATGTCCAAATGGGGGACCATGGGTAATCAATACGTCGGTTTTGTCCGGAATAAGAGCCCATTTTTCGGCCAGCTCTTTACCTCGCTGAAGGTTAAACGCCCAGTTGTTATACGCCGGTTGCCACGGCGAGCCGTAAAACAGCAGTCCTTCTATCGTAACCGATGAATCCTGCAAATAAATAGCATCGGTAATGATTTTGCGGGCAGTATCGGGAATTAATTGAAACGCCCAATCATGGTTGCCCGCAATGACTATTTTGTGTTTGTGTGGCAATCTACCCAGCCAACGATTGAAACTTTCCAATGGAGCCAATTCGCCTTTCCAGGTAATATCTCCGGCGTGAATCAAAACATCGCCATCGGGAATTTTAATCTTATTATGCTGTTCATGAGTATCGCTTATGGCTACGATCCGTAGTTTCATTTCTTTTTCCTTTTGGTAAGTTTCTGAACAAAGAATAGCAAATTTTAAATTTTGCGCAAAATAAAAATCCCGAAGCTGCAGCTTCGGGAGCGGCGGAACGGCCTAGCTGTTAGTTTTTCGGTATAACCCCGCTAGGCGAGTTACCCGAACGTTCTACCTATCAGTATAGCATACAGTATAGCATAGTGACATAGTATTTGTCAAGTACAAAACGGGGCCTATTTTTGGTAAGCTTAGGACATGCGAATATCCCGGTTAAATTTAGTTTTTTTGTTGCACCTTGCGATTTTTGTCTTCGTCGTCATGGGAATTTTGCCGCGCATGATTGTGCTATATTGGACGGTGGCGTTACTGATTTATATTTTAACTGTGCCACCGGAAGAGAGCGCGCTGTTCTTTGTGCGTTCCATTCCGCTTTTTATCGCCATACCGCTAACGGCAACTTTTGATAATTTCAATATGTGGAGGATAATCTCTTTGGCAATTTTTGTTAGATGGGCATTGCCCAAAATTTCTAACTACCAATCCCGTAAAGGCGCCCCGAGGTCCCCAACGGGACTTTTCGGGTTTCTAATTTCTAAACAAGTCCCAATTCTTAAAAATAAAATTTTAAAAAGTAGAGTTTTTATTATTCTTTTGTTCCTTTTGATTTTTGCCATTCTATCTGTATTTGCAGCAGCGGATAAGACGCTAGCAATCAAGCGGGTTATTTATTTTGCGAACCTGTCCCTTATCGGATTTGTGATAAACGGCCTCCTCGCACGACAAGCCGATTTTCGGCAGAAAGTTATTAAAAATATCGCCATTCCGATCATCTTGGTTACGGTTATCGGATTTATTCAGCTTCTGACAACCTACCTGATGGACATTTTTCAGTTCGTAGATTATTGGACCTTTACCGTTGAGAAAAACTTGTTCGGCACCGGCTGGGCGAACATCGCCTTAAAAGCCAATACCTGGTTTGCGTATTTTGGCGACCAGCTGTCTTTGCGAATGTTTTCAATTTTCCCCGACTCGCATTCTTTTCCCATATTTATTCTGCTGGGCCTGCCAGCGGTTTTTGCCTTAGCAGTTTCAAGGGTTATCGCCAAGGGCGGGACAGTTAAAACAATGATGAGGGAGCGGGGAAGTTGGCTGGTTGTCTTTGTGCCCCCAATCTTTCTAGCCGCTATTTTAACCGGCACTCGCGGCATCTGGGCGGCTAGCGTCGGAGTTGTCATACTGGCCATCGGTCTTATCTGGCACATGAAAAGAAAATATTCAGACTTGCGATGTCCGAATATTTTAAAGTATGTTTCTCTCTATCTTATTTTGTTCTTTATGCTTTTTGCCCCCGCCTATGCCCTAATCGCTTCGCCGCAATTTCTGGTTTCCAAAAGCGATTCGGCTTTATTTAAAAAACGGGTCAGGTCAATCATAGACATCGCCGAAACATCCAACAAAGAGCGCATCCGCATCTGGAAATTAAGTTTGGTTTCCATAAAAAAACATCCATTGCTGGGTGTGGGTATCGGCAACTTTCCGGTAGTGCTGAATCAGGACTTGTCGCTCACGAGAGCCGGTTCGTCGGCGCACAATCTTTACCTTCAAATCGCCGCCGAAATGGGGCTTGTAGCTCTGGCCGTCACGCTCTACTTTTTGTGGCTTGTTTTTAAGCGGGCATACCAAAAATTTATTTCTTCAGATAACCCGTTTTTTGCAACCTATTACAGCGCCGCTCTTTTGTTCCTGCCATGGGTTTTGATATATTCCCTGACTGATGTCGCGCTGTTTGATGAAAGAGCTTTTTTGATGTTCGTATCAATAACCGCTTTGATTTTGTGACGAATCCGATGGTGACAATCAATCTCGTAGTTTACGATGGCGAAAAATATCTGCGCCATGTTTTGGATTCTGTATTAGCGCAAACCTACCCGCACGAGTTAATCGAGCTCAATATTTTTGACAACAATTCATCTGACAAAACAAAAGAAATTGCTACAAGCTACAAACTACGAACTACAAACTTTGCAAATTTTTCCTTAGTTGAGAGCAGGGAAAATTTGGGTATGTGGCCCGGACAGGAAAAAGCGCTTGAATCAAGCCACGGGAAATATGTTGTCGCTCTTTCGGTGGATATTATTTTGGACAAGGATTTCGTCAAAAACACCGTTGAAGCGATGGAGAAAGATGAAAAGATTGGTGCCCTCCAGCCCAAACTCTACCAATGGTCGCTGACCAACCTAGATCCTAGTGCCCACATCCTAAAGCCTAAAATCATTGATACCGTGGGTTTTCAAATTTTCCGCTCACGTAAAATCACCAACATCGGCCACGGCCAAGAAGACAGGGGACAGTTTAACGAACAGAAGGGGGTTTTTGCCGTGGAAGGCGCGGTGCCGGTCTTGCGCCGCGAAGCGCTGGAAAGCGTCCGCATTGACGGTCGCATTATTGACCATGATTATTTTTGGTACGGTGACGATTTGGATCTGTTGTGGCGGATGCGATTATTCGGCTGGAAACAGGTTTATAATCCGCAGGTCATCGCCTGGCACGACCGCTCCACCACCAAGGGTGTATCGCATAACTGGCTGGGCTATTTCCGCCGCGTCAAAGAGCGCCGCAAAATCCCGATAAAAAAGAGGCGGTTGGACTGGTCTAATGTCCGGTTTACAATCATAAAAAATGACTATATAATCAACATGCTCAAAGACCTGCCACGCATTGCGGCGCGAGAAATAGCCGTGCTGGGTTATACCCTTCTTTTTGAACCGATGGTTTTGCTTGAAGCTGGGCGATTTTTCCGGCTTTTGCCTCGGATGTTAAAATGTCGGGCGCAAATAATGAAACTGGCCAAAGCAACCCCGCAGGAAATGAGAAAATGGCTGAAATAATCTACTCTCCAAATACATTCAACTACGGGACTAAAAAGCAATACAAACGCTTTTTTGTTTTATTAGCACTACTGGCGCTAATTATTTTTACGCTTATAAAACTGGGGCTGGGCGTAAAAGAAATAATCGTAGGCCGGACCAATAATATTCTCGACAAGAAAGTCCTGCCGATATCGGAAGAGGAGTTGGGAAAATATGTGATGCCCAAAAAAGAACAAAGCCGGCTGGACATTTTGGTTATGGGGATTCGCGGCAAAGATGACCCCGATCCGGCTAATACCGGAATATATCTAACCGACAGCATGATGATTTTCAGTTATGACAAAGAAACCGGCAAGTCGTCTCTGGTGTCCGTGCCGCGCGACTTTTATGTGCTGGTTGATAAAAACAAGAAAGATAAAATAAATACCGTTTACGAAGTTGGTTTTTCCAAAAAGAACGGCCTGGATTACGCAAAGAAGCTTTTTTCAGAGATCAGCGGCGTCTATGTTGACCATATAATTGTTTTTGATTTTTCGGCTTTTGAAAAGATTGTTGATCAGTTGGGGGGTGTTGACATTACACTGGCTAAACCGTTTGAAGAAGATAATCAGTGGGGCTACAGTTTTTCCTTGCCAGCCGGCCAAAATCATCTTGACGGCAAGACCGCCCTTTATTATGTGCGATCGCGTTATTCTACCAGCGATTTTGACCGATCTTACCGCCAACAGCAAATAATCATGGCTATTAAATCCAAACTGCTCGGTCTAAATATTTTCAACGAGCCCGGCAGGGCGCTGGATATTTTAAATACCATCCGCAAAAACATTGACACGGACGCGGATATTTTTGACATGGCCGCTCTGGGAACTTTGGCCAAAGAAATCAACGCTTCGGCTACCGGCATGAAACGATATGTAATCTCAACCGACAATCTGGTGTACGAGACGCACGAGAACGGAATTTATATTTTACTGCCAAAGGGCGACAACTTTGACGGAATAAAAAAGCTGTTTCAAGACATCCTCACTTCGCCATTGATTAGCCCAAGTTCCGGTTTGGCTCCAGTTAAAAACCCTCTATAATGCTTTTGTCCATAATTATTGCCAATTACAAAAATCCGGCATTATTGCGGCTTTGCCTTAAAACTGTCAAGCGAGAACTTGGGCGTGATTTTGACTATGAAACAATAGTGATTGACTCGGCCAGTCAGCCCGAAACCAGAAATGTTGTTACTCACGAATTTCCCGATTTCAAATTATTGGCTTTTAAAGAAAATCTTGGTTATACCCGTGGCAACAATGAGGGCATCAAAATAAGCGCCGGGGAATATGTGTTGATTTTAAATTCAGATGTTGTTCTGGACAGAAAAAACATGGAAGCATTGCTTAAATACATGACGGCCAACCCTGACATCGGAATGGCCGGCCCCAAATTGCTAAACTTTGACGGAAGTAAGCAGGATTCCTGTTTCCGTTACTATACGCCGCTAACTATCCTGCACCGCCGCATCGCCCATTTGCCATTTGCCAAAAAAACGATAGATAGATTTCTGATGCGAAATGTGCCATTGGATAAGCCGTTCAGCGTAGATTGGTTAATGGGCTCGGCTTGTCTGGTCTCCCGCCAAGCCATAGAAAAAGTGGGGTTGATGGACGAGAAATTGTTCCTTTACTTCAGCGATGTTGACTGGGCCAGACGATTCTGGGAAAATGGATATAAAGTTGTTTATTATCCGGAATCTGTTATGTATCACCATTTGCACCGCAACTCCAAGGGCCGATTAGGAATTTTGGATGCCTTTTTCAAGAGAGAGTCCCGTTGGCATATCGCTGACGCTATCCGTTATTTTAAGAAGTGGGGCATCAGTACGCCGCCGTCACGAACATAAAACCGATGTCATTTTTAAATAGAAAATTATTTGTTTTAGTTGTTGTCGTAGCGCTTGTTGCTGGTTTTACCGGCGGG
>Ga0209343_10003977_pt1 | contig 18351 bp, 15 predicted proteins | sample RifCSPlowO2_02_FD_184026 | JGI IMG/M metagenome (GOLD analysis project Ga0209343, IMG submission 184026) | Groundwater microbial communities from Rifle, Colorado - Rifle CSP2_plank lowO2_0.2 (SPAdes) (version 2) | ecosystem: Environmental > Aquatic > Deep subsurface > Groundwater | place... | reverse complement strand
TTCATGGGGGGTGCTCCTTGAAGGGGGATGGTCCAAAGCGCTGGCGCAATGCGAAACGACATCTCAATGTCGTTTCGGCTGGGGGAAGTTCTGGACTGCCACCAGTATCGTCCCCGCCTCCGCGCCTGTCAATGGGCAACTGGGCCTACGGGTCCTACGCAGAAGCGTCGGACGGCAGGGCGCCCTGGCCAGCAAGGGCAATGGTAGGGGAGTCTACTGCAAACCGCCGCTTCCCCTAATCATGAAGGAGCAAGGTTTTCAGAGGAAATTCATGCGACGGAGGAGAGGGGTCTATGGCTCGCGGGGCTTTACAGAGAGATTATCAATCCAGGCTCTGCCCTGAATCAAGTTATTGAGCTTGCGGCTGAGGGAACGGCGCAATTGAATTGCGACCACGCTGGTGCGAGGTCCGGTTTGAAAATCCAACTGCTCCCGGACCCACCCGACAGTTTCGACCCGGCTCTCGGTCGAATGCGCGAAGGCCTCCTCGCGCGGCGCACCGAGGCTGACAATGGCGAAAAACAAGCCGTTATCGGTCGTGATACTGTCGGTCTTGAGGTAGCCCTGGAAGCGATACTTGCGGTTTGGCTCCACCGGGACCGCTTGCCAGACCCCGGCAAATTCGGGATTGGCCGTGCCGTCGAATGTGACCCGCAACGACCGGGTCCCGTTCTGGAAGGCGAATGCGTCCAAGTCAATCTGGTATCCGGGACCTTTGATCAGCCGCCAGTCCAAGCCGGCATTGGAAATGTTTGCCTCAAAGTCCCCGTTGGTTAACCGTTCGTCGGAAGGCTTTGGTTCCGACCGTCCTGTGATCGCAAGCAATTCCTTCCACACGCGGGCGGCCTCGGTCCCCATCCCGGCCGTTGCCAGAATCTCCGCATAGGAGTTCCCCAGCCGGATCATCGCCGGGGAATTTGCCTTTGAAACTTCGGTCCAAACCGGATACGCCTCCGGGAGCCGTCTTCGCACCAGCAAGAATTGCAGGTAGTCCGCACGGGCCTCCGTGTCGGCCGGGATCAACTCGCGCAGGATCACATCCGGGTCCGCCTGAAGCTTCCAGGCGAGGTCAAAGACCGGGACCCGCAAACTCCGTTCATGGGTGGCGGCCGTCCGCAGGTACGGAAATGCCTCGTCGGTCCGGCCGCGGACCAAAAGGAAGTTCGCCAAACGCCAGGAAGCCTGCGGCGAGTGCGGGACCGCCGTCAATTCGGCCCGTAGTGTCGCCTCCGCCTTTTCCGGCTCCCCCCGTTCCAGGTGGACGTTGGACAGCTCTTTCCAGATCCCCGGGTCCATCGGACTCAGGGAAGCTGCCCGCCGATACGACTCGACGGCCTGCTGCGATTCCGGGCTATTCGGAAGAAAATGCCAGAGCCGGGCGTATCGCGTCCAGAGGGCGGGATTGCGAGGATCCCATCGAATTCCTCGCTCCAGGTTTTCCCGGCTGGGATGATCGAGGAGCCACTGTCCGGCCACGCTCACCGATAACAAAACCAGGTACGTAAGACTCCCTGCTAATAAGGCGACCCGAAATACTTGCCGCTTCAAGGCATTCTCCTTCCCGTTCTCCCGAACCCGCCCCCTTCTCCGCTTTTCCTACCCGAACCAAACTCGATGGCAGGCAAACCTAGAGCAGTTTCGCAGTTGCTGAAGAGTTTGTAGGGACGCCAGGGCACGACTTCAGTCGTGCCGTAAAAGACGGCGAATTAAGTTCGGCACCACACTGCCGTAGGCCCAAGCGGAGCCGCCAGGCGGAGCGCCGCTGAAGGACAAACCTCAGGGGCTAAAGCCCGCTCCGAGAGGCACATATTTCCGGCATGGCTGAAGCCATGCCCTTACGAATCGTGTGGTGCCCCTGTCCCCGCAGACGCGATTCCTCCGGTTCCGCGTCCAGTCCAATAAAAAAGCCCCGATCGCTCGGGGCTTTTTTTCGATTCCCTGCGCCGAACCTCACGGCAGCCGGGTGCCGCTAAAGAATCGGATCAGGGTGTCAATAATGTTGTTAGCGGCGGCGGCAAGTTCCTGGGCTGCCTGAAACAGTCTGGTCAAGTCCAGCTCAGCCGCTTGCAACTGAGAAAGCTGGGCCGGCGTGGCGACCCCGCCCTGTCGTGCAATTGCGGACAACAATTGCGCTAACCGACTCTGAACGTCGTTCAACCCAGCTTGGACTTGCAGCAGTTGACCGAGGATGCTGGCCAGGTTCGCTATCTGGACATTTCCCGCCGCAGCCTGCGCCTGGAGGGCAGTCAACTGAGCTCGAAGAGTATTGACTTGCGCCGTCAAGGCGGCGGCTGTCGCCTGGGCCGCAGCGATTTGCGCTTGGGCCGCCTGCGCTTGGGCCCGCGCCTGATTGGCGTCTGTCGCAGCCTGGTCGGCGCGATCATCGGCATCGTTGGCCCGGACCAGTCCGGCGATGCCCAATGAAGTTCCCACAATCCCGATGCCCAGAGCAACGAGCCAAGTCCGGCTCCCCGCCCCGCCACCGGCTTGTGGAGGAGGCGCAGCCGCGGCGGCCGCCGGGGGACTCGGCATCGCAGCCGAGGCTTCCTCAAACAGGCGGGCTTCCCCAACGCGCAGGGCAGCCAACTGAACTCCCGAGGGGTCCACCACTTTCAGCGAACCCTCCGTAACGGCCACGGTCGCTTTCCGGTCCTGGAAGGTCACATTGGCAGCGCTTTTTTCCGAGGTCGGCTCAATGCGCAGCGTCGAAGCCGCGAACAGGGGGCCTCCCGTTTCCGTTCGGAACGACATCTGCCCTTTCTGCAATTCCACTCGGGCGGAAGAGAAGCTGGCCAGCGACTCGTTTCCCAAGATGACCCGCACGCCGTCTTTGTATTGGATCAGGGCGTCTCCCGCAAGGGTCCGCACCTGGTCTCCCGAGAACAGCGCGCTCATGCCAGGCACTTGCACCTCTCCGACATGAACCATCCCGCGCGAAGTCACCGAACCTAGAACCGCTCGTGTGGAAGCCGTTGCGTCCGGTGCGGCCAGGATCGGCATCGGGCGAACGAACAATCCGCACAAGAACAGCGCTAGCAACTGCTTCATCTTCAGATTCAACATTCGTATTCCCCCTTCTGTTGGGACTTGCTAAGTCGCTCAGCGGAACTATAACTAACCCCTTTCCTCTTGTCAAGATAAATTCGGAAATCTAGCTGTTTTTATTTTGGACACCGCGAGTCCTATACCGGTACGGTCAAAAGTACTAGGGTGGCATATGCCAGGCACTAAGAAAAAAACGGCTGCGCGCGGAATTCGTCCAACCGCCAGTCCTAAGGACTGGGCTGCGCGGCCCCCCTGAGGGCGCCCATGAAACGGGGGTGGTCCCGGCTGGGGTCCCCGGCCCGCAAATTTGTTTTGACGCCCCGGAGGAACTCTGCTACTCTCGGTCATCGGGCATTGCATGGGCCAGCCAGTGGCGTTCGGTCTATCCGGGTCCATATCATCCAGAAGGAGGGTTCTCCCGTGTCGCAGCGCGTGCGAAATTATTTGTTTACTTCCGAATCGGTAACAGAAGGGCATCCCGACAAGATTGCGGACCAGATCTCCGATGCCGTCCTGGACGCCGTTCTGGCCCAGGATCCCACGGGGCGTGTGGCCTGCGAGACCTTGCTGACGACCGGGCTGGTCCTCATCGCGGGCGAAATAACCTCAAAGGCCAATGTGGACTACCCCACTCTCGCCCGGCGAACCATCGAGCGCATCGGCTACACGCGGGCCAAGTACGGATTTGACGCCCACACCTGCGGCGTCCTGACGGCCATCCATGAGCAGTCTCCCGACATCGCCATGGGCGTGGACCCCGGCGGGGCCGGCGACCAGGGCATGATGTTCGGCTATGCGTGCAATGAAACCGAAGAGTTGATGCCGCTTCCGATCATGCTCGCCCATAAGCTCACCCGGCAGTTGGCGCACGTGCGCCGGAGCGGAAAAGTGGACTTCCTCCGCCCCGACGGCAAGTCGCAGGTCTCGGTCCTCTATCAAGACAGCAAGCCGGTTTGCGTGACGACGGTTGTGGTTTCCACCCAGCACAGCGAGAGCGTGGACTCCCGGTCCAAGGTTTTCCAGGAAACCCTGATCGAGGAAGTCGTTCGCCCGGTGATTCCGGCGGCGATGCTGCGCGGCGCCGAGTTTCACATCAACCCCACCGGCAAGTTCGTGACCGGCGGACCCGCCGGCGACACCGGCCTGACCGGCCGCAAGATCATCGTGGACACCTACGGCGGCATGGGCCGCCACGGCGGCGGCTGCTTCTCCGGCAAAGACCCCTCGAAGGTGGACCGCTCGGCCTGCTACATGGCTCGCCACGTCGCGAAAAACGTTGTGGCGGCGGGCGCGGCGGAGCGCTGCGAAGTCCAACTGGCCTACGCCATTGGCGTTGCCGAGCCGGTCTCCGTCATGGTGGACACGTTTGGAACCGGCCTGGTCGAGGAAGAAAAGCTGGTCGCGCTGGTGCGGGAAACCTTCCCGTTGACCCCGCGCGGCATCATTGACTACCTCCAGTTGCGCCGCCCGATTTACGAGCAGACGGCCGCCTATGGGCATTTCGGGCGCAGCGAGCCCGGCTTCACCTGGGAGGCGACGAACAAGGCGGAACAACTGCGCCAGGGGGCGGGTCTCGCCCCGGAGGCCGAAGCGAAAGTCCCTGCTCGGCGGTAGCAGCGAAGCCCGCCAGCACCGCGCTCCGCCCAAACGGATGGGCGAAGCCGAATTTCCCGATTCAACAGAGACTCCCAAGGAAGCTATCTTAGAAAGATCGGAGATAAACTTATGTCTACAGTTACGAAGATTCCCCATGACGTGAAAGACCTCGCGCTCGCCGACGCCGGCCGCCTGCGCATCGAGTGGGCGGACCAGTTCATGCCCACGCTCGCCACGATCCGCAAGCGGTTCGCCAAGGAACAGCCCCTGCGCGGCATCCGCGTCGCCGCGTGTCTCCACGTCACGACCGAGACCGCCAACCTGATCCTGACGTTGCAGCAAGGCGGCGCGCAGGCCGTGCTGTGCGCCTCGAATCCCTTGAGCACGCAGAATGACGTGGCGGCCTGCCTGGTGCGCGACTACAACATCCCGGTCTATGCCATCAAAGGCGAAAATCACGACACGTACTATTCGCATCTGGACGCGACGCTCCAGAGCCGGCCGCACTTCACCATGGACGACGGCGCGGACCTGGTGACGCTCGCGCACACGCAACGCTCCGATCTTGCCGGCGACATCCGCGCCGGGACCGAGGAAACCACCACCGGCGTCATCCGCCTGCGCAGCATGGCCGAGCAGAAAGTTCTTCGCTACCCCATCATCGCGGTCAACGACGCCGACACCAAGCACATGTTCGACAACCGCTACGGAACCGGCCAGTCCACGCTCGACGGAATCATGCGGGCGACCAATGTTCTCATCGCGGGCTTGCGGGTGGTTGTGGCCGGATACGGCTGGTGCGGGCGCGGCATCGCCATGCGCGCGCACGGCCTGGGAGCAAACGTGATCGTCACCGAGGTCAACCCCACGCGCGCGCTCGAAGCCGTCATGGACGGCTACCAGGTGATGACCATGCCCGAGGCGGCGCAGGCGGGCGACCTCTTTATCAGCGCCACGGGCAACAAGAGCGTCCTGGCACGGGAACACTTCGAGCGCATGAAGGACGGCGCGCTGCTCGCCAACTCCGGCCACTTCAACGTCGAGATTGATATCCCGGCGCTCGAGAAAATGGCCGCGAGCCGCCGGACGATGCGGGAATTTGTGGAAGAGTTCCGGATGGCCGATGGCCGCAGGATTTATCTTCTGGCCGAGGGCCGTCTGGTGAATCTATCGAGCGCCGAAGGCCACCCCGCCTCCGTCATGGACATGAGCTTCGCCAATCAGGCCCTGTGCGCCGAGTACCTCGCCAAGAATGCGGGACAGCTCGAGAAAAAAGTCTATCCGGTGCCGGAGGAGATTGACCGCACCGTCGCCCGGATCAAGCTCGAAGCCATGCGCGTCCACATTGACCGGCTCAGCCCGGAACAGGAAAAATACCTGGCTTCGTGGAACGAAGGAACATAGGGAGCTGCGTAACGTAGCCTGGTGTCATCCGAGCAGTCGGGCGGGCCGTTTAGTAAACCTCGTCATGAGTTCCGATGGACTCCAAAAGGATGGCTTCGGCTCCCTGGTACTGAACGAATCGGAAGATGATTCGGAGGCCGTAGCCTGCGCTGCAAGCCCAGGAGCCTTTGAGGTCGCCTTTCAATTTGTGCGTCTTCAGACGGGGGTGAAAAGCGTCGGTCGTGAGAAGTTCGAGGATAGATAGAATTTCGTTCGAATGCTGCGGATTTTTCGTCACCAGCTTTCTTGCTGCTCGCACAAAAGAGCTGGATCGAAGCAGAAGCCGTTTCACGAGGAAATTTCTCGCATCAGCTCATCGGGAGTTGCGGGCCGGCAACGGCCTTCTTCGAACTCTTTTCGAGCCTCTTGAATTTCTTTGACCAATTCGGCTCGACGGCGGTCGCGGAGGCGATTCTTCAAGATAGTAAGCAATGTTTCCTGATCTTCTATGGTCAACTCGTCTGCCGCTTCCACAATCTCCCCAAAGGGTACGGGGCGTTCCATATTTCCTCCTGCATGAAAGCTTCGGAGAATTTCATGGGCCTGTCAAGTAATAGTTAGGCTAAAATCCCGCAATGCGCGAATACGCTGAACAAATCCTCAACCATCTCGACCGGCGCGCGGTCCAGTATGCCGACGTACGCGTCGTGGACACGCGCCTGCGGGACCTCTCGACCAAGAACGGCAAGATGGGCAGCTCATCCTCGGAGGAATCGCTCGGGCTCGGCGTCCGCGTTCTGGCGCAAGGCTGCTGGGGGTTTGCCTCGACGGATGATCTCACTAAGAACTCATTAGAGGCCGTGGCGGCGCGGGCGCTTGGAATCGCCCGAGCCAGCGCCCTGGCAAAAAAAACAGACGTGGTGCTGGCGCCCGAGGAAAAGATCGTCGCCACCTGGATTTCGCCCTTTCGCATTGATCCGTTCAGCACGTCGGTTGAAGCCAATCTCGACCTGCTGCTGCGCGCCGACGCCGAGATGCGCTCGGTCCCCGGCATTACCCTGGCGGAAGCGAGCCTCCATTTTCGACGGACCCGCCAGCTTTTCATGAGCACCGAAGGCTCCGTCCTGGATCAGACGCGAGTCATCACCGGCGTGGGCATCGAAGCCTATAGCTTCGCCGACACTGAAATTCAGAAGCGGTCCTATCCGAACTCCTTCCGCGGGCAATACCAGCTCAAGGGGTATGAGTTGGTCGAAGAACTGCGGCTGGTCGAGAACGCCCGCCGCATCGCCGAAGAGGCTGTGGCGCTCCACAAGGCGGAGCAATGTCCTCAGGGGAAGCGAACGCTGCTCCTCGACAGCTCGCAGGTCGGCTTGCAAATTCATGAGTCCATCGGGCATCCGATTGAACTCGACCGCGTGCTGGGCACGGAGGCGAATTACGCCGGGATGAGTTTCCTGACGCTCGACCAGTTGCGCCGCCTGCGCTACGGCTCGGAGATCGTCAACGTGGTCGCCGACGCGCGCATCGAACACGGACCCGGGCTGGGGACCTTCGGCTATGACGACGAAGGCGTCCCCGCGCAGCGCGCCGACATCATTCGAGACGGCCTCTTCGTCGGCTACCTCACGTCGCGCGAGACCGCCTCCGCCATCGGCGCAGCGCGCTCGAACGGCACCATGCGCGCCGAGGGCTGGAACCGCATCCCGCTCATCCGCATGACCAACGTCAGCCTCCTGCCGGGAACCTGGAAGCTCGACGAACTGATCGCCGACACCGACGACGGCATCTTGATGGAGACCAACCGCAGTTGGTCCATTGACGACCGCCGCTACCATTTTCAATTCGGCTGCGAAATCGCCTGGGAAATCAAGAACGGCAAGAAGACACGAATGCTCAAGAACCCGAGCTACAGCGGCATCACGACGGAGTTTTGGAATTCCTGCGACGCCATCTGCGACGCCGATCATTGGACGCTCTGGGGCACGCCCAACTGCGGCAAGGGCCAGCCGGCGCAGACCATGGGAACCGGCCACGGCGCCGCGCCGGCGCGTTTCCGCAACGTCACCGTGGGGATTGCGTATGCGGGATGAAATTGAAACCCTAATCTCCAACCCCTAAATCCCGAACAAATCCCAATGGCCAAAACTCCGAATTCCAAATTAAATCGCGGTGGAAGCGCCATGAGGGATTGGGAGCATTGGAATCTTGTGTTTGTTTGGGATTCGGAATTTGGAATTTTGAATTTGGGCTTTGGAGATGGTTTAGGATTTAGGTTTTGGAATTTAGGATTTAAGCATTTCTATGCTGGACAAGAACCGTTGCCTGGAAATTTTCGCCGAACTGCTGAAATACAGCGATGCCGATGAGACCGAGCTGATCGTCGGCGGCGGCACGCATGAGCTGACGCGCTTCGCCAACAACGCCATTCATCAGAATGTGGCCGAGGAAGGCTACGTCCTCTCGGTTCGCACCGTGTACGGCACCCGCACGGCCCGCGCCACCACCAACAAGTTCGATTCCGAGAGCCTGCGGCGCGTCGTCGCCGAATCCGCCAGTTTGGCCCGGCAGCAACAACTCGATTCGGAATTGCTGCCGATGCCGGGGCCGCAGGACTACCGCGCCGTGGAGCGATTTGTGGAAGCGACCGCAGCGGTTACCGCCACCGAGCGCGCGCAGGCCGTGCGGAATGCGATTCAAATCGCGGAGAAGCACGGCCAGACGGCCGCCGGAACCTTCTCGACCGGCGCGGGCGTGTACGCGCTTCTGAACTCGCGGGGACTGGCTGCCTATTATTCCGAAACGCGCGCCGAGTTCTCGATCACCACGCTGGCATCGAACAGCTCCGGCTGGGCCAAGAAGACTTCGCCCGACGTGCGGGAGATTGACGCCGCGGCCCTGGCGGCACGCGCCGCCGAGATTGCCGTGCTCAGCCGCGACCCCGGAGAATTGCCGCCCGGCAAGTACGTCACGATTCTGGAGCCGGCGGCGGTCCTCGATCTGGTGGGTTTCCTGTTCTGGGATTTTTCCGGCCAGGCCGTGCGAGACCAGCGCAGCTTCCTGACCGGACGCCTCCGCGAAAAGCTCTTCGGCGCGAACATTCAGATCAGCGACGACGCCTATCATCCGCTCCAGTTCGGCGCGCCGTTTGACGGCGAAGGCATCCCCCGGAAGGTGCTTCCGCTGGTCGAAAGCGGAGTCGTGAAGGGACTGACCTACTCTCGCCAGACCGCAAAGGCGATGGGAGCGGAGCCGACCGGGCACGGTTTTCCGCTTCCGAACGAGGTGGGCGAAGCGCCCATGAACATCGTCGTTGCCGGCGGCCCGCACACCGTCGCGGAGATGATCGCCTCGACCGAGCGCGGCGTCCTGGTGACGCGCCTGTGGTACATCCGCGAAGTGGACCCGTACAAAAAAATTGTCACCGGGATGACGCGCGACGGAACCTTCTACGTCGAGAACGGCAAGATCAAACAGGGCATCCGCAACTTCCGCTTCAACGAAAGCCTGATTGACTTGCTCGGTTGCGCCGAGATGCTCGGGCCGGCCGAGCGCGCTTCGGGCGAAGAAGCGGCGCCCATGGTCGTGCCGGCGCTCAAAGTCTCTTCCTTCAATTTCACGGAAGTCACCAAGTTCTGAAAAACTTCGGTGCGTGGTAACCGAGATAACCACACCCGCACGACGCCACTCCATCCCCATTGTCCCGAGAGGAACTTCACCGAAGTCACGAAATTGTCGAACCCTTCGGAAGAGTCCTGAGGATGCGAACGCTCTCGGATTCGTGTACAATCCGCTTCGGTACAAAATTCCTTTGGGGGAAGAGCTATCCTCCCAATGATCCCGAAACCGGAAGAAAGCAAGGAAGCTGCTGCCGCGCGCGCGGCGCCGGAGCCGCCACGCCAGCAGAGCCCGTTCGCTCTTGATAGGAAGTTTCTCATCGTCCTGGCCATGCTCGTATTGGGATTGCCCGTATTCGTGGTTTTGTTTTCGCCGCCGGTTGCCGGCGGATTGATCCTGTGGCATCAGATCGGGCTTTACCGGCAAGACGGGCGCTGGCGCGCCTTTTCCCTTTTCGAGTTGGCGACGAATACGGTGGATCGGGATCTGACCGACAAGCTCCGCTGGCCCGCTCTTTCCTTGTGCAGCGATACCGGGAGAAACCGGGAGCCGGCAGAGAATCCCAACGGACTGTCCGGCCAGAGGATCCCCGTGGGGATCGAAGGAGGCTGCGCGGAATTGGGCCCCGCGCAATCCTGGCTGCTCCGCCCCAACGCTTCCTCCGGATGGCACCGCAATCTGGTGCGCGTGCTCCGATTCATCCCGGTTTCCAGTTTGCTGTTCCTGGTAGGTCTGACGATTTCTTACGTGTTCCGGCTGATCGAAATTGGAAGGCGTGCAGGCAAGCCATCCCCCGCTCCCCCGCCGGCGGCGACCGGCTCCGGCATTACCCCGAGACGCGTCAGTCCCTCCCAGGAATCCGGGGTCCATCGTCTGAAAGAATAGGCGAAAGAATGGCCGAAAGAATAGCGCGCGACTGCCGGTCTCCTATTTTTCGGGCGCAGGAAAGGAAAGAATGCGGTATGCTGAAAGTCCTGAAGAGAGGTGGGCTATGGAATTAACTCATCTACGCGGTTGCGGCACGGCGCTGGTCACGCCCTTCCAGCAGGACGGCAGACTCGATGAGGCGGCGGTGCGCCGCCTGGTCCGGCGACAGTTGGAGGAAGGGATTGATTTCCTGGTTCCTTGCGGGACTACGGGCGAAAGCCCGGTCCTGACCGCCGAGGAACATGCGCGGGTCATCGAGATCACGCTCGAAGAGGCCCGCGGAAAAGTGCCGGTGATCGCGGGCGCCGGCGGCAACAACACCCGCCGGGTCTGCGAACAGGTTCGCCAGACCGAACGCCTCGGCGTGGACGGCATCCTCTCGGTCTCGCCGTATTACAACAAGCCGACCCAGGAAGGGCTGTACCAGCACTTTCGCGCCATCGCCCAGTCCACCAGTCTTCCGGTGATCGTCTACAACGTTCCGGGCCGAACCGGCTGCAATATCGAGCCGGCCACGCTGGTCCGCCTCGCCGAGATTCCGAACATTTTGGGCGTCAAGGAAGCTTCCGGAAACGTGGTGCAGATCGGGGAAATTCTGCGGCGCCTTCCGGAGCGCTTCCGAGTGATTTCGGGAGACGATTCGGTCACGCTGCCGCTGCTGGCGATGGGGGCCTGCGGCGTGATCTCGGTGGTCTCGAACGTCGTCCCGCGGGAGATGACCGAAATGGTCTCGCTCTGCCATCGGGGCGATTTGCGGGCCGCCCGGCGCATCCATTATCGTCTGCTGCCGCTGATGCAAGTCCTCTTCATCGAGACCAGTCCGATCCCGGTCAAAGCGGCGCTGGCGGCGCTCGACCTGGTTCAGCCCGTCTATCGCCTCCCCTTGGTCCCGATGCAGCCGGAGACGCACGCCAAGCTGCTCAAGGTTTTGGAAGACCTGGAATTGCCGGCAGCTAAGGAAAAACAATATGCGGCTGGCGGAGCAGATTGAACGCCTCTTCGAGCAGCAAACCACCACTTACGGGCCGGAATTTTTTGACGCCTTCCAAGAGCTGAAGCAACAGCTCAACAGCGGCGCGGTGCGCGCCGCCGAACCTGATCCGGACCAGCCCTCCGGCTGGAAGGTCAACCCGTGGGTCAAGAAGGGCATCCTGCTCGGATTCCGCATTGGCCAAATCGAAAACATGTCCGTGGACGGGAAGCTCCCGTTCTTTGACAAGCACACGTTTCCCCTGAAAAAAATCGCGCTGGCCAGCGGCGTGCGGATCGTTCCCGGCGGCTCCTCCATCCGCGACGGCTGCTACGTGGGCCAGGGAGTTACCTGCATGCCGCCCATGTACATCAACGTCGGCGCCTACGTGGACGACGGCACCATGATTGATTCCCACGCCCTGGTCGGCTCCTGCGCGCAGGTCGGCAAACGCGTGCATCTGAGCGCCGGGAGCCAGCTTGGCGGCGTGCTCGAACCCGTCGGCGCGATGCCCGTCATTGTCGAGGACGAGGTCCTGGTGGGAGGCAATTGCGGCGTCTATGAAGGAACCGTGGTCAAGACGCGGGCCGTGCTCGGCGCGGGGACGATCCTCACCGGCTCGACTCCCGTCTACGACCTCGTGCGCGGCCAGATAATCCAGCGACAAGGCGAGAACCCGCTGGTCATTCCCCCCGAAGCGGTGGTCGTGCCCGGCTCGCGGGCGATTGCGGCCGGGCAGGGCAAGCAGTGGAACCTCTCCCTCTACACGCCCGTCATCGTCAAGTACCGGGACGCGAAAACGAATCAGTCCATCCGGCTGGAAGATTTTCTGCGCTAGGGCATTTTCAGGGTTGCTGTATAGCGAGGCACCCTCGTAAGGGCATGGCTTCAGCCATGCCGAGAAGAAGCATCTTTCCCGGTGGGCTTTAGCCCCTGAGGTACGTCCCTCAGCGGCTGAAGCCGCAAGGAAGAAGAATGCATGGGCACGCCTTACGGCACGACTGAAGTCGTGCCCTTACGTTTCTCCCACTCTACACCAATGCTGAAAATGCTCTAGGGACGGAATTAGCAACGGAGACACAGAGGCACAGAGAAATTCTTGCTAAGAAAAACAAGAAAGCACGACCTTGTCGGACAGAGAAAAAACCCGGAAGACGGGAGTCAGAATGCGACCGCGGATGTTTTCTTCTGACTTCTGACTTCTGACTCCTAACTTCTGACTTCTGCTTCTCTGTGTCTCCGTGCCTCTGTGGCTATCTCATGCTTTGTGTTCGGTCGTATGCTTGGTGAGCGGAGGAACGTAGTCCCGGAGCAGGTGCAGCATCTCGTCAGGGATCGGGACGGGCTTGAATTCCGGACGCTTTACGCAGACCACACGGTAATGCGCCTCGGCGGCGACTTCGTCGTGTCCGTGCCGGCGCAACTCCAGGTTGAACACCATGCCGGTTTGGGTCCGCTTGTTGACCCAGGACGTGATCTCCACCAACTCCCCTTCCGGAACCGGCTTGCGAAACCGGCACCAGACCTCGACCCGCGGGAAGCCGATCCCATACCGCCGAAACAGATCCGCCCGCGAATGCCCCAGGGAAAGGAACAACTCTTCCTCGGCGATTTCAAAGAGCCGGAAGAAATTTCCGTAGTAAACGATCCCCGCCGAGTCACAATCGGACCAGTAAATGCGAATCTTCGTCTTGAATTTTTTAATTGCCGCCTCCTTGGAGTTGCTCAGAATACGCCCGCTATGAACCGCCGTGCTCCAAAAACTTTCTCCCCCGTTTCCTTGCAGGTCCCTCGGTTCGGGTCAGGGTAAATAGAGCAGGCATGGCTTCTCTTCCCTGTTCCCTATTCCCTGTTCCCTCTCTTGTCCCGCCTCTACCATTTATACCGGCTTTGCGCTTCCGGTCAAGAGTCTTTCAGTCAGAGACGAGGGACGAGGGGCAAGTGACGAGCCAATCCGAACCGCGAGTCAGAGCCCCGACCGCAAGGGAGGGGTGGTTTGAATCCAAGCGGTTTCGGTTGCGGCGCGGATTCACAGATTGGCGGGGGATTTCGATTTGGGTTTTTTCAAGGCGGAGTGGACCAGGGCGAGGAAGTCGGAGATGCTCGACGGCTTGCTGATCACGAAGTCCACGTCAGAGGCATGCCAGGCGCGGAGGGGCCAGCCGGTGCTGAGGATGACCGGCAGATGCTGTTTCTTGGCGACAGTGGCCACTTCCCATCCCGAACCCGCCGGCAATTCAGCGTCGGTAATAACCAAATCAAAGGACTCCTGCTCGAGCAGGCGGCAGGCCTCGTGACCGTCGGCGGTCGCGACAATCTCATAGCCTTGCTGGCGGAGGATCGCACACCGCAAGAGGGCCAGCGCTTCATGATCTTCTACCAGCAGTATGCGGGGCATGGGCATGGAATCAGTGACGAGTGACGAGTCACCAGCAAGCCCGAAACTACATGTGGATGCTCGTCACTGGTCACTTTTCACTCGTCACTTCTCTACCGGATCGGGACAGGACGTCTGCTGCGGATCGCCGGTTGAGCCGAGTGCAACTCCCGGGCCGCTACCGGAAAAGCCAGCGCGAGAGTGGCGCCGCGTCCGGGACGGTGGACGAGCGTGATGTCTCCTCCGCTGCGCCTCACCAAACTACGGACCAGAGACAGTCCCAGGCCGCGGTGTCCGCTCTTGGTGGAATAGCGCGTGTCGAAGATTTTTTCTTGCATCTCCTTCGAGATGCCACCGCCGGTGTCGGAAACCTCCAGGATCACCCGGCCGTTTTCCACCTTGCCTGAGATGTCGAGTGTTCCGCCGGTCGGCATGGCCTGCACCGCGTTCCAAACCAAGTTATTCAGGCAGCGCGACAGCAGCGTGGCATTGGTCCGCATGGTTGGGAGTCCCTCCACGTGCGTCTCGACCCGGACATGGGGGGCGCGCAGCGGCAAGAGCGCCGCCTGCAATACCTCCTGAACGATGGCGGCCGGGTCTGTGCGTTCCAGCGGCAAGTGTTCCTCGCCAAAGAGCGCGAAGTTCTGGACGATGGAGATCAGGGTCTCGGCTTGCGCCAGGGCTCCCTCCAGGGCCGCACGGTAGGGAGCCAGTTGCGGGCTTCCGTTGCCCACGATCGCGGCGGCGGCGCTGATCGTCTCCATCAGATTGCCGAAGTCATGGGCGATCCCCTGGACCATTTCATTCAGAAAGACATCGCGCTCGGTTTGGTGGCGCTCCCGGCGCAATTGTTCCCGAAGCTCCCGCAATTCCGCCTGACACCAGGACCCGGAAGACTTGGTGTGCCGGAGGTCGTCATAGAGCGAGACCAGTGCGCGGGCCAGGCGCGCACGCCCCGCCCTAAGGGTGTACATGCGATCGTGATGGAAAACTTCGATCCCCGCCTCTTCGACAGCAGGGTCTCCCGACGCGCCGTTCAGAAGCGCCACCTGGACGCATCGCAACAGCTCTTGCGGTTGAAAGGGAGCAAACAGAAAATAATCGGCGCCACTTTCCAGCCCGCGCGCCAGGGCCGCTTCCTCCCACGCCGAGGTGACCAACAAAATGGGGATCGTTTTCCCTTGGGGATCGGATCGGAGCATGCGGCAGAGCTGATACGCATCCGCTACCCCTTGGTCTACACCCTGGGAATGGAGTCCGGGGAGCGCATCCGCCGCCTCCAACCCCTCGGTAACCCGGGACGAGCCTTCCCCAACAACGATCATCAGATCCACCTTTTCCTCCGACAACAATTCGCAGGCTCTTGCCGGGTTGGTGGTCTGAGCAGTCATGTAGCCGCTGGAGCGCAGTTCGCGCTGCATCGAAGCTGCCAGGCCCCGTTTCGACTCTGCTATCAGAATTCGTTCCATTCGCCGTGACACCATCGGGATTCTCCGCGGGGCACCGCCTTCCCTTCCTCCCAGGCCCCCTGAGACAAGGCGTTGGAGGGCAGGCCACGCTCACTCCCGAATTCAAGATTCGCAATTACCTCTCCGAAGCTTGTTGTTATTGGGAAACCAAGGGGTTAGCGGGAAATCGCGCCTGGGTTTGATGACCAGATTGGAACGAACTTCCCGAATTGGGACGAAATGGGACGCGCCCTCGTGGCCATGCCCCATCGCCGCGGTAGCCCATTCATGCCGTCAACGGTGACGAAGGCATCTGCACGGCCTGACCGCCTGCTTTGTTTATGATGATGGAATTCGCTGTGATTGCCGAATTCTCTTGGCTTCTATCGCGGAGCGCTTGACCGGCCGCGGGGAATTCGCTAGTCTGGAATGCGAGTAATGATGCACCCCTGCGTGTGGCGCTATCGTCTAGGGGTTAGGACGTGAGATTCTCAATCTCAAAACCCGGGTTCGATTCCCGGTAGCGCTACCAAATCTTTTCGTTTCTCGAAGCACCCGAAAACTGCGGTTTTCAGCTAGAAGCGATACGCGAACTCCACGTAGCCGAACCGGGCGTGCTTGCCGTTGGGATAGGTGCTCGAGGTCACCGCCTTGCCTTGCGCCTGAGCGAAGTACATCCCGACGCTGGAATGAGCATTGACCTGAATGTCGGCGCTCAAGTCAAACAGCGTTGCCAGGCCGCGATTTCCACCGCTCGGCCTCCCGACATAGCCGAAGGTCCAGGGTTGGAAGGCGCCCCCGCCCTGGTACCAGAGGTCGTTCCGATTCCCAAGCCGCAGCGAGTGTACGTCGGTTCGGAGCGTAACCTTCGCGTGCGGCCGCAGGATCAACTCGCCAAACAGGTCCTGGTTATTCATCATGTTGTAGAACGGAAAGCGCGCATAGATGCGGGGCGTCGGGAGGATCTGGAAGAAGGTGTTGTGCGAATCATCGTTGGGGTTTCCATCACCGCTCCCGTAGGAATACCCCGCGCGAATCCACGGCTTGAGCGCTTGGATCGAGGGTTGATACCCGCCCTCCACGGCGACGGCGCCCGCCCGATGATCCAGAGCCCCCCACGTGCCCGTCTGCAAGGCGCCCCAGAACAATACGTCGAACTTCCCCGCCCCGCTATCGAAAACGTGCAGATAATTGCCGCCGGCTGTGGTAATGCGGATGTTGCCCATGTCCCCGCGCCGCGCCAGGAGCGACCGGTTATCCGTCTTCAGCACGCTGCGCCAGTCGTGATACTGAATGGCAAACAGTCGCCACTCTCCGCTGCTCTTCTTTCCCACGACGGGCCGGGTAAGGGCCACCGAGAACAGGCCGATGTCCAGCTCGCCCCAGCCGTCCACCTGAAAAACGCCGCGGGTCGGACGGGCGGCCAGCAGGGTGAAGTTCGTGTTGGGTTTGTTGTAAACATACTGCGCTCCATCGAGGCTCCGCCACACATGCGTAAAGGCGAAGTTCCCGATCAGGCGGTGGGCAATGCGGTCCCGCTTCAGTGCGGCCAGAGTCGCGTCCTTGGGGGTGGTTTCAGCCCCGTCCAGGAACTCGAATCTCCCCAATCGCAGGCTGTGCGCCTCGTTGCCGCCGAGCCCCTTCAATCGCAGGTAGCCCTGCCGGAAAAAGACCATTGCAGCGTTCCGCGAGCGGTCGTTGGAGACGAAATAGCTCGCGCCCAGACCCAGTTGCCCTTGCGCTCCCGGAGCCACGGCGTTGTCGGGAAGTCCGAGCAAGATCGGGGCGGCCAGTTCGGCCTGCCAGTCGAAATTCCTGGTCTGCTGGCCGAAGCTCAGGCGGAGCAACGAGCCGGAAAAAGCGTAGGCGTTCTCCGCCGTGCCATCTTTGAACCAATCCCAGGTTTCCACGCGCGTGCGGAAATTTCCAGTGAGCGTAACCGGACCGATCTTGACCGGCTGTGGCGGCGCTTGCGCCTGAACGTATTCCGCGCTCAAGGTAATTGCTGCCAGCAAGAGCGGGAGTGTCCATCTGCTCATTTTCTTAGACCCCATAAGACCTCCTTATAAATGCGGCCACCTGTGCCAATCGCAAAGTATAGGCTCTAGGGACCCAGATTTCCAGGCAAACGGGGCGGAATCCCCCGGGTTGCCAGAGGTAACTATTTTGCCAAGTCCGAGGCGCGCTGAAAAGAAACACTTGTGGTTCAAACCGCCGGGAAATCGACCTGCCATTAACCAGGGACACACACACGAACACCCACCCCTCCTGTATCTTTGCTTCAGCGATTTGCTTGTGCTGTAATTACCGGGGTTATAGAACGCCGTAGCCACTCCGGTGTGCGCTCGCGTTTCTTGAGAGAAACAATGCCGTACCAACATTCGACACCGACTTCATTCCCAGGCTACCACTGCGTGGTTCTTGTAAGCGGCGGCGTCGATTCTGCGGCTTGCGTTGATTTCTACCAGCGAGAACGCCTCGCAGTCAGCGGAATACATTTGATTTACGGGCAGCCTGCTGCGCGCCAAGAAGCGGCCGCCGCTACAAGCGTTGCCCATCACTACGGGATACCACTTAGTCACGTCCAGCTCGTCGGTGCACGTCCCAAGTCAGATGGTGAACTCCTTGGGCGGAACGCTCTTTTTCTGTTCACGGCCTTGATGGAACTGGAAGCTCGCTCGGCGATCCTTGCACTTGGCATTCATTCGGGAACTCCCTACTACGACTGCTCGCCCAACTTTCTCTCCACCATCCAAGCTATCGTCGATGGTCAGTGCGACGGACGCATCCGGGTTGCGGCCCCATTCCTCGAATGGACGAAGAAGGAGATCTGGGACTACTGCCTCCAACATCGGGTACCCATTGAACTCACCTATAGTTGCGAAAGGGGCCTAGTATTACTACGTTAAGTGTTGACACAACCGAGAAGCGCTGCTATGTTTTGGGCATGACCGAAGCTCAGGCGGTGCGTTGTCGGAAGCGGCTGG
>Ga0209343_10003975_pt1 | contig 18353 bp, 19 predicted proteins | sample RifCSPlowO2_02_FD_184026 | JGI IMG/M metagenome (GOLD analysis project Ga0209343, IMG submission 184026) | Groundwater microbial communities from Rifle, Colorado - Rifle CSP2_plank lowO2_0.2 (SPAdes) (version 2) | ecosystem: Environmental > Aquatic > Deep subsurface > Groundwater | place... | reverse complement strand
CCCTGCAGGCCTATCTCAAGCTCGGGCGGGTGCGCGTGACCTTCATTCTCGACACCGCGCTGGTGGTGCTGATCGGCGAGCTCATGGGTCTGTGGTTCCGCGAGTACGCGCCGGAGAAGGTGTTGCTCGGACTCGGGGTGATTTTCACGCTGGTGGTGCTGCGCATTGTCACCGCCCGGTTCTCGCCCGAGGCCGCGCTGCCGGACTAGCGGTACTCCGTCGCGATCCACGATCACGCCTGCCCTGCCGCCGGCGATCGAGCCCGACGGGATGGCTGCGCGCCCACCTTGTCCCGAACAGCCTGCGTTTCCAACGAGCTGATTTACCGGGAGCTTTCCAGGCACCGGTTTGCCGCGGCGGCGGGGTCACATTTCTGTAACGTTGGCCCTCTAGAGTTTCGCACCTGAAGGTGTCGATTTGATCTTATGCAAGTACAAGGAGTGTTCATGTCCAGGATGATGCAAACATTGAGATTCGCCGTTGCTGCAGCCGTGGCGGCTGTTTTGCTGGCCGCCGGCGCCAGCGAATTTACTCGCGCCTTCGCTGTCGAGATCAACAAGGGCACCGCGCTGCCGGACCAGAAGGGAAGGGAAATCAATCCCGTCGCGAAGTCTGAACGGCCTGCTGGCGCGCTGCAATCACGTGCTTGAACCTGGCCCGGACGGCGCACAATCGGCCTGTTCATTCTTGGGTCCTCCTCCCCTGGCGGCACGTCAACCCATTGATTTGAAGCGATTCATGGTCAATGCGGCGACTGTCATGCTGCTGTAACACTGGCTGAATAGACTCCGCGGTGTCTCATTACATGCACACGGGAGAGAGTTCATGAATATTGCAGCGGTTGCAGGAGCGCTTGGGGTGCTGCTGGCCAACCCGGTCGCGGCGCAGATCGTCAAGATCGACGGTTCGAGCACCGTCTATCCGATCACCGAAGCCGTCGCCGAGGAATTCCAGAAGGCGAAGAAGAGCGCGATCAAGGTGACGGTGGGCATCTCGGGCACCGGCGGCGGTTTCAAGAAGTTCTGCCGCGGCGAAACCGACATCTCGGATGCATCGCGGCCGATCTCGGGGAAAGAGATGCAGGCCTGCGCCGAGGCGGGCATCAAGTATGTCGAGTTGCCGGTCGCGTTCGACGCGCTCACGGTGGTGATCAACCCGAAGAACACCTGGATCAAGGAGTTCAAGGTCGAAGAGTTGAAAAAGATGTGGGAGCCGGGCGCGCAAGGCAAGATCACCAAGTGGAACCAGGTGAACCCGGCCTGGCCCGACGCACCGCTCAAGCTGTTCGGGCCCGGCGCGGACTCGGGAACGTTCGACTACTTCACCGACGCGATCAACGGCAAGGAGAAGGCGAGCCGCGGCGATTTCACCGCGTCGGAAGACGACAACGTGCTGGTGCAGGGCGTCTCGCGCGACGTGAACGCGATCGGCTACTTCGGCCTCGCGTACTACGTGGAGAACAAGGACAAGCTGAAAGCGGCGCCGATCGTCAACAGGGGTTCGAGCAAGGCTGTTTCTCCCTCGCTTGAAACCGTGATGGACGGCACCTACCAGCCGCTCGCGCGCCCGATCTTCATCTACGTCAGCGACAAGTCGATGGCGCGGCCCGAAGTGAAGGAGTTCGTCGAGTACTACCTCGCGCACGGCGCCAAGCTGTCCAAGGAAGTGGGCTACGTGCCGCTGGGCAAGCAGCACTACGACCTGGCGCTGAAGAACTTCAAGGCCAGGAAGCTGGGCACCGGGTTCGGCGGAAAGGCGGAGGTCGGCGTCAAGCTGGACGACCTGCTGCACCGCGAAGCCAAGCTCTAATTTTCAGCAGCTTAGAGGCGCGGGAGGGGTGCGATCCACCCCTCCCGCTTTTTCAAAGGAGTTGGTTCGCCCGCTCCAACCTGCAATAATCCCGCACCAAGCAGACGCATGACCTCGCTCTCCCATGCCGACAGGATAGAAGTGGCGGACAGCTTCATCAGCGACCGGCTCTCGCGGCGGCGCCTGCGGCACGTCAAAGAGCGCATCATCGAGTTCATCCTGTTCCTCGCGGCCCTGGTGTCGGTGGCCACAACGGTCGGGATCGTCCTGATCCTGCTCAAGGAATCCTACGATTTCTTCCAGGTGGTATCGCTTTGGGACTTCCTGACCGACACGCAATGGACGCCGCTCTTTTCCGACGCGCACTACGGGATCATGCCGCTGCTGTCGGGAACCCTGGTGAGCTCCACCGTGGCGCTGCTGGTGGCCATCCCGCTCGGCACCATCATCGCGATCTATCTTTCCGAATTCGCGCCGTTCGCGGTGCGCGAGATCGCCAAGCCGTTCCTCGAGCTGCTCGGCGGCATACCCACCATCGTCTACGGTTATTTCGCGCTGCTGTTCGTGACCCCGATGCTGCAGATCGTCTTCCCGGAGCTGCCCGGATTCAACCTCCTGTCCGCGGGCCTGGTCATGGGCATCATGATCATTCCCTACGTGAGCTCCGTTTCGGAGGATGCCATGCGCGCCGTGCCGATGGCCCTGCGCGAAGGCTCGTACGCGATGGGCGCCACGCGCTTCCAGACGGCGATCCGCGTCGTGACCCCGGCCGCGTTTTCGGGAATCGCGGCGGCGTACATACTCGGGGTCTCGCGGGCGGTGGGTGAAACCATGATACTCGCGGTCGCGGCGGGCATGCAGCCCAACCTGACGTGGAATCCGATGGAGCCCGCGGCGACCATTACCGCCTACATCGTGCAGGTCGCGCTGGGCGACCTGCCCCACGGCAGCATCGGCTATCAGACCATCTTCGCCGCCGGGCTGACCCTGGCGTTGATGACCCTCCTCTTCAACGTGCTCGGCCACCTGTTGCGCAAGCGTTACCGCCAGGCCTATTGACCATGAGCGACCCTGCCGCCATCAAGGTCCGGGAAATCCGCGAATTGATCGTCCGGCACAAGCGCTGGGACGTCATATTCAGCGTCGTCGGGGTGATATCGCTGATGATCGGCGTGCTGACTTTCGTGACGCTGTTTCTCGACATGCTGATCGACGGCGCGCCGCGCCTGACCTGGGATTTCCTGACCAGCTTCCCGTCGCGCAAGCCCGACCAGGCGGGGATACTTTCGGCCTGGGTCGGTTCCGTCATGGTGATGCTCGTCACGATCTGCACGGCGGTGCCCCTCGGCGTCGGCGCCGGCGTTTATCTCGAGGAGTACGCGCCCGGGAACTGGGTGACCGATCTCATCGAGATCAACGTCACCAATCTGGCGGGCGTCCCGTCCATCGTTTACGGCCTGCTGGCGCTGGGCCTGTTCGTCTATCAGTTCGGCCTGGGACAGAGCGTGCTGACGGCGGGGCTGACCCTGGCGCTGTTGATATTGCCGGTCATCATTGTCGCGACGAGGGAAGCGATACGCTCGATTCCCGCCGCGATCCGCGAGGGTTCCTACGCGCTCGGTGCGACGAAGTGGCAGACCACCGCGCACCACATCATTCCCTACTCGCTGCCCGGGATACTCACCGGCGTGATCATCGGCCTGGCGCGGGCGATAGGGGAGACCGCCCCGATCATTACCGTGGGCGCGCTCACGTTCATCGCGTTCCTGCCGCCGGCCCCGCTCCAGACCGATCCGCCGTTCGTTTCTTTCGAGTGGCTCCTGTCGGGATTCACGGTCATGCCGATCCAGATGTTCAACTGGACCTCGCGGCCGGAGGCGGCGTTTCAATTGAACGCCGCGGCGGCGGGCGTAATACTGCTGATCATGACGCTGTCGATGAACGCGCTCGCAATCTACATCCGTTACCGATTGAGGAAGAACATCAAATGGTAGGCACCCCCGCCCCAGAGATTGCATCGGCCGCCGCCGCGGCAGCCGCCCCGGTTCCAGGCAAGAAGTCGGAATCGAAGGATCTCAATTTCTTTTACGGCTCGTTCCAGGCGCTGAAGAGCATCAGCATGCCGATCTACGAGAAGAAGGTGACGGCGCTGATCGGGCCCTCGGGCTGCGGCAAGTCCACGTACCTGCGCTGCTTCAACCGCATGCACGATCTCTACCCCGGCAACCGCTACCAGGGGCAGATCATGCTCTACCCGGACAACACCAACGTCCTCAAGCCGGAAGTGGACCCGATCGAGGTGCGGATGCGGATCAGCATGGTGTTCCAGAAGCCGAACCCGTTTCCCAAGTCCATTTACGAGAACGTCGCCTACGGGCTGCGGGTGCGGGGCGAGCGCAAGCGCGCGATGATCGACGAGAAGGTCGAGGACGCGCTGCGCGGGGCGGCGCTGTGGGACGAAGTGAAGAACCGCTTGAACGATCTCGCGTTCAACTTGTCCGGCGGGCAGCAGCAGCGGCTGTGCATCGCGCGCGCGCTGGCAACCGAACCCGAAATGCTGCTGTTCGACGAGCCGACTTCGGCTCTAGACCCGATCGCCACCGCCAGCATCGAGCAGCTGATCGGGGAGTTGAAGGCGAAGCTGACCATCCTGATCGTCACTCACAACATGCAGCAGGCGGCGCGCGTCTCCGACTACACCGCCTACATGTACCTCGGAGAGCTGATCGAGTTCGACGTCACCGACACGATCTTCATCAAGCCGAAGAACAAGCAGACCGAGGATTACATCACCGGCCGCTTCGGTTGAGCGGGCGCCGGACTTCCCCCGCATTTCCAGAACGCCCGGCTTGACCGGGCGTTTTCTTTTTGATCAATCACCTGTAAAATTCAATGGTTTACGCTGGTCAGGCGGGGCATGCGCGTCAAGCTGGTGGCAGGTAACTGGAAGATGAACGGCAGCCTGGCCTCCTGTCAGGCGTTGCTGAAAGCCATCATGCCGCCGCTTTCCGCCCTCAAACGGGCTCGCTACGCGGTTTGCGCCCCTTATCCGTATCTCGCCGCGGTCGGTCAGGCCCTGAAGGGGTCGAATGTGGCGCTCGGCGCGCAGGACGTCTGCCAGTTCGAGGACGGCGCCTATACCGGCGGGGTATCGGGCGCGATGCTGGCGGACTGCGGTTGCCGTTACGTGCTCGTGGGGCATTCGGAGCGCCGCAGCGTGTTTGGCGAAACCGATGAGGTTGCAGCAGCCAAGTTTGCGCAGGCGCTGCGTCACGGGCTCACGCCGATCCTGTGCATCGGCGAGGCGCTCGCCGAGCGCGAGGCGGGAACGACGGAGGCGGTGGTGGCGCGCCAGCTCGATGCCGTGATTCGACAGGGCGGGCTGGAAACGCTGGCACGCAGCGTGGTCGCATACGAGCCGGTGTGGGCGATCGGCACCGGGAAGACGGCGACCCCGCAGCAGGCCCAGGCGGTGCATGCGTACATCCGCGCCCGCATCGCCGCCGCGGATCGGCGGCTGGCGGATGCACTGGTGATTCTTTACGGCGGCAGCGTCAAGGGCGCCAACGCGGCGCAGCTGTTCGCGATGCCGGACGTGGATGGAGGGCTCATCGGGGGCGCGTCCCTGGTGGCCGATGAATTCGTGGCGATCTGCCGTGCTGCGCAGGGCGCCGAGGAAACCGCGAGGATTTGATGGAAACCCTGATTTTGGTTATACACGTGCTGGTGGCCCTGGCTATCGTCGGCCTGGTGCTGCTGCAGCACGGCAAGGGCGCCGACGTCGGCGCCGCTTTCGGCAGCGGCGCTTCCGGCAGCCTGTTCGGGGCGTCGGGCTCAGCCAATTTCCTGAGCCGCACTACGGCCGTCCTGGCGGCGGTGTTTTTTCTGACGAGCATGGGGCTGACCTATTATTCGGGACAGAAGACGGAGCCCAAGGGTGTGATGGGGCCGGAGCCGGCCCCCGCCCGGAAGACGTTGCCGGACCAGATACCGCCAACGGCGCCGGCCGGGCAGGCCGCACCCGCTCCGGCACCAGCGGCCGATCCGGGGTCGAAGGCGCAGGACGTACCGAAGTAACCGTGGATCGTGGATAGTGGGTCGTGGATCGAGGCCAATGGATTCCTCCAATTCGACCCACGAATCACGACCCACGAATCACGGGGTTAATGGCCGACGTGGTGGAATTGGTAGACACACCATCTTGAGGGGGTGGCGGCGCAAGCCGTGTGAGTTCGAATCTCACCGTCGGCACCATTTATGTTAGAAAACTACTTCCCGATCCTGATGTTCATTTTCGTCGGCCTGGCGGTCGGCGTAGCCCCGATCGTCGCGGGCAGCGTCGTGAGCCGGCTGGTCGGCGTGCACCGTCCCGACGCCGCGAAGCTCTCCCCCTACGAATGCGGTTTCGAGGCCTTCGAGGATGCGCGCATGAAATTCGACGTGCGCTACTACCTGGTCGCGATCCTCTTCATCCTGTTCGACCTGGAGATCGCGTTCCTCTTCCCGTGGGCGATCGTGCTGCAGGAAATCGGCTTCTTCGGATTCATGGCGATGATGGTGTTCCTCGGCATCCTCGTCGTGGGCTTCATCTACGAGTGGAAGAAGGGTGCGTTGGAGTGGGAATAACCTGTTGAGGCATGCCTATGGGCGCTCCTGAAAGTTTTCACGATAGAGGCTTCGTCACCACGACGGCGGACGCGCTGATCAACTGGACGCGCACCGGCTCGCTGTGGCCGATGACTTTCGGACTCGCCTGCTGCGCGGTCGAGATGATGCACGCCGGCGCCTCGCGCTACGACCTCGACCGCTTCGGAATCGTGTTCCGGCCGAGCCCGCGCCAGTCCGACGTCATGATCGTCGCCGGCACGCTGTGCAACAAGATGGCGCCCGCGCTGCGCAAGGTCTACGACCAGATGGCCGAGCCGCGCTGGGTGATCTCGATGGGCTCGTGCGCGAACGGCGGCGGCTACTACCATTATTCCTACTCCGTGGTGCGCGGCTGCGACCGCATCGTGCCGGTGGACATCTACGTGCCCGGCTGCCCGCCGACGGCGGAGGCGCTGCTCTACGGCATCATCCAGCTGCAGAACAAGATCAAGCGAACCAACACGATCGCTCGATAGAAATCTCGCTCAGACGATCGCCCGGTAAGCAGGAAATGGCCACCCGCGCAGAATCACTCATTGCCGCACTCCAGGCGGCGCTTGGCGACAGAGTGGTGAGCGCCACCACGGCGCTGGGCGAGGTGACCCTCGTGGTGAAAGCGGAGCACCTGCTGCCCGCGGCCGCGATCCTGCGCGATGCCCCGGAGCTGAAATTCGGGCAGCTCTCCGACCTGTGCGGCATGGACTACCGGGACTACGGCGACGGCGCGTGGCAGGACCGGCGCTTTGCCGTGGCCTATCATCTGCTCAGCATCGTCCACAACCGGCGCCTGCGCCTGCGCGTGTTCTGTCCGGACGACGCCTTCCCGGTGGTGGAATCCGTCATCGGCGTCTGGCCTTCGGCCAACTGGTACGAGCGCGAGGCGTTCGATCTCTACGGCATCCTGTTCACGGGACACCCGGATCTCCGCCGCATCCTCACCGACTACGGCTTCATCGGGCACCCGTTTCGCAAGGACTTCCCGCTGTCCGGCAACGTCGAGATGCGCTACGACCCCGACCAGCAGCGCGTGATCTACCAGCCGGTCACCATCGAGCCGCGCGAGATCACGCCGCGCATCGTGCGCGAGGAGCACTACGCGGACTCCGAAGGCCCGCGCAAGGGCCGGCCCGATGGCTGAAATCAGGAACTACACGATGAATTTCGGGCCGCAGCATCCCGCGGCCCACGGCGTATTGCGCCTCGTGCTCGAGCTCGACGGCGAGGTGATCGAGCGCGCCGATCCGCACATCGGGCTCCTGCACCGCGCGACCGAGAAGCTTGCCGAGCACAAGACCTTCATCCAGTCGGTGCCGTACATGGACCGGCTCGACTACGTGTCGATGATGGTGAACGAGCACGCCTACGTGACGGCGATCGAGCGGCTGCTCGGCATCGAGGCGCCGGTGCGCGCCCAGTACATCCGCGTCATGTTCGACGAGATCACCCGGATCCTCAACCACCTGCTGTGGCTCGGGGCGCACGGGCTCGATATCGGCGCGATGACCGTGTTCCTGTACTGCTTCCGCGAGCGCGAGGACCTGATGGACTGCTACGAAGCGGTCTCGGGCGCGCGCCTGCACGCGGCTTATTACCGCCCCGGGGGGGTCTTCCGCGATCTGCCGGACCGGATGCCGCAGTACTCCGCGACCCGCATACACGGCGCGGGCGCGGTCCGCGAGCTGAACGCGAACCGGCAGGGGTCGCTGCTCGATTTCATCGAGGACTTTACCAATCGGTTCCCAAAGTACGTGGACGAGTACGAGACGCTGCTCACCGACAACCGCATCTGGAAGCAGCGGACCGTCGGCATCGGCGTGGTGTCCCCGGAGCGCGCGGTGGCGCTCGGCTTCACCGGCCCGATGCTGCGCGGCTCCGGCGTCGAGTGGGACCTGCGCAAGAAGCAGCCGTACGCGGCCTACGACCGCATGGATTTCGACATCCCGGTGGGAGTGAACGGCGACTGCTACGACCGCTACCTCGTGCGCATCGAGGAGTTTCGGCAGTCGAACCGCATCATCCGGCAGTGCGTCGATTGGCTGCGCAAGAATCCCGGGCCGGTGATGGCCGACAACCACAAGGTGGCGCCGCCCTCCCGCGTCGCGATGAAGACCAACATGGAGGAGCTGATCCATCACTTCAAGCTGTTCTCCGAGGGCATGCACGTGCCGGCCGGCGAGGTCTACGCCGCGGTCGAGCACCCCAAGGGGGAGTTCGGGATCTACCTGGTGTCCGACGGCGCCAACAAGCCGTACCGGTTGAAGATCCGCGCCTCCGGGTTCGCGCACCTCTCGGCGATGGACGAAATGGCGCGCGGGCACATGATCGCCGACGCGGTGGCGATCATCGGGACCATGGACATCGTGTTCGGGGAGGTGGACCGGTGAACGCGCCCTCGGTTCACTCCACGGTGCTCTCGCCCGCGGCCCTGGCGAAAATCGACCAGGCCATCGCCAAGTACCCGCCCGGCCAGAGGCAGTCGGCGGTGATGGCGGCGCTCACGGTCGCGCAGGACGAGAACGGCTGGTTGTCCGTCGAGACCATGGATTTCGTCGCCCACTACCTGGGAATGCCGCCGATCGCGGTCTACGAGGTGGCCTCCTTCTACACCCTGTACGACACACACCCGGTCGGCAAGCACAAGATCACGATCTGCACCAATCTGCCGTGCGCGCTGCAGGGCGCGAACGTCGCCGCCGAGCACCTCAAGAAGCAGCTCGGCATCGGCTTCAACGAGACCACGGCCGACGGACGATACACGCTGAAGCAGGGCGAGTGCTTCGGCGCGTGCGGCGACGCGCCGGTCCTGCTGATGAACGACAAGCGCATGCTGTGCGCGATGACGCCCGACAAGCTCGATCAGCTCCTTAAGGAGCTCAAGTAATGGGCCTGCCCATACCCCCGTTCGCCACCGATCTCTTCGGCCCCGAGGCGATCATCATGAAGGGACTCGACGGCCTCAACTGGCGGCTGAAGGACTACGAGGCGCGCGGCGGCTACGCGGCGCTGAAGAAAGTCCTCGCGGAAAAGATCGCCCCGGAGGCCATCATCGCCGAATTGAAGAAATCCGCGCTGCGCGGGCGCGGCGGCGCGGGGTTCCCGACGGGGCTCAAGTGGAGCTTCATGCCGCGGCAGTACCCCGGCGCCAAGTACCTGGTCTGCAATTCCGATGAAGGCGAGCCGGGCACCTTCAAGGACCGCGACCTCATGCGTTACAACCCGCACAGCGTGATCGAGGGGATGATCATCGGCGGCTACGCGATGGGCATACCGGTCGGCTACAACTACATCCACGGCGAAATCTGGGACGTCTACGAGCGGTTCGAGGACGCGCTCGCGGAGGCGCGCGCCGCGGGCTACCTCGGCAAGGGCATACTCGGCAGCGGTTTTTCCTTCGAGCTGCACGCGCATCACGGCTACGGCGCCTACATTTGCGGCGAGGAGACCGGGCTGCTGGAGTCGCTCGAAGGCAAGAAGGGCATGCCGCGCTTCAAGCCGCCGTTTCCGGCGAGCTACGGGCTCTACGGCAAGCCCACGACGATCAACAACACGGAGACCTTCGCCGCCGTGCCGTGGATCATCCTCAATGGCGGCGAGGCGTTCCTGAGCCTCGGCCGGCCCAACAACGGCGGCACCAAGATCTTCTCAGTGTCGGGCGACGTCGCGCGCCCCGGCAATTTCGAGGTGAGACTGGGCACGCCGTTCGCGAAGCTCCTGGAGATGGCGGGCGGCATGCGGGACGGGCGCCAGCTCAAGGCCTGCATCCCCGGCGGCTCGTCGATGCCGGTGCTGCCGGCCGCGGTCATGATGAAGACCGACATGGACTACGACTCCATCGCCAAGGCGGGCTCGATGCTGGGCTCCGGCGCGGTCATCGTCATGGACGAGACGCGCTGCATGGTGCGCAGCCTGCTGCGGCTCTCCTATTTCTACTTCGAGGAGTCGTGCGGCCAGTGCACGCCGTGCCGCGAAGGCACCGGCTGGCTCTATCGCATGGTCGACCGCATCGAGCACGGGCACGGCAAGCTGGAGGACCTCGAGCGCCTCAACAACGTGTCCGACAACATCGCGGGGCGGACCATCTGCGCGCTGGGCGACGCCGCGGCGCTGCCGGTGAAAAGTTTCATCAAGCACTTCCGGGACGAATTCGTGCACCACATCGAGCACAAGAAATGCCTGGTGCCCGACTACCTCTGAGTGGCGACTGGCGGACTGAAAATGGTTGAGATCGAGATCGACGGCAAGCTGATGGAGGTCGCGGACGGGGCGACCATCATGGACGCCACCAACCAGGCGGGCGTCTACGTCCCGCATTTCTGCTACCACCGCAAGCTTTCGATCGCCGCCAACTGCCGCATGTGCCTGGTGCACGTGGACAAGGCGCCGAAGCCGCTGCCGGCGTGCGCGACGCCCGTCACCAACGGCATGAAGGTGTGGACGCACTCGAAGCAGGCCGTGGACGCCCAGAACGGCGTGATGGAGTTCCTGCTCATCAATCATCCGCTCGACTGCCCGATCTGCGACCAGGGCGGCGAGTGCCAGCTGCAGGATCTCGCCGTCGGTTACGGCGCCAGCGGCTCCCGCTACGAGGAGGCGAAGCGCGTCGTCACCAACAAGAACCTCGGCTCGTTGATCTCGACCGACATGACCCGCTGCATCCACTGCACGCGCTGCGTGCGGTTCGGGCAGGAAATCGCCGGCGTCATGGAGCTCGGCATGATCGGCCGCGGCGAGCACGCGGAAATCATCACGTTCGTCGGCAAGACCGTGGATTCCGAGCTCTCCGGCAACGTGATCGACCTTTGCCCGGTCGGCGCGCTGACGTCGAAGCCGTTCCGCTACACCGCGCGCACCTGGGAATTGACGCGCAGGCCCTCCGTGAGCCCGCACTGCGGCCTGGGAACGAACCTGACCGTGCAGGTGAAGCAGAACCGCGTCATGCGCGTGCTGCCGCGCGACAACGAGGCGGTCAACGAATGCTGGCTCTCGGACAAGGACCGCTTCTCCTACGAAGGCCTCAATTCCGAGCAGCGGCTCGCCAGGCCCATGCTGAAGCAGGGCGGGACGTGGCGGGAAGTGGAGTGGCCGGTCGCGCTCGATTTCGTGGTGAAAGAGCTGAATCGCATCAAGGGCAGCCACGGCGCGGGCGCGATCGGGGCACTGGCCACGCCGCACCAGACGCTCGAGGAGCTCTACCTCCTGCAGAAGCTCGTGCGGGGCCTCGGCTCCGGCAACGTGGATTTCCGGCTGCGCCAGTCCGATTTCAGCGCCGACGGCAGGCTTGGCGGCGCCCCCTGGCTCGGCATGCCGGTCGCCGACTTGTCCAGGCTCGACCGCGTCCTGGTGGTCGGCTCGACCCTGAGAAAAGACCATCCGCTCATCGCCCACCGCCTGCGGCAGGCCGCGAAGCGGGTGGTGCAGCTCAATTTCATCAATCCGTTCGATGACGAGTTGCTGATGCGGGTGGCGAACCGGGCGATCGTCGCGCCCGCCGCCATGCCCGACATGCTGGCGCAGGTGATCAAGTCCGCCGCCGGGCTGAAGGGCGCGCAGGTTCCGCAAGCGGTGCGCGGCGCGGTGGAGCGCGTGACGGTGACCGACGCCGCGCAGCGTATCGCGGCGAGTCTCGCCGGCGGCAAGGATGCGGCGGTCTTCCTCGGCAATTACGCACAGCATCACCCGCGGGCCTCGCAGTTGCACGCGCTGGCGCAGGCTCTGGCGGAGCTGACCGGCGCCCGCTTCGGATTCCTCGGCGAAGCGGCCAACAGCGTCGGCGGCTACATTGCCGGCGCGGTCCCGACCGCTGCGCCCGGGGGGAAAAACGCCGCCGGGATGCTGGCGCAGCCGCTCAAGGCCTGTCTCCTGCTCGGGGTCGAGGCGGAACTCGACACGCACGACCCGCAGCAGGCGCTGGCCGGGCTCAAGTCGGCGGAGCTGGTGGTGGCGATGAGCCCGTACCAGCATGCCGGCGCGCTCGACTACGCGCACGTGCTGCTGCCGGTCGCGCCTTTCACCGAGACCGCCGGCGCCTTCGTCAGCACGGAGGGCAGGGTGCAGGATTTCAACGGCATCGTCCGGCCGCTCGGCGAGACCCGCCCGGCGTGGAAGGTGCTGCGGGTGCTCGGCAACCTGCTCGAGCTGGGCGGTTTCGACCAGGACAGCGCGGAAGACGTGAGGCGCGAGGCGTTGGGCGGCAGAAGCGTGGACGCCCTGCTCGACAACCGCCTGAAGGATGCGCGCGTTGACGCTATCGCGCCGCCGCAGGCGGACGGAATACAGCGCGTCGCCGAGGTGCCGATCTACGCCGCGGACGCGATCGTGCGCCGCGCCCGCGCGCTGCAGTTGACGCGGGACGCCGCTCCACCGGTTGCCTGGATGAACCGGGCGCTCGCCGGAAAGCTCGGGTTGCAGGACGGTGACGGCGTGCGGGTGCGGCAAGGTCGCGGCGAGGCCGTGCTGGCCGCCGGCATCGATGACAAGCTGCCGGACGGCTGCATGCGGGTTGCGGCGGCCCGCGCCGAAACGGCGGCGCTGGGCGCCATGTCCGGCACGCTCACGGCCGAACGCGTTCCCGCGCGGGAAAAGGTGGCGGTGTGAGCACGCTGCTCGCCCCGATCGTCAACCTGGGCAACTGGCTGTGGGGGCTGCTGGCCGCGGCGGTGGTCTGGGTCGTCGGCCAGGAATTCGCTCCGGCGGTGATGCTCACCATCGAGACGCTGCTGCTGATCGTCTGCATCGTCGCGCCGCTGATGGGCGCCGTGGCCTACCTCACGCTGTGGGAGCGCAAGCTGATCGGCTGGATGCAGATTCGTATCGGGCCGAACCGCGTGACGTTTTTCGGCATACCCTGGCTCGGCGGGCTGGCGCAACCGGTCGCGGACGGCCTGAAGCTCCTGGTGAAGGAGATCATCGTCCCGACCGGGTCGAGCAAGCTGCTGTTCATCCTGGCGCCGATCATGGCGATCACGCCGGCGCTCGCGGCATGGGCGGTGGTTCCGTTCAGCCCCGAACTCATCCTCGCCAACATCGACGCGGGATTGCTCTACGTGATGGCGATCACCTCGATGGGGGTCTACGGCATCATCATCGCCGGCTGGGCCTCGAACTCGAAATACGCGTTCCTGGGGGCGATGCGCTCCGCGGCCCAGATGGTGTCGTATGAGCTGGCGATGGGGTTCGCGCTGGTGTGCGTGCTGATGGCGGCGCAAAGCCTGAACCTGGGCGACATCGTCAGGATGCAGGAGGGCGGCTGGGGCTTCCTCGGCTGGTTCTGGATCCCGCTGTTCCCGATCTTCCTGGTGTACCTCATCTCCGGGGTCGCCGAGACCAACCGCGCGCCGTTCGACGTCGCGGAGGGCGAATCCGAGATCGTGGCCGGCTTCCACGTCGAGTACTCGGGCATGGCGTTCGCCATCTTCTTCCTCGCCGAGTACGCCAACATGATCCTGATCTCGACCATGGCCTCGATCATGTTCCTCGGCGGCTGGCTGTCGCCGGTTCCGGCGGCGCTCGCGGAGGCGATCGGGCTGCCGTGGCTCGCCGCCGGGAATTTCGGCTGGCTCCTGGTCAAGCTGTTCCTCGTGGTGTCGAGCTTCCTGTGGTTCCGCGCCACGTTCCCGCGCTACCGCTACGACCAGATCATGCGGCTCGGCTGGAAGGTGTTCCTGCCGCTCACGATTGCCTACATCGTGGTGCTGGGCGCGTGGATGCAGACCCCGCTGTGGATATGGTGGAAGTGATGGTCGTCGAGCGCATCCGCGATGCCTTCAGGACGTTCCTGCTCGTCGAGCTGGTGAAGGGCATGATGCTCACCGGCCGGCACCTGTTCCGGCGCAAGATCACGGTGCAGTACCCGGAGGAGAAGACGCCGATGAGCCCGCGCTTCCGGGGGCTGCACGCGCTGCGCCGCTACCCGAACGGCGAGGAGCGCTGCATTGCCTGCAAGCTGTGCGAGGCGGTGTGCCCGGCGCTCGCCATCACCATCGAATCCGAGCCGCGCGCCGACGGCACGCGCCGCACCACGCGCTACGACATCGATCTCACCAAGTGCATCTTCTGCGGCTTCTGCGAGGAGTCGTGCCCGGTGGATTCCATCGTGGAAACGCACATCCTCGAGTACCACGGCGAGAAGCGGGGAGACCTCATCTACACCAAGCCGATGCTGCTCGCGGTGGGGGACCGCTACGAAGAAAAAATCGCGAAGGACCGCGAGGATGACGCGGCATACCGCTAGATGACATTCAGCGAATTCGTTTTCTATTTCTTCGCCGCGATCCTGGTGCTGTCGGCGCTCGGGGTGATCACGTCGCGCAACCCGGTCCATGCGGCGCTGCTGCTGGTGCTGGCGTTCTGCACGTCCGCGGCGATCTGGATGCTGCTGCAGGCCGAGTTCCTCGCCATCACGCTGGTGCTGGTCTACGTCGGCGCGGTGATGGTGCTGTTCCTGTTCGTGGTGATGATGCTCGACATCAACATGGCGCGGCTGCGCGAGGGCTTCTGGAGCTACCTGCCGCTGGGCGGCCTGGTCGCGGCGCTCCTGGTGGCCGAGATGGTGATCGTGCTGGGCGGCCGCTACGCCGGGTTCCACGACATGCCGGGCCCGCCGCCGCTGCCCGCGGGCTACAGCAACACCAAGGAGCTCGGGCGGCTGGTCTACACCGAGTACGTCTACCCGTTCGAGATCGCCGCGGTGATCCTGCTGGTGGCGATCGTGTCGGCGATCGCGCTGACGCTGCGGCGCCGCAAGGAGAGCAAGTACATCGATCCGGCAAGGCAGGTTGCCGCGCGAGCGAGCGAGCGGGTGCGGATCGTGAAGATGCCGGTGGAGAAGAAAGAACAAGAATGATTTCCCTGTCGCACTACCTGGTGCTGGGCGCGGTGCTGTTCGCGATCGCGGTGATCGGCATCTTCCTCAACCGCAAGAACATGATCGTGCTGCTGATGGCGATCGAGCTGATGCTGCTCGCCGTCAACCTGAACTTCGTGGCGTTTTCCCATTTCCTCGACGATCCCTCCGGGCAGGTGTTCGTGTTCTTCATCCTGACCGTGGCGGCCGCCGAATCGGCGATCGGCCTGGCGATCCTGGTGGCGCTGTTCCGCAACCTCAATACCATCAATGTCGAGGACCTCGACAGCCTCAAGGGCTGACACCCAGGGTTGGACATGACAAGAATGCAGTTGCTATACCTGATCGTTCCACTGGCGCCCCTGGTGGGGGCCCTGATTGCCGGCCTGTTCGGCTGGGCGATCGGGCGCCGCGGCGCGCACTGGATCACGATCCTGCTGATGATCGTCTCGACCGTCGTCTCGGCCGTCGTGTTTCTCGACGTGCTCGGCGGCGCCGCCGACAACGTCACGGTCTACAGGTGGCTCGACTCCGGGAACGTAAGCTTCCAGATCGGCTTCCTCATCGACCGGCTGTCCGCGACGATGATGCTGGTGGTCACGTTCGTCTCGCTGATGGTGCACATCTATACCATCGGCTACATGGCCGACGATCCCGGCTACCAGCGCTTCTTCTCGTACATCTCGCTCTTCACCTTTTCCATGCTGATGCTGGTGATGGCAAACAACTTCCTCCAGCTGTTCTTCGGCTGGGAGGCGGTCGGGCTGGTGTCCTACTTTTTGATCGGCTTCTGGTACACGCGCCCGACCGCGATCTACGCCAGCCTGAAGGCGTTCCTGGTGAACCGCGTGGGCGACTTCGGCTTCCTGCTCGGCATCGCGCTCGTCCTGATGTACTTCGGGACGCTCGACTATGCCGCGGTGTTCGCGGCCGCGAAAACGCTTGCGGGAAATTCCATCGAGCTCCCGTTCTTCTGGTGGGATTTCAAGTGGTCCTTGATGACGTTGATCTGCATCCTCCTGTTCATCGGCGCGATGGGCAAGAGCGCGCAGTTCCCGCTGCACGTGTGGCTGCCCGACTCGATGGAGGGGCCGACCCCGATCTCGGCGCTGATCCACGCCGCGACCATGGTCACCGCCGGCATCTTCATGGTGGCGCGCATGTCGCCGCTGTTCGAGCTCTCGGAGACCGCGCTCTCGGTGGTGATGGTGATCGGCGCGATCACGGCGCTGTTCATGGCGTTCATTGCGATCGTGCAGAACGACATCAAGCGCGTGGTGGCCTACTCGACGCTGTCGCAGCTGGGCTACATGACGGTCGCGCTCGGCGCCTCCGCCTACGCGGCGGGGATATTCCACCTCGTCACCCACGCGTTCTTCAAGGCGCTGCTGTTCCTGGGGGCGGGGTCGGTCATCATCGCGCTGCACCATCAGCAGGACATGCGCCACATGGGCGGGCTGCGCAAATACATGCCGGTCACCTATCTCACGATGGTGATCGGCGCCATCTCGAGCGCCGGCATACCCGGGTTCGCCGGCTTTTTCTCCAAGGACGCGATCATCGAGGCGGTGCATTTCTCGAAGCTGCCGGGCTCGGGATTCGCGTATTTCGCCGTGCTCACCACCGTGTTCGTGACGGCGCTCTACACCTTCCGGCTGCTGTTCATGACGTTTCACGGGCCCGAGCGCTTCCGGGGCGGGGAGCACCACGACGATCACGGCCACGCGCCGCACGAGTCCCCCGCGGTCGTCACCGTGCCGCTCGTCCTGCTGGCGATCCCATCGATTTGCGCCGGCTGGTTCATCGGCCCGGTGCTGTTCGGCGGCTATTTCGGCGGGGCGATCGTGGTCGCTGCCCCGCACGACGTGCTGGGCGAGATGGGCAGGCACTACCAGGGCGTGGTGGCGATGATGATCCATGCGCTCGGAACCGCGCCGTTCTGGCTGGCGGTGGGCGGAATCGCCACGGCGACCTTCCTCTACCTGCTGCGCCCGGACCTGCCGGCGGTGATCAAGGGTAAGGCGGGATACCTCTATACCCTCCTCGAGCGCAAATACGGCTTCGACGAGTTCAACGACTGGTTCTTCGCGGGCGGCGCGCGCCTGGCCGGCGGCGGCCTGTGGAAGGGCGGGGACGTGGCGATGATCGACGGATTCATCAACGGCTCGGCGCGCGCGGTGGGCTGGTTCGCAGGCGTCCTCCGCACCCTGCAGTCCGGGTACATCTATCACTACGCCTTCGCCATGATCATCGGCATCCTGCTGCTGCTGACGATGGTTTTTATCGCCTGAGCCCGCCATGCTGCTCGGCTTCAATCTTCTCAATCTCGCGATCTGGATCCCGATCGCGTTCGGGGTCGCGGTGCTCGTTACCGGATCCGACCGCAACGCGCGCCTGGCGCGCGTGATCGCGCTGATCGGCGCCGTGCTGGGATTCGCCGTCACACTGCCGCTCTACACCGGCTACGACCGGCTCGCCACCGGCTTCCAGTTCACTTATTTCGCGCCGTGGATCGAGAGCTTCAACGTCAACTACCATCTCGGCATCGACGGCATATCGCTGCTCCTGATCCTGCTCAACAGCTTCACGACGGTGCTGGTCGTGATCGCGGGGTGGGAGGTCATCAAGGAGCGCGTTTCCCAGTACCTGGCGTCGTTCCTGTTTCTCTCCGGCGTCATGAACGGGGTGTTCTCGGCGCTGGATGCGCTGCTGTTCTACGTGTTCTTCGAGGCGACGCTGATCCCGATGTTCATCATCATCGGCGTGTGGGGCGGGCCGAACCGGGTCTACGCCGCGTTCAAGTTCTTCCTCTACACGCTCGCGGGCTCGCTGCTCACGCTGGTCGCGCTCATCTACCTCTACAACGTGTCGGACGGCAGCTTCTCGCTGCTCGACTACTATCGCCTCCCGCTGCCGCTCGCGCCGCAGATCATGATCTTCATCGCATTCATGCTGGCGTTCGCGGTCAAGGTGCCGATGTGGCCGGTGCACACCTGGCTGCCGGACGCGCACGTCGAGGCCCCGACCGGCGGCTCGGTGGTGCTCGCCGCCATCA
>Ga0209343_10003970_pt1 | contig 18362 bp, 16 predicted proteins | sample RifCSPlowO2_02_FD_184026 | JGI IMG/M metagenome (GOLD analysis project Ga0209343, IMG submission 184026) | Groundwater microbial communities from Rifle, Colorado - Rifle CSP2_plank lowO2_0.2 (SPAdes) (version 2) | ecosystem: Environmental > Aquatic > Deep subsurface > Groundwater | place... | reverse complement strand
GAAGTGAAGGATCTGCAGGACCGACTGGAAGTACAGGTTCAACTGGAACAGTTGGATCCACTGGATCTACAGGATCTACCGGAATACCAGGTCCTTCCGGAAGTACAGGTGCCACAGGTCAAGTTGGATTTACAGGCCCTACCGGAAGTACTGGATCTACAGGAAATCTTGGTCCAACAGGTTCTACAGGAACAACGGGAATTCAGGGACCGACTGGTTCAACTGGCGCCACAGGATTAATTGGAGAATCAGGTCCGACTGGATCTACCGGATCAACCGGAAGTGAAGGATCTGCAGGACCGACTGGAAGTACAGGTTCAACGGGAACAACTGGAATACAAGGACCTACAGGTTCCACAGGAGCCACCGGAAATATAGGAGAATCAGGACCAACCGGAAGTACAGGCTCAACCGGAACTGTGGGAACTGAAGGTTCAGCTGGACCGACAGGAAGTACCGGATCTACCGGAAATATGGGACCAACAGGCTCAACCGGCATAACTGGCTTAATCGGACCGACAGGCGCTACCGGTTCCACTGGCAATTTAGGGCCAACAGGATCTACAGGGAGGACAGGTTCTACAGGAGTTCAAGGTCCAACCGGCTCGACTGGAGCGACAGGAACTGCCGGTGGTGGTGGAGAGGCCGGACCAACCGGAGCCACCGGAGCAACTGGCACAGGTGGCCCGATAGCTATCGATTCTTTGGACTTTGCTTATTTCGAAGATACTCTTGATGCTGACGGAAATACCGTCGTCAATACTGACGGCGGTTCCAATTACAGCTTTACTTTTACTAACAGCGGCTCGAGCAATATGGCCGTCAACTTGGCCTCAACCGGCGACTTCGTCATCCAGGATAACGGGACAGCCTTTGTGCAAATGCTTGATGACGGTACAATCACATTGGGCAAATCAGCTGTTGCTTCAACCATAAATATCGGCACAGGAACTGCGGCGGATACAATTAACATCGGTACTGACGGTACAAACGGAGATACGATCAATATCGGGACAGGAACACCAAATACCAAAGTTGTCTTTGACCAAAGGACGGCCGCTCCCGGTGCCGAATTTGACACTAATGGCCAACTTGCTTTCGGAGTAGTCGGCGGCGTGGCCAATGCTTCCGGCCGTATCTGGATCAGAGCCAACAATCTGAATTTCCGTTTCAACTCGATCAGGAATACGGCTGACTACTCTGAATATTTGCAACAAAAGGAAACATCGGAACCGGGTGATGTCATGGTCTTGTCCGACAATGATTATGAAACTGTCGAAAAAGGCAAAACACCCTATGACCAGAATATCCTGGGTGTCGTTACCCAGTACGGAACTTCCCATAACTCCGGAGCCTGTTGGGATGAGGTTTCCTGTGATAAAAATAGCGATCCAAATTGGGCGGATGTCGGAATGCTAGGCCAGGTTTATACAAAAGTGTCGACAGAAAACGGCAATATCGTCCCCGGCGATCCTCTGACAACTTCATCGTCCGTCGGTATAGCCATGAAAGCGACTAAAACCACCAGAATTTTAGGATATGCTTTGGATTATTTTGACGGCATGGCCTCCGGAAAAGACATTTATGAAATGCCGACTGCCCCGGTCTGGGAAGAAGAAATCCAGACACCGGGACAAAAAGACAAAAAATTGGTCAAAATCGGTAAAATCTTAGTCCTGGTCCAGGCAAACTGGTATGAACCCGATGTACCACCGGCCGATATAAGTGAAATCTCTTTCATCTCTCCCAACGGCAATAGCAGCAATACACCAATTTATGGTCTATTCAATAACATCACCGGACAGGAAATCTCCTCTACCCTGGTTAAAAAAGAGGCCGCCATCGGCAATCTGCAAGCCGGTTATTTGGACGTCGATCTGTTAACAAGCGACAGGGCGGAATTTTCCGGTGAAGTTAAAATCGCAGAAATTGTCTTGAGTAATGTAACGGCGGAAAATGATTTGGAAATCCGGTTGGCTGATAACGGCATTTTCCGGATCAGCAATAAGACAGGTAGCAAACTGTTTACTATCGATGAGAAATCAGGTGATGTCTCAATTGAAGGAATACTCCGCGCTGATAAAATCATCGCCAATCAAATCGAAGGCTTGGAAGTTATAACCGATAAAATTTCCAGGCTGATTTCCCAGAATGGAAAACTGGATACTCAAAATAAACAGTTGACTGCGGATATCGCCGGTATTGCTACGGGATCAGGGCTTATTAACAACAAATTTGATTTAATTGTTGCCGGCAGTCTAATTTCCCAAGGCAGTCTGACTGTTGAAAATACAGGCACTTTCAAGGGCGAAACAATATTTGAGAAATTAGTATCCTTCATGGGAGATGTCATCTATATCGGCCGGCCGACGTTTAATAAGGACACTGGCGGTTTTGCCATGATTAAAAAAGGCCAGCGAAAAGTCAAAGTGGAATTTGAGAAAGAATATGCCAGCCTGCCGGTAGTCAACGTCAATAACTTATGGGAAACCGACGAGGCCACTCTGTCAGTCATAGAGGATCTGGACGGTCTCTATCCGCCGGAGACAAACCATATTATAGCAGCGCTGTCCGCCAAAGGCTTTACTATAGTCCTGGACGAACCGGCCATAACCGATTTGAAATTTGCCTGGATTGCTCTCGCGGTCAGAGAAGCCAGGACTTTCGAAAACCAGACTGAAATAAAGGAATCCGTTATTCCTGACATTACCTCTCTCTTCTCCCCAACTCCGATTTTTTCGCCGACTCCGGTTCCTTTGATATACTCGCCGACACCCCAGTCCAGTGACTCCGGGCTGATTTTCCCGACAGTGGCAACTGAATTGGATTAAGCATTTCAAATAGGGCTTCGCTTTGGAGTTAAAGTGTTTTCAGCAGGTTTCTCATCTGTTGTTTTGCATCTTCGTCAACCGTTTGTTTTAACCCTTGTTCCCAGCTTTGCTTGGCTTTTGCCCGGTCGTTAAATCCTTCCAAATACAACTGTCCTAGCCTAATATAAATCAAGCCACGGTCCTGAGCCAGTTTTTGAGCTTTAAAGTAGAGTTTGATCGCCTGGTAATAATCCTTTTCTTTGGCGGTAATTTCCGCCAAATTCATGTAAGCCGACTCCTGTTCCGGATCAAGAGAGATAGCCTTTTCAAATTCTACCCTGGCCTTTCCATAATCCCCTTTTTTAAGATACAAAAAACCGAGGACGTTTCTTGATTTAGCACTGTCAGCCACTACAATCATTCGCTTATATTCCTCAAAAGCGGTTTCTTCTGTCCCAGGCCGGTAAGGTTTCTGATTGTAAGGGGTAGCGGCAATAAAATTGTATATTCCCAGGATTGCCTGGTTTTTGCCGTCGCGTCGGACAAACAGCTGGCTGACATCATCCCAAAAAACTAACTGCCAATCTCGGTCATCTGTCAATATCCTGGCCATTTTCCTCAGAACCGTATGTTTTTGGGTTCTAATTAAAACATATGAGATCTTATATTTGTCCCATAACCGCTCAAGTATCTGCCGGTATTCGCTGTCGGGAAGATTTTTCTTAGCCGCCAAATCTAGGGTGTCCGGCATTTCACAACAGAGGTAAACATCGGTCCGTCCGTCGAAAAAAACCTTTTGCTCCGGATAAAGATGGTATAAAAGATAACCGCCGTAAGCATATTCATTGAAAAGATTGCCTTTGAAATGATTGTTTTTAATAAATTTTGTAGCTCCCTCCGGGTAAAAAAACCGCGGGAATTTCCGTTTGTCATATAAAACCAGCAGATTAAAGACTAGAAAAGCCGCCAGGATAGGCCAAAAAAACAGTTTCCTCCTTTTGCTTAATTTCGGCAAATCAACTAATGAAGCGGCAAACCCAAGTAAGACAACAATGGCGATATAAGCCAAGAAAACATTGCGGGAGGCAGAATAAACAACGATCAAAAACGGCAGCAATGGCAAGAGGATCAGGGCTTTGTACCAGGCTTTGTACCGGTATGTCAGAAAAACGGTCAAGGCGATGACAATGAAGATGGTCGCTGTCACGTAATAAAAGGCGCCGGGATTGACAGCCAAAGGCGTCCATTCATCGATGAATTTAGTGATCAGCTCTCTTTGAAGGAAAAACTGCCATAGCAACCGGTATTGGGTCGCTCCTAAAGGCGGCAGAATAGTGGTAACCAGCACCAGGGGGGTAAAAATAGCCAGCAGCACCGCTTTCCGCTGATATTCGGCATGCCCGGTCTTTTTTGACAAAACAAGGCAAACTACGGCGGAAGCGGCCGCTAAATAGATACTAAGGAATACCGAACCGTGGAGATTAGCCCAAAGATAAATTATGGCTAATATCACCAGGGATGCCGAAAATCTAAAGCGACTGCCTTTTTTCAAAAACATCAAGAGCCAATAGAGAAAAACGGCCAAAAAAGTGTAGGCGATGATATGCGGCCGAGCGGAAAAAAATTCATAAACCGATGAAAAGAAAAAGAGAGTCAGAATAAGAGAAGGCCATAGACGCAAATCAAAAACATTGCGCAATAATTTGTAAATGACAAATGTCATCAGGGTAATAAAGCCGGCTGAAAGGAATTTGAGTGATTCAAATCCGAATAACTCCGTGAATTGAAATACAAACCATTGGAACAGCCATTCGTAAGGATACCATTCCCGGCCGGCAGCCGAGTGGGAGAAGACGTCATGGCGGATGATTCCCAATCGGGAAATGATCTCACCTGATTTCAAATGAAACCAGATATCAAAATCAATTAAAGGGATTACGGAAAGGATAAAAATCAGCAAGAAAAAGACAATCGGAATAATATTAGCTTTATTTTTCATCTAGGAATTGGGCTGATTTTTCGGCAATAGCCCGGGCGGCAACTTGGTGGCCCAGTTCATTCCAATGGTTGTCGGTTTCAAAATAAAAACTGCCGCTTGCCTGTGTAAATGCCTGCCTCAAATCAAGCCAGTCAAATTTGTTTTCCCGAAAAAATTGGCTGAATTCCTGATACGGATATTCCTTGTCCTCCGGCAACAATCTGACTAGTATGCCGTACTTGATTCTGGATTTGGGATCGAAATGGAACTCAGCCGGTGTGACGGCAATCATCATTTCCGCTCCGTCAGCCAGGATCAATTTTTTCAACCCAAGCAGCAATTTTTTGGCTTTCTCCTTTGCTTCATCCAAATCATGACAGGATTTTTTATAAAAACATAATCGCGGTTCAAGCGTCTTGGAAAGCATCGGACTTCTGATATTATCAAGGGCATTGGTGATCAGGATAAAAAAATGCAAATTTCGTAAAACTGGTATCCGGTATTGGATAGGAGTGCCTATCGGGACGTAATTACCGGTGAAATCCATCGGTACCGACTGGTGGGCCACTTCCAACGGCAGACCGTCAGCATCTGTTTTTATCCATTCCGAAGTATACACATTGTCCGAAATGTCATTGACCAGATAAAACCCTACTATCACCAAATCAGGCTTGAAGAGCCGGCCCAGGTTCTTATACATTAAATAATAGTAACTGGGCCCGGCGGTCGGCAGCCCGCTATTTATGACTTCGATATTTTTATCAGGGTAGCGCTCCCGGAGAATTTTTTCCAAAACCTTAGGGTATGCTTCATATTCCTCGACCCCCCAGCCGGCGGCATAAGAGTCGCCGATGACTAAAATACGATAGGTGCCGGCCGGTTTGGGGATTTGAATTTCCCTATTGCGGAATCCGTATTGGTTGGTCGTAATAACCACATCATGGAAACTGGAGTTGTTTGAATGAAGGATACAGTCACTGTTCTTTTTTAAGGCCAAAGGATAAAAATCTCCTTTTTGGTAGCAGGGAAAATCATAGGCAAAAACCAGTGACTGGTAAGTAGTCTGAGGTAGGAATACCCGCAATATGACTTCGGCAAAAGCGGTAACCAATAAAAGACCGGTAATCAACAAGGCCAATTTTTTCAATCGCCGCTTGCGGTAAGAAGTGTTTTTAAGCATTATTATAAATATTAACATGCTTTTATCCCCTGCCCATAAATCTAGGCGGCGGTTTCTTTTATTTTTATCGGGAATTGTTTGTCTGATTTTATTTGTTTTTCTTATTGATAGAGCATTGGCTATTTATCTCAACAAAACGGACTATTTTACCGCTATGACTGCGGATTCATTCCATATCATGGACACCAAGGAATTTTCAACCTCTTTCCGTATTTCAAGTCAGGGACTGCGCAACCGGAATGTAGTCATGCCTAAACCGAAAGGTACCTACCGCATCCTTGCCGTCGGTGATTCATTCACTTACGGCTGGGGGGTTTCTGAAGAAGAGAAATGGACGACTCTTTTGGAAAAAAAATATCAGGAAACAGGGCAAAAAGTGGAAATTATCAATGCCGGCATTCCCGGTTATGATCTGGGGGCTTACATCCATGCCTGCCAGTCTTACAAATCGCGCTTTGACATAGACAGCGTTATCGTCGGTTTCTATTCCTATGAAGATTTAGACCAATTGGCCGCGATCGAAGCGAATAAAAATCAACTGACTAAGTTTCTGGAAAAAACTTTTCCAACTTTGATCCGTCTCCGGCAACCGCTGATCGGCCCTCTTTTTGAACAGAACTCTAATGAATCAAAAAATATCAATGTATCAACTTCTTGGAAAAAATGGATCAATGTGATTATTGCCCAATACCCGGCTATCTTAAAAAAAATCGAACCGGCGGTGAAAATGGATCTTCTGGAAGGCAAAATCAATGCCAACCTGGTAGCCATCGCCGCAGCTGATCCTGATTATTGGTTGAGAGCTCTTAACGACCGGGACCTTGAGTATATAAAGCGCTTATTTTATAAAGAGCTCAATCGGTTAAAGAAGAATTGCGCCTATAATAACCCCCTCTATTTCCTGATGATTCCCTCAATGGAAACTGTTTCCAAAGATTATTTTCCGGGAAGAAGCGGGCTGGGTTATAATATAGATGACCGCCTTTTGACCATCGATTTGGACGGCCTGTTAAAAACTCCAGTCACCGAGACCGGATTCATATATCTTTCCCTGCTTCCCGATTTCCGGTCGGACGGATGCCCTAATTGTTACTATCTTTGGGACTCGCATCTGACTTCAACCGGACACATTCGGGTGGCGGACTATCTCTACCGGGAATTACCGAAAAAGTTTTAACGACTGTTACATTACAGATTGTCCGCCAGCTCCCGAAACTTCCTCTCATAACGTAATTTTTCTAAAGGGCTTAAATTGTCATTTTCCAAGAACTGCTTCAGCTCCTTTTCACCCTTTACGGGGTTTTTTTCGCATTTTAAAAAATAAAGGGCCAAACCATAACCGCTGTTGTTGGGAAATGTCCTCCTGACGGGGAAAAAGATTAAGTTCCTGCCTAAGTTGTCCAAATCATCCAGACTCTGCCGGCTGGCACGACAACGGTCCAGGTACAAATTAGCTTCCCATTCCACTCCGGCTTTGGCCAGTTGGGTAATACTCTCCCCGACAGGATCAGCACCTTCTAAAACAAATCCCCTTTTAACATCCTGTGGTATCAGCTCCAGACTCTCTTGAAATAAATAATGACGCAAAAGAACTTGGGCTAAAAAAAACCTGGCTTCCTGAGAATTTTTTCCGGCCAATGCACGACGATATTCAGCCAATGCTTCCGCCTCCCGCCCGCTTTTGGCAAAATCCGTAGTAAACGGATCTATCGCTTCATATGGGTTTAATCCCCTGGTTTTGGCTAAAGTGAGCGGAACCGCGATAAAATAGCGGTCGGAAAAGTAAACGACTGACCAGCTATCCGAGTTGAAAAGGCTTTGATAAGCTATCCCCTCGGAAAGGTGATCACCGACAACGATATCAACAGCGTGTTTCTCCAAAAAAGGTATCAGATTTTTACCGCTGCCGAAAACTCTGTTGTAATCTATAAAAACTGATGTTGACAAATACAGATCATCACGGGTATCCATATAAACTTTTACCCGGTCACCTAAATGATAATAAAGGTAAGCGCCGATACGCTGATTATTAAAAATCCGGCCGCCAAGCCGGTATTTTTCGAGAAACTGTACTACTTCTTCCGGGTAGGCTGATACGGATAACCGGATAGGCAGTCCACTGGCTTTAAACAACAGGAAAAATGCCGCTAATGTAAAGATCGTTATTGACCCTATAGCCAGTCTTTGCCACCAACCCTTGAAAGAATTTAAAATTATTACCATCATTGGAGAAGCCAAAAGAATCCCAAGAGGCAATTGCCGGAACCAAACAATCGGCAATAAAATACCTAACGATAATATTCCCCATAGGCTGATTTTCCGTAAAATACCCAGTGAGGAAATCACTGTCAAAATATATAAAACTAAAAACAAAAGATAAAGCAGGATTTTATATTGATAGCTGATATATAGTTCTAATGGAGCATTTTTAATTATATCCGCAATTGAAGCCCATTCCCCGCCAGACGCCAAAATGGATTGAATCCTCATGAAGTAAAAAAGGCCTTTAAAGCCGTTTGGATTTAAAAGAGATAATGGCAATGACAATGCCAGTATGCCCATTATCAGACTCTGTGGCCGGCGGATAGAGAATTCATTTTTAAACATTAAATAAAAAATCAGCAAAACCAACAAACACAGTCCGACGATTATATTGGCCCCATAGAGATTTACCCAGAGAATTATTGACAGCGGAATCAAAAAAGCCCAATTCAGATTATGGTGTGATTTTTGAAAAGCGATCAGGATAAGTAAAATCAAAGGATAGCTGATTATTTCCGGTCGGGTAGGAAATCTTAGGGCAATAATGGGCACAAACGGCGCCAGATACCAATTGTTGACTGCTTTTAGGGCTATGGATTCAACCAGAAGTTTTATGAGGTAAAAAGTAAGTATGGCCAGTAAACTGACTAGTACGCTTATTCCAATTGGGCCTTTTAATGAATATACAAAATAAAAGACTACTCCCATCCCCCAGGAATGGGCTGTCCAGGGCAGACCATCTGCTGTATAAGTCCATGCATCTGTTTTGGGGATTGTCCCGGTGGTCAGGATAAATCTTCCGGTATTGAGATGATGGTAAAAATCGCCGTCTGTGGTGATCGGTCTTAAAAAAATCAGGAAAAGTAAAAAATAAAACAGGTATTTATACAGTCTGATTCTATCTTACATTAGTTTTATTTCTTGAATCATAATAAAGCTTCAATTAGAATTGATTTATGAAATGGTGGCAAAACAGGAATTGGAAAATTTTTCTTATTTTTATTCTTTTGCTGATTGCCGCTTCCATTCCCTCCCTTTATTTCTACGGTAAACTGCGGAATCTGCGCAATTTAATGGCTGATCCGCAGGCTTTAAGAAATGACGAAGTCAGGAAAACCATTGATGCAGTCGGTAAATTAATGGTCCTGCCGGAGACGGAAACGCCAACAGTCGCCACCGTTTCCGATGAGGAAAAACTGCGTCAGCAGCCGTTTTTCGCCAATGCCAAAAAAGGTGACCGCGTACTGATCTATCCAACCGCCAAAAAAGCCATACTCTACGATCCGGTGTTAAATAAAATTATTGAAGTTTCGCCTATCAATCTGGCCTCAGGGAGCGCCACAACAACACCGACAGAAAGCATCAAAATCTATAAAACCATCCTTTTAAACGGCACTCAAACAGTCGGCCTGACAAAAACGTATGAGGAAAGCCTGCAAGCAAAAACAGCCAATTTGGAAATAATCGACCGTGACAACGCCGCCAAAAAAGATTATCAAAAAAGCCTGCTTGTCGATCTGAAGGGTAATTCGCCGCAGACTCAAAAACTGGCAGACCTTCTCAAACTGACCGTTTCCAAACTGCCTGAGGGCGAATCTGCCTCACCCTCTGCTGACTTTCTCATTATTCTGGGAAGCGACCGGCAATAAATTTAATCCGGCGCGCAAAAACCTTTGGCCTAAGGGGATGTATCGGGGAGATTAAACTAGCTAAAATCCGAGGTTTTCCGTAACCAGGATGAAATGAATTTTTCTCTTTAAAAAGGCCGCTTCTTTTTTAAAGATGACAATTTTTGATATATTCGAACCGACTTTATACAGTTTTTGCATATGTTTTTCTTCCAGCGGAAAGACATAATCCTCCAGGCGTTTCATGCTGAAATCTAGATCAGGCACGATTTTTTTGGTGGAAACCACAAAAATCAGGTTGGCAGAAGTATAGACGATATGGGGGAGCTGGCTGCCGGTATTGGAGGCGACTATAAAATCCCCTCCTTCCGTCAGGGCGTGGACGCTGCCAACATAATATTCCGAAAAAACAGCCTGATTACGAAGCTTGCTGCGTACAGCCGGATCTTTTTCAGAATTTACTTTTGCATGCAGGTCTATCCAGCCGTGGTTGCCCGATTTCAGATACTCCTGGTAACCTATTTGTTCCAAAGTGACCGAAGAACCGTTCATGACCGAAACACCCCCGGGAATCAGTCTTTTAATTATGTTGAGTGTCTCATTGCCATTTTTTGCCAGGTGAACCTTATATCCCTTTGCTTTAAGAGAATTGACAGTCTTATTGAGGTTTTCCTTTGAAGCCAATTTGTCAAAATCAAATTTTTTTCTGCTTGACATCATTTTATTTTGGGTATATATTCAAAATAATATCAGTTAATTTTAAGGACGTCAAGACCCGCCTGCGCATAAAGCTTCGGCGGGCGAAGGGAGGTGAAGAGACTGTCATGATGAATAATTGTTGTGGGGGTTATTGCGAACCGGCAGCCTATTCCAAAGACGACCGCAAGGCTCTATTAAAGGAACAGGCTTCAATTCTGGAAGCGAAACTGGCTACCATCCGCCACTGGCTTGAAAATATCGATAAGGAAGATAAATAATCAACCCAAAAAACCCGGCCGGGTTAAATAATATGGGAAGACCGAAATGTGATTATAAAATAGGCTTTTGCCCCTCTTTTGCCTCCTTTAAACCAAAAGGAGCAGACTGTTGTGGCTTTATGAATATTACCCCTGAAGAAATCGAGAGTTTGAGGCTTAAAAACATCAAAAACCTGGACCAGATCGACGCCTCCAAAAAAATGGGTATTTCCCAAAGCACTTTCCAGAGAATCCTCTCTTCCGCCTACAAAAAAGTCTCTCGGGCAATAATTGAAGGCCTGGAACTGAGGATTGTGAAAAAATAATTTCCTCCAGTTTTATTTTTATTAGTTGTTTCCAGCATTACAGTTGCAAACTTGAGTTGGAAAGATAAAATATTTATTATGGGTGAAATTACTCCGGAAGAAGTATCTCCAATAAATCCTCCTTGGACAGAAATTCCTCTTTCACAATGGCGGGAACATACCGAGAATTTCCTCATGAGAGGAAAAAGAGTGGATCATGGTGATATTATCGGAGAATATCTTTCTGCCGGAAAAGTTGCAATGACGGATACATTCGTTGGGAAAATCGGCAGATGTGATTCTCCTAATGCATCTAAAGCTGATTTAAAATATATTGACTGGTTAATATCAAGTAATACCGGACAGGGAGATCCTCCAGGAGAAGTTGTTGGTGCTTTTGAAATTCAGAGTGATATAGGCCCCAATGGTATGCTTCTGGCAGTTCGATTTCCATCTGTTCCCAGATTTCTACGTGCTCAAAGATATATTGGTGATGAGGAAAGCCCGGAAATTTTTTTTATTGGTTTACGCGAAACTCCTGTTGCCGGTGATTTGGATTTGGTATTTATCCGGCAGGAAACAGGAGAGCCAAAATATGTCAAAAGGCTAACAGAATATCCAAGGCCTGATGGAAAACCTGAAACAATAGAATCTAATGATAAAAAAAATACCTGGGGAAACAAAGATACTGTGGTTAGGGAGATTAAAGCACAATTATTGCCTCCTGAATTAAGAGCTGAACCTGAGGTTATACCGTTAATAGGCAGCATTTTTATGCGAACCGGCATGGGAGAGTATGGTAGTTTGGGTGAGGGTCTTGAACCAGGGAGACAAAGATTCGATCTACAGTTAGTCGATAATCCTTCTGATACTGAAGAAGTTCAAGGTTTCAGGAATGAAAGATTGGCGACTTTTCAACCCTTGCTTAATAATTTGAGAACTAAAAAGTATCCCTTTGACCATCCCTCGGAATTTTAGCATAAAACCAGAGATTTGTGATTTTACTCACATGATGTCTTCCAAGTTCTGGTAAACTTGCCAACATGGCTATTGTTTTTGTTCTTTTAGCGCTGGTCGGATGGGGAGTAGACGATATATTCATCGTTAAAACCTCCAGAGAATCCTCACCTCTGCCTACAAAAAAGTCTCCCGGGCTTTAATAGATGGCCTGGAACTGAGGATTGTGAAAAGTCAATAAGTTAAGACTGGCCGGGTAATCTTGGCAAAATCGCAAAATGTAATAAAATAATACTGGTATGATAGTAGGAGAAATTGTGACTGCCAATACTAATGGACAGATTGTCATCCCGCAAAAAATCAGGGAGAAATTAGGAATTAAGCAGAATACCCTGCTCAAGCTTACCCTGACCGGTACTAGTCTCATCCTGCATCCCATTGTAGCTGTTTTGACTAAATCAGACTCACAGCAAAATTACCTGGAAATCCTTATAAAAACAGCCGGTGCCTGGAAGCAGGAAAAAAGGGCAATCGACCCTGGATGAACAAAAAGAAAAAGATCTACTCTCAACCATTGCCCCATTGAAACTCTTCCCCTATACCTATGACGTGGCTAAAAAAGCGGCTGAAATTGCCCGGGATTTAACCCGCGCAATTGAACTGGCAGATGCAGCCATTGCTGCGACGGCTATTTTGGAGGGAGCCAGCCTTTATTCACTTAATAAAAAAGATTTTCAGGGTATCAGAAACTTAATAACAGTCTGATTTATTTACCTCTTTCCGAGCCGGTTCGAGATTTATTTAGCGGTATTTTGGTATAGTTAATCGTTATTGACAACAATCCCCAAGAAGCGTAAAGGTAGTTTAACCCGAAATCCCATGGGGGGGGAATTATGAGCGAAGAAGCTGAACATATCAAATGTCCCTCCTGCGCTGAATCAATCAAAGTTGATTCTGTTCTATATCATCGGAGCCTCCCTGTCTTAAGAAGAAAAAAATGAGCCGGTTTTTTCTTATTTGTGCACTGATTATTTCTTCGCTGATTTATTCCTTTCCCTTCGCTCCTCCTGTTTCCGCTAAAAAAGCTCAATATGTTGCAAACTATATAAAAGTTGATCATACTCATGAACAGGGCTTTATATTTGGTGCAGTCGTCGGTACCCCGGAAGTGTCTGACCGGGGAGTCAAAGCGGTTATCAGGATTTATAACGCTACTGATGCCTGGCTGGGACTGCATGAGGTTGACCATCACGCCGCCGTTAAACCGGTCGTCCAGACTTGGGGCCTGATTCCTCCTAAAAGTTACAAAAACTATACTGCAGAGTTTTATTTGGAAGATGATTTCGTTTCCTTTATTTTTGACAACTGGAAAACCGGCGGTGTGACTTATTTTGATCATGTATTCCGGACCTTCGGTCCGGGAATTATCATAGACGCTCTTGAAATGGTCATGTCCGTTCCCGAAGTACAAGGCCTGGACGCTGATAAAGGCTGGAAACTTTTTTGGGATATCATAAATAAAATTATCATCGATGCCCTTAATGATCCTGCTGACCGTAAAAATATCCGCCGGAAACTGGTTCAAATTATTCAAGACAACAACATTCCCCTGTCAGTACCCACCCAGAATGCGCTGCAGGGCAATATCAATAAATTTCTTGACGATAAATTGCATTTTGCCAAAGTTGAGAAAAGAGGTTTTGGAAAAGTATTAGGCAGATTAATGAACGCAGCTGACGGTATCAAAAGAGCTTTTTTCCAGTACAAAACTGCGGTAACAATGTATAAGAGTTATGTCATGGACGGTTTGAATCCGACCCAGGTCACTTTTACCGCCGAACGGCTGGGCAATCGGGAAGCTGATAAAAATACCCCGCCACCCTGCCAGGCACATATAGAAGAGGATGCAAAAATGGAAACTTCTTGGTGGAATCCAGAATATGTCAAACTGCCTGAAGAAATAGTCTGTGCCAACCCCGAGAAAATCCTGCCCAAAGGCGCCGCTGTCACGCCCCAAAAAGCAAATAAACCGCAAAGTCTTGAGGAGACGCAAAAAGTTTATGAAGACTACCAAAAAGCTGTCACCGCCATTATTGACCACCTGAAGGATGAAACGCTTGTCGCTAACTCCGGTCAGCTTGAGGAGCAGATCGCTAAAAGCCGGCAATTGTCCGAGACTGCCGAACAAAAGTTAACCGCTCTCAACGCTCAGCTGGAAAAATTGACTTTTCAGAACACGGCCAATCTTAAAGATAATCTTAAAAATTATATTGCTGTAACTGATAAACTGATAGACCTGGAAAAAGACGTCTCAACTCTTTTTACTCTGATGCGGGATTATTATAAAGCTGCTGATCGGTTAAATTCTCAGATTGTCTCTATGCAAAGTTCAGGCGCTGCCGCTTTGACCGACGTGGATTCATTTATGGCCGGACTCAAAGAAATCATCGAAAAAGAAGATAAGCTTATTGAATCTTTGGGACAATTTAATACCGGCAAAGAACTCAAGTTATATGTGGATATGTCTATTAGCGGTTTGAAAAAAGAAAAACAATTACTGACACAGGCTGTTGCTGCCGTTGAAAAGCAGGATCCGCAAGCTCTTGCCTCTTTCTGGCAGCAATACCCCCTTTTCCTAGAAGAATACCTCAAGCAATTGACTTCCGGCATGGCTGAAATGAACTCCATAGTGGAAAGCTACACTTCATCCCTGACACGCCTTGACGAGCAAATCAGAAGCGAATATGCCGGTATGAGGAAGTAAAAATGTCGAAATCTTTTGATATAGTAATGTCATCTTGATTAATAATATTAGAAGTGATAAACCATCAGGTAAAGGAAGGCGGACATGTACTGCTCAAAATGCGGCAGTAAAAATAAAGCGCATCATAAATTCTGTATAAGCTGCGGCGAAAAGCTGATCCCGTTGGATTTACCTGACCGGCAGGCTCCTGTTGATTCCGAGCCGGCGCAGAAGGAATCCTCTCTCACTCCAACTGAGCATGTTCCTATCCCATACCAGGCCGCCTCCTCCTTAAATACTAAAAAAATTTTGATAAGTATCGGCTGGGGTATTGGGATTTTTTTTGGACTTTCTGCCCTGATGGGACTTCTGGTTTGTATCGGCAAAGACCCCTATACCTGTAATTCAATCGCCAGGTTGTCCGGTGAGAGATACGGAGGACTAATGTTTTTAATTTCCATTGTGCTGACTGTTATCGGTGTCAAAAAAAACTGGTTACCCGGCTTGAAAAATGAGCCCGCCCAGCCTTCATCATTTTACCCCCGGACGGAAAATCACATCTCCCCGCCCACCCCATTTGAAGTGCAGTCTCCTCCCTCAAGTGACGGGACAATTAATTACAAAGCCATCCTTTTGGGAGTCGGCGGAGGTTTTCTTGGCGGTATTATCGCAGGAATATTATTAAATATTATTCTGACGGTCCAGGGTCAATCAGCCTCAATGGAACTTCTCGGTCTCTACCTTGAGGAACATCTCTGGCTTTTGTATGCGGTCAATATTTTCGGGGGCTTATGTTTGGGATGGGTAGTTTCCAGAATTGCCAAAACGAATTTATCTAAAAATCTATTGATTGCCTCAACCGTTTTTGTGGCTTTATCCGTCTTTACCAACACTGAATTAATGAGAAATTTAAGCTGGGGCATTTACCCGGCCGGTGAATTATTTACCAAAGCCCTCCTGCCGCTTTTGGCTGCCTGGGCCAGTCCCTTCCTCTTCCTGTTTATCGAATTAAGATAGAGGCTAATTTTTAAATATATCGCTGACCGGAACCACTCCAAGATTTCTGAAATCTTCATCAAAAGAAAAAATTATTTTAATTCTATTCCTCTTCATGGCAACAACCGAGGAACAATCGATAAAAGAAATATTTTTAGCTTTTATTCTTTTGTATAATTTGCGGGCTTGACCATGAATTTTTTCATCAATGAAAATTTCATCGGCTATTTTATTTACTTCATTCAGAAAATGAATTGCCTCATTTTTCCCCAGTTTCCTGGATATAACAGTCAGGCTTTCGCCGATGATATCTGATGAGGTATAAAACCTGACCTTTTTTTGAACTAATTTATTGAAAAGATTTATAGCTTTAAGATGAGTGGAATCATTCAGATCTCTGGAAGCGACGAAGACATTAGTATCAATAAATATTTTAGAGATCGTAGGCATATTTGTCATATTCGGAATCTCCGGGTCCGGGAACCGCCCCTTTTATCCATGTTCTGAATGCCCGGTATTGCCTGTCGAGAATTTTTTCTTTATTTTTTACAAAATCAGCTTTTATTTTTCCTTTAAGTGTTTGCCGAATTAATTCGGACATGGAAATACCCTCTAGGGCAGCAATCTTCTCCAGATTAAGTTTTTGTTCTTCATCCAATAGAATTTGGGTTCTGACTAACATACACAATAATATTACACAAGTTTATCGGTGCCGTCAATAGGTTATAACCTTTGATATAGTTATGTTATCTTGACTTCAGTTGAAAGAAGTAATATACCTTGCAGGAAAGGAATTTACTAATATGTACTGCCCCAACTGCGGGACGAAAAACGAGTCCCATCATCAAATTTGCCCTAACTGCGGGGAACCGCTGAAAGAAGGTTTGTTCCCAGCCCGTCAAGCCAACGAATCCCCGCTACCTGACGAAAACCATCCGACACCTAAACAACATTTGCATCATCTTGAGGTGTCTCCCCACCATCAGACACATACGGGAAACGGAGAACATGCAGTCCATCATGCTCAGCAAACACATCCGGCCAACCTGACCGTCAAAATACCTCAAACCATCACCATTGACACCGCTTTTCTGAATAAGCTGTCCAAATACCAGAAATTGTATGTCGGCGGAGGTTTATTGGTGGTTCTTTCATCATTTTTACCCTGGATTAATTTCAAAGGGTTGAATGCGGCCGCTTCGATGAATTCTTATTTTGCCCAGGGCACAGGTTTGCCTTTGAGAAACAACAGTCTGAATATCTGGAATTTCGGATTATTTAATACCTATACCCTTTTCTACCTCGCTCCTCTGGTTGTTTTAGGTTTCATCGCCTATCAGGAGCTGGTCATGAAAAAAGTAGTACCGCCTTTTTTGAAAAGCGTGACTTTGGCCCTCATTTGCCTGTTTACTTTTTCCATCAACTTCATAATTTTGGTTGGTGTGAGCCAATTCCAATCACTGATGTCAACCATCGGTAAAATTTCCGGTACCGAGGCTATTACCGGCAATCTTTTCGCAGTGGGCCTGGGCACCATCGGCGGTGTCATCGGTTGTACCCTAATCTCATTCGGACTGTTAGCGGAAATAAAGGAACAAAAGTAAAGAGTCAATCATGAAATTTGTCATTCCCGTCAAACTGCTAGGGATAGTTGTGCTGGGTGCGGCTGGATTGATTGCAGTCTTTTTCTTCCGCTCAAAAGCGCAAGCGCTGACCAAAACCGCCGAGGCTGATCTCAAACTCTCTTTCCAAAATGAAACCGTTCCTTTCAAGGACCTCAAAACTGAAGTAATCCAAAACGACGGTTCAATTGCCCAGGTTCGGGCTATTTTTACAGCCAGAACTGATTGTGACTATTTAATGGACGGAATCGGCATTAATATCAGAAACGGCAATCCCTCACGGTCAAAAAAGATCAGTGATGAACAAAAAAACAAAGGCTTTGTCGCCCTCACTCAAAGCGATCTGGATGCATTATTTGAAATGGGTATTTTCACTTTTGACGAATCGGGTTGGTCCGATACCTATCAAATGAAGAAGGATGCCTGGAAAAGATGTTATCTGATTAAAGAATACCGCAACGTTAACAACCAATGGATAGCCACGGAAGAAGAAAGATTGAGTTTTGAGCCCCTTCTTCTGCCCCCAACCGACCAGGAAAAAGCCGGCTATCGGCTCACTTCTGAAATGGAAATAAGGGTGAAGGATAAGGCTAAAAAATACACCCTGGACGCTTTGTACCATTTGACTCGAGGTTACAATATGTATGTAAACAGATTCCCCTGGAACGGCAATTTGCAGGGTGCTTCAATTATGGCAACTGATGTATACGGCTCGTTAGAGGAGCTAAATAACTATCTTAAAAAAAATTCATACGGTGGTGAAGACGATATCAACTATCTGTTCATAAAGCAAACGGATGTCCTGGTTCATAACCTCCCGTAGACTTCTCCTTTCTTTTTCAATAGATAATACTCCATCGGAGTCAGATAGTTAAGCGATTGGTGTGGCCGGTAGCTGTTGTACCGGTCAAACCATGCAGAGATT